>Ga0209755_10000070_pt1 | contig 174734 bp, 168 predicted proteins | sample TergutCo191P1_FD_187301 | JGI IMG/M metagenome (GOLD analysis project Ga0209755, IMG submission 187301) | Cornitermes sp. P1 segment gut microbial communities from Petit-Saut dam, French Guiana - Co191P1 (SPAdes) (version 2) | ecosystem: Host-associated > Arthropoda: Insects > Digestive... | reverse complement strand
GCCCAGCGGCGGCGCAGCGCAGTCGTGCCACTAATGCAAGCGGGAATGTTCCCGCGTCACTGGTGTTCGCTTCGCTCACAATCGCTCCGCGGGAAATTCCCGCGCATTCGTGGCGCACTGCGCCGCCGCTGGGCCCTTTCGGGCGAATTTCGTGTACAAGCGAGGACGGAAGCTTCCCACGGTTCATTTCATACAAAGTACTTGTCGGGCAGACGGTTTCCAATTTAATCGGCTATAATTTGTGATTGGGGAGAACGGGGATGAAGCGCGGATTACTGCTGGCAGTATTGTTGCTGACGTTGTGTGTAGGTTGTTCGCGTAGCACAGCGGAATATAGCGAAGTGCCCTTGAGCGTATCCGAAGATGATACGATTCCGGCGGATGACATCTATGCTGTGGCCTCCCCCGTAGAAGAACCCACTCCTGTTAAAACACCCGCGCCACCACCGCCCGAAATATCGCTTCCTTTTGATACAGTCGCAACGTTTTTGGCGCACACGCAGGATATGTTCGACCGCGATGGCGGTGCGTTGTGGGGCTTCCCCTTCCACGTGCCCATAATGGTGGTTGACCCTGTGACGCGGGATGCCATTGCCAATCGCGCCGACCCTGCGGGGTATCTGGCACCCTTCGGCGATGTGTTCTACGGCACGTTGCCGGAGGAGGTGCATGTGTGGGCGGTGGGCGTGGTTACGGCGTCCTCCTTCGGCGGCGAGGAATGGGTGATTATGTCTTGGCCCACGGTGCAATCCAGAAGCGCGGCGCATCGGCTGGGCCTTGCGGCGCATTACGCCATGCACTGGCATCAGCGATGTGCAGATTTTTTTGGCGGGTTTGTGGGGTTTGATAATAGCCATATGAACGAATTGGAAGCGCGCATGAGCATTCGTTTGGAGATGAACGCGCTGACAACGGCCTTCCGTGCCACGGGGGATGCCCGTAGGGCTTATGTGGCCGACGCGCTGGCCATCCGCGCCGAACGCAGGCGCGTTTTTGGCCATGCCGAGGACGAAAATCTTTTCTTGAATCTGGAAGGGCTGGCGCAGTTCACGGAAATGGCACTGCCCGCCACGTCAGCGACGGCACTCCGCGCACGGGTACTGCAAGAAATGGAAAGCATGGCGTATCAAATCCGCGATGTGGGTCTGGAGCGCATGTTTGGCTACTTCGTAGGCGCGATGTACGCATTTTTACTGAACGAAACCGACGCCCCCTGGGCGCGAAATGTACACAACCGCGCCGACTTGGGCTATATGCTAAAAGAAGCCATGGACATCAACGAACTGCCGCCCATCGAGACGGTGGATGTAACGCGCTTCGGCTATGCCGCCATTTCCCGCGAGGAACGCCAATGGGCGGACAACCGTATACAAATGCTGGCGCGACTGACAGGAATTTTCGTCAACCAGCCCACGTTAATTATATACGAAAGCGATTTAACCGCCGGTATTTCGGCCGGCTTTTCCGGGCATATGGTAAGCTTTGCGGAGTTCGGTTCGATTATCATCGGGGGCAGTGATTTAACCGGCAGTTTTGGCACGCTTAACTTACGCAGCGGCTATTGCCGCATAGACGCGGCGGATGCCACTCGCTTCTTCATGGTGCCGGCACAAAATCTGGAAATGGACGGCAACCGCATTACATCGCAATCCCTGTACGGCAACCGCCGCCATTCGTCTTGGACAATGTACCTGAACGAGGGTTATAGCATCATCGAATACGGGAATGGCTTCCGCGTTGTACACACAGGCTAACCCCGATTTTTCGGGGGCTTATTTTTTTTAGGATTAATATAAGCCTTGACAGATGTGCTTTTATACTATATATAGTAATATTACATACTATATTAAGTTAATCGTTGGCAATTTCTTTGGCAGATAGAAAACCACCAGCGAAAATGCCAATAAGTGGAGGGATTTTATGGGTTATGAAGCGGATGTCGCTATTGGAGCGATTGATGCAGGGGTAAGCAGAATCAAGGGATTATACACAAAATTCGCGCAGAAGCACGAAATTCCATATGGAATTATACAAGTGTCTTATGTGCTCAAACTTCACAACCCCGTTACGCAAAAGCAAATATCAGAAATATGTGAAATGCCAAAACAGAGCGTAAATGGCGTCATTAAACAACTCAAAGCCGATAAGCGCATCACGGTTACGGCCGGCAAGGGGGATAAGCGAGAGAAGGAAATACGCCTCACCCCGCTCGGTGAAAAATATATCCAAGAAACCCTCGACCCATTTTTTGCGCTAAACAAAAGGGTGGCGGACAGAATTGGCATGGATTTACTTAACCGATTATCCCAGGGGCTAGCCACATTAGGTGACACCCTGGAAATGGAAATGGAATTACAAGAAGTATCCGCTAAATGGGAGCATAAAATGAAGTCGATGGAAAAGCCTGCATTATAAAGGGGTTGTAATTGGGGAGGGGACAGTATGCAATATCGGGAAGACAAAAAATCGGGAATCAGCCTTTCCGCGCTGGGGCTTGGCTGTATGCGCTTTCCCCGCGATAAAGCGGAAACCGAACGCTTGATTTTAACCGCAATAGAAGGTGGTGTGAATTTCTTTGATACCGCTTATGCGTACCCAAACAGCGAGGCTACTTTAGGGGAAATTCTTGCAAAACATAATAAACGAAAAGATGTGTATATTGCTACCAAACTGCCCTATATTTTGTGCAAAAGCGCGGAGGATTTTGACAAGTTTTTCAACGAACAGCTCCGGCGGCTGCAAACAGATTATATTGATTACTACTTTATACACAGTTTGTCGGATTTTTCTGGGTGGGATACGCTGTGCAAAATGGGCATCAAGCAATGGATAGAAGAAAAAAGAAAGACCGGGAAAATCAAGCAAATAGGATTTTCCCATCACGGTACCTGTGATGATTTTTTGAAAATTTTGGACGCCTATGACTGGGGCTTCTGTATGATACAGTACAACTATTATGATGAAAACTATCAAGCGGGAAAAAAAGGTTTATTGGCCGCCGCCGAAAAAGATGTGCCCGTAATTGTAATGGAGCCCTTACTTGGAGGCAGACTTGCCACGGGCTTACCCAAACAAGCCGTTGACATTTTCAATAAAGCCGATGCTAACCGCACCCCCGCTGATTGGGCATTGCGGTGGCTTTGGAACCAAAGCGAAGTGACTGTGGTATTAAGTGGGATGAGTAGCAACCAAATTATGGCGCGCAATCTCCACTCAATGGATAACTTCAAACCGCTTTCAAGTGATGAACTGGCTGTGTATTCCGATGTTGTAAATATTTTCAAGAAATCGTACAAAGTAAATTGCACCGGCTGTAATTATTGCTTGCCTTGCCCAAAGGGCATAAATATCCCCGCTTGTTTTTCTGCGTACAATTCTAGTTATGCGCAAGGCTTTTTAACAGGATTACAACAGTATATGACAAGTACCACCGCCTTGACTTCAAAAACCCCGGCAAGTACCCGGCTTTGCAATCAATGTGGTAAATGCGAAAAGCTATGCCCACAGTACCTTCCCATTCGTAAAGACCTAAAAAAAGTATCACGCCGCTTTGAATCCCCGCCGCTCCGATTGTTGTGGGCCATTGGACGGCGCGTGATTATGCGATAAAAGAGGAAATAACAATGTTTACAAAACAAAACATGCACAAGGCTTTTTTACTTATAAGCGCGGCAGTAATTACCGCCGGAGCGATACTTATAATGAACTTGGGGGATTATTTTGATGCGCAAGGTTTTTTATCGTTCACAGTACAAAGTAATTTACTAACCGCAATCGCTTTTGTATTAATGGTAATTTTATATAATAGGGAGTGCAAGCTGAGGAGCTACATAGCATTTAGCGTTATGGTGAGTATTACCATCACAGGGCTGGTGTATAATTTGGTTCTTGTTCCAGCCGTTGAAGAAATACTCCCTATAACTTCAGACTTTCCAAACTTTTCTACACACTTTTTGTCGATGGTGCTTGCGTTGGGGAACTATTTTGTGTTTGAAAAGAAAGGGACTTTTACCTTTAGTCACATTATAGCCGGAGTAATTTTCCCAATAATTTATTGGATAGTATTTATTTCTATCGGTGAAATAATTAACTATTTCCCATATTTTTTCATGGAGCCTCAAGTGATAGGCTGGCCGATGGCTTTCGTTTGGTTTGGCATTATATTTATTGCCGTTTCCGTGCTGTCGCTTGCGCTGGTCTTTTTTGACAGGTGGCGCGGTAAAAAACAAAGCGGGCAATTAATGAACTAAATTATATTTTCGAGGGTATAGGTGGATTAATTAACCCCGGTGGGCTTGCCTCCAGCCGGTAGATGGGCCCGAAGGGGGAGAATTTTTCTTCATATTCGGTTACGATGTTGTTTTCGTCTGGGTTGGCGTGTAAATCCAGGGAGACATTGTGCATCTGCCACCGGTTTTGGCTCAGGCTTTCTATGGAAAATTCGAAAAGCAGGCGGTTGTCAGTTTTGAAATGTAGCTCCGGTATGCGCAGTGCTTCATATGTTTGTAAAAAATTCGTGTGGGTCAGGCGTCGCTTGGCCCATTTTTTTTTATTGGGCCACGGGTCGCAGAAATTAATATACAGGCGGGATATCGCACCGGGAGGGATGCACCGGGCCAGCTCGTTTACGTCCAGCAATAAAAAAGCCACCGAAAGTGGGCTTTCCCGGGCCAGCTGTGCGGCACGCCGGGCCGCGGCGGCCAGAATGGCGGATTCCCTTTCGACGGCTATGAAATTTATATCGGGGTTGCGCCGGGCGCATTCCGTGATGAAACGCCCCTTGCCGCAACCGATTTCCATGTGTATGGGTTGGCTGTTCCCAAAGTGCCGCTTTAGGTCAATGGCCTGTGCGGCATCGCTCTTTATTATCAGTGGATTATTTTCTAGCTCTGCCGGTGCCCATTTTTTCTTCCGTGCCCGCATAAAATTAGATATCTTCGGTTTCTACGGACATACTAATCATATCGCTGTACCAAATCAGGGCATCCCGGTAGGCAATGTGAATGGCTTCCACGGAAATATGCCGCATCAACGCCACGCGGGAAATCTCCGCCCACGCGCCATGCTCATAAGTAAGGACAAACTGGAGCACCTCGTAGTGCCCGCCCTTGCGGTCCACCAGGGCTTCGTAGATGGCGGCGGGAACGAACACCATGCCCAGCGCGTCCTTTATCGGGACGGAAAGCACCACATCCAGCACGGAGAAGAGCCCCATCAGGAACAAGTTCTCGTTGGCCATGGCCATTTCAAAGTGCTGACCCATATTTTCGCAAAACTTGGCGCGGAGCAAAGAAATCCGGGTGACTTCCGATGGATTGTCGGCGCACAGGGCGTTGGTTACGGCGGCGGCCACCCATTTTCTGATTTCGCGCTGGCCCAGCATGGCGGCGGCCTGGTTCAGGTTCTTGATTTCGGTGCGTGCACTGGAGGCGGTGTTCACCAGCTTCATGAACTGCACCGCCAAGGCCATATCCTGCCGCACCGTACGGGTGAATGTCTGGAAATCGAAGTCCTCTTTGTTCACGATATTCAACAGCTGGATATAGTTCACCTTCAAGGGGGTGAGGGCGTTTTGTATGGCTGAGGTGGGGATGTGCACTTTGTAGAAAGGCCCGTCAAACAAATTGATGCTGGAATGCTTTATCATGTCAAAAATGGGCTGTTCTTCGATATCGGTGGCCACCACCGTGGTTTTCGGAAATTCCTTTTGTACGATACGCGCATGGCTCACCAGATGGCTGGCCGGGAGGCGCAGGAAGACATAGCTGACATAAGGGGCAAAATCCCTGATTTCTTCAAGGTTGTTTTGATAAATAATGGTGAAGCGGAAGCCCATATTGGTAAAGTGCTTCATACGCTCAAGTACCGTGGGCTCGGGCAGTACGCGCTTGTCCAAAATGAAGACAATTTTATCGGGGTCGTCGTTGATGTCCGCTTCCAGGTCAGTCATGAGCAATATTTGCGTGATGGGGACAAAGAGGGGCTTGTTCTGGGTGAGGGCGTCCATGCCCACCGCGTTGATAAAGTCAAAAAAGGGGGAGTTCATCGCCCGGTCCAGCGGGTTGGATTTAACGGATTCCAGGATGGCGTTCCCGTATTGATAGGATAAATAATAGCCCTCAACAATCATACCGCTGGTGAATAACGGCTTGGGTACAAGTAAGAATTGCATAGAATCGCTCCTCCGTCTATCGGGGCATTTTGCGTATTATAACCCATGCGATGAATAGAAACAACTATTTTTCAATTTTATCCAGCAGAAACTTAATGGGCTTGCCGGAGGGGCGATTTACGCGGTTTAAGCGGAAAAGGCAGTGTCTGTCGCCTTGCTTGAGGAGGTTCATGCCCTCCTGGCACGAAAGGCTGGCCACGAAGCCCAGCTCCTCCAGCACCTCCCGTGAGCCCTTGCTGATGACCCCCAGGGGATAGGTAAAGGTAGTGGGCGTAAAACCGATTTCTTCGTGGCAACGCTTTTGCAATGTATGCAAATCTTCATACAGCCGGTTGTAATAGGCGTCGGCGCATTCATTGCGCCGTATGCCCGCGCCGTTTCGGCCGTGCAGATTGTACCCGTGGCTTTGGATTTCGCACCAGCCGGAATCGTGCATGATTTTTATTTCACCCCAGGTTAAATTTGGATATTTGGCCTTCGGGTGCTTTTCCCGCTCCAGGGTATATTTATCGGCGGCCTCCCCGATAACGGAAAACACCGCCTTCATTTTATACCGCTCCAACAGGGGCAATACATAGTCAAAATCCCCCACGTTCCCGTCGTCGAAGGTCAGGACGATGGGCTTCTTGGGCAATTTTTTCCCGCTTTGCACAAAATCAATTAAATCCGCCATCACCACAGTTTTGTAGCCATTGTCCTTGAGGTAATGCAAATCCGCCTCCAGCTCTGCGGGGGTGATGCCATATTTACCCAGATATTTCTGCTTTTCCGTCACCAGATGGTACATGATGATGGGCACCTCGGCCTCCTTTTCCCGCCAGAAGAACACGGCGGTGTCGTCCAGGTCGCCGTCGTCGGCTTTAATTTCCAAGGCAAAAAAAATACACATCAAGCCCAAAGCCAGCGATGTGCACAATACATACAATGTTTTTTTCATTTCGGCATACAGTCCCTTCAAATGTGATACATTTTCGTGGATATAGTATGCCGCCCGGGAATAAAATCAATCAGCCATGTTTTGGTGTTTTTTCTTCACGCGGATGTCCTCGCCAAAAAATTTAAGCATTTTATAAAACCCTTTAAGCCGCGAAACGATGCGCTCGGTGTATTGCTCCTCCAACTCGTCCGTGGTCAGGTTGGTGGAAATCACCGTGGAACGCCCGTCCAGCAAGCGTTGGTTAATCACGTCGAAGAGGGCCGAGTCGGTGACAATGGTGGAAAATTCCGCGCCCAGGTCATCCAAAATTAACAAATCCGCCTCCGCAACCGCGTCCAGCTGCCCTTCCACCTCTTCCGTGCCGTCGCGGCTAAACTGCTGTGTCTGCACCCATTTGAACAAACGCGGCGCGGTGACATACAGCACCGTATGCCCCGCATCCAGCAACGCCTTGGCAATGCAATGGCACACAAAGGTTTTCCCCAGCCCCGTTGTGCCGTAGAAAAGCAAATTCTCCGTGCCCGGCTTGAAGGATTTTACGAACCGCTCCGCGATTTTTCGCACGGCCTTCATGTTGTCCCGTGGGGACAGACCCTCGTTTTCAATTTTCTCCTGGCTGAAATGGTTTATCTTGAACGTGGCGAAGTTTTCCCTGGCCAGTACGTCCCGTACATTGGAAAGGGCGTAGCCCTGGTCAATCAGCCGTTGCTTCAAGCAATTGCATCGCTGGGCCCGGGTTGTATCTACATCCAAAAATCCCGTGTCGGCACAGCGGTTGCAACGATATACATCCGTCAAATAATCTGTGGGTATGCCCTTGGCGGCAAGGAGCTCGGATTTTTCCCGGTTCAGCGCGTCATAGTCGGCACGGGCTTGCGCTGGGCTGGCCTTCCCCGTAAGGGCCATTTTGGCCAGCTTCAGGCCGATGCCCGTCATCTCCCGGTCGATTTCTTTCACCCGGGGCAAATTTTCATACAGGGCCTGTTGCCGCCTCTCGCGCAAATGGTACGCCTCGTTTCGGGCGTATTCATACTCCCGCATAATTTCCCTGTACGCCGTTGTGTGTCCCATCATTTATCCCTGCAATTCTTTTAGTATATAGGCTTCGCGTTCCATTCGCTCAAAGGAGGCGTTGTCGTTCTTACGCTGGGTAAAGTTGGCAAAGCGGGTGGACTTGGGCTTGACGATACGCGCCGGGGTTTTCATGTCTTCCTTTGACTTGGAAAATTCCGCGTCGGCGGCGTGTACCCCGTCCATGGTGGTTATCCCCGCCTTGTGCCAGGAGGCGATAATTTTATCCACATAGGTGAATTTCGGCTTGCCGATTTGCACCCCGGCGCGGTCGCAAGCCTCCATGATGAGCGTGAGGGGCATGGCCCAATCCTTGCGCCATTTCTCTATGTATTTTTTCTGGGTGGGGGTGGCTATACAGCCGGTTTGGCCCATGGCCTGCAAAACAGCGCGGTACACACCGTCGAAGGTCTGGATATATTCCCGGGCCTTTTCCACGGTATTGATGCCGCGGTCAGCCCAGTCCAGGGCGCATTTTTCAATGTAGCGTAAATCCCGGTGGTCGTTTTCGGCACAGTAGGTAAGCAACAAATCCAGTACATCCACCGGCAGACGCAACCAGTCATAGAAGCCGAAGAGCAGATTCATGTCATGGTAGGTCAACAGCTTGCCCAGTGCCTGCTCCGCACGGGTGAACAATTGCTCCACCTCTTTGCTCCTTTCCTTGAACAAAGTCAGCTCCTCCACGGCGTATTGGGGGCGTTCGTTGGCCAGGGCCTTTTGGGGTGGCGGCGGGCTGTGGGCATTCCCCTTCCCCCATTGCTCTGGGGGGAGGAACAGAATGGACATATCCGGCGCGCTTCCCTCAATTGAAATAATGCCCACCTCCTCCCAGTGCCGCCATGCGTTGTGCACGTCAGACTCCAGGACATTGAAGTGGGCCGCAAGGGCTTGCAGGGTTATGGCCTCACCTTCGGCCAAGCGGCGAAGGCTGTATAGGTAAATTAGTGCGTATACCGGCGGACAGGTATTCATATAATTATCAATAAAAGGACAGGGAATGGCTACAACCGGACTCTCGTATCCCATTCTTATTCGTATCGCGCCCATGGATGTCGCCGCCCCTTGCAATAGAAAATTATAGTAATCATACGCGAAAAGGACGGGCTTGAACACGGTTTTTTATCAACAAAACCAGTGGATAATGTGAATAACCCTGTGGATAACGCCCAGTGCCTGTGGTGTTTGATTTTATCGCATTTTGCGGCTTGTTGAAATCCTGTCAAGGAAAACTTATGCACACCGGTGCGATGTTTTAATCGGTTATACCATGAAAAAAGCCCGATATATCAAGGTTTCTTAAAAGAGCCTTGACTTTACGGGCTTTGCGGGCAACCACGATTTGTGTCACAACATGAAAATAAATAGAATTTTTGCTTTTTTCCAATTCTGTGGATAATGTGGATAACTCTGTTTATAACAAACGTTCGCCAACCAAATGGGACTCTCCCGCCCCCATAGTAATCAACAGGTCGCCTTGGACAATCGTTGCGCGCAAAAATTGCTCTGCCGTGTAAAAATCATCGAAACATTTCACGTCTTTTCCATTTTCGCGCAAGCGTTCGCCCAACATGACCGACGTTACGTTTGGGTCGAAGGGCTCCCGTGCGGCATATATGGGTAAAAGCAAAATAATATCCGCGTCGCCAAAGGCCGTGGCAAATTCATTCATTAAATCCCGGGTACGCGAATATAAATGAGGTTGGAACAAGCAAAAAACGCGCCCCTTGTGCCCTTGGCGGGCGGCGGCCAAACAGGCGCGGACCTCTGTGGGGTGATGGGCATAATCGTCGATGATATCCGCGCCATTGAACGTACCTTTGTATTCAAAACGCCGTTTAACGCCCTGGGCCTCCTCCAGGCCCCGCGTGATTTTTTCGGTTGTAACCCCCAAAAGCTCCGCCAAGGCGAAGCAAGCCAGCGCGTTTGCAATATTATACGCTCCATGTAAGGGCAAATTGACCCGCGCCAGGCGTTGGCCCGTGCGCATGACGTCGAAGGAGGGCTTGCCGTCGGCATGAAATACAATATTTTCCGGGTAATATTCTCCGCCACAGCCAAAGGAAATCACGCGGCAGGGCAACCCCTGGACGATGCGGTCATACCCCCGGGTTTCCGCGTTAATGACCAATGCCCCCTCCGGCGCGATATTGCGCGCAAACCGGGCGAAGGAATCAATCAGCCCGTCCATGCCGCCGTAGAAATCAATGTGGTCGGCGTCGATATTCAATATCGCCCCGATGTACGAATGCCAGTGCAGGAAGCTGTTGCTGTATTCACAGGCTTCCAATATGAAGCAAGGGGATTTGCCCACGCGGAAATTTGCCCCATTGCCCATAACCCCGCCCATGTTCATGGTGGGGTCCAGCCCGCCTTCTACGGCCACACCCGTGAGCAAGGCCGTGGTCGTGGTTTTTCCGTGACTGCCCGCCACGCACACCACCCGGCTGTAGCCCCGGAGAATAGCCTCCAGCAATTCCGCCCGTACCATCATGGGGATGCCCCATTTTCGCGTTGCTATATATTCGGGATTGTCGGGGCGGATGGCCGCCGTGTACACCACCAAATCATACGCCTCTTGGATATTTTCACCTGCGTTGGGGATTTTTACGTCCATACCCAGTTTTTTTAGCCGGTCGGTGACGGCTGAGGCTTTGTTATCCGAGCCGCTTACCCGGTAGCCGTCCTGAGATAAAATTTCCGCCAGGCCGCTCATACTACTGCCGCCGATGCCGATGAAGTGTATATTTTCCGCGTTACCCAAGTCGATTTTGTGCATAACTCCACTCCCTGGCAAAAATTTTGTAGAAATGTATTTTTTTATGGTATAATAAACTAAGTTTCTTAAATTATATACGGGGGGGCGTGAAAAATTTGCGGAAAAAAGAAATGATTGCCATGTTACTGGCTGGGGGACAGGGCAGCCGGCTGGGGGTACTCACCGCAACGGAAGCGAAACCGGGCGTATTATTTGGCGGGAAGTATCGCATTATTGACTTTCCCATGTCCAACTGCATCAACTCCGGTGTAGACACGGTGGGGGTACTTACACAATACCAGCCCTTGAAGCTTAACCAGCACATAGGCATCGGCATACCCTGGGACTTGGACCGCCGCTCCGGGGGCGTTACCATTCTTTCCCCCCATATGAAATCCGAGCACGGCGCGTGGTATACCGGCACAGCCAACGCCATCTATCAAAACATCGAATATATCGAACAATACAATCCCGACTATGTCCTCGTCCTGGGTGGCGACCACATCTACAAAATGGACTATTCCAAAATGCTGGACTTCCACAAGAGAAATAAAGCCGACGTCACCATTGCCGCGCTGGAGGTTCCCTGGGAGGAAGCCTCCCGCTTCGGCCTGATGAACGTCCACGCCGACCAGCGCATCCACGAATTTGAAGAAAAACCCCCCAACCCCAAAAGTAATTTAGCCAATATGGGCATCTACATTTTTAACTGGGATGTCCTGCGCGACGCACTGGAGCGCGACAACCTGGTGCACCCCGATTCCGATTTTGGTATGCATGTGTTGCCCATGCTACTGGCCGACGGAATGCGCATGTTTGCCTATCCCTTCAGCGACTACTGGCGCGACGTGGGCACCATCGAGTCCTATTGGGAAGCCAATATGGACCTCATCCGAACGGTTCCCGAATTTAATCTGTACGAAGAATTTAATAAAATCTATACCGACGCGGACTACCAGCCCCCTATTTTTACCGGGCCCAGAGCGGTGATTCAGGGCACGATTCTCTCGGAAGGCTGTGAGGTGCTGGGGCAAGTCACGGGCTCGGTGCTGGGGCCCAGGGTCATCGTGGAGGAAGGCGCGTCGGTGAAGGATTCCATTATCCTTGAAAACGGCTATATCGGGAAAAATTCCGTGCTGGAGCGTTGCATTGTGGATATCAACTGCACCGTGGGCGATGGAGTGGTTATCGGTTGCGGCGGCGGCGGGAACATCCCCAACGAACTGCGCCCCAAGATTTACAATACGGGCATCACCGTCCTTGGGGAAAATTCCATTGTCCCCGACGGCGTGCGCATCGGGCAAAACTGCGTTATCCACGGAGAGACCCTCCCCGCCGACTACCCGGACAAATTGCTTTCCAGCGGCAAGAGTATCCTGCGGGAGCAAAAAAACAACGAGAAGGGGGCGAAGGCATGAAGGCCGTAGGTATCATTTTAGCCGGGGGCGGCTACGAGCGGTTGGGCGAGCTGACCAATTACCGCACCACTTCGGCCATACCCGTGGGCAGTTGTTATCGCGCCATCGACTTTCCCCTGAGCAACATGACCAATTCGGGCATTAAAAAGGTAGCCATCATCACCCAGAACAATTCGCGCTCCTTGCACGACCACCTATCCAGCCCCAAGTGGTGGGATTTGGGCAGTAAGCAGGGCGGTATGTTCGTCCTGTCTCCCTTCCTGGCCGGGAGTGATTCCGGCTGGTTCAAGGGCACGGCGGATTCCATCTACCAGAATCTGACGTTTTTGCGGCGCAGTAATGAGCCCTATGTGGTCATTTCCTCGGGCAATTGCGTGTACAAAATGGATTTCAACGATGTGATTGCCTACCACGAGCGCAAAAATGCGGAAATCACCATTGCCTACCGCCGCGTGCCGGACAGCGAGGACATCAGAAACTATGGCGTGCTGGAATTGGACGAAAACGAACGCCTGACCGACCTGGAGGAAAAACCGCTGGACCCCCAATCCGATTTGGCCAGCATTGGCGTGTATGTTATCAAGCGCGAGCTGTTGATTAACCTGCTGGAGACTATCTCTAATGAAGGCCGCCACAATTTGGTGCGCGACATTTTTTCCCGCTATCGCAAGCGGCTCATGATTTACGGGTACAAGTTTGACGGTTACTGGCGCAATTTAAGCAGTATTTCGTCTTATTACGATTGTAACATGGATTTTCTTAAACGTGACATACGGGCTTTGTTGGCCATCGACCACCCCTATATCAAGACCAAGCCCAAGGACGAACCCCCGGCAAAATTCAACGCCCGCGCCGTAGTTACCAACTGCCTGGTAGGCAGTGGCGCGATACTGGACGGCGTGGCGGACAGCAGTGTTATTTTCCGCAAGGTGTATACCGGAGAGGGTTCGCAGGTACGTAATTCCATCATCATGGAAGGGACGCGCATAAGAGAGGGATGCGTGGTTGAGTATGCCATTTTGGACAAGGAAGTGGTGCTGAGCCCGTGGACTTCTGTTATTGGTACACCGGATGAACCCATTATCATTCCCAAAGGCACCGTAAAATAAATCTATTATACAAAAGGGGGCAGAACCATGGAAATTACAGATGTGCGCGTACGCCGGTTGAACACGACCAACACACAAACCAACAAAATGCGCGCGGTGGTTTCTATCACACTGGAACACGAATTCGTAATTCATGACATCAAGGTGATTCAGGGGACAGAAAAGCTTTTCATTGCCATGCCCAGCCGCAAGATGGATGACGGAACCTATCAGGACATCGCCCACCCGATAAAAGCGGGGTTCAGGGAAAAAATTCAAACCGCCATACTCGCCAGGTACGAAGAAGCACTGGCCAACAGCGCGGAGGAAAGTGCCAACACTTCAGAAACACCGGAACCAGAAACACAAACACCGGAAGCACAAACACCAACCGAAGCATAATATCTATACCACGCCATTTTCAATGCTTGGGGCTACCCTGAAACGTATAGCCAATATCCGGCCATACATAGGGGTAGCCCCGTTTTATTCGGCTATAATTTAATTTGCTATGGCATTGTTGTTTGCGGGCTGTAATAAAATTGTGATAAGATATTGGGTGGAAAAATAATTTGAGGTGAGCGGCACATGCGCAAGGAATTTCAAATTGTCATCGACTCCACTGCGGACCTTCGCCCCGAGTGGGCACAGGAGTGGGGAATCCACACTGTCATCCCCTATATTGTCACCGTTGACGGCAAGGATTATTTCAATTATCTGGACGGCAGGGATATTAGTACAAAGGATTTTTATAATTTGTTGCGGAGCGGGAAAACCGGCTCCACCACGCAGATTACGGCTTTCCGCTACATTGAAGCGTGGGAGCCTTTGTTAAAAAGCGGGCAGGATATTTTATATCTGTGCTTGTCCGGCGCGTTGAGCAAGAGCTATGAGCAAAGCCTGCTTGCCGTGGCGGAAATGGGCAAAAGATATCCCGAGCGTAAAGTAATTTCACTTGATACGAAATCCGCGTCCTTGGGGCAGGGCTTGCTGGTGTATTACGCCGTCTGTGCCCAGCGCGAGGGCAAGACACTGGAGGAAACGGCCACTTACGTCGAAGGCTTAGTCCCCCGCCTTTTCCACTGGATTATGGCGGACGATTTGCACCATTTGCGGCGGGGCGGACGCGTTTCGGGCGCGGCGGCTTTTGTGGGGTCGATGCTGAAAATAAAGCCCATGCTCACCGTGGTGGCCGACGGACGGATTGTGCCGATTCATAAGGTACGCGGGCACGAGAAAGCCATTGAATACATTTTGAGCCGCATGGAAGTGCACAAAATGGAGGAACAGCTAGTGGGTATCGTCCACAGCGACGCGCCGGAGCTGGCTGACCAATTGAAGGAAAAAATCACGGCGAAATATGGCAACCTGGAATTTCTTGTAAACAGCATCGGCCCGGTTATCGGCGCGCATACGGGCCCCGGCACCGTGGCGGCGGTTTTTCTGGGCGACGAGAGATTAAAAGGAGTTTAAACCCATGCGTAGGCTACGTAGAGCAAAAAAAGTGAAAACGGAAAAAATCACCATCAATTTGACGCCTACCGAGGTGGGTCAAATTGACTACCTCGTGGAGCGGGGATTGTATACCAACCGCTCCGATTTTATCCGGCTTGCCATCCGCAAGCAGGCCGACTCCCACACCGGGGACATCAACCAATTCCTGGCCCCGGCAGTGCCGGAAACGGACGGAATGCGCTATTTTGGCGGGCTGGGTATTTTCCGGCTTACCCATGTCTATGTAGAAAACCTGATTACCTTCAACGCCAAAGTTCATATCCGTGTGGTGGGCGCGCTGACCATTGACAAGGCCATCACCCGCGAGCAATTGTCCCAAGTGGTGGCCAGCATCAAGGTTCATGGGAAAACCTTCGCCGAGGACGAGGTTAAACAATTTTTGAGGGAATAAAACTACGCTCCGTTAAAAAAGCCACGCAGATTGGAGATTTATGGGGAAAGTAATCTTAGTTTGCGGGAAAATCGGCTCTGGCAAGACCACTTACGCCCACAAACTTGCGGCGGAATTGGGAGCCGTCATTTTTTCCCATGATGAAATCATCCTCGGCTTGTTTGGGGCCTCGCTATATGAAAATGACCGGGAGCGGTTTCACCAATACGCGGGCTGGGTCGAGGCATATGTAAAGCGCAAATCGGGAGAGGCCGCAAAAGCCGGTGCCACCGTTATCTGCGCAAATGGCTTTTGGTCCCGGGCAGAGCGCGACGCCCTGCGAAAATACTATGCCGCCATGGGGGTAGCGTGCGCCCTTCATTACATAGACACGCCGGAGGAACAGCGGCGCGAATACATCAAAAAACGCAACAATGACATCCGAAACGGTTCACTGGGCTATATCATCACAGACGAAAATGACATCAACCACTTTTTCGAGGCTCCCGAAGACGATGAAATAGATGATGGGGAAAAGCCATGTCACAAATAAACATCACAAATCTAACCTTTGCATATGAAGGTAGCCACGACAACATATTTGAAAACGTGAGTTTCCAAATTGATACCGATTGGAAATTGGGGTTCACGGGCAGAAACGGCAGGGGCAAAACCACTTTCTTGCATTTGCTTTTGGGCAAATATGAATACAGCGGGAGCATCGCAACTTCGGTTCAATTTCAATATTTTCCCCACCATGTAGCTGACAAAACCGCCGACACACAGACGGTCATCCATGATATCGCGCCGGCAAGCCATGGGTGGGAAGTGGCGCGGGAATTATCTCTTTTGGAGGTGGCGGATGATGTACTGACACGCCCCTTTGAAACACTGTCCAACGGTGAGCAAACCAAGGTGCTTCTCGCGGCATTGTTTTTGAATGAGCATAATTTTTTACTCATTGACGAGCCCACCAACCATCTGGATATAAACGGCAGGGCTATTGTCAGCCGCTATCTTAATGGCAAGTCCGGGTACATTTTGGTTTCCCATGACAGAGCATTCCTGGATGGTTGCGTAGACCATATACTGTCTATCAACCGGGCGAATATCGAAGTACAGCGCGGTAATTTTTCCTCGTGGTGGGAAAATAAAAAACGCGCCGACGAATTTGAACTGGCCGAAAACCAGCGTTTGAAAAAGGAAATCAAACGGCTGAAAAAAGCCGCAAGGCAAAGTGCTCACTGGGCGGACAAGGTTGAAGCCACGAAAATGGGAAAAGGTGCCGCCGCTATGCGCAAAAAAGGCCATGCCGGTGCCGGCTCGAAGGAATATAGTGCCGAACAATCCCGCCGTATGCAACAACGGCGAAAAAACCTTGAACGCCGGCAACAATCATCCATCGAGGATAAATCCAAACTGCTGAAAAACATTGAGCGTTCAGATGTTTTGAAAATTTCTCAGTTAGACTATCACAAGCACAAGCTCCTTTCCCTGGCCGGTATTAAAATTTCATATGGTGACAAGGCTGTATGTGAAAACATCAGCTTCACCATTGAAAAAGGCGACCGCTGTGCCCTGCAAGGAAAAAACGGCTCCGGCAAAACCAGTATACTAAAATTAATTTGCGGCGAAAGCCTTTCCTTTTCCGGCGATTTGGACATAGGTGCCGGCTTGAAAATTTCCTATGTTTCGCAAGACACCTCCAACCTGAGCGGAAACCTCACTGATTACGCATTACAGCATGATATTGACGAGAGCTTGTTTAAGGCGATACTGAGAAAACTGGATTTTTCAAGGGTGCAATTTGAAAAATCCATTGAGACTTTCAGCGGCGGGCAAAAGAAAAAGGTGCTTATCGCAAAGAGCCTTTGCGATAAGGCACACCTGCTTGTATGGGATGAACCCCTCAATTTCATTGATGTGCTTTCCCGGATGCAAATTGAAAAGCTACTGCTGGAATACGCGCCAACCATTTTATTTGTTGAACATGACAGCACCTTTAACGAAAGGATTTCTACGAAATTAATTGTTTTATAGGGCCGCCAATACTCCAAAAGTTTTTGTAAAACACCTAAGTCTGAAATGGTTTTAAGCGTAAGTTCGTTACAAGAGATGGCTGATGAATGCAGAAAAGCCCCCTCAACTAGGCAGGATACCTGCCGGAGGGAGCTTTTCTTATAATAAGGGGGGAAGAAGGCTATTTTACAAGCGCATACCGCCATTCACGCTTAGGGTCTGGCCGGTGATGTAGATGGATTCGTCCCCGGCGAGGAACAGGGCGGCGTTGGCGATTTCCTCGGGCTCGCCCAGGCGGCCCAGCATGGTTTGGGAGGCAAATTTGTCCAGCAGGTCTTGGGGCACGGTCTTTAGGATGTCGGTCATGATATAGCCCGGCGCGATGGCGTTGGTGCGCACGTTGCCGCCCTTCATGGCAAATTCCTTGGCCCAGGTCTTGGTCAGGCCGAAGATAGCCGACTTGGTGGCGGCGTAGTTGGCCTGGCCGATGTTGCCGTATTCCCCCACCACAGAGGAAATATTGATAATGGAACCGCTCCCGGCGGCTTGCATAAAGGGGCCGATGTGGCGGGTGAGATAAAAGATGCCGTTCAGGTTCACGTCAATGACCTGGTTCCATTGGGCGTCGGTCATTTTCCGGGTGAGGGCGTCCTGGGTGATGCCCGCGTTGTTCACCAGGATGTCAATTTTGGGGTGCTTGCTTGTGGCGTAGTCAAAAAATGCCTTGCACGCGCCGGAATCGCTTACGTCCAGCTTGTAGAACGCCACATTGGGGTCGCTGAAGCCCGGTTCGTTCATGTCACAGGCGATAACCTGCGCGCCTTCCCTGGCAAACAGCTGCGCGATACACGCGCCGATGCCCTTCGCGCCGCCGGTAACAACGGCGACTTTATCCTTTAACCGCATACTATTTTTCCTCCTTTATTTAGCTACATTTCTCACCACTACCGCCGTGCCCATGCCGCCGCCCGCGCACAGGGACGCGAGGCCATACGTCAGGCCGGTGCGGATAAGGCCGTGAACCAGCGTGACCAGAATCCGGTTGCCGCTGGCTCCGATGGGGTGTCCCAAAGCGATGGCACCGCCGCCTACATTGGTCTTGGCGGTGATTTCCTCCCGGGAGAGGCCATGCGCCTCGGATAGACCGTGGACTACGCCCAAGGCTTGTGCCGCGAAGGCTTCGTTAAGCTCCAGCAAATCCATGTCCTGTAAAGTCAGCCCTGTTTTCGCCAGGGCTTTTTTCACCGCCGGGACGGGCCCAAGGCCCATAATGGCCGGGTCGATGCCCGCTTGGGCATAGCCAAGGATTTCCGCAAGGGGGGTGAGGTTATATTTTTTCACCGCGTCCTCGCCGGCGATGAGGGTCATGCTGGCACCGTCGTTGATGCCCGAGGCATTCCCCGCCGTCACCGTGCCGTCCTTTTTGAAGGCGGGGCGCAAAGCGGCCATTTTCTCGGCATTGGTGGCGCGGTTGGGGTATTCGTCCTTGTCGAAAACAATTTCCGTCCGCCCGGCCTTCACGGTGAGGGGTAGGATTTCCCTGACGAAATGCCCCGCGTCCACGGCGGCGATGGCCTTGCGCTGGGATTCCAGCGCGTAGGCGTCCTGGGCCTCCCGGGTGATGGCGTATCTCTCGGCCACATTTTCCGCGGTGATGCCCATGTGGTAATTTTCAAAGGCGTCGGTGAGGGCGTCGTATACCATGTGGTCGGTAGCGGTAAAGTCCCCCAGCTTGTTGCCGTTTCGCACCTTACCCGGCAGGATGAAGGGCGCGCCGCTCATGGACTCCACCCCCCCGGCCAGAATCAAATCGGCTTGTCCTGCCTGAATCGCGCTGGCCGCGTTCATTACCGCCTTCATGCCGCTACAGCACACATGGTTCACAGCATAGGCGGGCACGTCATGGGACACACCGCCCTTTACCGCCACCTGCCGCGCTATCCCCTGCCCCACCCCGGCGGACAAAATATTGCCCACAATGACTTCATCCAAGGCGTCGGGGGCGATATTGGTTTCCTCCAGGATGGCCTTCACCACGGCCGCGCCCAAGGTGGAGGGGTGCATGTCCTTCAGCGTCCCTAGGAAGCTTCCGATTGCCGTCCGCTTGGCGGCGGCGATAAATACCTTTTTCATATGACCAACCCTTCCAGCTCCGCGTTGGCGAAGCCTATAATTAAGCTGGCGAACAGCGCGGGGCGTTCGTACATGGTGGCATGTCCCGTGCCGGGCAACAGCACCAAATCCGCGCCCTTTATATAATCGCGTAGCTTGCACATCTCGTATGCCGGGGTGATGCTGTCGCATTCACTGGCCACCAGCAAGGTCTTCGCCGTGATTTTATCCAATTGGCCTTGGGCATCGTAGCTGTCCATGCTTGCGGTAAGCCGCTCGATGGCGTCCATCCATTCCCGGTTTGTAAACACCTGGCCGGTAAGAAACTCCCGCCGCGCCTTCACCCAATCCGGTCTGGCATTGTAAAATTCCTGGGAATAGATGATGGGGATGGTGGTGTAGTAAAACTGCGCCGGGTCCTGCGCGCTCATAACCCAGCCCTTACCCAGCTCCGTCAGCCACGCGCCGGTTTTCGCCAGCGCGTTGCATACGATTAAACGATGAACCAAAGCGGGATACTCCGAAGCAAATTTGAGTGCCACATTGCCGCCGTAGGATATACCGGCGATGGCGGCCCTTTCGAGACCCAGATGGTCATAGAGGGCCTTTAACACTTCCACCTGCAAGGCAACGCCATAGGCATCCTCGCTGTGCTTGTCCGACTGCCCCTGGTCAAGGAAGTCCAGCAGAATAAGCCTGTTGCCGGCACTTAACGGTGCAATGAAGGCTTGCCAGCTAAGGGTGGACATCATGATGCCATTGAGCAAAATCAGCGGCGCGCCCTCGCCGTGGGTCTCGTAATATATTTTTTTTCCCTTATATTCGAAGTTTGCCATGTCATTCTCCTCGCGGGGGTAAAAAAGGGGCTGCATCGCGAAGGCAAGACAGCCCCTTTACTGTTACAAGTAATTACCCTTTAGGGTCTGTTCATAATGGGGGGTATAATTTCGTGTGCGGGAATGGTACGTACATATCTGGGTACCATGTGGGTGGGGCTGTAGGTAAATTCGATGGCGAAGAGGGGTTGCATGGCTTGATGGTCTTCTGCGCGGAACCAACGCTCGCCGGTGGGGGAGTCAAAATGCATTCCCTGCATGGCGGCCCGCAACACATCGGGGTCTGTATCGCCGCCGGTGATTTCCAGCGCGGTGACAATGGCGGAGGCAGCGGCAAAGCCGCCGGAGGTAAAGATATCCGTGGGGATACCGTACTGCTCCATGTGACGGCGTTTCATCCACTCGTTCATGGGGTTGTTTTGGGGCAAGGTAGGATAGTATACGCAGAAGCCGAAGCCGCCGATGGCACCCAGTTCACGCATACCCTGCAAAGCGGCAAGCTCGGGGGCACCGGTAATGATAGTAGTACCCACAGCGGCCAAATCCAATTCCATGAGCTGCATCCAGGGATTGTTGGCACCGGCCCAGATTACATACAGGTAATCCGGCGCGAGCTCCCTGAGTCTGAGGATAAAGGGGGTGAAGTCTGTGGCGTCGGGGGGTGCCAGTACGGATTCCACCCAGGTAAAGCCAAGGGCCTGTACCGCGGGGATAAAGGGGTCAACCATGGCATGGCCGAAGGTGGAGTCTGGCGCGAGGGCCGCAACGGTGCGGCCGCCGCCGGGATGCTGACCCGCAAGCACCGCCGCAAGGGCCAGCGCGTCCTGGCCGGAGGTTCTGCCGGTGCGGAAGATGTAGGGGTTCCAGTTGGGGTACATAATAATAAAGTCGGATGCGGCGGGTTCGATAACGGCAATGGTTCTGAACTCTTCAAACAAGTCAAGGCTGGCCAGCGCGTCGCCGGAGGCCGCAAAGCCCGTAGCGATATCCACGCCGCGCTCCAGCATAGCCAGGGTTCGTTCCCGGGCAACGGGGGCCACATTGGTGGTATCGTCCCAAGTTACCACAAGCTCACGCCCGGCCACCATGTTTGTGCCGTCGGTCATGAACTCCAGGCCCAGGCGAAAGCCCCGCTGGAATTGCTCGCCGTAATCCTGCAACGCGCCGCTCAGGGAGGTAATCGCGCCGATACGGATTACAGTGTCGTCTGCGTCGTCGCGCCCGCAGGCGGTGGGCAAAGCCAGGACAAGTACCAATGCCAGTACCGCCACAAGGATTTTGCTCAATTTTTTCATTTTTCTCTACCTTTCTTTTATTTGGATTTTGTTAAAGCCGTTAATAATTGGAAGCATTAATAAATCTCCGGGTGTTTTTTCACGTGGAAGTTCAATTCGTCTTTGAAGTCGGGGTGGGCTATGGAGATAAGGCGCGTTGCGCGTTCCTTCAGGCTCCTGCCGCGCAGGCTCACAATGCCGTACTCGGTGACAACATAGTCCACGTCGTTCCGGCTCAGCGTTACTACCGAGCCATGCTTCAGCATGGGCGTGATTTTTGATACCACCTCCTTTTCGCCGTCTTTGTTCTTTATCGTGGCGGTGGAATACAGGCAAATAAAGGAATGGCCCCCCGCCGAGCGTTGCGCGCCTATGGCCGTATCCGCCTGGCCGCCACTGCCGCTGTATTGCACAGGGCCGATGGACTCCGAAGCGCACTGCCCGAACAAATCCACCTCTATGGCGGTGTTAATGGACTGCATCTTATAGTTCTGCCCGATTACCGCCGGGTCGTTGACCCAGCAACCCATGTTCAGCACAACCGATGGGTTGTTATTGACAAAATCATACAGCTTCCGGGTACCCATGGCGAAGGTGCCTACGGTTTTGTGCTTCATCAGGGTTTTCATGGAATTGTCCACGGCACCGCACCGCACCAAATCCACCATGTTGTCGGTAAGCATCTCGGTATGTATGCCCAGATGCTTCTTATTCTTCAGTCCGTTGGCCAGGGCGTTGGGTATGCCGCCTATCCCCAGTTGAATGGTGGAGCCGTCCTCCACCCTTTCGGCTATGAAATTGGCTATTTTTTCGTCGTTGGCGTTAAAGGGCACATGGGGAAGCTCCGGCACCGGGCGGTCGGACTCCACCAGCGCGCCAATTTCACTGATGTGTACAAGGGTTTCCCCGAAGGTACGGGGCATTTGCGTGTTCACCTCGGCGATAACGAAGACACCCTCGTTGATGAGCTGCCGCTCGTAGGTGGCACTCAAGGAAAGGCTCAGATAGCCGTGCGCATCCATGGGACTGCACGACACCAGCAACACCACCCTGCGCCCGTCCCCCCGCATGGCCTGATAACGGCGGATGCCCGCGTTATGCAAGCGTTGCGGCACATGGGATACATGGGGCTGGCCTTCCTTGGCCGCCTTGCGCTGGGCCGCACCGTAGAACCATCCGCTGTTGGTTATCACCTCCGGGTTGGGGACAGTGATGAACTCGTAATTTCCCATGGGCAGACAGTTGGTAATGTCCACGCCCCTTACGCCGTTCTCGGCAATGGTATGGGCCTGGGCCAAAAGGGCCACCGGCTCCGCCGCGCCCAAGGCCACCATCACGGCGTCACCGCTTTTTATCAGCTGTAACGCCTCGGGAATACTTTTCTTCTTCAAGTCATACAACGCTTTACATTCAGGCATTGGCTTCACCCCACTTGATTATTGTACACGCGAAGGCATATCCCGTACCGGCACCCACCAAGGCGACGAAAGAACCCTCCTTCACCAGCCCCTGCGCTATTGCGTAATCCAGCGCGAGCAACGGGTCTACCTGGCCGCAATGCCCGTCGTCCCACAGGAAGACGGTTTTTTCCTCTGCTATGCCCAGCTCCTTCATCAGGCCATAATGGGCGCGGTTGCCGATATGCACCACGCCAATGAAGTCAATATCCCCGGGCTGGATGCCGCTTTTTTCGCAAGCCAGCCGCACACAGTTCGCGAAATTGGGCAACGAGGCTTCCCCCAGCCGCTTTTTCATTCCGGCGGCGTCGGGCAAAGAAAGCAAATTGAACTTCCGTGTCTTCTCGGGGTCGCTGGCCATTTCCATGACCATTTCCTGGGTAAGGGGGTTGAGACTGCCCCCATGCAGACCAATTACATCGCTGTGAAACTGGGAATCCGTGATGATACCCGTACCCAGCACTTCGTTTGCGCCATACCCCTGCTGTAAAAGCAAGGCGAAGGCACCGGGCCCCATATTGAACAGCATGGTTTGGCTCGGGTCTTTATAGTCCACCAGCTGGGCGTTGATGTTCCCACAGCATACCAGCACATTTTTGAGGGAGGCATCTGCCGTCATCATGTCCTTGGCCACCTTCAAGGCCAAAGGCAGACCCGCGCAACGGAAGGATAAGTCCCAGGCATAGGCATTCTTCGCGCCTATTTCCTCCTGCACCTTGATGGCCACCGTCCAGCACACGTATTCGGCATAGGTTTCCCCCGCGTATAGAATCATGTCAATATCCAGGGGGTTCATGCCTGTCTCGGTCAAAAGCCGCCGGCAACATTGCACCGCCATGGCACCGGGCTGGTCCTCCGGGCCGGCCACGTGTATCCGGCGGATACCCATTTTCTCCCGCAAAACATCCGCGGGGACGCCGGTAAGCTGGGAAAGCGCGTCTGCCGTCATGGTGTTTTCCGGCGTATACGTTGTGTATTTTACTATGCCTGTCATGAGGACGCGGCCTCTTTGGCCATGCGCTTCTTTTGCGCCCTCTTTTCCTTCCAGGCGTTGTAATAGCCCATGATGCCATGGGGCATGAACATGACCACCACGATGTACAGCGCGCCGAAGAATAACAGCCAGCGTTCAAAAATGGCGTGTATGGGCCGTAAATCCAGCAGGAAATTCTGGAACAGGATAACCACGGTACTGCCCAAAATCGCGCCGAACAGGGTGCCGGCACCGCCCAGCAAGGAGTACAGCATGGCGTCGTAGGTCATCTGCATACCCAGTGCCTCGGTGTTTACAAAGCGGCTGTTGAGCCCGAACATAACCCCCGCAAGGCCGCCGACGATACTGGCCACCAGTAAGGCTATAGTACGCGCCCGGGCCGTGTTATAGCCCAAAAATATTGCGCGCTGTTCGTTCTCGCGCACGGCTTGCCATACCCGCCCGGTGGGTGACTTGGTGAATTTATAAAGCACAAAGGCCATCAGTATCATAAAGATAAAACAGGCGTAGAACATCATGGTTCTGTCGTTGAAGGGAGCGGGAACGCGGAAGGCAATGCCGTCCTCGCCCCGGGTAACGGTACGCCACACCGTCATGAGGTTGCGCATGATTTCACTGAAGGCCATGGTAATCATCGCCGTGGCCAGCATCCCGCTTTTGCCGGAAATCTTACCCACGATTAATGCCCAAATGGCGGAATATATCGTCGTGCCCACCACCGCCAGCAAAAGCATGGGTATGGTGGCACCCTGATGGAAGAACAAAATACCCACAAAGTACGCGCCCCCGCCGATAAAGAGGGCAAAGCCCAGATGGATAACCCCGATAAAACCGCGCAGGATATCATAGGCCATGGCAAATACCGCGAAAATCATAATGCGCGAGACCATGGTAATGGTGGCGGCACCGGATATCTGCGGGATAATCAGCAATACGATAAACGCAACCGCCAGCAAGACCAACTCTATCCAGCGCAACCTATCCATATTCGCAAGCTTATTCATTATCATACGCTCACCTCCACTTGAATAGGCCCTGGGGCTTGAAAATAAGTATCAACGCCATCAACGCCACCGGAGCCACCAGGGAAATATCCGGTATGGTCCAGCCTATCAAAGCAATCATAACGGCCATGAACAAGCTCCCCAGCGCGGAGCCTACAAAGCTACCCATGCCCCCGATTACCACAACGATAAAGGCCATAAGCTGGAACTGATTCCCCGAAAGGGGGGTAATCGTCGTGGACAGCGGGGCAAACAACGCGCCCCCGAAGCCGGCCAGCGCACCGCCCACCGCGAAAACCAGCGTAAAATACCGGTTTATGTTAATACCCAGCGCACCTACCATTTCGCTGTTTTGAACCCCGGCACGGATGGTCATGCCTACCCGGGTGCGCGTAAGCAAAAAGTGCCCCAGAACAGCCACCACCACGCCCACGATAATCACAAACAGCCTGTAGTGCGAAATAATCACCGTGCCAAAATCAAATTCCAGGTGGGATGCCCCCGCCAGCATGGGCGGCCGCCCCACCACCAAGGCCGACGGCCCCCATATTACACGCACCAGCTCCGTAAATACGATGGACAGGCCCAAGGTAATCATAATCTGCGCGCCGATATTGCCATACACCCGCGAGATAAACACCTTCTCGAATATCAGGCCGATTAAAAACCCCGCAAGGGTGGCGCATATGATGGCCAAAATAAAATTGTTGGGGAAAATATAGACATACACCCAGCGGAACACATACGCGCCCCACAAGAACAAGGTGCCATGGGCAAAGTTGACCACCCCCATCAGCCCCAGAATAACGGACAGGCTGGCGGCCATCAGGAAATACAAGGCTCCCTCCGAAATACCATTAAACAAAAGGATTAAAATATTTGCCACAGTATACCCACCTTCCTACAAGCCAAGATGGCGTTGCTGTAATTCTTTGTCGTTTTCGAGGTCCTTCATCAGGCCGCCATGGACGGTGCGGCCCTCGTCGATAATGTAATAACGGTCGGTGACGATGAGGGCCATGTGAAAATTCTGCTCCACCAATACAATGGTGGACTGCTTGGCGATTTCCTTTAAGGCCAAGGCCATTTTTTCTATTACCACGGGAGCCAAGCCCTTGCTGGGCTCGTCTATCAGGATAAGGGCCGGGCTGTTTACCAGGCTACGCCCCACGCTCAGCATCTGCCGTTGCCCCCCGGAAAGGGTACGGGCATGACGCTTGTACGCCAGCTTTAAATCCGGGAACAAATCCAAGACATAGGCAATGCGGTCACGGGTAGCCGCGTTTTTTTTATGGGTGGCCAATACCAGGTTCTCCTCGATGGTGAGCAAATCGAAAACGCCATAATCCTCCGGGCAGTAGCCAATGCCCAGCTTGGAAATCTTATGGGTGGCCTTTCCTATAATGGACGCGTCATTAAAGGTAATGCTACCGCTACGGGTCTTAACCAGCCCCATAACAGTACGCAAAAAGGTAGTCTTGCCCGCGCCGTTGCGCCCCAGGATGGCCACAGCCTCCCCCTGTTGGATTTCCATGCTTACACCCTGTAAAATGGTAAACAAACCGATGTAGGACACCAAGTCATTCACTTTAAGTAGCGACACTAACCACACCGCCTCCCAGATACGCCGCCATTACGGCAGGGTCATTTGATACCGCCTCGGGGTCTCCCTGGCACAGCACCTCACCGTTGACCAGCACCACGATGACGTCGCTTAGGGCCTTAACCATGTTCATTTTGTGCTCAATAAGTACGATGGTGGTGTCCCCCGCGTCCTTTATGCTGCGCAAAAGGTCAATCATGACGGGCACCTCTTCAATGCTCATCCCGGCGGTGGGTTCGTCCAACAGCAAGACCTCGGGCTTTTGGGCAAGCACCATGCCCAGCTCCAGCTTGCGCTGCTCGCCGTGGGATAAATCCCCCGCCCGGGTATACGCCTTGTCGAACAAGAGTATACGCTGAAGAATCCGGTCGGTTTCTTCATATATGTCTGTGTATTTGCGGTAGCTTTTAACAAGCTTGTTAAAGCGCACCTTGGCGGCGGATTGTACCGACAGGCGTACGTTTTCATGGGCGGACAGCGCGGGAAATACATTGGTGAGCTGGAAGCTCCGTCCCATGCCCGCGTGGATGCGTTGCTGGGGCGTAAGCTTGGTAATCTCCTTGTCCTTGAAGAACACTTTTCCGCTGGAGGGCTTGTACAGCCCGCTTATTAAATTAAAGAACGTGGTTTTGCCCGCGCCGTTGGGGCCCAGTATCGCCGTAAATTTATCCGCTTCTATGGACAGGCTTACGTCGTTTACCGCCTTCAACGCACCGAACTGAATGGAAAGATTCTCCGTCCGTAGCAATATGTTGCCCAAAATATCACCCTCCCCATTTTATAACATTGGCCGCCCACACATAGCCTATGCCCGCCGACAGCATACACACAACACTTCCGTTTTCCACCTTGCCGGCCTTCAGAGCCAGCTCCAAAGAGAGAATCTGGTCGATTTGCCCCAAGTGGCCAAAATTTTCCAGATAAATGGATTGCTCCGGGGTCAGACCCAGCGCGTCCAGCATGGCCATATGGCCGGAACGCTTAATGTGCAAAATCGCCAGGTAATCCATGTCCTTCCGGGTCAACCCCGATTTTTCGAAGGCCCGGTCGATACAGGTATACCAATTGGGCATGGACACTTCGTTCAGGCGGTTTTTCATGTACTCGGCGTCCATCAGGCGCAGGGATTTTCTGGCCTCGTGTATGTTCTGCGCCGTAATGGGGTTCATCTGCCCGCCGATTTCCACCCCTGCCGTCCGGGACAAGGACGCGTCCGCGATAATATGCGTACCCAGCACGAGGTTGCGCCCGAAATTTTTTTTAAGCAAAATCGCGCCGCCGCCGTCCCCCAGGTTGAACATGAAGGACACCTTGCTGTCCGTATAATCAATAAAATCCCCGTTGCGGTAGCCCCCGGAGATTAAAATGGTGTTGATTTCGTCGTCGGCCATCAGCATATCCTTGGCCATTTTGATGGCGGACACGGTGGTGCAACAGCGGTTTTGTACGTCTATGCCCCAGGCATTGACCGCGCCGATTCTGTCCTGGATATACAAAGCCGACGTGGTGAGGGGATATTCCTTGTATTCCTCCCCCATGCACAGGATTACGTCAATTTCAGCGGGGTCGGCATTTGCGTTCTCCATGCAGGCTTTCGCCGCCAGATACCCCATCTCCTGGGTACCCTCCCCTGCCCCGGCGATGGGCTTTTGCACAATGCCCAGCTTTTCCGCCACGGCCTGGGCCGTCCACGCGTTGCCGGTGGCATCGGAAATCTCCTGTGCCGTCATACACTGCCGGGGAATATATGTACCCACCCCCGCAATGCCTACGTTTTGCCCTTTCATGCCATTTGCTCCAGCTTGGTGATAAGCTTGGGCAAAATTTTATGCATATCCCCCACAATGCCCACATCGGCAACGTCGAAAATGGGAGCAGAGGGGTTTTTATTAATCGCGATAATTAATTCCGATTCTTCCATACCGGCCAGATGCTGGATTGCCCCGGAAATACCACAGGCCATGTAGAGCTGGGGACGCACGGTTTTCCCCGTTTGGCCCACCTGACGGTCCTTGTCCGCGAAGCCCGCGTCCACCGACGCACGGGAAGCGGATACCTGGCCGCCAAGCAAATCTGCCAACCGGTTTAACGTGGCAAAGCCCTCCTTGCCCGTGCCCCGGCCACCGGAAACGAGGATTTTCGCTTCGGTGATGTCCTTGGCCTTCTTGGTGGCTTTGACGCTCTCCAGCAATACAACGGCGTTTTTCAGCCCGCTGAAATCCACATCGAAGCGGCGTACCGTGCCCGTTGCATCGGCCACCGGCTCCGGTGCCAGCATGACCCCCGGCCGGATAGATGCCATCTGCGGCCTATGCTGGGGGCAGATAATCGTAGCCAGGATATTCCCCCCGAAGGCGGGGCGCGTCATCAGCAAATCCTGGGTTTCCGGGTCAATTTCCAAGGAGGTGCAGTCGGCGGTTAGGCCGGTTTTTACCCGGGCGGCCACCCGGGGAGCCAAATCCCGCCCAATGGCTGTGGCACCGATAAGCACAATTTCAAAGTTGCCTTCATTAAGCACATCGGCCATGGCCATGGCGTAGGGCTCGGTGAGATAATCCCGCAGGTGCGCGTCATCCACCAGAATCACCTCGTCGGCACCGTGGCTGACAAGGGACGGGCACAAGGCTTCTACCTCATGGCCCAGCAACAAGGCGATAAGCCTCTGCCCCAAAGTGTTGGCCAGTTTCTTACCCTCGCCCAACAGCTCCAGGGACACCTTTTGTAAAACGCCGTCACGCTGTTCGCAAAATACCAACACATCTTTGCTCATAATATGAGATGCCCCTTTAATTTTTGGATGATGATTTCCACGGCCTCGTCCTCGGAAACCTGGTGCAGCTCCCCCTTACCCTTGGGGGACTTGGTAAAGGATTTCTTTACCCGGGTGGGGGAACCCTTCAAGCCGATATTTTCCACGGGGACGAAGGTTTCCAAATCCGCGTAGGTAAGCAGACGGACTTCCTTTTGGTCGTAGGCGTCCACCACGCCCCCCACGGACATGTACCGGGGCTGATTCAATTCGGACAAGGCCGTCACCAGCACGGGATAATGGGCTTGCAACAGCTGATACCTGTCCTCAAACTGCCGGGTTACAATAATTTTCTCCCCATCCGCTTTTATATCCTCGGCATAGGGGATGTGGGCGATGCCCAAATGCTCGGCCATCTGCGGGCCCACCTGCGCGGTGTCCCCGTCTATGGCCTGGCGGCCCGTGATGATTAAATCATAGCCCAGCAATTGCGCCGCACCGGCCAAGGTGCTGGAGGTAGCCCAGGTATCCGCACCGGCGAAGGCCCGGTCGGTAATCAGGCACGCCGCGTCACAGCCCATGGCCAACGCCTCGCGCAGGGCAATGTCCGCCTGGGGCGGGCCCATGGAAACCACGGTGATGTGCGCGCCCAGACTGTCCTTTATAGCCAGGGCCGCTTCGATACCCGCCAAATCGTCGGGGTTTATAATAGAAGGAACCCCTTCACGGATAAGGGTGCCCGTCTGCTGGTCCAGCTTGACCTCGTTGGTATTGGGTACCTGCTTGATGCATACAATTATTTTCACGCGCCCACCCCCTAATTCACTTTCATATGACTTGCGATAACCATTTTTTGCACTTCCGACGTGCCCTCGTAGATTTCCGTAATCTTGGCGTCGCGCATCATGCGCTCGATGGCATATTCCCGGGAATAGCCATACCCGCCATGGAGCTGTAAGCACCGCCGGGTGATGTCCGACGCCGCCTCCGACGCGAACAGCTTGGCCATGGCCGCGTGGCTCGCGAAGGGCTTTTTCTTATCCTCGAAAAAGGCGGCGCGGTGACACAACAGCCGTGCCGCGTCGGCCTTCGTCTGCATGTCCGCCAGCTCAAACTGGGTATTTTGAAACTGGGAAATCCGCTTGCCAAACTGCATCCGTTCCTTTACATAGTTCACCGTAATATCAATGGCACCCTGGGCGATACCCACCGCCTGGGCCGCGATACCCACACGCCCGCCGTCCAAGGTCTGCATGGCCAGCTTGAAGCCCTGGCCCTCCTTGCCCAGCAGATTCTCCTTGGGCACGATGCAGTCACGCATAATCAGCTCACAGGTGGCCGAGCCGCGGATGCCCATTTTTTTCTCCTTTTTCCCCACGGAAAAGCCGGGGAAATCCTTCTCCACAATAAAAGCGGAGCAACCCCGCGTACCCTTCGCCTTGTCGGTCATGGCGATGATGATATACACGTGGGCGGCATCCGCATTGGTGATGAAGAGCTTTGTACCGTTTAATATATAATTGTCCCCGTCCGGGACAGCAGTGGTCTGCTGTCCGGCGGCGTCCGTTCCCGCGCCGGCCTCTGTCAAGCCAAAGGCCCCGACCCATTCGCCGGTGGCCAGCTTGCGCAAGTATTTTTCCTTTTGCTCCGCTGTGCCGTTCTCCATTATCGGCGCGACACAGAGACTGGTGTGGGCCGAAACGATGACCCCTGTGGTGGCGCATACTTTTGACAGGGCTTCCACGGCCATGGCATAGGCCAAATTATCCGCCCCTGCGCCGCCATACGCCTTGGCCACGGGTATCCCCATGAAGCCATACCGCCCCAGCTTCGCCACCGTGTCGTGGGGGAAGCTTTCTTCCTCGTCAACCTCTGCCGCGCGAGGCTTCACCTCGTTCGTGGCAAATTTGGTGTACAAATCCTGCAAAAGCAGGTGTTTCTTGGATAATGCAAAGTCCATCCGGCTCGCCCCTCAACATGAACACTGATTCATATTTCATATTTAGTAAACACTACCATAAAATTTATTCCCCGTCAACAATAATATATGCTATATTAACAAAAGGCATAAAATCATTTTTCAAGGTGAGGCACATAATGGAATATGTAAAGCAACCCAAAACCAAACGTGGCGAACAAACCCTTAAAAAAATATGCGAAGCGGCAGAAGCACTCTTCGCACAAAAAGGCTACTACGCCACGGAGATAAGCGACATTACGCACAAAGCACAGGTTGCGACAGGTACATTATATGTATACTTTCCTGATAAATTGAGTCTTTTCCTGCACCTGATGGACAATCTGGGGCGCAAGCTGCGCCGGGCCATCCGCCTTGCCAAGCAGGAGAGCCCGCACACCTCCATCATCGAGCAGGAGCGCATTTCCATCCGGGTCTGGTTTTCCTTCGTACGGGAGCATTTCGGCCTGTTTCGCATTGTGTGGCAAGCCCAGTTCGTGGACGAGCAAGCCTTCAAGGATTATTACGAACGCTTCTCCCAGGGCTACATCGGCGAAATCACCAAGGCCAAAGAAAAAGGAGAGGCGCGGGAAATGGACCCCGCCCTCCTCTCCTACGCCCTGATGGGCATCTATAGCTTCGTCGCGCTGAAATGTTTCGTCTTCGATAAATCCGAGCCCGACGATTCCACCATAAACCAACTGGTAGACTTCATCGCCCATGGGATGCTACGGGAATAAATAAAGCCTTCGTTTATCCCGCCAGGGTTGCGTGGGTTTCCTTTAACTGCTTCACCACAGGCAATTTCTGCGGACATTTTTCCTCGCACACCCCGCATCCGGTACATTGGGCCGCGTCCGCGCTTTTTACCCAGCCTTCGCCGCGCATCATTTCGGCGTAGGTTTTTTTTGCGTGCTCCGTCAAGCCGTACACCTTGTGGGTGTTCATCATGCCGAAGAGGTGGGGGATATTGATATTTTGCGGGCAGGGCTTGCAATAGTCACAGGCGGTGCAGTACAGCTCGGCCAGCTTCTTGTTTTCTTCCATCATGGCCTTCACCTGGAGGAGCTCGTCGGCACTCAAATGACCCGTTTTGGAGGCGATTTTCACGTTCTCCTCCACCATTTGTATGTTTTCCATGCCGGAGAGGGCCATGTGTACGTTCTCGTTAGCCAACACGAAGCGCAGAGCCATTTCGGCGGTGCTTGCGGGCTTTTCCTTGAGCAGACCACGAATAATTTCGCTGGGCGCGCCCAGTCTCCCCCCGCCCACGGGGCCCATAACCACCACCCCAAGGCCCTTCCCGCGCATATAGGCCAGATTTTCTTCGTTGGAACGGTCAAGTAAATTATATTGAATCAAACAGGATTCAAAGTGGCCGCTGTCCACGATGTATTTTAGATTCTCTGCCTTGTCGTGGAAGGAAAAGCATAAATGCTTGATTAGCCCCTGCTCCAACGCCTTGCGCGCCGCCTGCAAAGGCCCGTCCGTCAAGGTTTCCCAGTGTTTAAAGTTCTTTTGGTTGATACCCCAAAAATGGTAGAAATCAATATAATCCACGTCCATTTGTTTGAGGGAATGTTCAAGGCGTCCCGTCCAGTCCGCGCCGGAATCGTTTTCGATGGGGTTCTTCGATGTAATGTATACCTTGTCGCGGTAGCCCTTGATGGCCTTGCCCACGGCGATTTCGCTTTGCTTTTCGCAGTAATAGGGCGCGGAGTCGATGTAGTTTACACCCAAGTCAAAGGCCCGCCGCATCAGGGGAATGGCCAACTCGTCGTTCACCACGGTTTTGTCCCCTTCCTTGGTCATGGGCAAACGCATCGCGCCGAAGCCCAGGGCGGATAGCTTTATACCTGTGTTACCAAATGTATTATATTGCATGAAAATACCTCCTATTTGTTATTTGCTACAAAACAAGTATAGCAAAACAAGGAAAGGTTTGGCAACGAACCACCGCTGTGATAGAGTACGCGTAAAACTGGCTGGAGGTAAGATATGGGTGATTTAACTAAGGAATTTCACCGTATTTTTGGTGATTCAAGGGAAGAAGCGGTTGCGTTTTTTGTCCCTGGGCGGATTAATATTATTGGCGAGCATATTGACTACAACGGGGGCTATGTACTGCCCTGCACCATAAAAATGGGAACCTCCGCGCTGATACGCAAGCGTGGCGATAGCACCGCCCGCTTTGCCAGCACCAATATGAGTAATCTGGTGGAAATCCCCCTCGGCCACGTGGCCTATGAAGCCGGCCACGGCTGGGCCAACTACCCCAAGGGCATTGTGCGGCACATGCAATTAGACGGCCATACCATCCCCGGCTTTGACATTTTGTTCTCCGGCGATATCCCCAACGGCTCGGGGCTTTCCTCCTCGGCCTCCATTGAGGTTGTCACCGCCAAGGCCCTCAACACGGTCTTTTCCCTGGGCTATGAAATGATTGACCTGGTACAGCTGGCCCAAAAAAGCGAGAACGTGTTCTGCGGGGTGAATTGCGGCATTATGGACCAGTTTGCCGTGGGCATGGGGCGGGAGGACGCCGCCATTTATCTCCATTGCGACACGCTGGACTTCAAGTATATTCCCTTGAATCTTGGCGAATATACCTTTGTCGTGATGAATACCCACAAGCGCAGGGAGCTGGCCGATTCCAAATACAACGAGCGCAGGGGGGATTGCGAGCGGGCCTTGGCACTGCTTTCCAAGGCAACCCCCATCAAACAGCTTACCGGCCTGGCCCCCGATGCCTTCGAAGAAATCGCCCATACCCTCCCCGAGGAAACCCTTCGCCGCCGCGCCCGCCACGTGGTATACGAAAACCACCGGGTCAAGCAAGCGGTGCAAGCCCTGGAGGCCGGGGATATGCACGCCCTGGGGCAACTGCTCACCCAATCCCATATCTCCCTCCGGGACGACTATGAAGTCACCGGCTTTGAGCTGGACACCCTCGTAGACGCGGCATTGCAAAACCCCGCCTGTATCGGGGCCAGGATGACCGGGGCGGGGTTTGGGGGCTGTGCCATCGCGCTGGTGGAGAAAGGGAAAGTTGACGCGTTTAAGCAGACAGTGGCTGAGGCGTACGAAAAGGTAATTGGTTATGCGCCGGGGATGTATTAAAACAACCCGCTAATCACGCCCTCCTCGTTCAAGTCGATATGGTTGGCGGAGGGGATTTTCGGCAAGCCGGGCATGGTCATGATATCGCCGGTGATGGCCACGACGAAGCCCGCCCCGGCGCAAAGGCGCACCTGGCGCACGGTGAGGGTGAACGCCTCGGCGGCACCCAGTTTCTTCGCGTCGTCAGAGAAGGAGTATTGGGTCTTGGCCATGCACACGGGAAGGCGGCCATAGCCCAATTTTTCCAGGTTGCGCATCTGTTTTGCGGCTTCGGGGGCAAAAGTAATGCCGTCCGCCCGGTACACCTTCCGGGCAATGGTCTCCATTTTGGTTTTCAGCTTCGTGTCGGCCTCGTAGGTAAAGCGGAAGTGATTGGGCTCTTCCATGGCGGCCAGCACGGCTTGGGCCAGGGCTTCCCCCCCGGCACCGCCCTTTGCGTGCACCTCGGAGAGTGCACAGGCCACGCCTTCATCGGCGGCGGCTTTTTTTATGGCGGCGATTTCGGCTTCCGTGTCGGTGGGGAAACGGTTGACGGCCACCACACAGGGCAAGCCATAGGTCTGTGTGATATTGCTTATATGGCGGCGCAAGTTGGCCATGCCTTTTTCCAAGGCGGGGAGATTTTCCTTCCCCAGGTCGGCCTTCTCCACCCCGCCGTGGTGCTTCAGGGCCCGGATGGTGGCCACCAGCACCACAGCCGACGGCGCGATGCCCATGCGGCGGCATTTGATATTAATAAATTTTTCCGCGCCCAAGTCCGCGCCGAAGCCCGCTTCCGTCACCACGTATTCCCCCAGTGCCATGGCCAGCTTGGTGGCTACGGCGGTGTTGCAACCGTGGGCGATGTTGGCGAAGGGGCCGCCGTGCACCAGCGCGGGGGTGCCCTCCAAAGTCTGCACCAAATTGGGGTCGAAGGCTTCCTTTAACAGGGCCGCCATGGCTCCCTGGGCCTGTAAATCACCGGCGGTTATGGGCTTGCCGCTATAGCTGTAGCCCACCACAATGCGGGCCAGATTCTCCTTGAGGGCTTGCAGGTTTTCCGACAGGCAAAATACGGCCATCACCTCGGAGGCGGCGGTAATATCAAAGCCGTCCTCCCGGGGCTGGCCGTTGGCCTTGCCGCCCAGGCCGTTAATGATATAGCGGAGCTGGCGGTCGTTCATGTCCATGGCGCGCCGCCACGTGACTTGCCGTGGGTCGATATCAAGTATATTCCCTTGTTGGATATGGTTGTCCACCAAAGCGGCCAGCAGATTATTGGCGGTGGTGATGGCGTGGAGGTCCCCGGTGAAATGCAGATTAATGTCCTCCATGGGCACGATTTGGGCGTAGCCGCCCCCCGCCGCGCCGCCCTTCACACCGAACACCGGCCCCAAAGAGGGCTCCCGGAGGCAAATCATGGTGCGCTTGCCCAGCCGCGCCAGCGCGTCGCCCAGGCCCACAGTGGTTGTGGTCTTCCCTTCCCCGGCGGGGGTGGGGCTGATGGCGGTGACGAGGATTACTTTTGCCGGTTTTTTTTCGGCTATACCCTTGTAACGGTGGTTGATTTTGGCCTTGTAGCGGCCAAAGGGGGAGACAATTTCATCGGGGATTTCCAGCTTCGTAGCAATTTCCCCGATGGGTACTATGGATGTGGCTTGGGCGATTTCGATGTCCGTTCTCATGCTAACGCATCCTCTCATGTGCCTTTTTGCCTTAATATTGAAATTTGTACACATTATAGTATAATTCGGGCACCATTGGGAGGGATGTACATGGAATTTCGTTTTATTGACGAAGGCACGCGTTTGGACGTCCAGCAAAAGGACGCGCCCGACGCGCCAATGTATTACGGCATTTTTGAAAAGATGGACAAGGGCGTGTCGTTCCTCGTTTCCTGCGACCCGCTTTTCGAGCACTTTGACCAGCTGGATTTGAATAAAATTTACGTCTTCACCTTTTTCCGTGGGGCGGAAATCTATACCTTTGACGGCAAGCTGGTGGAAAAACAGCGATATATTCATAAGAATGTCCTGCTGGTAACGGCCACGACCCTCATCAGCACCCACAGTCGGCGCGGCTCCCACCGCATTCGGGCCCAGATGGCGGTCAACCTCCACGAAGTGGACGAAAGCCAGCCCGACCAGCCGGGGGCACTGGTATGCGCCGGCGTCATGCATGACGTGAGCCGGGGCGGCCTCACCTTTCTCCTGAACGATAAAATCCCCCTGGAGCTACGCAAAACCTACCTGGCGGATTTCTCCGTGGGCCATGCCAACTTCCGCTTCCCCGTGGAATTTGTGCGCGGCAGTGAACGTTCCCTCTCCCCGCTGTACCGTTACGACTATGCCTTTATGTACAATGGCGAAAACCTGACAGACGCCTTGAACAAGCTGACATTGGCTTTGTTTGAGCAACAGCTAAGGGGCGGCGGGGCCCGATAGGCGATATAAAAGCACCGTCACCTCGTCCCGGTTGTGAAACAACTGCCGCGTGTCCCCCACGCGGTATTTTTTTTCCAGCAAGGCCAACGCCTTGTTGATTTTGCGCAAGCCCTGCCCCTTGGCCAGCTTGAGGGTCATCACAGCCACGCCGCCGGGGGCAAGGAAAGGTGCTGCGTCCAGCATAACCCGCACCGAATCGTACATGTCCATTTTCATGTCATTCACCACAGCATCGAATATTTCAGCCTTGTCCCGCGCCGCCAGGAACCGCTGTGCCGTAGCGCATACATAGGAAAGGCGGGGATGGTGCGCCAGCCGTTTATCCAGCGCGCCGGGGTCCACGGCGGTGACGTGGAAGCCCGCCTCCAGCAATACCTTACTCCACCCGCCGGGTGCGGCACCCAAATCCAATGCGCGGGCGTGGGGCCGGGGCCGCAGACCGAAGGTTTCCATGGCTTCCATGAGTTTACATTCCGCCCGGCTGATAAAATCCGCCCTTTTATACCGTGGGGTGCCGCCATTCCAGGCGGAGCGGTTATCCCCACAGCGCGAAGCCCCCGCGTACAATCCGCCTTCGTGGGCGTAGAGGGACAATACCCACCGGGGGTATCTGTCGTCCCGGACATAATTTCTTTCCTCCAGCGCGTTTTCCAGGCGGCGAATCAGCCCGGGGTCCGTATCGCCGCGCATTTGCACGGAGAAAGCCCCGCCGTCATCCGGGATGGCTACCCCGGCCAGTATATCGGCGGCGGCGTATTCCCCCACGGCAAAATACTGCACCGGGAACATATGCCGCACAAAAATCAAGGGGGGCGCGTCAGCAAGGAGCTTGCCATACCCCCCCGGCAAGTAAATTTCCTTTACCCCCACGGCCAAATCCCCCACGGGGCGGATGCCCCTGTCGTAGTTTTGTAGCTCGCCCATGGCAAAGGAGGCACTTTCCGGGCGGGTTGTGATAATTATTTTATGGTATACTGTTTCCATGCCCACTCCCCGCAAACGTCCGACCGCCACCCGGCGGAGGCGGAGCGTCAGACGCCGCTCCATCATTCACAATAACCGGTTCTTTTTTTTCGTAATGCTCATGCTGGTCATGCTGGCCGTGGTTTTCCATTTCTTTGGCGACCGCGTCTTCCCGGAGCAGAGCCCCGTTTTGCCGGGGCCGGGCGAGATTTTCGTCCATTTCATTGACGTCGGCCAAGGGGACGCTACGCTAATACAATCCCGGGACCATGCCGTCCTCATCGACGGGGGCGAGCCGCGCTACGGCCAGCACGTCATTTCCTATCTGCGGAGCGCGGGCGTAACCCGGCTGGATTATGTGGTGGCTACCCATCCCCACAGTGACCACATCGGCGGGCTCATTGCCGTGCTGGCACAAAAGGAGGTGGGTCGCTTGCTCATGCCCGACGCCACCCATAATACCGTCCCCTTCGAAAATTTCCTGGCCGCCATCGAAAACCACGACATCCCCGTCACCATTCCCGCCATCGGCGACCGGATTTCGGCGGGGATTATTTATATGACGGTGCTCGCGCCCACACCGGGCCACCACGCCAATCTAAACAACGCTTCCATTGTGTTGCGCATGGTCCACGGCGCAACGGCGTTCCTCTTCACCGGGGACGCGGAGGTGGCGTCGGAACAGGCCATGCTGGCCGGCGGGCACAACCTGCAAGCCCATGTGCTGGGCGTAGGCCACCACGGAAGCCGTACTTCCACCACCCAGGAATTTCTGGACGCGGTAAACCCCGTCGCGGCGGTTATCAGCGCGGGCCGGAACAACCAGCACGGCCATCCCCACCGGGAAGTCCTCGACAGGCTCAACGCCGCCAATGTACGCATCCTGCGCACCGACGAGCGGGGGAGCATTCTCATGTCCACCGACGGAGAGGAAATCCGGTTTTGGTAGCCCGTAGGCGCGGGGCGGGCGAAAGGGGACGGGGGCGGCTGGGCGCGGGCGAGAGCGGACTTTCGCTCGCGGTGCTACGCCTGTGCTCCGCTGGTGGCGCGGAAAACCACCGCGCCAATGCGCTACGCGGCGCACGCAAATCCGCTCGCCGAAATCCGCACTCCCCCGCGCCCAGCCGCCCCCGTCCCCTTTCGCCCGCCCCGCGCTGATGATTACAATTGACCGTTTTGAGGAAGAATATGCGGTGTGCGGGGTGAACGCCACCCTCGAAGTGCGGGTTTTGCGCCGCTCGTCCCTTCCCCCCCAGGCCAAGCCGGGGGATACGCTGTATTTTCGCGACGGCGCGTGGCACATCGACGAAGCGGAAACCGCCGCCCGCGCTACGCGTATCGCTGAACGTTTTGACAGGATAAAAAGGAGGAATGCACTATGATTTTTAGAACCCAGGGCGTATGTTGCCAGGAAATGAGACTGGAGGTTGAGGACGGTATTATCAAGGACCTCGAATTTTCCAACGGTTGTGACGGCAACCTGAAGGGTATCGCCCAGCTGGCCAAGGGCCGCAAGGCTTCGGAGATTATCCCGCTGATGAGCGGCATCCGTTGCGGCCCGAAGGCTACGTCTTGTCCTGACCAGCTGGCGGCGGCATTACGAAAGCTGGTATAAAGGGCTCATTCTCCCACTGGGTCCATTTGGCGATGATGGGCTGTAGCACCTCCCGGTTGTTCATCACCCGCAGTGCCTGAAGGATGCCGTCTGGGGCGGGGTCCGGGGTGGGGTTGAAGGCCACGGCAAGCTTTGTCAGCAGCTGTGCCAGGTTGGGCCCACGGGATTCGCTGTGCATCAGGGCGTAGACCAAGGTTTCCAGCGCGCTATTGTTGTCCCCCCTATGTAGATGCAGGCGGATGAGCTGCACCATGTCCTCGGTCATGTCCGTGTTCCGCTTGCGGTTGAGCTTCAAGGAGCGCAGTAGTAATTCCTCGGCTTGGGTATATTCCCCCAGTTGCTTGTGCAAGTCGGCGATGTGGCGCAGGCATTGGGCATAGGCATAATCGTGGTTGTGGGCCATGCCCTCGTACAGAGCGCGCCGCTCCGTTTGAAAATCCATGGCCTCCCGTGGGCGGCCGATTTTCTCCAGGATATGGGCGATGTTCCCCGTCACCTGCAAATAGCTGTGGTGGGTGCACCCCACCCGCTTCCGGGTCAAATCCATAACCTCTTCGTACAGGGGCAGGGCCTTTTCGTACTGGCCCAGGGTATCGTACAAGCCCGCAAGATAGTGGGTCGCGCCGGTGTACTCGTCCCCCTGGGCCAATTGTCTGGCCGTTTCCGCCAAGGGAACGGCCTTTTCATATTCCTTTTTTTCCTCGTGGAGAAAGGCCAGGCTGTGCAGACTGTCGATAATGTCCTGTATATGGCCCAGCCTGCGCCGGATGTTAAGGGCCTCGGTGTGCCATTTCGTGGCGTGGCGCACCCGGGTGGCCTCCGTGGCGGAATTGGCCAGATTATATAGGCAGTCCGCGAAAACCTCGTCGGGCTCATGGCCGAAGAACCGCTTCACCGACACCAACTGGCCGAACAAATGGGCCGAGGGTTCCTCCATGCCCATGTCAAACAAAGCCGCCGCAAGATTATTCAGACACGCAACATAAGCGGTGGCGTCCCCCGTGCACTGGCGCGAAAAAAGATGTGCGCCGTCGGTATACAACTCCACCGCTCTTTCAAAATTGCCCAGCTCGTCGTAGATGCGCCCAAGATTATAGATATCCTGGGCGTAGCCCAATGTCAGCATGGAATGGTTGCTCCAATGCTCCCGCAACAAAGCCTCGCCGGCCCGGGCCGCCTCCTCCAAGTCAAAGGCGTGGTATTTTTCCGCTACGCGCTTCCTGAATTGCTTAACCTTGCTCATGGTTTTCCCAGCCTTTTTTAATCCATCAGCAGCATGGATAAGGCAACGTCTATCATCGTCGTCAGGGATTTTTCCCTGTCCTTCGCGCTCATGGCTTGGTCGGTAAAGATAATATCGGAAACGGTACACATGGCCAGGGCGTTCTTCCCGGCGCGGGCGGCGTTCATGTACAGCCCGGCGGCTTCCATTTCCACGGCGAGCACGCCCATTTTTACCCAATATTTCAGCGCGCTGCTCTCGTCGTGGTAGAAGATGTCCGTGGTAAGTACATTCCCCGCCGTCATATTAATGTCCATCATATCCGCGGCGGCCTGGGCTTTTTTAAGTAGCTCATAGGAAGCAATGGGCGCGTAATAGCCGGGTAGCTTGTACTGCTTGGCATAGCTGGAATCCGTACACGCGCCAAGGGCCAGCACGATGTCGCCCAGGTTCAGGTTCAAGTCCAACGCCCCGGCGGAGCCGATGCGTATGATATTGTCCACATCGTAGAAATTGAACAGCTCATAGGAATAAATCCCGATGGACGGGATGCCCATGCCGCTTCCCATCACCGAAACGGGCTTGCCGTTGTAGGTGCCGGTGAAGCCCAGCATTCCGCGCACACCGTTTACCTTCACGGGGTTTTCAAGATAATTCTCTGCGATAAATTTTGCCCGCAAGGGGTCTCCGGGCATGAGGACAGTCTTGGCAAAGTCACCGGCTTTGGCGGTGATATGCGGGGTTGGGATAGGCATACACAACGCTCCTTTTTCTTAGAAAATGTCCGCTTTACACGATGCATGGTATAATAGCCATAAGGAGTTGTCAAATGTGTACAACGCATTATCGCGCTGGTACGACAAAAATAAACGCCCCCTCCCATGGCGGGCTGAAGCGTCGCCCTATGCCGTGCTGGTTTCCGAGGTGATGGCACAGCAGACCCGCCTGGCGCAATTGCTTCCTTTTTATGCACGCTTCATGGCGCACTTCCCCACCTTGGCGGCGTTGGCGCGAAGCGACGTAAGCGAAGTGCTGGCGGTATGGGCGGGGATGGGCTACTATAGCCGGGCGCGGAATCTGCACCTTGCCGCCCGTACCATCCGCGAAAACTACGGCGAACAATGGCCCGCCACCCGCCAGGCGTGGGAAGCCCTGCCCGGCATCGGCCCCTACACCGCCGGGGCCATATTGAGCATCGCCTTCGGGCAAAGGGAGGCCGCCATTGACGGCAATGTATTGCGGCTCTACGCCCGGCTGGAAAACGACCCCACGGATATTTCCTCCGGCACCGCAAAACTGCGGGCCACCCAATTCGTCACCGCTTACATGCCCCAGGATTCCCGCCATATGCCCACCTTCACCCAAGCCCTGATGGAGCTGGGCGCGATGCTATGCACCCCCAAAAATCCCCGTTGCGCCCTTTGCCCCCTGGCATATATGTGCAAGGCCCGGCAAAATCACACCGTCCACACACTGCCCGTCAAGGGGAAAAAGAAGCCCTCCCCGGTTATCCCCCTCACGGTTTTGCTCATTTTCTCCCCGGAGGGAAAGGTGCTCATGCACCAACGGGAGGCGGGCTTGCTGGAATCCATGTGGGTGTATTATTTAGTGGAGGACGCCATCGAAGATATCCCCGCTTATCTCAACGCCCTGGGCTACACCGTCCATGCCCTGGAGCCGCTGGGGAGTGCCCGCCACGCCTTCACCCACCGCATATGGCAGATGAACGCCTTCGCCGTCCATGTGCGCGAAAGCCACGCCCCGGAAGGCTACCGCTTCTTCACCCCCGGGGAAACGCAAGCCCTGGCCGTCCCTGCGGCTATGAAATATTTCATGTCTGTATAAAGGAGCCCCCCCATGCGAATCCTCTTGCTTTGCGACGACCAGTACCACCCCGGAATCATCCCCGCCGAGGGCATTATTCCGTTAAAGGAAAAAGGCTTTATACCCCATGTGATTTACGACGCGAAGGACTTTGACCCGGCAACGCTGAAGGATTATACTGTGGTAATCATGAGCAAGTGCGACCACATGACCCAGCAGGATTCATCCCCGTGGAAAACCGCCGCGATACAGGATAGCTTCGTGCAATACGTGGAAAATGGCGGCGGTCTGCTAGTGACCCACAGCGGCACGGTGAAGGGCGAAAGCACCCACACACTGGACGCGCTAATCGGTTGCCATTTCGCCTTCCACCCCGCGGATTGCCCAACCCTGGTGGATGTTATCAAGCCCCACCCCATCACCCGGGGCGTTGCCCCCTTCACCGAAGTGGACGAACATTATCACCTGACCATCACCGCCCGGGACGCGGACATCTTCCTCGCGTCCTACGCCAGCCCCCAGGGCGAGGAGGCAAAATACGCAAGCGAGCCGTATTTCAACGCGCCCGCCGCGATACGCGCCGCGGGATACACCCGCACACAGGGCAAGGGGCGCGTGTGCGTGCTTACACCGGGGCACACCCCGGCGGTTTGGCGCAACCCCAATTTCGTCCGATTACTGGAAAACGCTTCGCGCTGGTGCGCGGGACACTGCCCTGACCATCTCAAAGATAGGAGCGAGGAAAAATGAAGACAACCCAAGCAGACCCCAACTGGATTTACAACCCGGAAATTTTTCAGGTAAACCGGCTACCCGCCCGGGCGCATTTCCACGCCTACGAAGGCGAAGATGATTTGCACCATTCCCTGTACGGGACACCGGGGCGCAATACACTGAGCCTGAACGGAAGCTGGAAATTTAGCTACAGCGAAAATGTGGCCGCGCGCTGTGCGGATTTCTTCCGGGCGGATTTCGATTGCCGGGGCTGGAAGGAAATCCGCGTGCCCGCCCACATACAAATGGAGGGCTACGGTGCGCCGCAATACGTAAATGTGGCCTATCCCTGGGACGGCCACGAGGAATGCCTCCCGCCGGAAATCCCCACCCACCACAACCCTGTGGGCAGCTATGTGAAATATTTCGATTACGGGAAAACAGCGGGGAAATCCGTCACCCTCAACTTCCAGGGGGTGGAGTCGGCCTTTTACGTGTGGCTCAACGGGTGCTTCGTGGGTTACTCCGAGGATTCTTTTACCCCGGCGGAATTTGATATCACGCCCTTTGTCCGGGAGGGGGAAAATAAGCTGGCGGTGGAGGTCTATCGGTATTCCACCGGGTCGTGGCTGGAGGACCAGGATTTCTTCCGGTTTTCCGGCATATTCCGGGAGGTGTATATCTACACCCGCCCCCAAGTACGGATAGCGGATTTTTTCATCAAGCCGGTACTACAGCCCGGCAACACCCAAGGCGAGGTGCAATTCTCGCTGGATGTGATATGCGGCGAAGGGGGGCCGTATACCCTGGACATCGCCTTGGCCAAGCCCGAAGTCATAAGGGAAAGCGTACCCTTTACGGCCGGCGAAAAGGGCATGGTAACGCTGACGGGTGCCTTCGACGCGGGGGAAATCAAGCCCTGGAGCGCGGAATCGCCTTCCTTGTATCTGCTTCTGATGACGCTGAAGGACAAAAATGGAGAAATAATTGAAATTGTCCCCTATAGAATCGGCTTCCGCCGCTTTGAGCTGGTGGACGGCGTTATGATGCTCAATGGCAGGCGCATTTTGTTCAAGGGCGTGAACCGGCACGAGTTTTCCCCCACCCGGGGCCGCGCCATCTCCACCCAGGAGATGATTGCCGACGTCATCCAAATGAAGCGGCACAATATCAACGCGGTGCGCACCTCCCACTATCCCAACGCCCCGGCCTTCTACGATTTGTGCGACGAGTTTGGCCTGTATGTCATCGACGAAACCAATCTGGAAACCCACGGCACCTGGAGCGAGGCGTATATGGGCAAGGACCCCGCCCATGTCATTCCCGCCAGCAAGCCGGAGTGGACGGATGCTGTGCTGGACAGGGTAAATTCGTTGTTCAACCGGGACAAAAACCTGGCCTGTGTGCTGATTTGGTCCTTGGGCAACGAATCCGACGCCGGGGAAAACCTGCGGAAGATGTACCAATTTCTGAAAGAAAAGGACGACACCCGGCTGGTTCATTACGAAGGGGTGTGGTGGGCCATACCGGGCTACGAGGACGTAAGCGACATCACCAGCAAAATGTACACAAAAGTGGGGGAAATCCGGTCATATCTCACACAGCACCCCGGCAAGCCCTTTATTTTGTGCGAATATGCCCACGCCATGGGCAATTCCTGCGGCGCGCTGGATAAATACCAAGCCCTTTTGGAGGAGTTTCCTGCCTATCAGGGCGGCTTTATCTGGGATTTCATCGACCAGGCCATACTGACGAAAACCCCCTCCGGCAAGTCGTTTTTGGGGTATGGCGGGAGCTTTGGGGATTTCCCCCACAACGGGAATTTCAGCGGCAACGGTATTATGTTTGCGGACCGCACCCCTTCCCCCAAGATGCAGGAGGTGAAGGGCTGTTATCAAAATGTTTCATTTAGAGCCGAAGGCACGAACCTCCGGGTGAAAAATAATTACCTGTTCACGGACTTGAAGGATTTTGTGTTTTCCGTCACCGTTTTACGCGATGGGGCGTATTATAGCGGGGATTACTTCGCGGAGTTCGGCTCGGTGCTCCATTTGCCTCCGGGGGAGGAACGCGTGCTGGAAAATGTCCTCCGCTTGCCCGGGGATTGCCCCAGCGGCGAATATAGCTTCAATTTTTCCTTGAAATCCCTGGGCTTTGCCCCATGGAGCGAGTTCGCCCACGAGGTGGCCAGCGGCCAGCATGTGATAAAAAAAGGCGACACCGCCCATCAGCCTTCGCAAAAACGGGTGAAAATCGCCAAGGGCCTGGAAAATATCAGTGTACGGGGGGACGGCTTCTCCTGCTATTTTTCCAAGAAAAAAGGACTGGTTTCCTACAAAACCGGGGGGAAAGAACTGCTCCGTGGGCCCGTGGTGCCCAATTTCTGGCGCGCGCCCGTGGACAACGATTTGGGCAACCAAAACGACGCGAAGCTGTCCGCGTGGAAGGTGGCGGGCCTTTATGCCCACACCGGGGAGCCGGAAATCAGCGAGAGCGAGCACTCCTGCGTGGTGACTTATATCTATCAGCTTCCCACGGTGGACACCACCTGCCAGGTAAAGTACACCGTTTATGGCGGCGGGGAAGTGAAAATCGACTTCACGTATAACGGGAAGCCCCATTTGCCCCCACTGCCGGAGGCCGGGTTCCTGCTCACCCTCCCCGGCGAATACAGCAAAGTAAAATTCTACGGCATGGGCCCGGAGGAGAATTACCGGGACCGGCTCACCGGTGCCAGGCTCGGCATCTACGAATACACCGCCGCCCTCACCCCCTATCTCCGTCCCCAGGAATGCGGCAACCGGACGGGCACCCGCCGGGTACAGCTCACGGCCCCCTGCGGCGGCAGTCTCCTTACCTTCGCCGATACGCCCTTCGAATTTTCGGCCATTCCCTACACCCCCCACGAGCTGGAAAACGCCGCATACCCCTGCGAACTGCCGGACACGGACAAGACCGTCCTGCGCGTCAGCCCCAAGCGCATGGGCGTAGGCGGCGACGACAGCTGGGGCGCGCCCGTCCACGAGGAGTTCATGCTTGACAGCGGAGAGGACATTTCCTTTTCCTTTTATATCAAAGGCGGCTTTGATAGCTGAAATACCCCAAGCCCCCCGCCGCATACAATGAATAACCACTGTAAGCAAGGGGCTACACATGAGGCGCAGACGCATCCGCCGAAGCTGGAGGCAACGCTACCATATCTGGCGCAGGAACCGTAAGCCCCTGCGCATTCCCCGCCGCTATATCGCCCTGGCCATGGTATTGCTGTTGCTGGGTGCCTTTGTGTACAGCTTTTACCGTTTCGACCGCACCATTTTGCCCCTGGTGCTGGACGCCGCAGAGCTAAAGTTGCAAACCGATATCAACAATGTCATCAACGACGTCATCCAGGAAATCATCCGGGAAAACCGCATCACCGCCGCAGACTTCTACACCCAGCGCATGGACGCCACAGCGGGAGGCCCGGTGCTTAGCGTCAATACCGTGCTGGTCAACGACATGTGCAACATAGCCGCCATGCGCATCTCCGAGCGGCTGAACAACCTGGAACCGGAAATCGTCAGCGTACCCATCGGCATGGCCTTCGGCCTGGATACCCTGGCCCAGGTGGGGCCCCACTTCACCTTCACCATGGCCCCCATCGGCAACGCCCTGGTAAACTACGATTCCCGCTTTACCGCCGTGGGCATCAATCAGGTGCATTTTGCCGTATGGCTCAACGTGGAGGCCGTGGTGCGCATCATCAACCCCGTCCAATCCTTTGAGGTGGCGGTAAACCGCCACGTTTCCCTGGTGGATACGATAATCAGCGGCGTTGTCCCCGAAACCTACCTCCATGTGGACATCCCGCGCCAATTCCTTCCTTAGTAATACAACCGCCACAAGCACATAGCTCCCCGCGCCTGCATATGATGCAGGTGCGAGGAGTATAGGCTCCCACCCGGCTTACTGTTCTCATGGACAGTCCGGCCGAGAACGCGGGAGGTGACACATGTTTGGGCTATTGTACTTGCTGGAGGGATTTTTTCTCACAGGATACTTGGCCGGGGGCAATTCTTTCCCCATGCCCCTAAGCAACGAGGAAGAACGAAAATACCTACAAGCATACGCCAGCGGCTGTGACGACGCCAAAAATATACTCATAGAGCACAACCTGCGACTCGTGGCACACATGGCCAAACGATACGGCAACCACGCCAAAGACAGCGAGGACCTCATCTCTGTCGGCACCATCGGCCTAATCAAAGCCATCGAATCCTTCAAACTTAATATGGGTACGAGGCTCGCCACCTACGCCGCCACGTGTATTAACAATGCAATAGTATTACAAAGGTAACATTTTCTCCGCTGCGTCATAAACGACTGAATCTGCATATCTCCGATGCAGATGAAAACATCATACCTTACGAAATCTACCCCGATGAAGTGGGGCAAAAAAAGATTTTGAAAGCCAAGCGACTAACCACCGCTATGAAGCTATGTACAAGTGAACTTAAAACCGTGGCGGACAAGCTCCAGTATGCACGATTGACTGCCGGCTTGCTCCAGCGGGAGCTTGCAAAAAAAATCGGCATGGACCGCACCACACTAATCAGCTATGAAAACGGTCAAATAATAGAGGAACACATGGATGTCCGGCGGTTGATGGAGATTGCGCTTGCATGTGGTAGGGACAAGTATTTCTGTTGCAGCCCGTACCAAATCTTTTTAATAGAAGAACCGGGTGCGGAAATTAAAGCATATCGAAAAGCACACGGGCTGACTCAAAAGAAGCTTGCTAAAATTCTAGGTGTTTGGGAAACCACTGTCAAACGGTGGGAATGGCAAAAAAATAAGCCCCCTGTTTATGTCTGGGAGCTTATTAGTGGTGCGAGGTCTATTGATAGGTAGATGCTATCAAGGCATCCACTACCTCTAATTTTTGGTTCTTGGGCAAGGGGCGGAGTCTCTGCTCAACTTGCGAGGCATAGAAATCGCACATCTTTTTTTCAAATAACCGGAGCGTATGCTCATTTTTCGGCGGCATTATGACCGCCTTAATCTCCTTTTTTTGCCGTCTCATGAGAACATCCTCCTCCCTCGACTTTATAAATCTTATTGACAAATGGGTATGTCTTATGACATTTTTACGCACTTGCACGTTTGCACATATAAAAAATATATAATTGTGAATAGTAGCTGTGCGATTGCGTATTGTCATGCAACGCTATTCAGGCAGATTTGGTTCTCCGCCTTCTGCGGTATACCCCTGACTCTCCAAAAAATCAATAACATCTTCCGGCAAGTCTTCGACACAAGCAGGTATCACCTTTCTCGGCTGCTTCCCATAAGGGTCATCAACAATATCAATTTCGTTCAACCTATCGAGGAGCATGTTGGCCCGCGGCCAACCCATGTTAAAATCAGTTTTGATCTGTTGGGCTGACACGGTTTCGCGCTGTAAAGCCCATAGAATGATTTTTGCAAAGAGCCTATCTTCGATTTCCTGTTCCGTCAGTACAGGTGTGCCTGCCCCGGCACCAAGCTCAGACTCGCCAAAACCCTCATCATCCAACGTAAACCTGCGGCTGTCATCCCAATCGCCATCTTCGTACTTGGCACAGATATGCTTACATACCGCATCAATCTCATCCGATGAAATATATGCACCCTTGATATACACAAGCCCGGTGTGTTTATTGGATTTGAAGTACATTTCACCATCACCCGATAAATTTTGGGCACCGCTTTCACCCAGTATTGTCATCGAATAGTTTGGCTTGGTGCATGTAAACCCCAACCGCGACGATGCGTTGCCAATATCGCATTTCATATCCTTAATCAGCGGGTCTTGAGCGGCCAGCACCATATGGATTTTTGCGTGCCTACCCCGGCGCAAAAGTTGGGACATCTTATCAGTTAGCTGTTTTGCCATATTCCTATCACTGATGCTTGCGATAAGCGAGATAAACTCATCAAACACGCCTACAATGAATGGCTGCCGGTCATATTCCTCGATGTCTTCCCTCTTCAGTTTAATACGCCACTCCATCTTTTCGTACAGCTTCATAATTGCATCAAACCCGCTTTCGGGGTCTTGCATAACATCACCGGAGAGATGGGGTACACCGTCGAATTGTGCCAGGTTGGAAGCTCCGTCGTAGAGAATCAAATTCACATCTTCCGGCGAGCAGCTACAAATTATGCTGATTATGAGGCATTTGAGGCCGACTGTTTTGCCGGAATTGCTAGAGCCTCCAAATAGCCAATGGATATACTCAGGCAAATCAACTATGATGGGCTGTTCTAGCACGCCATATCCTATGACGAACGGAATCCGCATACCTTTTGTATGTTCGGGGTATTGCGGATTTGCTATAATCCGCAACAAGCGATTATCAAGCATTTTGTCTTTGGCGACGATAAGGAATAAATCCCTGCCTGTCCGATGAAGTTGAAATAACTGCACCTTGAGCATCTGAGCCACATCTCTTAGATATTGCCGGATTCTACCCTCGGTTGTGCCTGCCACAAACTTAATGCGATAGATAAGCAAGTTCTCCTTAGCGCGGACAAAATCAAGTTCAAACGGCACACCAACCTTGGCGTAATACTCAAGGCTCCTGCGCTTGTATTTTTTAATTCGCTTCTTTGGATACATAAATTAACATCCTCCTATAGCGTTCTTCTCCTTCTTCCCCTGCGGCTTGCGCGCTGATTATTGCCGTAAAATCACTGCAATAGAGGCATTTTTGCAAGGGGAAGAAGAAGAACTCGCAATTTTATTTTTTTGCACGACTCTTGATGCTAACCTCGATTAAGTCAAAAACGCGGTTGACGACAATCGGGCTAGAGCCAACAATGACTTTATCCCATACGCTGCGGGATGATTTGCCTTTAGTGGCTTTCTTCAATTTCTTATACTTCTTAGTGAGCTTGGCAATCTTTTTATCAAGCTCCTTGGTCTTTTTACCATTTTTCTTCTTGCGTTTACGCTGTTTCTGCGTCTTGTGCAAGGACTTCTTGGTGTCGTCAAGCTTTTCAAAAAGCTCGCGGTTGTCGTTGAATAAATCAAACATGCTGATACACCCCTTCAAGTTTAGTAGAATTTTTTGGTGCTGGTGGTGCTGGTGGTGCTGGTGGTGCTGTATTGCCGTCGTTGAAAATGTTACTTTAATAACGCCCCTCCCTCCTTTAATCACGGCCTGTTCGTGTTTAACAGAACCTTTGAAGATGGCAAACCAAGCAAATTTCCCATTGGAAACACAAGGTTTTTGTGGTAGAATTATGGGTGACTGGTTTTACGAAACTTTCAATGATTTGATTATATAAGGGATTTCGCTCTATATTGCCGCGGTGCAACAAACATCAGCGTCGTGCAACAAATTTAACTTCGACTTACGGAGGGGGCAGACGATGAACATTACTTGGCAAGATGTTTTTTCTATTGTGAAAAAAATATGGGCACTAAAAAATATCCGTATGGCTGAATGTTTGAAGTGTGATAGGTCTACAGTGGGACGCATCCTGAAAGGAGAGAGAAAAGACATACAGTGGGATGTCTTGGATATATACAAATTGCTGTTTGACCTAGACAATGAAAATAGCCCCGCCTCTAAGCACGGGGAAAAGGTTACATTCAAACGATTAAAGGAAGAGCTGGAAGGATTTGAGGAAATCACAAAAAGCTTAAACCATGAAGACTATAAGGATTTTGTGATGGGGCTGTTGTTACTAACCGAGAACAATGTCGCTTCTAAGAATGAGTTGAAGGGCAACAAAAAAACACCCGCACCAGAGGTGTCCTCCGCACAATATGAATCAGCACTCAAGGAGTTTGAGCGTGTGATTGCTAAGTATAGCTTCAAGGAATTTATCGAAAGTGAGCCACTACTGAGGTTTATTGCAAGATCTGAACCAGAGGCGAATAGACTGAAGCTACGGTATAACAAATATGTAGATAGAGTGTGTGACAACGAGATAACACTACAGGGTTTTTGCCATGAGTATGAACGGTATTTTACTGCGGGTTCGCAAATTGAAAATATCCAATATACAGACAAGCTCCTAACATCGACGCTTCTGACGATGAGCGAAAAATTAGTAGATGTATTAGTTGAAAAGATATTTCCTGCTGCTAAAACTTTAGATAGATATGTGCGTAAAAACATTTTTGAATTTAAGGAAGCGTTAGAGTCTTACAATGAATTATTAGTTGAAAATTTAGGGGTTAAGAATGACAGCTTTGTTTTTGACCCTGATGTTACCGATTATGAGGATGAAAATAGCACAGTGGAAGAGGCAGATTATGCTTCGGAAGCAGTATTAGAAAAATATAAGATCAATTTAGATATGGCTAATAGTATTCCCATTTGCAAAGATAAGAATGAAGATATAGATGCAGAGTTCAATAATACAAATATTAGATATAGGGCATTCCACTTAGCAACAAGGATTATGCGAGCTAAAATCTTTTCATTGTATAATGAAATTAAGGATGAAATAAATCCTTAATCGAAATTTTAACATGCTTATGTATCATCCTTAACAATGGATATAGTGGTCTTGTTCTTGAAAGCAGCATATCTCCCGTCTTTAGAGGTATATTCTTAACTTGATATACACCGTACAAAATACCCTTGCCGGAATCCGGCAGGGGTATTTGTTTTAATGTTTTGAACCGACATCACTCAAAAATGCCATAGCGCATAAATTTTGGAAGGAGCATACAAAAATGATGAAAACAATCGCTATATGCAACCAAAAAGGAGGTGTCACCAAGACCTCAAGTAGCGTAAATCTTGGCGTTGGGTTAGCACTACAGGGTAAAAGGGTTTTACTTGTGGACGCAGACCCCCAAGGGGATTTGACCACTTCGTTAGGTTGGGCCGATAACGACAATCTCCCTATAACACTGGCGACCTTGATGGAGAGGATAATTCAAGATGAGCCTATAGAACCATCCGAAGGCATCCTGCATAATGCCGAGGGCGTTGATTTAATCCCTGCCAACATGGATTTGTCAGGGATGGAAATTGCACTTGTAGGTGCAATGAGCAGAGAGTTTGTGCTACGCTCATATCTGGAAACGGTGAAAAGTGCGTATGACATCGTGCTTATCGACTGTATGCCGAGTTTGGGTATGCTAACGATTAACGCACTGGCTGCGGCTAACAGCGTAATCGTGCCAGTGCAAGCCCAGTACCTACCTGCGAAGGGCATGACGCAGTTAATGAAAACCATCACCCGAGTCAAAAAGCAGATAAACCCGACTTTGTCGATAGACGGCGTACTGCTCACATTGTTCGACAACCGCACCAACCTTGCACGCGCCACCGAGGATACGCTGCGGAAACAGTATGGGAACATGCTGAATATTTACAAAACCAGAATCCCGGTGTCAGTCCGAGCTGCCGAAACCAGTGCCGCAGGTCAAAGTATCTTCGCTTACGATGGCGGGGGCAAGGTTGCGGAAGCTTATGCCGCATTAGTAAATGAGGTGCTGGCTGATGGCTAAGAAGTTGCCCGCATTAAACCTGCCGTCTGCGGATGCACTCTTTACGACCCAAGCGCAGCGGGACGATGACATGCGCGAAAAAGTGCTGGATATTCCTCTTGAGGAAATTGACGATTTTCCCGACCATCCATTTCTGGTGGAAGATGACGAGTCCATGCAAGCAATGGCAGACAGCATTAAGGCCATCGGCGTGCAGACCCCTGCCATTGTGCGCCGCAAAGACGATGGGCGGTACGAGCTGGTCAGCGGTCACAGGCGAAAAAGGGCTTGTAAATTAGCGGGGTTGGAAACTATACCGTGCATTGTGAGGGAGCTTACCTACGATGAAGCCGTCATAATGATGGTGGACGCGAACTTACAGCGCGAAGTTATCCTACCCAGTGAAAAAGCCCGGTCTTACAAAATGAAGCTGGAGGCTATGAAGCGTCAGGGGCAGCGATCAGATTTAACTTCCACGCCACTGGCAGGGAAGTTAAAAGGAAAGGAAACCGCTGAGATTGTTGGTGAAGCTGTTGGCGAAAGTAAAGACCAAGTACGCCGCTACATCCGCCTGACGGAACTTAACCCACCAATGCTTGACATGGTGGACGAAGGCCGTATAGCCATGCGCCCGGCGGTTGAATTGTCATATCTGCCCCAGGAAGAGCAACAGCTTCTACTGGATGTCATCGGGCGCGAAGACCGCACCCCGTCCCACGTTCAAGCCGCCAAGCTACGGAAGCTGTCCAATGAAGGGCACCTGGATTATGGTACTATTGTGTCTATTATAAAGGAAGAAACACCTCCGAGGGCAGAGTATTTCAAGCTGCCCAAGGAAAAGATTCAACAATTCTTCCCGGCAGACACGCCCGCACCGGCAATAGAAAAAACGATAATCAAGGCCCTAAAATTATTACACAGTAAGCAGTAGCCTCGTCCCACACCGGGACGGGGCTGCTATTCAAACAAAATTAAATACATTGGAGGTAATCGTTATGACTGATAAACAACTCATGCAGGAAACGGAAAACAACATCGAAATTGCGACAAAGGCCCTTGCGGATGCAGCCGTCACAGCGAAGGAGCTTCGCATAGAAATGGAAGAGCGAGTTCCAAAAATTATCCATACCACCTATGCGCTATTTGAAGACGACTCTGCCAGAGCGCAAAAAGCTGTATTGGAAATGGGCTACACCAAGGAAGAAATCCGCACCTGCGGGCATGAAGTGAATTAGCTTCCATCAAAATTGATGGGGTCATTTTTGATGCACTTAATTTCAGACAAGTGGCACTTCATATGTTCAGGAAATGGCATGGGATTATCCTACGCCATTTTTTTATTTTATGGCGATGTATAAATCCAAGTATATCGTTATGCAGATTAAATGACAAAAAATAAATCTTTATCTTGCATTGTTCGCAAATGCGCTATATAATTATTTAGTAGTAACGGCTCAATGAAATGCGAGGCAGATATTATGGATTTAATGACGGCTAAAGAGGCTTCGGAAAAATGGGGTATTACAGTTAGGCGTGTCCAGGCATTATGCGATAATGGGAAAATACCCTCTGCAAAAAAACTGGGTAATATGTGGGTAATGCCAAGCGATATACCCAAACCCATAGATGGCCGAACCAAAGTTGCTAGAGATGCGGCAGGCAGTATAGATAAATGAAGCAAGAATATGAAATCGAAGTTGCTCGGGAGGACATATGAACAAACAACAATTAGCATCTAAAATATGGGCATCTGCAAACAAAATGCGTGCTAAAATAGCCGCACACGAATACAAGGATTATATTCTTGGTTTTATTTTCTATAAGTTCCTGTCTGACAAGGAATTGAAGTTCCTGCGTGACGAAGGTATGGCCGATGACGAAATCCAAGCATTAACCGAAGACAATACCGAAGCCGTTAGGCATATACAAGGCAGAATCGGCTATTTCATAGCCTACAATAATCTGTTCTCTACCTGGTTGGCCAAAGGTGCAAAACTTGATGTTAAAAATGTCCACGAGGCTTTATCTGCATTCAATCGTCTTATCAGCTCGCAACCGAAGCATAGAAAAGTGTTCGCGGATATTTTTAACACCCTGCACACAGGGATGAGCAAGCTCGGTGATACCACCGCAGCGCAAAGTAAAGCAGTGCGGGATTTGTTGCATTTGATTAAAGACATACCAATGGACGGACGCAGCGAATATGATGTACTGGGTTTCATTTACGAATATTTGCTTAGTAACTTCGCCGCCAACGCAGGCAAGGCGGGCGAGTTCTACACGCCCCACGAGGTTTCATTATTGATGTCCGAAATCGTGGCGAACCACCTAAAAGACCGAAAATCCATAGAAATCTATGATTCTACCAGCGGCTCCGGCTCTCTGCTAATCAACATAGGGCGTAGTGTTGCCCGACATATGGAAAACCCTGACGGAATCGTATATTACGCCCAAGAGGACAAGCCCGACCCATTTAACCTTACCCGAATGAATCTTGTAATGCGCGGTGTTATACCCGACAACATCATCGTTCGCAAGGGTGACACCCTCGAAGATGACTGGCCAATGTTTGAAGATGACGACCCCACGGGTACATACAAACCGCTGTATGTAGACGCGGTTGTTTCAAACCCGCCGTATTCTCAGGTATGGGACTCGGCAAAGTGGGAATTTGACAAACGCTACAACCGTTTTGGCCTTGCGCCCAAAACTAAGGCTGATTATGCGTTTCTTTTACATGACCTTTTCCATTTGAAGCCAAACGGCATTATGACAATTATTCTACCTCACGGCGTATTGTTTCGGGGCGATGCCGACGGTAAAGACGGCGAAGGTAAAATCCGCAAGAATCTCATCGAAGAAAATCACATAGATGCAATCATCGGCTTGCCGCCCAATGTATTCTTTGGTACGGGTATCGCTACTATTATCATGGTGCTGCGGCAAAAACGCGAGCGCGACGACGTACTGTTTATTGACGCATCAAAGGGCTTTGTGAAGACAGGTAAAAAGAACCAACTCCGTGCATCAGACATCAAGAAGATTGCCGACACTGTGGCAACCCGCGCCAACGTGCCGAAATTTGCACACAAAATCACCCGTGATGAAATCCGCAACAACGGATACAATTTGAACATTCCTCGTTATGTAGACTCATCGCCTACACCAGAGACCTGGGACTTGTACGCTACAATGTTTGGCGGCATACCCAAGGCAGAGCTTGAAGAATTGCGTGAAGCATGGGCGGCGTTCCCAAGCCTTTGGGGTGCGCTGTTTACAGATAACAACACGCCATATGTGCTCCTTGCAGCAGACGATGTAAAGCAATTTGTCAACGACAACAGCGATGTGAAAGCCTATTTTGAACGCTTTACCACCTCTTTTGATGGGTTTACCGAATATTTGCATGAACGGCTTATTGGTGAAATGGAGACCTTGAATGTGGTGGGCGAAGAAGCTATCATTGCCGGTGCTATATTTGCACGGCTGGCAACGCTGCCGCTGATTGACAAATACAAAGCGTATCAAGCCCTCAACGATGAATGGGTGAAAACCGCTATTGACCTTGAAATTATCCAAACGGAAGGCTTTGCTGCCGTTAAAATTGTAGACCCCAATATCGTCACCAAGAAGAAAGACGGTAAGGATGTAGAAGTACAGGATGGCTATATCGGGCGCATCATCCCCTTTGAACTGGTGCAAGCTACGCTTTTGAAAGCAGAAGCCGATGCCTTGCGAGTAAAGGAAACCCGCCTCGGGGAGATTACGGCTGCCATTGGCGAAACCTTTGAATCTATCACCGATGAAGAAAAAGAAGAACAAAAAGATGCCTTTGACGAAGACGGCGACTATGTAAAAATTGCTTTGCTCGCTGCCGCCAAAAAGCTGAAAGGCAAATATGCAGATGATACTATAGAAACGAAGTTGCTGCGTATGAGTGCGCTGTTTGCCGAGGAAACGGCACTCAAGCGCACGGTAAAAACAGAGTCAGAAGCCTTGCATATCCTCACCAAAACTACCATCGAAAACCTGGCCGACGAACAAGCCTTGACCCTACTCGACCTGAAATGGGTGCAGCCCATCGTTACCGCAATGAACGAACTGCCCCACGAGGTAATCCGGGAACTGGTGAGCAAGGTAACCGCGTTGGCAGACAAATACGCCGTCACCTACGTTGAGACCACGCAAAAGATCGCTGATACGAAGAACGAAGTTGTCTCCCTTATCGGCAACCTGCGGGGCAATGAGTTTGATATGAAGGGGTTGGGAGAGTTGCAGTCGCTATTGCAGGGAGCGCGTAAAGAATAACCGTGAATGAGGTGAACTAACTGGAGGCTAAAGATAGTGCAATGAAAATGTGCAACATCAAAAAACTGTTGGTTGGTTATCTATTTTTCAGGTTGATAATCTCCAGTTTTTTTCACGGACGCTTTTCTGCTCAATATGATGACTTTGATATAAATTTTTTTGAATGGCTCATAAGAGATATTTCACCATTAGTAATAATGGTGACCTTGTTATTTGCAATCCCTATGATATATGGCTATGTAATGAAATATAGCGAAAAATTCGGAGCAGATGCTTTTGTGGTTGGGAGCGTGCTGTTTGCACCCATTCTAATTTTGTTAGTTGTATTATTTGGTGTTGGCAGAGATGCTATCCCGCCAATACCCGCAGCAGAGGCACAACGTCCCCCTGCAATGATTATGGATATACGGATTATAGTGGGTGTAATCAGGGATGTAGAGGCTTTTTTAAGAGCAAGGTCAATAGCGGGAATGAGTGCCTTCAATTATGTGCGGGATGTGCTTTGGTTTCCATTATTAGCATTAACAATATGGAACATCATCGGATTATTCATGACCTTAAAGAAGGTAATTTTCAAGTACAGAAAGCCAATTAACGTTGAAAGGCTACACTTTATTGTTTCTTCATTTATCATGGCCTTTATGAGCATGTGGATGCTGTATATTGTAGTATTTTTGAGATTTCCTGCTGAGTTTGAATATGTTATTGCTGGAAATCCATTGTCCTTTTTGCTTGATACGCTTTATTTTTCAAGCACAACCTGGATTTTAGGGAGTCCAGATTTTGCCGTAGCGACTCCAATTTCAAGAATCCTTATAATTTTTACCGTCTTTTGCAACTTGTTATTTTTCATATTTTTCATTGCAGGGATAACATTTGAAAATCCTAGCAACACAATAGAATCATCTAAAAATAAGCGAAGACGATATAGGCGAAGATGAAGCATGAGCAATTCAGCAAAATTGCCGATAAACGACGAATGGGGTGAGCATTATGAACGACAACATAAAAACAATTCCAGAAATAAGGTTTGATGGATTTAATAAACCGTGGAAACAATGCAGTTTGAAAGACATGGCCGCCTTGCAAAACGGATATGCTTTCAAAAGTGAAAATTTTGCAAATAATCCGACAATGAGTATTGTGCTTACCCCTGGCAATGTTCATATAGGCGGAGGGTATCAAGAAGGAAAAGGTAGATACTTTGATGAATCCATTGAAATCCCAAACCAATTTGTTTTATCACCAGAGGATATTTTTGTGATGATGACTGACTTAACGCCATCTGCACAAACATTGGGTTACCCTGCAAAAATACCTGATGACGGTAAAACTTACTTGTTAAATCAACGGCTTGCCAAGGTGACCTCCGTATTGATAGACAATGATTTTTTGTTTTACTCGCTTACAACGGACGGATACCATAATGAGATTGTTGCTGGTGCGTCAGGAACAACGGTGCGACATACCTCTCCTAGTAAAATTCTTAGTTTTTGCTTGCCACACCCTACTTATGAAGCACAAGTTGCCATAGGCAGCTTCTTCCGCAATCTTGACGATACTATTACCCTCAAAAAGCAACAGCACCAACAGACAGCCAACATCAAAAAAGCTATGCTTGAAAAGATGTTCCCCAAAAAGGGTGCAACCGTGCCAGAGGTTCGGTTTGAGAATTTTACGGGGGAATGGGTGAAGGCAGATTTGCTCGACGTTCTTGTCCCGTCCGTTGGCAACAATACTTTGTCCCGTGCCGAATTAAACTATGATGGTGGCGAAGTAATGAATATCCATTACGGGGATATTCTCATTAAGTTCGGCTCGTTCGTTGATGTTGCGAATGTTGTAATTCCCTACATTACAAATGGCATATTGATGGATTATAAAAATAACCTATTGCGAAATGGCGACGTGATCTTTGCTGATACCGCAGAAGATGAAACAGCCGGAAAGGTTGTAGAGATAACTAATTCGAGCGGAATTGATGTAGTGTCCGGTTTGCATACGATGGTATACAGGCCAAAATTAAAATTTGCAACTTATTTCTTAGCGTACTACTTGAACTCAAATTCGTATCGGCATCAGATACTGCCCTTATTGCAAGGAGCAAAGGTGCTATCCATCAGCCGTAGCAATCTCGCTAAGACTAGGCTTTGTTACCCTGAATCTTTTGAAGAGCAATCCGCTATCGGCAATTTCTTCCGCAACCTCGAAGCCCTCATCACCGCCCAGCAGGAAGAATTCGAAAAGCTACAAAACATCAAAAAGTCCCTGCTTTCCAAGATGTTCGTATAGGAGGCAATGCCCAATGTTCAAAACTGAACGCGAATTTGAAGATGCACTTATCCAAATGCTCACCAGCCAAAAAGGTTGGGAGGGTTGGTGCGATTTGTCTGCCGTTATCAACAATCCAACGGAAGATGATCTTATTGAGAACTGGGCACAAATTTTGTTTGCAAATAACCGTGGCATTGACCGTTTGAATGATACAAAGTTGACCCGCGGCGAAATGGCGCAGATAATCGAGCAAATAAACACCCTCAAAACGCCGCTTAACCTTAACACCTTCATCAATGGTACATCAGTCACGATTAAGCGTGATAATCCTGCTGATGAGTTGCATGTTGGCAAAAACGTGACCTTGCATATTTATGACCGCATGGAGGTTGCCAAGGGCAAGAGTGTTTACCAAATCGCACGGCAACCACAGTTTCCCACGCGCTCTGCCTTGGCAAAAGATCGGCGCGGTGATTTGATGTTGCTAATTAACGGAATGCCCGTGTTTCATATTGAATTAAAAAAGAGCGGTGTGCCCCTAAGCAATGCCACTAATCAAATCGAGCTTTATGCTCACAACGGAATTTTCAGTGGGCTTTTTGCCCTTGTGCAAATTTTCGTTGCTATGACCCCGGAGGATTGTGTTTATTTTGCCAATCCCGGGCCGGAGGGTAAGTTTAACTCTGATTATTTCTTCCGCTGGGCAGACATCAATAACGCGCCGATTACTGATTGGAAAGGCATTGCATCGCACTTGATTTCCATACCGATGGCGCATCAGCTTATCGGATTTTATACCGTGGCAGACACAGCAGAGGGTATCCTAAAGGTTATGCGTAGCTACCAATACTGGGCGGCGCACGAAATCACAGACAGCGTTGCCCAAATAAAATGGGACGAGCATAACCAACTGGGTGGCTACATATGGCATACCACCGGCTCGGGCAAAACAATGACCAGCTTCAAGTCTGCACAGCTTATCGCCGCTTCGGGCGATGCGGATAAGGTTGTATTTTTGGTAGATAGAATCGAATTGGGTACACAATCTTTGGATGAATACCGTTCATTTAAGAATGTCGGTGAAGAAGTGCAGGCAACGGAAGATAGCTTTGTCCTGAGAACCAAGCTAAAGAGTACCGACCCTGCCGACATACTGATTGTAACCTCTATCCAAAAATTAAATCAAATTAAAGACGAAGACGGCGGAATGATTGCCCGCGATATTGAAATCATCAACGCCAAAAGAATTGTGTTCATCGTAGACGAAGCACACCGCTCCACTTTCGGGGATATGTTACGCACGATTAAAGATACATTCCCGCGTGCGGTGTTCTTCGGCTTTACGGGAACGCCCATACACATCGAAAACGAAATCAAAGGTAATACAACAGCAGACATCTTTGGAAGCGAGCTACACCGATACAGCATTGCTCACGGTATTCGAGACAAAAACGTGCTGGGTTTTGATTTGTATAGGATGCCAACGTTTCAAGATAGAGAAGTGCGTAAGGTTGTAGGTTTAGCGCAGGCAAAGGCAAAGGACGAAGCAGAGGCTTTCGCAGACCCGAAGAAGAAGGCAGTTTATTTGAAGTTTCTCAATGAAATGGATATGGCGGGGCATAAAAACGATGACGGCAAGTATATTAAGGGCGTTGAGGACTATCTGCCCAATGTTCAGTATAGCACCACCAAACACCAAACCGCAGTAGTTGACGATATTATCACAAATTGGGTGACATTGAGCCAGAACAGTAAATTCCACGCAATCCTCGCCACCAGCAGTATACCCGAAGCCATTGAATATTATCGCTTGTTGAAATCGAAAGCCCCAGATTTGCGCGTGACGGCGTTATTTGACCCACACACCGACTTGCAAGGCGATGGTGCTGTTGAAGATGAACGCTTCAAGCAAGCGGGACTGGAAGAAATTATTGGCGATTATAACATTCGATACTTTGGAAAATCTGATGTGTTTAAGGTTGCCTCTCACGCTAAATTTAAGAAAGACCTCGCCTGGCGGCTTGCCCATAAGGAAGTGTACAAAAATATTGAGCCGGGCAAACAACTTGACCTGCTGATTGTTGTCAAGCAAATGCTTACCGGCTTTGACTCCAAATGGGTCAACACTCTCTACATCGACAAGCTGATGGAGTACGCACATATCATACAGGCGTTTTCACGCACCAATAGGCTCTTTGACCCATACGAGAAGCCTTTTGGTGTAATTCGCTATTACCGACGCACGCACACGATGGAACGTAATATAAAATTAGCGGTTAAAGCCTACTCCGGCGATAAAGAGTTCGCTCTTTATGTAGACAAGCTACCCGAAAATATCCGCAAAATGAACCAACTATACGATGAAATTCGCACAGTGTTTGAGCGTGCAGGGGTGTCGGACTTCACTCGCCTACCCAAAGAAGATATTGCAAAAGCGAAGTTTGCGTTATTGTTCAGGGAACTATATGCCTGTAAGGAATCTGCACGCTTGCAAGGATTCAAGTGGTCGCAGTTGGTATATGAATATGAAGAAGATGGGCATATAAAGTCAGTGGAGTTGAAATTTGACGAACTGATTTACAATGCGCTTTTGTTGCGCTACAAGGAATTGCTTCGAGGTGATGGTTCCGGCTCACCCGGCGGGAGCGTCCCGTATGACATAGATTCGCACATCAGCGAATTAAACACAGGCAAAATAAATGGCGATTATATGAACTCTCAGTTTGATATATATATGAAGGTGCTTAACACAGGTGACGAAACTGCTGTGGAAGAAGCACTCAACGACCTGCACAAGTCTTTTTCATCGCTGACCGCTGAAGAACAGCGTTATGCAGAAATATTCCTGCGTGATGTGCGTCGCGGTGAAGCTGTAGTAGAAACAGGCAAAACCCTCCGTGAATATATCACCGAATATCAGCTCGGCGCAAAGAATAAGCAAATCAAAGACATCTCCACCGTATTTGGTTTGGACGAAAATATGCTGCGCGATTTGATGAAACTGCAACTTACAGAAGCCAACCTTAACGAATTAGGACGGTTTGTAAAGTTGACGGCCACTGTGGATAAGGTAAAGGCTAAAACATACTTTGAATCAAAAGAAGGCAGTCCCATATCGGGATTTGCCGTAAACATGAAGATTTCTAAAGAGCTTCAACGATTCGTGCTTGAGGGTGGGTTCGATATAGAAGCGGATGAGCAACTGTTGAATTGAGTAAACTGAAAGAAAGGGTGAGCATACAATGAAAAAAACAATTAATAGGAAGGACGCAAAACCTGTGGATACTAATGCTTCTGCTTCTGCCAATGGTTGGTGTTTTCAAATTGGTGCAGGTATCACCCTCATGCTTGATAATGTCAAGGATTTTAGTTCACTTAAAATAGAAGGCGCGACAGATGATATTGAGATAACACTTGACGAGGGTAAAATCTACGCGCAGGCGAAGTCTGTTGTACAAATGGGTGACCGACGTAATGCATCTAAAAACTTGAACGAAGCGTTGCGTGTATTGTCAACTGGTGCAAATAACGGAAATGCAGTTCAGTTAATTTATATCACGAACATAGAAAATCCTTTATCAAGCAAAAGCAGTGCTTTCCAGTATGGGCAAAGTTATGAATTTTCCGTTTTGCCTGATGATGCAAAGAAAAAAATTCAAGACAAAGTTGCCGCAGATTTCCCTGCCGATAAATTTCGTTTAAATATGCTTCACTTTTTTGGTGAGGGAGAAAATCGGTTTGAAAGTGTAAGGGCAAAAATAGCAGAATTTTTGCAAGAAACCATAGGCAATCCATCATACAATAAACAGTTGTTAAGCAGTTGGTTTGAGTCGTTCATGGTAAATGCTTCTGACAAGCCCAAAGCTGAAAAAAGTCTTGAGCTTACCAAAAGCGATATTATTTACCCTGTAATTGTCCTTGTTATCGACCCGCCCATCAGTGAAGATGAATTTGCAAAAGTATGTGACCACGACAACTATGCCGAAATATGCCAGGGTTATCGTAGTTTAATCGCTGATTGCGCCTGCGACTATGAATTTTTTGCGGAGGTTAGTGGCGATTATGTCTTTGAAAAGAGCCTTTTATCAAGCGCAGGTTCAAATAAGTATTCATTCGTGAACGAAAAATGGAACAGTTACGAACATCATTTTGTTGCAATCAGCGATACCGAAACGCGGGAGGCTGTTGTAAAACTATTGTTGCTAACCATCATTACAAAGCGCACCAGAATAGAGGGCATAAGGAGGGCGACGAATCTATGACGATAAATAAATTTATTATTCAACATAAGCACTCCTTTACTTCAAAAGAGTTAAGCTTTGAGCCTGGTACTAACCTCATCCACAGTGATGCAAATTCAACAGGCAAAACAACCCTTTTGCGAGCCATCCTGTTCTTGCTTGGATTCCCCGTGCCCAACACAGAGCTAATAAGATTCGAAGATTACGAGTTTACTGCGGAATTAATTATCCAAGAAAAGCCCTTTACTGTGGTGCGAAAGAATAATCTCTTAACGATAAACGAGCAGGAGTTTGATTTGCCAACAGACCAAAGTGCGGCGCATACCTTCATGCTTGGGATTTCAAATCCGGAAATATTGTTTAATTTACTTGGGACAATTTATTTCGACCAAGAAAAAGGGTGGACACTTCTTAATCGTGGCACAATCATTGGTATGAACCGATTTAATGTGGAGAGCTTTTTTCGTGGATTAAAAGAAGATGAAAGCAGAGAAAGCTATGAAATCGTTGAGCGTATCTCAGCATTAAACAAGAAAATTGCCCAATATAAGTTAATGAAGAACGTAGCCGAGTATCAAGCAGCTATCAACCAAGAGGTAGAGCATAAACTAGATTTTCAAACATACCAAGAAAGTTTGGATACGGATTTGATTGAAAAGCGTATTCAACTCCAAAGAATAGAAACCGAGCTTACAAGGTTAAGTGACATCATCAAAAAAAACAAGGGATTTTCCGATTATATTGAATCAAAAAGAGTTTATGTAATAAATCCCAATGGTGGCGACCCCATAAGGGTGACTAAAGATACGCTATTTGACTATAAGCCAATAGAAGCGGTCAACACTGCACGGCGCAGTATGCTTACTTCAGAACGAAGTGTTCTAAAGCGACAAATTGCAAAAATCGAATCCTCGCAAGAGCAACAAATGGCATTAGTGAGCTTGCCGTCTGCTGACGAAGAAATGACAAGACGACTATCCAATATTCGCAATATTGGTGCTATTGAAGTTGATGCGATGTTAGGCAAACTCCAAAAAGAAAAGAAGTCTCTTTCTGACAGCTTGAAAAACCGAACAAAAACGAATAATAACTGGATTAGCGAGGCTTATGAAATAATATCAAGCTACGCAAAAGAACTTGATATACCTTTTGACTACAAGCTTGATATATTCACAAGTAACCTTAAATCCAAATCTGGTGCAATTTTGCATAAAATGGTGTTCATTTATAAACTGGCATACATTAAATTATTAAGTAAAAAAATAGGGTTCGCCATACCTATTTTTTGTGATTCACCAAGCGGCAGAGAGGTAAAAAGGGAAACAATAACAGAGATGCTTTCTGTGTTAAAACGAGATTTTTCAGAGCATCAAATATTTATAGCTTCAATAAACAAGTATGAAAACGTCTTTTGTAGCGCAAATATCTATCAATCAGACGGTACATTGTTTAATATGCACTCGTTACTTGATAAAGAGTAGTTGCAATAGCACTGTGCAACTTAATAAACTTCAAGAATTTTGAAAGAAATACACAAAATTAGCCTAACACGTTGCCAAGATTAAATATGTATAGAACCCAATTTGTACTTACGGAAATGATATTGATGCGCTACCATAAAGTAAAATGCTTGAGAGTCGCAACCTAATAGGTAATAATTACATTTTGCATGAAATGGCATGGGGTTATCCTGCGCCATTTTTTATTTTTTAAGGAGGAATTGCAAATGAAAATAGAACCTGTTATTGCTAGAGAAGAAATTATTGCTCTTATCGAAGCAAGGGAAAGACCTTTGACCGAATCAGAGAAAACTGAAAATTTTTATCACGTTCGTGTAAAGGGCAAACTATTATGGTACCCTGGCTCTTGGCTAGAAGAAGTGGAAACAGTGGGTCATGCGCTGTGATTACTTATATATTTTTTTTGCATATTTGATGTCGCATACCGGTTCCCGCCATTTATATATTGTATTCCTGTAATGAATAATTACGGAAAGGGGAACGGTATCGTGAGCAACTTAAAGCTCGTTGAAATTGTAATCTTGGGAGCTGCTGCGTTGTTGGCGGCGTTCAGATTCTTTGTAAAGTTTTTGGACTATGCCGGCAAATTAAGTGTCGGCTATGCCGCGAGAGCAACATAACTACAGCTTAGATTAAAGGGTCTCCGCTACGGAGGCTCTTTTTCTTTGCACTGAAAAATGAGAGGAGAAAATTTATGCCTGCATGTGTTGAATCAATGTTCTATGTACGGGTAGCACCGTGGCACGGGCTTGGCACCTGTGTCGAAGAAGCCCTGACTTCGGGTGATGCCCTGCGTGAATCCGGGCTTGACTGGAACGTGTTCCAGCGCCCGATATTAACGAATGACCAAATCCTCATCCCCAGCTACAAAGCCAACATCAGGGATACAGACAACCGCATCCTGGGTGTTGTTTCCGACAGGTACAAAATTGTGCAAAACCATGAGGCGTTTGCGTTTGTAGATGCCCTCCTGGGTGAAGGTGTGCGGTTTGAAACTGCCGGGAGTTTGCATGAGGGCCGCAAGGTTTGGATGCTGGCCAAGCTACCAAACAGCTATTCCCTTGGCGGCGAGGAAATTGCGCCTTATCTGGTCTTTTCCAATTCCCGCGATGGCAACAGCAGTATCCGCGTTGCCATGACCCCCATCCGCGTGGTTTGCCAGAACACCTTGAATCTGGCGTTAAGCAATGCAAAGCGTATGTGGTCCACCGTCCATGTCGGCAATATTCAGAACAAATTGGAGATTGCACAAAATACCTTGCTTATGGCTGATAAGTATATGGGCAAGCTTGGCGATGAGTTTTCACGGCTTTCCCAAATCCGCCTGCCTGATACAAAGGTTATGGAGTACATTGAAATGTTACTGCCTATGGATGAAGAACCCACGGAAATCCATCAGCGCAATATTGAGCGCATCCGCGAGGACTTGAAAGCGCGGTACTTCGATGCCCCCGACCTTGAAGATGTGGGCCGTAATGCTTATCGCTTCATCTGCGCCGTTTCAGACTTTGCCACACACGCCGAGCCTCTGCGTAAGACCGCCAACTATCGGGAAAATATCTTTTCCAAGACCATTGACGGAAACCCATTGATTGACAAAGCCTATGCCATGATGCAGGATGCGGCGTAACCGTGGAGATTTTCTATGTCCCTTATAAAAGAGGGAACATACAAAATTGGTTGGGCGTGCGGCTTCGTGCCGCATGACCCAGCCATTTTTGTGTCATTTGATTAGGAGGGAGATGATGCCGATGGCAAATATTTTAACATCAACGGTAGACCTGCCCTATGTGGATTGGCTGGAATTTCGCCGCCAAGGTATCGGCGGTAGTGATGCCTCTGTTGTTTGTGGCATTAACAAATACAAATCGCCTGTTGAGCTGTTTATGGAAAAGACCGGGCAGTTGCCGCACCAAGAAGCCGGGGAAGCCGCCTATTGGGGAACGAGGCTTGAAGGTGTGGTACGAGATGAATTTACGTTGCGTACAGGCATAGAAGTTACGCCTGTTAATGCCATTCTGCAAAGTGAAACGTATCCGTTTATGCTTGCCAATCTTGACGGCAAATGTCAGCATCCCAAATACGGCGATTGCATTTTCGAGGCCAAGACCGCCAGCGCGTACTTAGCCGGGGATTGGGAAGATGGAATCCCCGACCCTTATATGCTTCAGCTCCAGCATTATCTTGCAGTCACCGGGTATGCGGGTGCATATATTGCGGTGCTTATCGGCGGCAACACGTTCAAGTGGACGTTTATTCTGCGTGACGAGGAAATCATCTCTATGCTGATTCAACTGGAGTCGGAATTTTGGGGCATGGTGCAATCGAACACCCCGCCGCCTTTAGACGGCTCCGACGCATCGGCAGAATTTATCGGCACACAATTCCCCAACAGCAGACCCTTCACCAAAATTGACCTGCCGATGGAAGCCGCCGCACTCGTCCAACAATATGATGCCGCTTGTGAGCAGTTGGATTATCTCACCGACCAGAAGCAGGAAGCGGAAAATCTATTGAAGCAAATGCTGGGTGAAAATGAAGCCGGCATCATTGCTGACAGGATAATCACTTGGAAAACCATCGTCCAAGAACGGCTTGACTCAAAGGCTGTTAAAGCAAAACACCCCCGAATTTATAAGAAATTCGCTAACCAAACATCATTCCGCCGCTTTTCCATAAAGGCGGCATCTTAGGAGGCATAGACAAAAATGGCAAGTTCAAAGCTCAAAGACCAAATGAACGAAAAACTGAAAACCCAAAAATCTGAAAACACAGGAGAAAGGACTGAGATTATGCCTGACACAACCGCATTAACCACGGTGAGCGATTCCAATTTTATCGCATTGAAATCCGATGCCCTCGGCATCATCCGAGAAAACCTGAAGCACCAGCAATTATCTGCTGCGATGTTCGATGTTGTAAAATCTCCATCAGGCGGGACTACCGTGTTTTCCGTCCCCGGGTTATCCGGTGAGGAAGCAGAAAAGGAATTGACCGGAATTATTTTAAGCTACACTACCCCACGGGCCTACTGGGACACACCCGACCCCAAAGAAGGTACACCGCCCATCTGCTTTAGCAATGACAGCGTTGTGTCCATAGAGGGGCAGCCGTGCAGCCAGTGCCAGTTTAACGACTTCGGCTCCAAGAACGGCGGCGAGACAAACGCCAAGGCTTGCAAGGAATCTGTGTGTATATTCCTGTTGCGGCAAGATAATATTCTGCCGCTTATCGTGCGTGTACCCGTGTCCAGCAAGGCGGCGTTCTTGAAATATGCCACAAGATTAGTAGGCACCATGACACCCATTTCCAGCGTTGTTACAAAAATCACACTGGAGAAGTCAACCAACAAGACCGGGCAACCCTATGCGAAATACAACTTCGAGGCCGTCAGCAACCTCAGCCCGGAGGAAGCCGCATCCGCCAAAGGGTTCGGGGATAAGTTCATTGAGATAGTACAGGCCGCCGATTCCCCGCAGGTTATTGCGGCGGCGGTGTAACACCAAAACAAACAGGATGCCCTCGGCGTTGTTGCGCCGGGGGTATTTTTCTGTAGGAGGGATTTTAATTTATGGAGCAAACATCCACGGGACGGATGCGGGAGTTGGTATCCAAGTTGAACCAATGGCGGCATGAGTATTTTATACTAAATGCCCCCACGGTATCGGATGCGGTATATGACCACCACTACGATGAGCTGGAACGGTTGGAACAACGGACAGGCATCCTTATGAGCAATTCACCTACGCAAACTGTTGGCTATGAAGTAGTAGACGGTCTGGAAAAGACCACGCACACAATCCCGTTGCTGTCATTAGACAAAACAAAAAACGTGAGCGACCTTATGCGCTTCATCGGCTCCCAGCAGGTTTTATTGATGCACAAATTAGACGGCCTGACGGTGAAACTCGAATATGAAAACGGTTTGCTTACCCGCGCATCCACTCGCGGTACAGGCGAAGAAGGTGAAATAGTTACCCATAACGCCCGTGCCATTGATGGCATACCCGCATGGATTCCGTATCTGGAGCGGCTGGTCGTTGTCGGTGAAGCCTATATTACTAAGCCGACATTTGAACGGCTGCAAGATACCCTGCGCGACGGCTCCGGCAATTCGTACAAAAACGCTCGCAACATGGCATCGGGTTCGTTGCGCTGTTATGACGCAGGTGCTTGTGCCGGGCGCGGGTTGTCGTTTTCGCCGTTTGGTGTGCTTGAAGGTTTGGATGAGGACGAGTACAAATCCTTGAAATTAGCGGCTTTGAAGCAGCTAGGATTTTCAGTTTGCGCGTTCCTTGCACTCATACCCAATCCAACGGAACAGCAAGTTGCAAACAGTATTGCGGAGCTTCAGGTATCGGCTGAAGAACTTGGGCTGGCAATCGACGGCATCGTTGTCACTTATGACAACATCCCATTCAGCCTCGCCCAAGGCAGAACCGGGCATCACTACCGGGACGGCATAGCGTATAAATTTGAAGATGATTTGTACGAAACCACCCTGCGGAATATTGAATGGAATCCTTCGCGCTTTGGGGAGCTGTCACCGGTTGCTATCTTCGACCCGGTGGAAATAGACGGCTGTGAGATTACCCGCGCCAGCCTGCACAACCTAACTTTCATAACAGAGCTGGAGCTGATGCCGGAATGCCGCATCTTTATTTCCAAGCGCAACATGATTATACCGCACGTTGAGGAGAACCTTGACCGTGGGCGTTTTAACGCAGTGGAGATGTTCCCTACACATTGCCCGTGTTGTGATTCCCCTGCATATATAAAAGAAGGGAAAGGCGACAAAGAAAAAGTTACCCGCGTGTTGTGCTGCAACAACCCCGGCTGCGCTAACCAAATTCTCCGCAAGTTTGTTCACTTTGTAGGCAAGAAGGCTATGGACATCGAAGGTTTATCTGAGGCGACGCTCAAGACCTTCATTGACATGGGTTGGCTTAACGACTTCATGGATATTTACAGGCTCGGTGAACATTCCTTTGAGATTACCAGCCTAGAGGGGTTCGGGGTTAAGTCATGGCAGCGTCTACAGGACGCAATCCAGCGCAGCCGCAAAACCACTTTCGAGCGGTATCTGGTTGCAATGGACATCCCTATGATTGGGCGTGCCGCCAGCAGGGAACTGAGCCGCTATTTCGACAGCAGCCTTGATGATTTTGAAGCCGCCGTAATGGGTGGCTTTGATTTTACTATTCTGGAGGGCTTTGGTGCCACCCTGCACAATAATATCCATGCATGGTTCAAAGAACTGGAAAATCTAAAATTATGGAAGGAGCTACAAAAAATGATTGACATTGAAAAGAAGGACGCGCCTGCAATATCGGAGGATACAGCAAGCCCGTTCACGGGTTGCACCATCGTTGTTACAGGCAAATTAATTCACTTCACCCGTGACACCATCAACGCCAAAATTGTAGAACTGGGCGCAACTGCCGGCAGCACAATATCAAAGAATACCAATTATTTGATATGCGGCGAAAAGGCGGGCAGCAAGTTAGCCAAGGCTCAGTCATTAGGCGTAACCGTCTTAACAGAGCAAGAATTTCTAACCATGTCCGAAAGTGCTTAACAAAGCACCCACTCAAAAATATCAGGAGGATGACTTATGTTTGGTATGTTATTTGGTTCAAAAATCGCAGCAAAAATATTATGTGCTGCAGGGTTTATAAAGGCAGCCCCCTTCATAATACCCGTAGCTTGCGCCGCTGTATGCGTGGGCGTAACCATCGCAGGAGCAAAGCATGTGTCTAAAAAGTTATCGGCAAAAGGAGCGGTTAATGTTGCGTTGCTTCCGTGTGCATACATTGATGGTGACTGCGCTGATGAAGACAATCTCAGCGACGATAAAGACATCAACGAAGATGAATAACCCTATATTTTCAATAGGTTGCGTATCGCATATGCGGCCTTTGAAAATATATATTCTACCTATGTAACCGGAGTAAGTATGCTCCGTAAAATTTTAATCCACTAGGAGGAATTTCACATGGCAAAAGTAACAATCGTAGGTAACAGCTATGCTATTACCTCAACAGTATCTATGGCGGATTTGGAAACGGTAAAAAAACACCGCCCTTCCGCACTGGCAATAACCGACCCTGAAACTAAGGAAACCTTGTTTAAGGTGGGCCTTGGGTCTAACAGTATCAGCGACTTCGGCGTGTGCTTCGGCGGCGTTTCCAATGACGAGGCAAAATTGGCCACCGCCACCCTGCCTATCCCTTCGGACTGCGAAGATGCAAAAGAGTTTGTACTTGACAAGGCCGGGCTTGCACTTGCCAACCTTAACAAAGTTGAGGCAGGCATTAACGAGGCCCTGAAAGAAATCCGCGCTGAGCGTGACACTATCGCGCAAAACATCAAAGTCATTGTGTAGCCCTGTGCCACACAAAACAATTAACCGGGGAGCCGCGATGAACGCGGCTTCCCCTAATTTTATTAAACCGGGAGGAAAATTTCTATGATAAAGGTAACGATGGGCAACAACGTAAAACGCACCACGGAGATTTTGGACAAGGACACCACCCTGCGGGAAGCTCTGGAAGAAGCGGAGATTGACTACACCCGAGGCATCATGAACCTTGACGGCTCTACCCTTAACCCCGGAGACTTGGATAAGACCTTTGCCGACTTCGGGATAACCGAAAAATGCTACCTGCTTAACGTGGTTAAGGCAGACAATGCGTACCCGCAAGAAGGCGGGCGGTACGAAGTACCGTGTTTGCGAAGCAAACATACTGAGCGTGTATGAAATTTTAACTTTACCTAACGGGGCGGTGGGCGTGTTGCCTACTGTCCCGTGCATTTTTTTGGAAAGGGGGTTAAATCGTGTTTAACCAAGCAATCTATTCAACAACGCTGACATCCGATGTAGCAAATACGCTGTTTTCTAACGTAGATGCTATAAGTGCTATGGATTCATCTTTTCTTTCTACCCTGCGAGTGTTGCTACACAAACGTCTGCCGCAAGATGAGTATATGCATTTCAACTGCAAGGAATTGCAGATAGGCAAAGACAGTATTGTGGCGGCTTCTACTTCACAGTGCATGAGTTGGTTTGCATCATCATTTCTGAGTCCTCCGGCGGGAGGCCATGAAATTACTATCGTCTACAACACATCCCCCAATGCCGGCGAAAAGATGCTTGAAATTGTAAGGGCAAACGCCGGGGACGGTAAGCGGTACATGGCCAATTTCACGCGGCGGGATGACTTGCAGGTGTTCTTCGCTCACAAAGTTAAGGCTCTGTTTTATACAGAAGATACCGGGCGGAATACCATCATATTTGCAGAGCGGTTGGAACTTAAACATTTCCATGCCTTACAGATGATGATTCCCAAGTACCTGCCGAGCCTGTTTGCCGATACGCCCCTGACCGAAGCAGAAGTAAGTTTACTTAAAAGCACAGGGGGTAAATCTGCCATCGACTACGAGCGGCTGATTGAGGGCTTCGCCCGAGAGCTTGATATACGGGCAGAAATTATCCGTACCAGGTTGTCAGGCTTTGAAACAGGTTTTGAGCGTGCAAGGGCTGATGAACTTCGCAACGAAATATGTGCATTTCAAAACGAGTACGAGATTCACTTATCTAACGCCCGGGAAGTTGCCAATAAGATGCAGGAGCGTATGTACACGTTGGCGGGGTTGGAGGCAGTCATTCATAAGCACGAAGGAGATTCGGAACTGGCAGAGTATTTCATGTGCAACAAGAATCTGACCATTACCCGTGTCGTTGGGACGAAAATCGAGTTCATTGCCCACGGGTATGTTGACATTTACGACATTGAAGCTTTTGAAACGTATGTAGGAAATCATCGCGGGTATTTCTACTCAGGGCTTAGTAATGCAGTTTCACCCGCGCAAATGGAAAAGCTGTACACGGCGATTTTCAGCGAAGGCAAGTACAAGCTACGAATCTGTGCGGCGTATACAGCAGATATGCGTACCGGGCTGCGGGCTTTTAGCAACTATACTTTCCCGCATGAGAGCCGGACATATTTCCCTAACCCTCATATTCAGGGCTTTGGGTGCATCGGTTCTTATGGTGGACTCTTTCAAGAGTCTATGCAGAAGCGTGATTATGTCGGTGCGATTGACCAAGCCGTTGTTTCTGCGCGAAACATAAATTTCTATGATTCAGCGGTCATTGGTGCTTTTGCGCGAGATTTTTCGCGCACAGCAATAAAGTGTTTAGAAAGGCCCGACGGGAAGATGCTTACACCCAAGGAAGCCATAAAAGAATTGGAAGGGGGCGATGATGAATGCCACGACCCATTGTTTTAACGGAAGAAATTAAACAAAAAGCGAAGAACGATTTCGCCGCAATGTTGGACACTGTAAAAATGTCCGACGGCAAGCTCAGGTACAGCCAGAGCTGGGAGTATAAGGACTGCTCCGCCGTTGTTTGGCTGACACAGGAAGCGTACCGGAAAATCGTTGCTTTGGTAATGAATTTCATCAGCGAGGTCGGTTGGCATGGCAGCGTTACCCGCGTAGGTAATAACGAATTTGTCATTGAAGATATTTTCGTGTACCCGCAGGAAGTTACAGGGGCTACGGTCAATACCGACCAGAAAGCCTATACCGAATGGCTTTACAGCCTTGACGACGAAACCTTCAACCAAATCCGTATGCAGGGGCATTCCCATGTAAATATGGGCGTGTCCCCTTCGGGTGTGGATGACAAGCACCGGCAGGGGATTCTTGACCAGTTGGAATCCGATATGTTCTACGTCTTTATGATTTGGAACAAGTCGCTTACTGTGCATACGCTCATTTACGACATGGCGCGGAATGTTCTGTACGAGGACAAAGATATTGGCGTTAAGTTGGTGGACGATGAGGCAATGGACGGTTTTCTGGCGGATGCCAAGGCTAAGGTTCAAAAACCCACACCCCCCGCTAATAAAAAAAACAAAGGTTGGTCAAAAAATCCGAAAGAAGACCATCTCGCGCAGCTTGGCTTGACCGAAAGTTTTGACGAACATGACTATTGTACACTGTGCGGCATGTGCCGCGCCCATGAGTTAGAGCCGTTTGGATGCCGCGCCGCATACACAAGTTTATTTGCCCAGGGAGGTTGAAAATGGATACATTAAATTTAGCTAAATCTTATGATTTCTTTAAGCCGGAGGAAGTTAAGGAACGCATACACATCATAGGCTGCGGCTCTGTTGGGTCTACTGTGGCGGAGCTGCTTGCACGGTTTGGGCTGACTAAGTTATCGCTGTATGACTTCGACAAGGTTGAGCCTAAAAATCTGGCTAATCAGTTGTTCCGGCAGGAGCATGTCGGCATGGAGAAGGTTACGGCGTTGGCACAAATGTTGTGCGAGATAAACCCGGAAGCCAAAGACAACATCAAGGTCGCGGCGCATGGTTACGTTTCGCAGAAACTATCCGGCTATGTGTTCCTGTGCGTTGACAGCATAGAGCTGCGGCGGGAAATAGCAACCGCCAACAAAGATAATGCCTATATCAAAGCCATGTTTGACTTTCGCACGCGGCTAACCGACGCGCAACATTACGCGGCGGAGTGGTCTAATATGAAAATGGTGGATGATTTTCTGCGCTCCATGAGTTTCACCCATGAGGAAGCTGCGGAGGAAACACCTGTGTCTGCCTGCAATGTAACATTATCCGTCGCGCCTACAATCAGGATTATATCTGCGTTGGGCGTGGCTAACTTCGTAAACTTTGCTAAAGGCGCGGGTTTGAAGAAGTTTATCCAAATGGATGCGTTCGGATTCGTACTGGACGCTTTTTAATATAACGCTTGTGATGAATAACTACTGTAAAGGTAGTGCTTCGCGGTAAAACCCGAAGTGTCAGATTGTAAGGATGTGGGACGGCACGAGCGCATCCCCGTCGGAACCGCTGAAGGGATTCATCGGCTTCGAGGTACTGGGCTGCGCCGAAAAACCGTAGAGATGTTCGGGCGTTGGCTCTGCTCGACAGCGGTTTGTCAGGTGAAATCAAGAAAACATTTATAATTTATATTGACTTCATCTGGTTGATGTGGCAGATGAGCTGGAGCATCAGCGCTTCCGGAGCTGCGTCTGGTCTTCTGTACCCATGTGGATTACAAGCGGAATCAAACAACAATCGTAGCAAAATGCTTGCATTTGCAACTATTTTGCTATATGATAAAGGTGAGGTGATTTTAATGACCAAACCATCAACAACCAAAACAGCTAGTATCAATGTGCGCCTTTATCCGGAATTAAAAACCGAAGCAGAGAGCGTATTCGCATATCACGGGCTTTCGCTACCGGATGCCATAACAGTGTTTCTTAACCACGCCTGCCGTGTTGGTGGTTTTCCCTTTGAGCTAAAGGGCGCAAGATGGAACGACCCGGAAAGCCTTGCTGCTCTAGAGGAAAGTAATCGAATCGTAGCCAACCCCGGAGCGCATAAGGGTTACCGCAATGTTTCGGCACTAATCGCGGATTGTCTGGAAGGCGAGGATGACGATGACTAAACGCGAAGTTCATCGTTCCGCAAAATTTCGTAAAGATTTGCGCTTGGCACACAAGCAAGGCAAAGACATCGCTTTGTTGGAAGATGTCATTGTAAAACTTGCCAATGATGAACCTCTTGACGAGAAACATCGTGACCATGCCTTATCGGGTAACTGGAAGGGGCACCGAGAGTGCCATGTCACACCTGATTGGCTGTTGGTTTACCGCAAAGGTGACAAAGGAGAGTTGCTACTTGTATTGGTGCGTGTTGCATCGCACAGCGATTTGGATTTCTAAAAATAATAACGGACACATTATAAGACAAACCGGAGTGCGGAATCCCGCCTCCGGTTTTCTACGTTAAGGAGGAGGAATATGCCATACATCACCATCAAACAGCCACCCAAATATTATCAAATGACATTTGAAGATATGATGGCGGGCGTTGACGATTTAAGCAAATATGTAATGCCAAACGTATCCGGCACCCGCACCTACTGGGTAGATTATCCGAATCAACGGTTACGGGAAAATACCGATACACAAATGATGTTGGACGTTCTTAAAATGTTCAATCACTCCAAGGAGGCTCTGTTCGCTCAGAACAGGGCCTCTTTGTATCACACGTTCCATATCCCCAAAAGCAGCGGCGGCCTGCGCCGTATTGATGCGCCCGGGCCAGAGTTGATGAATGCACTGCGGGAGCTGAAAACCTTGTTTGAGACACATATGTTTGCGTTGTATCACACAACCGCTTTTGCATATGTGCGCGGGCGCAGCACTATTGACGCGCTCAAACGCCACCAGCGCAATGAAAGCAAGTGGTTTCTCAAACTGGACTTTGCCGACTTTTTCGGTAGCACCACGCCTGCGTTTGTACTGGATATGCTGTCGAGGTTGTTTCCGTTCAGTGAGCTTGTGCGGTTTCCGGCGGGGCGGGATGAGCTGGAAAAGGCTCTGAGTCTGTGCTTCCTCAATGGCGGCTTGCCACAAGGTACGCCAATATCACCATTCATTACAAATGTGATGATGATTGCCATTGACCACAAAATCAGCAACAGCCTTCGGAGCTTTGATAACCGCCGCTTCATCTACACGCGCTACGCCGATGACTTACTAATTTCATGCAAAATTGATTTCAGCATGAAAAAAGTACAGCAGTTTGTTGTAGACACCTTGGCTGAGTTTAACGCGCCTTTTACCATTAAAAAGGAAAAGACACGTTACGGCTCTGCCGCCGGGCGCAACTGGAATCTTGGTTTGATGCTCAATAATGAGAATCAAATCACCATCGGGCACAAGCGCAAAAAACATTTTAAGGCGATGATTGACAATTATATGCGCGACAGGAAATCCGGCAACAGGTGGGAATTGCACGACATTCAGATACTTAGCGGTCTTATCAGCTACTACCGAATGGTAGAAAAGGATTACATTGATTATCTGCTCCGCCAGTACAGCGACAAGCATGGTTCTGATGTCGAGAAGTGCATCAAGACAGATTTAGCCGCATAAGGAGGCGGGCATGAAAAAAGTCACGATTTACACAGACGGGGCGTGTCAGAATAATCCCGGCCCCGGTGGTTACGGTGCAATTCTCATATGCGGCAACTATCGAAAGGAAATCTCCGGCGGCGACCCTGCAACGACAAACAACCGCATGGAAATCATGGGCGCGATTGCAGCCTTGGAAATGCTGAAGTCCGAGTGCGAGGTTGAAATTTATTCCGACTCCCGCTACTTGGTTGACGCAGTTGAAAAAAATTGGATTACTCGTTGGAAAGCTAACGGCTGGAGGCGCAAAAAAGCACCTGCGTTAAATGTGGATTTGTGGGAAAGGTTGCTGCCTTTACTCGCAAAACACAAAGTCAAGTTCCGCTGGATGAAAGGACATGCAGGGCATCCGGAAAATGAACGCTGCGATGTACTGGCAAAAGCGGCGATAGCAAAATTATAACAATCCCTTTGTAATGTATAGTTTGTTGAAAAACAGACGCTTCAAGCGCAACGCTGAAGTATCAAAAAGTTAGGGTGTGGAGGAGGCTCCAGGTGACCACGGACCAGGATCCCAATGGTTCCTGAGCAGGTGCTGCTGCGGGTCGAGATGTCGAAGATGTTGGTAACTCTAAGGGTTGCAGGTTCGCACCAAAAAGTTTTCCACAGCCTCGGACGACATGTTCATGATGGGCACGCGGGCTGCCGGCCGTCGTCTTTCTCCTTCTATGTAATGCAGATTGCAAAAGGGAACGCGATTTACATTTACAATGTATTACTTTGTTTCGGCAAGGTGCTTTGTGGTTTGACCCAAAGTTTCCAAATGTTAGGGTGTGGGAGGCGCGCCGGCAGGATACCGGAAAGCTTGAGGCATCCTTGGGTGCCCTGCGTGCGAGCTGATTAACGAGGCGGCTTTGGATTGGCTCTCGGAATTCCTTATGATTACAGGATTTTCCGAAATCCAAATCCTTGATGGCGCAGTGCAGCCGCCTGCCGCGGTGGCGGAGTCCCTCCTCCAGAATGCGCCTTCTACCCTATGCAGATTGTAAATGTGCAAGTAAAGCAACAAAATAAAATACCCATGATGTATAACCCATCAGCTTTTATATCTGACAGGGTGCTTTGAGGTGTTACCCAAAGTGCTGAACCTATAAGGGCTTCGCAAATCCGGATGAGATCCACTCCCGGCCTAAAGGCCGTCCGGGATCACATCCTTCTTTGCTCCCTTCCAAATCACTACGTCCATTCTAGCTCCGACAGTTTCGTGTTCCTCCGGCTGGGCGCCTACGGAAACACGAACCAGACGGAGCTTCCATTTCCGTGTTTCTTTGATGATTATGGGTATTTGTTAAATTTGCTAAAAGTCTATATGAACAGAGCGGGTGCTTTCTACCCGCTCTGATAAATTGGGAGGAAATGACTGTGTTTACAACAAGAATTATTAGCGGCGTTATTATCGTAGTGCTGATTATATCGGCATGTATTCTCCGCGCTATGTTACGCATTAGAATGGCGATGCGTAAACCAAAGGGGGAGCTGGGTTGAAATCGAAGAAGGAAATAATTGACATTATTAACCACGCCCACGGTACGAATGCGTATCATAAGTTTTCTTCCTTTAAGCATTATCCTGTTGTTACGGATGGGGTTATTGCTGTAGCTGAGGTTGCTGGATGTTATTGGTTTCTCGACATCATTGGCAGCTACCAAACGAACAAGCGGCTTGACCCGAATTTTCAAGTTTGGAAACTGGCGGTCAATCACGAAAACAGCACCGCCGTTGTCAGTGGCTGCAACGATACGGAATTGATTGTTAAACAGGATATTCCGTACACAGATTTTCCGTTAGAAGAGTTTAAGCTGTTTTTAATGGACGGCATTATATTGCTGCCCTCTGAACATTGATGTGAAATGTCAACTGCAAAAAAATAAAAGGAGAATGCGATTATGAAAACACTTGAACTTACACTCAAAGGTAGGGACAGTTTTGGTCGCCCTGTTTATGAAAGCAAAGGGCATCTCTACTGTGATGTAGACCCCCGCGCACAGATGCCGCCAAGTATTCACAAAAAGGCGGATAATGAATTTGACGGTGAACCTGATTGGCCCGTCGACAAAGACATTGAAGTTAAATTTATCCCGGTGCGGGATGTTTGGTAGGGAAATATTATGCCCACTGAAATAAAATGCGAAAGGATGACCGTTTGGGATTTTGACCATTGCAGTGATTGCCGGAAGTTTATATCACGGCAGGGCAAAGGCTTAAACAACTGGGCTTGCAAGCTCAATAACAATACCGCTGGCGAAAGGTGAGTATTTGGTGAAATTTGGGCATGTGCATACCTTCAAGACCGGGGTATGAAAATTGATGTTCCGCAGGTTGTTATTATTCCAGTCAGCAAGCGACAGAAAAAAATCAAGTAAATTATAGGGGGCTAAAATTATGGCAAAGTATAACGCAATGGCGGAATCCCTTGAGGAAGTTGAAGTATTTGAAAAACCCGCGCTATTTACACCCATCCGCATTGACTGCAGCACAGTTCCGTCGGGGTATCATCTTTACGAGGTTCGGCATGACGACGATTGCCAAGGCGACGCGGTTGAAATTGCACGTAATATTTTTGCGAATCATTGGGGCAGCATTATTACGAAGGACGAAATTGAATTGTCCACGGAAAGTAATCTGCTGATTGACCCGATGGATATAAACTATGGCACAGGTGATTGCCGAACGATGGCGGAGTATATGGCGAAATATCCATTTTAATGAAATGCGTTTCTTCATTATATATACACGCCGAACGGACGAACCATAAACGACCGTTATTGGAACTTTTGTAGTTGGGGCTTGAATGACAGGATAAACACCCGTTTTTCAGCCCCAAAACTCGTTCCAAAATCAAAGTGCCATTACCCACACTATCAGACGTTTTTGGGAAGGAGTTGAGCCACATGACAATCGGGTATGCCCGCGTTAGCACCATAGACCAAAACCTTGACCGTCAAATTGATGCCATGAAAGAAAATGGTGCTGAAAAAATATTTACAGAAAAAGTCACCGGCAAGAAATTTGACCGCCAAGAACTAACACGGATGATAGACCAGCTCCGAGATGGTGATGTTGTTGTTATTTCAGAGCTTACCCGTTTAAGCCGCAGCACCAAAGATTTGTTTGTCATCGTTGAGCAAATCCAGTCCAAAGGTGCCAACATCAAAAGCCTAAAGGAAACGTGGCTGGATACGACCACCCCACACGGCAAGCTGATGTTTACAATCTTTGCGGGTCTCAGTCAATTTGAAGCTGACCTTACCGCCCAACGTACACGGGAGGGGCTGGCGGCTGCGCGTGCCAGAGGGCGTGTTGGCGGCAGACCCAAGGTTGCATCTGACAGTTCCAACATGGCACTGAAGATGTACGACAGCAAAGATTTTTCTGTAGAAGAAATTTGCAAGAGCTGCCACATAGGGAAAACGACCCTGTATCGGCTAATTAAAAATAGAAACTGAGGAGGCGCAATATATATGAAGAAAGACCACCGCCATGAGCTAATTGAAAATTTGGACAAATACCGCATCGGCATTGATGATGTGTTTGCGTTCAAGTGCCGGGAGTGCGGTAAGTGTTGCCGAGGTCGGGAAGATATTTTGTTGAACCCCCGTGACGTTTACAATATAGCCACAGCACTGGAGATGACCCACAAGCAGGTCATTGAAACGTACTGCGAGGTTTATATTGGGCAGGACTCACGCATCCCAATTGCCAGACTAAAACCCAAAGGCCCAAACAGAAATTGCCCACTATTACAAGGTGACCGATGCATCATACATGCGAAGAATCCCGCGCACAAACCTACCGTTTGTGCGCTGTTCCCACTGGGTCGAGTTGTGGCATCGGAACATGCACCGGAAAATATGGAACTTGGTAATCCTTATGAAGTTCAGTATATTCTGAACCATGCAAGTTGCGGTTCACTCAAAAGGAAACAGACTGTCCGTGCATGGTTGGAAAATTACAACATACCCACCGATGACCATTTCTTCCTCAAGTGGAACGAAGCACTATTTAAGATTGTCACTACCATACAGCAATATGATGGAAAAGAGGGTGTTACTAAAAGGGTCATGGATATGTTGTGGAGCGCAATCTTCCAAAGTCTATATACCGACTACGATACCCACCAAGAGTTTCATCAACAATTCGAGAATAACATATCTAAGCTGTTGAGGGTATTCGATGGCTTGGGGAAAGCGTTCTGAATGTTCCTATCATAATGGAAGCTCTGGTCGTTATATAGATGACTGGGGTTTCCTGTTGATTGGAATATAGTGATAATCACTACGAGTATTTTTTTTGTTTTTCTACTGTACTATCAATACGCAGTTTTGGTAAATGGAGATTATATGTTACACCGTATCCATCCCGCTAAACAGAGTAATTTCATCAATATAAAATTATAATTACTTACATTATATAAGACAACAATATTGTAAAAAAATATTAGCGAGAGGTTGGTTAAAATGATGAAGAGTTTAATAGGGTATCATACGTTTTCCATTTTTCAGAGGCTGTCAATGGATGATGAAGCTAGGTTAGACCAGGATTTCTCTAGTTATATGCTCAAGAATGACCAAATGGATATGTATATTCTCCCAAATAAAAAGGAGCAGACAATTGGCACGGTATACTTCTACAAAAACGATATAGGAATCACATGGCTAGTTTTGGATAGGTATGTTGGGAAAAATTTTAGAATATATGGCGTGCAAGCCAGGATTAGTCCAAATGTGATGTTCAATCAAGACTATATCAAAATAGCTACTGCATCGGATGTTCAAAAATGCAAATCTATCTTTAATGATGAAGCGAACAAAATATCTCCGATACTGGGGGACTTTAATTCCTACTCTATGAGCCGTAGCGATTATTGTGCTAACTTTGATTTGGAAGAATTGAAAATTCTTTGTACGTCAGGGCAAAAGATGAAACTTATAAAAATGGGCGATATTCCAGCACATTATGCCGAGAGAACGGAATACAGCTCAGTATCCCACAGGAGAAAAGCTGACAAGGATAGCTTTTATTTAGAAAGTGATTCCGTTACCATCAATTGTTACGATAAGCGTGAGCAATTAAAAAATGATCCAGATCACCCTTGTCAAAATATAGAAGATGCGAAAAACATAATTCGCTTCGAGATACAATGTAAAAATCGAAAATTACATGCGATAGCGAAAAACCGTATGGGTGTGGCAACTGACGTAGAACCTTCTGCTCTAACAGTTTCTAATGAACAGGAAATGGATGAATTTTATAGGGATATAATAACCAGCCTAAAGACTGCTCTTCCTGTAGATGCTTTTTTATCTGATGCCATTTCTTGCGAAATAATTGACAAATACTTCAGAAAAATTGTGCGCTCTGGTGATTACTACACTTTGGCGAAGGCTAGGCAGATAATTGAGTCGTTGGAATGCCACTCCAAAAAGAAAGAAAAGTTAATCAACGCATTGGAGCAGACCAGTAAATACCGAGGAATTTATAAAGCAAAGTTGGGACTAATGGGCAAAGACCTGTTAGATTACAAGCAGCAAATAAATGACTTAGATATTATTGGCATAAACCCCGTCACTATTCCTAGAGAATGGGGCATTGAGCATATTCCCAATTTACTTAATACCTACTACGACAAATGTAAGGAAATTCAGGATGAGGAAAATCTACAACGGCTGATGGAACATTTCGCTAAGCTAAATAAAAAAGGAAAGAAGTTTAAGAAAAAGCACCTTTTCCCTTATCTTCGCTAGTAAGGATGCACTGTTTTTCTAAGTTATATTGACTGTGTGTTAATATATAGGCAGTTTATATAAAAAGTCAATTTGTTTGTCAAAAAAGTGACCGCTAAATAATACTGGGACGGCACATCAACAATAGACTGCGGGCAACAGCGTGATAAAAAGTGTCCCCTCTATAACAACTATGTAAAAAATAATTGAGAATAGGAGGGTTTTACTATGTTCCTACAGAGTATATTTCAGCTTACCGTGGTCATTGATTCAAAAAAATTTACTAAAATCTTTGACAGAGCTTACAGCACATTGGAACATGTTGACGAAGATAAGTATGCCGATTATGCGCTTACATCCAAAGGAATAACGGTTCTATATCAAGACAGTCAATACAAAAAGAAAATCAAGTTGATGTTGAATCCCTGTAGACTATTGGACAGCAGTAAAATAGAACCCGATACGTTGAGCCGTAAGCTGGAAAAACGTATCGGCAGTTATTTCAATAACAAATATCAGCTCGATGATTTTGAATTAACAGGAATGGGGGTAACAACGGATATTGATGTGCGTAGCAAAGAAAAGGTTTCCGATTATATAAAAATCATCCAAAGGGTTGGTAAAGTAAAAGGATTTTCACCGTCTCGAAATAATTGGATAGACGATGATTTCAGCTTCTGCCTGGACGGAAACAGCAACGGCATCAAGTTTCTGCTTTACGATTTGGAAGCCCTGCTTGGAGATGATGCAAGTGAAGCGTGTTTTAGTAAAGGGCTGAAATATATCCCGGAAGACTGCGAAGGTCTACTTAGGGCTGAGGTCAGATTGACGAAGCCCAAAGCTCTGCGAGAGTATACCAACAAATCCTCTATATCCAAGCAAATAGCCGACCTGCACGACAGCAGACAGCAGATATTTTTAGAGACGTTTATGCGGATAATACCCTTCGGAAATTTCTATAAAAAAGGTAAAGCCGAAGAAATCATCAGGGCGAGGGTAAAGGACTCGACAGTTGGGCGTAAGATGTTGTGGCTAATAGGGTTAGTGCCTGAGAAGAAGTCGATGCTACTGGCACAAAAAGCATTGAACTACCGTAGAATTGACAAAGTGATGAAAGCGTTTTTTGATATTGAGGTGGCACCTATAACCATCAGTAAGCGGCATGGAATTAAGAAACTTGATAATCTTTATAATTATCTGTGACGAGTAGGGAGTACGGGTGTTCCGTACTCCTTGCTTGTTGCATCATTACATGCCAACAAACGAACAGCAAATATCTCGTAAATATCTTTATGAAATTCAAGCGATGTTGTTGATTTTATCGAAATGGTGTGGTATGATGAATAAATAATGCTCGGATGCTTTCGCGTAGTAAGGAGTTGTTTCAATTGGGCGCTAATTATAACAAGCTCTTCAAGCTGATGATAGATAGGAAAATAAGGAAAGGTGAGCTATGTAGCCAAGCGGGGATAAGTGGCACGACCTTGACGAAGATGTATAAAGGCGGCAATGTAAATTCCGATGTATTGGTAAAAATCTGCCGTGTTCTTGGATGCAATATTGGTGAAATTATGGATGTTGAGCTTAATGATATAGCTCAACGCAATGAAGTATAGGAGGTATGGACAGTGATTGTTGGAGATGTAAACAAAATAAATTTAAGCATTTCATCCTTCGAGCGCATCATTAACGACGGTAATTTATATGTAGACAAAACAAAACTGATAGAGCATTTTTTGGAAATCCCAAGCACAGTACAGCTTATTGCTCGCCAGAGACGGCTGGGCAAAAGCTTAAACATGGATACGCTTAGATGTTTTTTAACGGATAGAGCCGACTTACGGCATCTGTTCAAGGGGTTATATATCGAATCAAGTCCCGCATGGGAAAAGGCACATTCTGCCCCTGTGTTTTATTTTGATTTTAAGACGCTAAGGCCAATGACTTACAGGGAGCAAATTGTTGACCGAATGGTTGACCACATTTGTTCACTTACGGATCCAGATAGTCTTGACTTTTCCCTAAAGCGGATGTTTCAACAAATCCTTGAAAAACCAGAGCGTGCTTCAGAGAGTTTACTTTTTTTAACGGAAGTGGCGTATAAGTTGACGGGCAAGCGTTCTTATCTGCTGATAGACGAATACGACAAACTTTTAATGGAAAATTATGACTCTGCCGAATACGAGGAAATGAAAGCATTTGAAACTGCCCTCTTATCCTCTGCACTTAAAGGAAATCAATATTTGGAAAAGGCATTGCTTACAGGTGTAATGCGTATATCCCATGAGAGCATGTTAAGCGGATTAAATAACATTGTTACATTTGATGTGTTTAGCGACAAAGTTTATACCGAAGATTATGGCTTGACCGATGGTGAAGTGAAGGAACTTCATCAATTAGTAAATTTTGATTTGGACGAAGTTAGAGACTGGTATAACGGTATAAGGATAGGCGGCAATGCTATACACAACATTTATTCGGTGATGTCATATTTAACAAACACTCATTATGATTGCTACTGGGGTAAGAGTGGCACGTTAGATATGATTGTAGATTTGTTAAATGACAGGCGAAAACTTACACTTACAAAGCTTCTTAGTGCTGATAAGGTTGATGTTGAAGTAGATAACAGGATTTCGATGAAGCGGCTTGACAGTCAAGTTGGTGATGAAGCATTTTATTCACTGCTGATACAAGCAGGGTATTTAGCTCTTAATGAACGACAGCCCTCCGGGATGGCCAGTGTTTCTATTCCAAACAAGGAATTGATGATAGTTTGGAAAAATTTTATACTGTCAAGGTTCTACGCCAATGCGTCTCAAGTTAGAACATTATTTGACAATGCAGACAATTTGGCCTTGCTTTCAGGTGATTTGGAATACTTCCTTTCTGATAGATTGTCGTACCACGATTTGTCTGTTTACAAAGGCGAGAATGCTGAACGCGCACAAGAAAGAGCCTACCATATATACATTCTGGGCTTATTATCTGCCTATGACGATATGCGCTTTAGGTATCCGCTGTCCAACAGGGAAAGCGGAGATGGACGATATGATGTTTTAGTGGAAAGTGTGGATGCTAACTATATCTTTGAACTAAAAACTTGCGATAAAAGCGAGGACTTGAGCGAGCAAGCCGAAAAAGCTTTGTTGCAAATAGAAACAAAGCGTTATGGTGCTGATTTGGAATCAAGTGGCAAAAAATTGGTCAAAATCGGTGTAGCTGTTTGTGGCAAGCTGTGCAAAGTGAAATGTGCATGATATGAAAGCCAGGTTACAAATGGGAGTGATTGCATCGTGTTAAAATTGTATACAGATAAAAAATCTTTCAAAAGCACTGAAATTCTATCCGACAACGATGCAGTATTTGAAGTATATACCAGCCGCTCACAAATAGACGCGGTTGATAAAGAGTATATGATGAAATATGACGGAGCAAGAATTATTGGCGAAAATGAACGCTTTGGGCTACCTATTCAAACTCGTTATGGCATTACGCATATAAGCAATTTATCTACAAGCTTGAAGACTTTGTTAAATCTTCGGCACATGCAAGAGATGCCACAATACAAAGCGATTGATGTAACTTCGGCAGGCGAGAATGTTTTAATTGATATTTTCAAGAGTGCAATGGAGTTAAATGTTCCAATTATTTTGGGACATACGGATATTCCTGTGTTTACCCCTATACAAATCCAGGTTGATAACGGGGAAGTTGTAACGGATGCAAGCCGATTACAAGAAATAATATGGACTAGGGGGTAATTTTGTGACCATTGCAATATACAGCCGCAAATCCAAATTTACCGGCAAGGGCGATAGTATCGCCAACCAAATAGAAATGTGTCGGCAACGGGCGCAGCAATATATGACGCTCAAAAATATTTCCGAATCGGATGCGAAAATCCTTGTATATGAAGATGAAGGTTTCTCCGGCAAAAATACTGCACGCCCGGAATTTCAAAAGATGCTGGCGGCGGTTAAAGTTGGCGAGATTGACTGTGTTATCTGTTACAAGCTTGACCGCATAAGCCGCAATGTTGGTGACTTTGCCCAAACATACGAAACCTTTGAAAAGCACCGGGTAGATTTTTTGTGCGCCGGTGAAACATATGACACCACCACTCCCGCAGGTCGCGCCATGATGGGCATGGTGTCTGTTTTCGCACAAATGGAACGAGAGGTAACTGCTGAGCGTATCCGCGATAATATGCACTTGCTTGCTCGTTCGGGCCGGTGGCTGGGGGGGCACACCCCAACGGGATTTCAGTCATCCAAGGAAGAGCGTGTGGATGTTGAGGGTAAGACCCGCTCGGCGTTTAAGCTTGTGCCTGTAAAAAAGGAAATGGAACTGGTTGAGTTTATTTATCAGAAGTTCATGGAGTTGCAATCCGTGTCCGGCACAATGCGGTATCTGGTGCAGCACAGTATCCGCACCAAGAACGGAAACGACTTCACTAATATTGCAGTTAGAGAACTTTTGCGAAACCCTGTTTATTGTATTGCAGGTCAAGAAGCCGGTGATTATTTCCGTGAAAAAGATGCCGACATCTGTTTTGAAGAAAATGAACTTGACAACAAACACGGCTTCATGCCTTATAATCGGACAAGCAGCGGCAAAGACCGGCAAACAAAAAATGAGATAAGCGATTGGCTGATTTCTGTTGGCAAACATGAAGGCATTATCGAGCCAAGTATGTGGGTGAAAATCCAGCGCATACTGGATGCGAAGCGAGTAAAAGCCAAGTCTATTGTAAGAACGCCATATAAGTCAGAAGCACTATTGTCAGGGTTGTTAGTTTGCGGTCAATGCAAAAGTGCCATGCGCCCTCATGTTCACGCCAAGCGCAAAAATGCTGAAGGGATTATCCCTTATTACTACATCTGCGAGTTGAAGGAGCGGTCTTCCAAGGCGCGGTGCGAAATGTGCAACGCCAACGGCGCAGTTTTGGATAAAGTTATACTGGACGAGCTTATGAATTATGAGCGTGAGGACTCATCCATTCACCACAGTTTGCGAGAACTCAAGGAACGACTGGCAAATAAAAAAGAATCCGAGAACGATAAATTAGGATTCTTGGAATCGGAACTGGAAGTAAAACGAAAACAGATAGACAAGCTGCTTGATGCACTCGGCGCGGGTGGCGGTGAGCAAGACACTTTTGTAGAGCTAACCCGACAAAGAATAAATGCCTTAGCCGACCAATGCAAGCAATTAGAAAACGAAATCGAAAAGACCGCTCTCAATAACACCATCTACACCGACTACGAAAGCCAGACCAAGGCTGTATCCGATACCCTAAAAAAACTAAAGGAAACAATCAACACAGCAACCGTTGTAGAAAAGCGAGAGTTACTAAGGTCAACGATAGAGCGTATAGTATGGGACGGAGAGCAAGCATATATTTTTCTATTGGGTGAATAGGCTGAACGGAGAGGAAGCCACAAATGCGCTGTTTAACAGGCTTCCCGTCAATTCACCCGATAACAATATCACGTTACCTTTTATATATGATAGCAAACGAAATCCTAATGTATCTCCGCGCTATGAAAAAGTACGCCAACGACATTTCCTTGCAAGACATCGTGGGTGTGGACCGCGAAGGTAACGAGGTGCGGATAGAGGATAAAATTGCCGATGACGCGGATTCTATTGACGAACAGGTAAGTACGAAGATACAAACCAAGCAGATGTACCAAGCCATCCGCCGGGTGTTGCAGGGCCGGGAGAAAGATGTAATTGAAATGCGATACGGCTTGGAGGGGTGCGACGAACTGACCCAGCGCGAGATTTCGGCGAAGCTGGATATTTCACGAAGCTACGTCTCCCGCATTGAGAAAAAGGCATTGACGAAACTAAAGGACGAAATGCACGAATGCCCGGCACTGGTGTCATAGTTTATGGCCACTCCCCCTGATTTATAGCCGGGGGAGTTTTTTTTGTATATAATTCGGAAAAAATGTTGGAGGGGCAAAATGCGGGATGGGTTGAAAATCGCGGTAATCGGCGGGGGTTCCAGCTACACCCCCGAGCTGATTGAAGGGTACATCAAGCGAGCGGAGGAGTTGCCGATTAAGGAAATTTGGCTGGTGGACGTGGAGGCGGGCCGAGAGAAGCTGGAAATCGTGGGCGCGATGGCACAGCGGATGGTGAAGGCCGCCGGATTGGGCTGGGACGTGAGGAATACCCTCAACCGGCGCGAGGCGTTGGCGGGGGCGGATTTTGTCACCACCCAGTTTCGCGTGGGGTTGCTGGAGGCGCGGATAAAGGACGAGCGGATTCCCCTTTCCCATGGGGTGCTGGGGCAGGAGACCAAAGGCGCGGGGGGGATTTTCAAAGCCTTTCGCACGATACCGGTGATTTTGGATATAGTGGAGGACATGAAGGCCCTCTGCCCCGACGCGTGGCTGGTCAATTTTACCAATCCGGCGGGCATGGTGACGGAGGCGGCTATTTTCCACGGTGGCTGGAAGCGGACCATCGGCTTGTGCAATGTGCCCTTGGGGCTGATAAAAACCGCGGCACAAAAATTACAACTGCCTGAAGATAGCCTGAGCTTCCGCTTCGCGGGGCTGAACCATTTCAACTGGCACCGGGTGTGGGACGCACAGGGGAAGGAGCGCACGGCGGAGCTGATTGACCTGCTGTACAAGCCCGAGGTGGCCACCGAGGACGAAAACCGGCCCAAAAATATCGCCGACATCGAGTACCCCTATGAATTGATTAAGGACACGGGGCTGTTGCCCTGCTATTATCACCGCTACTATTATTCCGGCAGTGACATTTTGGAAGACACCATAAAGAAATTCAAGGAAAACGCCACCCGCGCCGAGGAAGTGAAGGCCACCGAGGACAGGCTCTTCGCCCTATATAAAGACCCCAAGCTGGACCACAAGCCCGAGGAGTTGTCCCAGCGCGGCGGCGCGTACTACTCGGACGCGGCTTGCGAATTAATTTCATCTATTTACAATAACAAGAAAACCGAAATGGTAGTCAGCGTACCCAACAACGGTGCCCTCCCCGACCTACCCAACGATTGCGTGGTGGAGCTAAGCGCGAGAATCACCGCCCACGGCGCGGAAAACTACGCCTGGGGTGCCTTTTCCCCCGGCCCGCGAGGCATGTTGCAATACATGAAGGCCATGGAACAACTCATCATCGAAGCCGCCATCACCGGGGACTACGGCAAAGCCCTCCATGGCTTTACCCTCAACCCCCTCATCCCCTCCGGCTCACTGGGGAAGAAAATCCTGGACGAGCTACTAGAGGCCCACAAGGAGTACCTGCCGCAATTTATAGCCGAATAAAACGATGGAGCGACATATGCACTGTGAGTGATTGCGTTTCACAAAGGCATGTTTGACAGACAGCATCAACATTTCGTTTTTAGGAGGTTCTAAAATGCCCTATCGGTATGATTTGCATTGCCACACAAAAGAAGGAAGCAAGTGTAGCGATATATCTGCTAGACAAATGGTTGAAATTTATAACGAAATCGGCTTTTCGGGTTTTTGCATAACAGACCACTTTACGGGTAGAATGACTGCACTGTCTGGTGAAACGGATTGGGAAGAACGTGTTAATTATTTTTACGATATATACACTGTAGCACATGAAGAAGGAAAAAAAGTGGGAATGTCCGTTTTCTGGGGAATTGAATATTCACTTGCACCTAATATCGACCAACCTACACAAACAACAGGCGCAGATTTTATTTTTTTAGGCACAGAAAAAGAATGGTTGTTGCATAATAAAGATGCCTTTCGCGAAAAGCCCGCCAATTTGTTCAAAATGGTACGTGATGCCGGAGGTTTTATAATTCATGCACATCCAATGTTAAAAGAAGAGTTGCAACTTTTCCCATATTATGTTGATGCTATTGAAGTAATTAACGGAGGAGTTGACGATGCTTGCAATGAGAATGCGAAAACCTACTCAAAAATGTACAACCTTATAAAAACCGCTGGTTCAGATATACACAGATTCGACCATAAATTGATTGCCGGAATGGAAACGGAAAAACCTTGTCATACGGTGAATGAACTTATTGATGCTATAAAGAGCAAACAAGCAAAGCCGTTTTCTATGGAAAGGCAAGTAACTGATTATTGGCAACACAAACAAAACCATGCAAGCGAATACCGTCGTAGATTAAAATAATTTCTCATTAAGAACATTTTCTACAGTATGAAAGGAGTATCACCACAGACGGCGGAATGAGCCGATTGATGCTTTACCATAACGATAATGGGTGGAGGCTGGAGGGCTAGGGAAATTGCGAACGGTTGCTTTATGGATTATCAACTTTGGGATATTGGAAATTATCATTGCAGGGCTAATCGCCGTGAATGTGCTGACCTTCGTGCTGTATGCAATAGATAAGCGCAAAGCCGTAAAAAAGAAATGGCGCATAAGCGAAGCCACGCTGATTTTCTTCACCCTTGCCTGCGGCGGTATTGGCGCATTTCTCGGCATGAAGCTGCTTCGGCACAAGACCAAGCACACAAAATTCAAGGTAATGGTTGCGGTTGGCTTGATTATCGCCTTTATTCCTGCGATTCATGTCATTCACGGGCTAACCCTTGACCGCATTATCCGCTATGTAGAAGTTGCGTTTGTGTCTGAAAATTGGCCGCCGGAGCTTAACGGCTACCGCATTGCGTTCATGGCTGATTTTCACTCCATGACACGGCAGGAGATGTATGATGTCCACACAGAGCTTAATAATCGCAACCTTGACCTTGTTCTGTTGGGCGGGGATTTTTCAATGCGAAACCCCGAACTTGGCGACAAGTTTGAACTAATTTCACAGATACATACCCGCGACGGCATTTTCGGTGTAGAGGGCAACCATGATGACTACGCACGGATATTTGCGAAAATGGAACGGTTAAATATTCGTCCGCTTAATAATGCCGGGGTGCAAATCCATGAGGGCTTTCACTTGGCGGGGGTTCATGATGCGTGGAACAGAAACCCAGACATCGCACTGGCTACATCAGGCGCAAGCACAGACGATTTCGTTCTACTGCTCACGCACAACCCAGACATCACCATGACACAGCCCACCGATGGTATTGACCTTATTCTTGCAGGCCACACCCACGGCGGGCAGATTACGTTCTTTGGTATACCGCTATACCTCTTGCGGGGGAGCATATCGGACTATGGTATGCGCTTTGCACATGGCTTTTTGGAAAGCGCGGACGGTGCGCCCATCTTCATTACAAGGGGTATAGGCAGATATTATAACGTGCCGCGCATTTTCGCACGGCCGGAAGTTGTGATTTTTACAATGCATAGCCGAATAAAAAAATAACATGTACACAACACTATCCATTGCGTACACGTTATTTTCGCGCCTTTCAACGAACGCGACCCAGAAGGGGCTCGAACCCTCGACCTCCGGCGTGACAGGCCGGCACTCTAACCAACTGAGCTACTGGGCCAATAAATGGCAAAACGGCAAATGTCGCGCACCGAGGGTCATTATACGAGAGGAATACGAGCGTGTCAACACGAACATGCAAAAGAGCGCGGGAAACGCCTAATCTTGACATTTGCGCATAATCCGGGCATAATCGGCGCATGATAAAATGGATATATTAAACATTTATTCCATAATCAGAATGGATGATTTCATTGACCACAACCACGCAACCTACACAACTTAGGCTGGGCGATGTCCTCAAGGAAGCGGGCCACGTAACCGAGGAACAGATTCAAAGCGTTTTCGAAATCCAAAAGCAAGCCGGCACCAAGAAACGCTTGGGCACGCTTTTGCTTGAGAACAATATAATAACGGAAATGAAGCTCAACACCGCCCTATCGAAGCGGTTGAACATCCCCTACGTATCCATGCGCGACGCGCCCATTGACCTGGAAGCCGTCAAGCAAATCCCCAAGGCCATCGCCGGCAAGCACTGCCTTATCGCCATCTCGGAAGACAAGGGCATTCTGCGTGTCAACATCAACGACCCGCTGGACTATTATGCCATTGAGGACATTAAGCTCATCACCCACAAGGCCATAGACATCCAGGTGTGCAACAAAGCCGAAATTATACAAGCCATTAGCGAATCCTACGCCGAAATCGAAACCCGCAAGGCCGCCACCGGAGCCAACGCCACCGCCATCGCCGCCACTGCCTTGGGCTATGTGGACATCTCCGAGGCGGCGGACGATACCCCCATCGTCACCTTGCTCAACTCTACGCTGTACAAGGCCCATTCCTCCGGTGCCAGTGACGTACACATCGAGCCCTTCGACGAGCTGACCCAGTTCCGCATCCGCGTGGACGGCCTGATTGTAGACTACCTGACCCTCTCCATTTCCCTGCACAACTCCATTGTGGCCCGCATAAAAATCCTGGCCGGGATGGACATAGCGGAAAAGCGCGCCCCACAGGACGGCCATTTCCGCGCCAAGTTGCAAGACATTGATATCAACGTCCGGGTTTCCAGCTTGCCTACGGTTTTTGGGGAGAAAATCGTCATGCGCTTCATGGGCCAGGCCGCCCAGATGGACAACGCCAACACCTTCGGCATGGAGCGCGACGATTACGAAAAGATGCTACAGGTATTGCAGGTGCCCCACGGCGTTATTTATTTGACGGGCCCCACAGGCAGCGGCAAAACCACCACCCTGTACATGATTATGGAAATGCTGGCCAAGCGCAACGTAAACATTTCCACCGTAGAGGACCCGGTGGAGCGCAATCTGGCCCGCATCAACCAGACCCAAATCAACCCCCTGGCCGGGCTGACCTTCGAAACCGCCCTGCGCTCCATTTTGCGTCAGGACCCGGACATCATCCTCATAGGCGAAACACGGGACACCGAAACCGCCAGCATCGGCGTCCGGGCCGCCCTCACGGGGCATTTGGTGCTTAGCTCTTTGCATACCAACGACGCGGTTTCCGCCGTGGTGCGGTTGCTGGACATGGGCATAGAGGATTACCTGCTGGCCAATTCCCTTGCCGGGGTGGTGGCTCAGCGGCTGGTGAAAAAGGTATGTAAATTCTGCCTGGAGGAATACGCGCCGGGGGAAAACGAGTTGCGGCTGGTAGGGGACTACCGCCCCACGGCCTTGGTCCGGGGCACGGGTTGCCACAATTGCAATAACACAGGCTACAAGGGCCGGGTGGCCATACACGAGGTTTTGGCCATCGACCCCCGCATACGCTCCATGATTTCCGCCAACGCGCCCACCGAGGACATATACAGCTATATAAGGCAAGAGAATAAAATGAAATTCCTGCAAACCAGCTTGCAAAAGCTGGTATATGAAAAGAAGACCAGCATCGAGGAGCTGTTAAAGCTCACCTATTTCGTGGAGTAGGAGGCACCTATGACCATCGCCGATTTAATGCGCACCGCCCGGGAAAGACGGGCCAGCGACATTCATCTCACCAAAGCGCGCAACCCCATCTTCCGCATCGACGGAACCCTACAAGAGACCGAATTTGCTCTTTCCCCCCAGGAAAAGGTGGCCCTCATTCTCTCCATGCTGGGGGACGCCCAGCGCGAAGCCGTACATAACGGCCAGGACGTGGACATGTCCTACACCATAGACGACAACCTACGCCACCGGGTAAACATCTTCCACCAGCAAAACGCGCTGGCTTGCGTCATCCGCATCATCAACGCCAACACCCCCACCTTTGAGGAATTGAACACCCCCGAGGCCATCCGCAAGCTGGTGGACGAACCCCGGGGCCTGATTCTCGTCACCGGCCCCACCGGCTCGGGCAAGTCCACCACCCTAGCCGCCATGATTGACTATATCAACACCCACCGCGCCTGCCACATCCTCACCGTAGAGGACCCGGTGGAATACGTCTACACCCAAAAAAAGGCCCTCATCCACCAGCGGGACGTAGGCCATGATGTGCCCTCCTTCTCCGCCGCCTTGCGCTCCGCCATGCGGGAAGACCCCGATGTCATCCTCGTGGGGGAAATGCGGGACTACGAGACCATTTCTGCCGCCGTCACCGCCGCAGAAACGGGCCACCTTGTCCTTTCCACCTTGCATACCACCGGCGCGGCCTCCACCGTGGACCGCATCATCGACGTTTTCCCCCCCCACAACCAACAGCAAATCCGCACCCAGCTCGCCGCCGTCCTCAAAGGCGTCATCACCCAAACCCTCGTCCCCAAAGCCTCCGGCCAGGGCCGCGTGGCCGCCTTCGAAATCATGCTGGGCACCGACGCCGTCCTCAACCTCATCCGCGAAAACAAGGGCCACCAGCTCAACTCCACCATCCAGACCGGCACCAAGCAGGGCATGGTGCTCCTGGACAATTATCTGGCCAGCCTGGTGCGCAACGGCACCATCAAGCTGGACGCCGCCCTGGAAAAAGTGCACAACCGGGCAGAGTTCATGAGCGAGGTACAACGGGTGTAGAATATATGATTGTCAATACAACAGAAATATTTGAAGACCGGGGAACAACCCGCGTGAACAGCTTAAAAGGGAGCATGGTATGATGGATGTTATGTATTATAATTTTACTCCCCATCTGCCCAAGCCGTGGAACCGGATACATCCCTACCAGCTGACCGCAGTAAAAAAGCTTTGTGAGAATGGTTTTTCACCGGACGTGGAAGCCGTTCACCTTTTCGGAAGCAGTTTGGATTTGACTTGCCATATCCACAGCGACTTGGACTTATATGTAATCACCAGCAACCCGGATGTATTTGCAACCTATGAACAGGTGTACACCCTGTGCCTTCCTTTGAAAAAGCCTTTTGATATTCTGGTTGCCTCCCCTGATGATTACAGGGAATATCAAGACAAGAAGGGTAGCGTTGAATGGAAAGTATTGAATGAGGGGATATGCATATATGCCAAGCAAGCGGATAACATTGCTGGATAGAGCCAAAGCCGATTTATTCACGGCAAAAACCATGCTGGCCACCGCACCAGACGATGATGTGGTGGTGGATGTATGTGCATACCATTGCCAGCAATGTGTTGAAAAAACCGTAAAATTCTTAATTCTGCTACAAGGTGAAAGCTATGCCCCTGACCATCGTTCCCATGTATACCTTGAAGAGTTGAAAGATGAAGAGATGAAATCAATGGTAGAGCAAATTGGACTAAGAATTGATGCATGGGCTACCACCATCCGATATCACCACACCATCCTTTCAAACAGGCAAGCCGTATCGGAAATTATCGGGGTGTGCGAAAAATTAATTGCCATGGCAACCCATGCGCTTCCGCTGGGGGAGGAATGATTTGCATAAAAAACGCCGCACGCAAAAAGCATACGGCGGGGCCTTGGTCACGCAAAGTAAATCATTGCCTTGGTCTGGCTTGATTCGGTGGTTTGATACAATGGATATGCGCATATCGTGTTGCGGGTTTATTGCGATTACCTGACCAAGGCATAAGCGTAACAGCAACAGGGAAGTCCGGCGGGGAGCGGTGCGGTCCGTTTCAGGGCCGAAGCCCCTTCCGAAGGTGGCAAAACCCGTCCATGGCTAATCGGCGGCCTTGCAACTGCTACGGGGATATAGTAGCACATATGTTCTGTTTGTCAATGCGTGTAATTGAATTGTAATAAAAATACCCTTGCATGTTTGGATGTAATTGCTGTGGGTACCACCGGCGACAGAGCCGTATGGATAACCACGCCTTATAAATAACATAATATATGTTGCACACAGCAACATTAAAAGAGGAGAATGGATATGAAAAAATTATGGCAAAACAGGAAAAAGGGCTTCACGCTGGTGGAGCTGATTGTGGTCATCGTAATTATAGCGGTGCTGGTGGCCGCGCTGACCCCGGCGATAATGGGTGTGGTGAATAGGGCAAATATAGCAGCAGACCGGTCGGATGCGAATGCGATACTTGTTCAAGCCCAAGCCTTTCATGCTGTGGGGGGAGCTGGTCAATCTGATATTATAATGCCCGGTTTGCGTGGAGGTACGTTGTATCCCACTGATGTGACCTTTGGCCCAACTAATATACCCACTGGATTTAGAGTGACTACTGATGGTGCTGGCGGCTGGCGCAGTACCGGTGAATTAATTGAACTTGGCATCGGCTGGTAAGTCGCCCCACAGGGGAATTGTCCCGCAACAATAAAATCACCCCATCCACTAGAAGGAGGCTACCTTATGGCACGCGAGACAGAAGCATTGCTAAGGACATTGCTTTTCAATGTGCGCCGTTCAAAGACATTGGCGGAAGCCGAAGCGGTTATTCGGGCGGCATGTACTAAGGACGATATTGACAGCGTAGAGCAGGAAATCGCTAGACTAAAGGAGCCGCGTGACAATCCCTGAGCCGATACGAAAGGAAAATAATCATGGCCATAAAGCGCGAGTTGAGAACAAATCAAGAGGGCAAGTTGTTCATCACTATTATGTAGCACGAATGCTGGAAGATGGAAAATTGAACAGGCCAAAGATTATCTGAACGTGCTTGGCGAAAATGCACCATCCGGGATGGGCACTGATGATGAATCTAATTACGAAAGCAGGAATGTAATGCCGTCTTCGGAACGCGATGTTCTTTATGAACTTGAAAGCCAACTGTTCATTTGGGATAAAATTAAGGCAGAGCGTAACAAAACAAAGCACGGCATATCATTTGAAGAGGCCGCCACTGTATTCATGATTGACGGAGCGGAAGAGTTTGAAGATACCAGTCATTCTGATGATGAGGAGCGGATTATTGTCATCGGATTAAGCCGGGGGATGCGTATTCTTACCGTCGTTCATTGTTGGCGCGAAAATGATATGATTATCAGGATAATTTCTGCCAGAAAGGCAACAAGCTTGGAAGAAAAGCTGTGGAAGAGGTGATGTGCGTGAAAGCCGAATATGACCTAAGCACCATGAAGCGCAGGGGGCATCCCCTTCGTGAAAGGATATCGCGGGGCGAAATAAAACTGATAAATCCCTTGGACATTCCAGACAGGGAAGCAAAGCTGGCCGCACTCCCCCCCGATGAGCGAGCGTCCGTCACCGAGTTTCTTAAAACGCTTCGAGATGTAAGGAGCGAATAGCCCGCGAGATGAATACGAGAACATATTGTGCGCGTTTGAAAATGAAAATTAAAAAACTGCGCATACTAGCTGTGGGTGCGCTGGCCCTTGCCGCGCTGGTTCTTGTTTTCTTACGGTATGGTCTGTCCTGGATGTTGCCCCTGGGGTGGGCGGTGGCGGCGGTATTGCTGGTGGTGGCGGTTATTGACTTCGACACCCGTGAGATACCGGACAAATGGGTGCTGGCGTTGGTTCCCCTGGCGGTGGCGGCGGTATGGGCGCAACCGGAGGTGAACTTGCTTTCGCGTGGGATTGGTTTTTTGGCGGTCAGCTTGCCTATGCTGGGGCTGGCGGTGTTGATTAACGGAGCCTTTGGCGGCGGGGACATTAAATTGATGGCAGTGTGTGGTTTTTTGCTGGGGTGGCAACGGGTTTTGCTTGCGTTTTTTATCGCCGTGTTGCTGGCCGGATGCTGGATTGGGTATCTTTTCGCCCGGGGGCGGGCCAAGCGGGGCCAGCATATCGCCTTCGGGCCGGCCTTGTGCGCGGGGGTGTTTGCGGCCTTGCTTTATGGCAATGAAATTATAAGCTGGTATGTGGGTTGGTTGATGTTTTATGCCTAAGTATCGCTACAGCGCGCTGGATGTGAACAATATAAAGGTGATGGGCGAGGTAGATGCCCGTGACGAGGATGATTTTCGCCGGATAATGCGGGGGCGGGATTTGTTCCCCACGCGCTTCAAGCCCCTGGACGAGAAGAGGCATAGCTATCGGATTAAGGCCAACGAGGTGGCGGAGTTTTGCCGGCAGTTGTCCGGGATGATGGGCAGTGGCATAACGGTGGTGCGGGCCATGGAAATCGTCAAGGAGCGGGACCACGCGCCCAAGCTGAGGGCCATATACGATAAGCTGTACCGGGATATCCAGCAGGGGATGGCCCTGTCGGATGCCATGCGCGTCCATGGCAATTCCTTTCCCTTGCTGTTGGTCAACATGGCGGCTTCCGGGGAGGTCAGCGGCAAGCTGGAAACGGTCATGAGCCGGATGGCTATCCATTACGAAAAGGAGCACCGGCTCAACGGCAAAATAAAGAGCGCGATGCGCTACCCCAAGATTCTGGCCTTTGTCACCGTTGTGGTGGTTTTGATTATTTTCCTGGTGGTACTGCCCCGGTTCTTCGGGATGCTGGAGGACTTTGATTTGCCGCTGATTACCCGTGTGGTGATTGGCTTTAGCAATGTTTTGATGCGCGGATGGTATATTATCGTCATTGTCTTATTGGTACTGGTTGTCGCCGCGCAGTATGTGCTCTCCCTTTATCCGGTGCGGCTGGCCTTCGACAAGGCGAAGTTGCGGTTGCCGGTGGTTGGGCGATTGTTGCGCATTATTTACACCGCACGGTTTTCCCGTACCTTGTCGTCGCTGTATTCCAGCGGGGTTTCCATGATACGCTCTTTGGAAATCACCGGGACTGTGGTGATGAACGCCTATATCGAAAGCCAGTTCAAGGACCTGGTCAAAGATGTACGCAACGGGGAGTTGTTGTCCACCTCGGTGCGTAAAATCGAAGGCTTTGACAAGAAGCTGGCCAACACGGTTATGATTGGCGAGGAGGCCGGGCGGCTGGACGATATGCTGGTAAGCACGGCGGATTCCTTTGAATACGAGGCCGAGGAAGCGACCAGTGCCTTGGTGGCCCTTTCCGAGCCGGTCATGATTGTGGTGATGGCCGGAATCATCATGGTGGTTTTGCTGTCGGTTATGCTTCCGATGGCTACATTATATGACACATTCTAACTTGTAGGTGATTATGAAATCGTCGGTTTATATTTCCGCTGAACAGATACAGGTGCTGGGCTTTGTGGGGAAGACGGTGCAAAGCGTGGCTACCTTTCCCTTGCCCGAGGGAATCATGTTCAATGGCAATATCATGGACGCGGCCTTCCTTTCGGAATGTCTGGCCGGCATGAAGGCCGATTACCCTGCCTTGTTTAAGGGCGGGGTATCGCTGGTGGTGGACGGCTCCTCCATTTTGACCCGCAGGCTCACCACCCCCAGATTGCGGCATGGGCAATACCTGCAACGGGTGCGGGACGATTTTGTGGATTCCATCAGCGACACCCATGACCTGGTTTGCACCTACAAGAAATTGGGCGACGGCACCATTCTGGGCTGTGGCGTGAGCAAGGCCCAGGTGGACAGCTATCTTTCCACCTTCAAGGCGGCGGGGATAAAGATTGCCTCCATTCATGTGGGCGCGGAGCTGTTATACGCCATGGTGAAGGCCACCCCCCAAATGCAGGACGCCACGGTGGTGGTCAATGTGCTGGATGGCAACACCATGCTCTCTGCGGTTTTCGTCAAGGGCAGTAACATCATGATGCAACGCACCCGCCTGTATGGCGACGAAAAGGAAGCGGTACACGGGCAAATCATCGAGAGCTTGAGCAATTTGAACCAGTTCGCCCAGTCCCAGAAGCACGACGCGATATCCCACAGCTTTTACCTGGGCATGAGCGGCCCGGACGTGTACACCTTGGGGGAGATGAATATCCACGAAGGGATTCGGATAAGCCCCCTGCATTTGGAAACCGGCTCCGACGCCGTGCCCCCCGAGGCGCATTTCGCCAGCTTGAATATCCTCTACGGCCAGGAGGGCATGGATTTGATTAAGGCGCGGCGCGCCTTGGATAGCTATATTCGAAGTAAAAAGCCCAAGAAACACTGGATTCCGGCCCTTGCGGGGTATGCCTTGGTCATGCTGGTGGTGGCCGGGTACCTTTGGTGGCAGTTGCGGGACGTGGACGGGCGTATCACGGAAATCTATGATTTTATCCACCGGCCGGATATTATCGCCACCCACGCGGAGCTAGTTGAAATGATACGCATAACCAACGATATAGAGCGGATATCCCGCCAGTTCAATGACCGTATGGATTGGGAAGCGTCCCTTCCCACCGCCGCCAGCCATCTGATGGAGCGCATACTCTTCGGCCACGGGATGGATGTGTATGTGACGGCCTTTGATTTCAACGAAGCCACCGGGGTTGCCCGGGTAAGCGCGATTACCCGGGATGCGCGTATGGCCAACGATTACATCCATTCGCTCTATGACCGGGGCATTGCGGAAAACGTGGTGTATACCGGCTATACCGTGGGCCCGGAGGGCTTGTTCAGCTTCAGCATTGACATATACCTCGCCGTAGAGGAGGGGTATTATGTCCACTGAAAAAAAGGGCTTCACCAAGCGGGAGAAGCGGTTGCTGATTCTTATGGGCATCGTGGGCTTTACCGCGCTGATGGTCATGTATGTCATCATCCCCTTCCATAATCGGCTACAGGACGAACGCGCCCGCTACACCACGCTGGCATGGGAGCGGACGCAGTTGCAACAGCTTTTGGCCGGGGACCAGCGCGTGCGGGAAAACAACGTCGCCGCCATGGGCCATTTCTACACAGCGCGGGAACGGTTCCTGAACGAATCCCATATTAGTGAAATAGGCCGAATGCTAACCAACCTGTGCCTGGACCACGACCTGGCCGTGCTGAGCCAGCGGCTTTCTGCGGCGGAGGTACACGAGGAATGGACGGCCTTCAAGGTTATGAGTGTGGATAAAATGGTGAGCGGAAGCTATCGCGACATAAAACGCCTGATGGACACCGTGGAGCAAACGGAATATCTGCGCATTACCCGTGTTTCCTTTAGCATACTGCCCCTGGGGGACGGCGAATGGGAGCACACCCTGGACAGAGTTTCCCTAAGCCTTGAAGTAATCATGATGCGGGATTTGGAAATGTGATGCATATGAAGCAGATGAATTTGCGGTATGGCCGCCGGGGTTTTACCCTGACGGAGGTCATTATCGTCCTTGCAATCATAGCCATACTGGCAGCGGCGGCTACCCCGGCGTTGTTTTCCATGATAGAAAACGGGCGGCATATGAACCGCATGAACATAGCACGGACGGTATATCTGGCCGCCCAGAACCGCCTGACGGAAATGCGGGTGCTGGGGCGGCTGGATGGATTTGTGCAGGACGCCCAAGATAATTGGGGGGATTACTTCGGGCGGGTTGCCCGGCCGGGGGTTGCGCTACCCCCCGGGGACGCGGGCAACGTAAATGATATTTATTTTATCGGCCTTCCCGCTTCGGGCGGCAGGGACAACCCGGTGGCGGCCCTCCTCGCCCCGGTGCTGACCTATCAGGAAGTATTGAACCACGCCATCGTGATTGAGTTTAATGTGGTCACGGGCGTGGTTTTGTCTGTTTTCTACAGCGATACACAGCCCTTCCTGGGCTATACCGGAAGCGGCGGCACAGAGGATATCTCCGGCGTGCGGGGCATGGGCCCGGGGGGCTATGAAGGCGAACACGCCCGCGACCGCAGGCAGGGCTTCTTCGGTGTGGGGTATACGGGGCGGTTGCCCGATGACCCGGAGCTAAACCGGAATGTGTGGGTTTCCTTGTTCGACAGCTATGTTGACGGCCCCCCCGCCGGCTATCCGGCCTTGGGCGGCAACCGCCATAATATTTTATACGCGAAAATATTCATACCCCGGGACGCCGCGCTGCTGGAGCTGAACCCGCAGTTCAATGTGAACATAAACGGTGTGGCCCAGGACAGCTTCAGGCTGAGCGACGGGCTCGGCTCGGCCTTTGTACCTAACGGACGCTACAGGGCAGACACAGCGGAATACATTGTGGTGGTCTGGATTTTGGATTATGTCTCCTATCCCTTCAACCCGGCCAACAGCGTCAGCCGGTTCAACCCCGCCCCCGATGTGCCCATACGGGTGGGCGTGGATGTGGTGGATAACGCGGCGGTGTCAAACCCACGGCATCCCTTCTTCTCCACCCAGGGCTCCGGCGCGGGCACCTTTGCCATCCGCTCTGCCCGGCATGTGCACAATATCCGTTACGCAAGCCTACGCGACACGGACAGCAACCCCCTCTCGGCGGTATATACCTTTACCATGGCGCGGCACATCGACTTGAACGACGGCACCCACTCATCCATCGGCAATTTCACCCCCATCCCCCATTTCAGGGGCACCTTCGACGGCGGCGGCTTCACCCTGTCGGGCTTGCGCGTGGAAAACACGGGCAACGCAGGGCTTTTTGACGCCCTTCTCTTTACCCCGAGATTCAACACCCGCGCTACCGTACGCAATCTGGTGCTGTACGCGCCGGAGATTGTGGGCGGTACCGGTTACGCCGGCAACGCGGGGGCAGTGGCGGGGATTTCCGGGGGGCTTGTCGCCGGGGTGCAGGTTATTAATCCGGTTGTAGCCGGAAGAATCGCCGGTGGCATTGTAGGGCACAACGAAAACGGCGTGGTGCGCGATACGGTGCTGGTATCGGATTCCCGCCACACCCCTGTGTACGGAACGACCCAGGCCGGCGGCATGGTGGGCTTCAGCCTGAACGGTACGCTGGAGCGGTTGCTTATGCTGGCTGTGGCACCCGGGGACGCCTATGAGATATTCCCCATTGTGGGGTATTGGGCCTATCTTGACGCGGCCGCGCCCACCGCCACTGTGCTGGATTCATTATTGTATCTGCATGGTACAGCCTTGCGCCCAAGGCCGATACCCCCCGGCGCAAGCCTCCCCTTCAACGCCGCGCCCCGTGTATATGGGCGGCCTGTGGGCACCTTGGATGTCCGGGCCATCGCGGGTGGGTGGCCGGGCTGGGCACCTTCGGCTGTCACCGATGAAAACGCCATGGATATAGACCGGTTTGAAGCGGACGCGGATTATCCGTATCCCATAGCACTTTCTCTGCGAATACGTGAAGGCACCCTTGCCGCAGGTGGCGAGGGCAGATGGCCCGTAACCCTTGCCCAAGCCAAGGGGGATATCGGGTTTGACAATATTGTTTACTTCGAAAGGGCTGAAAACGGGGGGGCGGCAAGCTACGGCTTCTACCATCCGGGGGCAAGTGCCCTTCCCCCGTTGCGAAGCGGGGCGCAATACAGCGTAGCCCGCGCCGGATATATGCTGGTTGTTGACATCGACGCGCTGGGAGAGGAAATCGCACACATCACCGATTTGGACGGGTTGCGGCTTTGGGCGCGTCCGGTGTCGGGGGATGTATGGACGGAATTGCTGGACTACACGGCCTTGGAGCTGGGCCATGCCGGGCTTGACGGGCTGTACGCGGCGGAGCTTCCCTTGGAGGCGTTTGCTGATATTGTCACCGGCCAGAGCGACGGCAGGTATATCCCCCTGGAAATCGGCTTTAACTTCAGCGCGACAGGCACAGGGATGACCGCCTTGGGCTATGTGCATCCCTATTTCGCCCAGGCGTTGTTTTCCACCCCCGACCCGGATGAATTTGTTATCCGCACCCTGTGGCAGATGCAAAACATCAGCCATTTGACCTATACCGGGGAAACGGCTGGGCTGACCTTCCGCCAGACCCGTACGATGGACTATGCCCGGGACGGCCAGCCCGCGCCGGGCCTCGATGGGCGCAACGCGGTGGTGACGGGGGTTTTCGCGGGTAATTTTTACGGGCATAGCCTGGAAAATTCCGATGCGCCGTACCGTATTAGCAATGTGGCCATCAGCGGCACCGCCAACGCGGGCGTCTTTGAAAGCAACGCGGGCAGGATACAGGACATAATCATTGAGAACCCACGGATATTCAGCCAGGTGGGCAATGCCGGGGGTCTGGTGGGGGAAAACACCGGGCACTTGGCGCGGATTGTCGTGCAAAGCCCCACGGTGCGCTCCCTTACCGGAAATGCCGGAGGCATAATAGGCTTGCACGGCGGCGGCAGTGCCCGCATTTTGTATGTACGCTATGAAGAGGGCCGACTGCCCCAAAGCAATAACGCCCCCGATTACCGTATAACCGGCATCCGTGCCGGGGGCATTGCCGGCATGAGCAACGCGCCCATTGCACAGGCTACCTTCCAATCCGTCGCCGCCTTGCCCCATGTGACGGGCACCGTTACCGGGGGTATGGTTGGGCTGGCCGGCGGCGCGGGCACCATGGCACACTTCCTTATGCTGGCCCCCGCACCGGCTACCCTTGGCCAGTTGCGCCCCATCGTGGGGGAACACAGCGGGCATCCCCCCGGCCTTACCTTGTTTTATCTCTCCGGCATTGCCATTCGCCCGGTGGTGGTGGAATACAACCCCGCGCCGCCGGAGGGGGAAACGAGAATCGGCCAGGGCTTGGATACGCTGGGCATTATGGAGCATATCCAAGGGCCCGAATGGAGCGGTTTTTGGGAAACTTCCGAGTTGCTAAACGACCCGGCAACCCAGGCCATGCTGGCCCTTTCCCTGGACAATCCCGTCAATCCCTATCCCCAACCCCTGGGCACCAACGCCTATGACAGGACGGGCACCCCCGATACCCCCTGGCAGTGGCCCATCGCGGTAAGCGGCAGTATTTATCTGCGCAACATCTATTATTTCGAGGAATACGATAGCGGTACCTTCGGGTTATACATTTCTCCGGCGGTGGGGGGCATCCTTGACCGGCCGCCGCCACTGCAAGGCGACCGCCCCGTGACACGGGCGGGATATGCCGTTGTGCTGATGCGCCCGGAGGCACCGCCTCCCACCTTGGGTGTGTATGCCCGGCCCGCCGGGGCCGGCGACGCGGCGTGGGTACGCATACCCACCCACGGAGGCTTCGCCCCCGGCGGGTACGGCGTGGCCCATGGAAGCGGCGCGGCCCGTTTCTGGGTGGCCAGCCTGAACCTGGACGCGCTGATTCAAGCCTTCGGCACAGACGGCGATTTGACCCGTCCACTGGAGCTGACCTATGGGCATGTTGGCGGCGTGCCCAGCGAGGAAAGCTTCGGCTACTTGCACCCCTTCTTTGCCCGGGGGCAAACCCTGGACTACACACGGCCCGGAACAGACGGGGCCCACGCCTATCTCGTCCGCACCCCATGGCAGTTGCAAAACATCAGCCGCATGACGGCGGCAGGCCACACCCAGGGCGTATATTTCCGCCAAAACCGGGACATGCGCCTGGACAGGGACACCGGCCCGGGGGCGGGCTTCATCCCCACCAACCCCGATACCCCCGTCAACGCTGTGGTGCGGGGCATCTTCCACGGCACCTACGACGGCGCGTTTTACCGTATCGACAACGCCACCCTTGCCCCTCCGGGGGACACGGATTTGCCCACGGGGCTCTTTGCGCACAACGCGGGGCTGATTGAGCGGGTCATCGTGCGCCATTCCACCTTTGCCGGGAACGAAAACGTGGGTGCGGTAGCCGGGCACAACGACGGCTACATTGAACGCAGCGGCGTGGAGAATACCACCGTATCCGGCACGAACCGGGTGGGGGGCTTTGCGGGCACCAACACCGGCGAGGTATCGGACGTGTATTTCCTCTCCCTCAATGCGCGCTTGGAAATACCCGTACAGGGAACGGCAACGGGGGCGGCACGGGCAGTGGGCGGCATTGTGGGCCACAACGCACAGGACGCCTTGGTGACTCACGCCTTTTACCTCGCGCCCGCGCCCAGGGTAGTGGAAAACGGCAATTACTTTTTCAACCCCATCGTAGGGGCGGGGGAAGAGGCCAAGATAGTGGAGGTATCCGACGGATTCCCCTATTTTATCGGCGTTGACGGCGAGATTATCCGTGAAGTGGCCACCACCTTCTTCCTGCGCGGGCACCAGCACGCCCTTACAGGCGGTGCCCCCGGCGCGGACAGATGGATAAGCGGCCCGGCCCACGGCCATTACAACCGGTTCCGGGGTGACCGGGATGAACTGGGACGCCCAACCCATGAAATAAGGCTGGGCGGCTCGGGGCAAATCACCTATTTATTGCAATTGGACTGGATGGAGTTCATCTACCAATCCAATTTGGAAAACTGGCGGCAGGTTTTCGGCTTCCCCTACCCGGTATTGTACGGCTCCCGCCCCCCGGAGCTGTGGCCCATGACCCACAGCCCCCCCAGGCCCGAGCAGGTGGACAGCGACGATTGGGCCCCCTGGGATGTCTTAACAGACCGGGCCCTCGCGCCTGAGCTTGTAAACCCCAACTTTGCCATGCCCTTGGCTCACCCGGCAGACTGGCGCGCCTCGGGCCGTCCCGGCGCGTCGGGGGATACCCGGCGTATATACGTGGACATGGACCACGTACCCGGATGGTTTACCCGCCCGGTGCTCCCGGGGGATTTTACCGCTGGCACCTATGCGGGGTGGCCCAGATGGCGGCTGATGGAGCTACAGGAGCCCATCAACCACGACAGGGCTATGTTCCATGACTATGCCTATTCCAACTTCGAGGGACGCTTTAACAATCCCAACAATGTTGTTATCTCCCCCTTCCGGTACGCGGAGCTCAACGCGGAAACCGCGGGCACCTTGTACCAGGTCATCCCCACGACGGCGGGCGCGCAATTCTATTATTCCTTTTTCCACACCACCCGAACCCAGGGCGCGGGTCAAATACGGGCCGACCGGATGCATTTCTACCTTACCCCCTTTACCGCCCACGATGGCCCCGGCGGTTTAATCCCGGTGGAGAACGCGCCCGCCTTGGCGGCCCGTGACGGGATAATGCGCCTTATACGCCCGGCGGTAACGCCGCGTATGACCCGAACCGGTACCGGAACCGCCGTGGGTACGGGGGTTGTCCCGGCGGGAGCGGCACGCAACGCCAATGCCACCGCCTGGAACCCCCTGGCCTGGAACACAGTGGCCTATGGCCGCGCCAATTATCCCCACGCCGACGTGAACCAGCGGTTTAACCTGGCGCACCACCGGGGCAGGGCGTATTTACAGCCCTTTGACGGCGCGGAAAGGGTGCAAAACATCCCCGCCAACGGGCAGGTGTATTTATATGACGTGTGGGTAGGCCCCCCCGTAGCCGGAACGGGTAACGAACGGCACCGCCCGGACGGCTTCGGCATCACCTTCTGGTCGCCTACCCCGTTGACTTTGGGTACGGCAACGGGCGACAACATGATTTACTTCTTTGACAGGCGTTGGAACCAAGCCGCATTTGCCCTGCGGGACGTGCGCATTGACATTAACCTTCCGGCACCCACCGCCGCCATACCCAACCGCGTCTTCCAAATGGATAACCTGGGCAACGGCTGGTGGAGTATCCCCAATCCCATCCCCCCGGGGACGCCGGGGGCTACCATCAGTTCCTTCCAGATAAGCGGCGTCAGGGGGACGGGTGCGGGTACAGTCATCCACCTTCCCAGAAATACCGCTGTTGCCACTAGCTTTGCCACTAATAATTTCATTGCAGGCAACAATACCGATACCGCCGCATTGACACGCCAAACCCACGCGGCTTTCAGCAACTGGGGCCCGGCGCACTCCGGCACCGCCGCTATCAACGCTGCTCGCCTTAATATGCCCGCCGCCACCCGCCCCGGCGGGGACGCGGTCATCCCCCTCGAAGGGATTACCCAAGCCCAATTCTTGACCGGCGGCTGGGCATGGCTGGCCCATGCCAGAACCAATGTCATCGGCTTCTGGGGCGTGGAGCACGGCTGGAGGCATTTCTACGGCGCGTATGAAATCAGCCCGGGGCAGACCATGACGGAGTTCGCCTTCCAGTCCCGCCGCCCGGATAGCCACAATGGCAATTTCCTTGACAATATCTCCCTGCGCTCCCCGGCCTTTCTGTCTGTTGACAAGCACGTGCGCGACGCCTCCGGTAGCGATGCCCGGTTCGTAAAGCCGGGGGATGTACTGCACGCCAGCGTACACATCAGGAACTGGGGCGAGGTTCCCGCAGACCGCATTGTGGTGAGAAGCCCCCTGTATCCCTTCAATCAATATGTATATCCCATAAACCCGGCCTCCGTGACCATAACCCGGGGAACCGGTGAACCGGTGACAGGGGCAACCTTCACCGGCACCACCGATGACGAATTTGTTGTCAATCTTCCCCCCGGCACCACCTTGGAGCTGAATGAAGTCATTATCATCACCTATGAAATCCGGGTGCGCTATGTCGTGCCCCTGGATGAGCCCGTCTCCACGCTGTTGTTCTTCTTCAGGACGCAAGCAACCGTCACCTTCCGGGAGGACAGCCAAAACAGGGCACTTATGATGACCGCCTTCCAAAACCGGGAATTTTCCAACGCTTCCGAGGTATTGCAAATCTTCATAGACCCCATCCGGCTGGACCAATGGGTGGAAACCTATGGCTTCACAGGTGCCCCCGGGGATGACCCGCTGGTGGGCAACCAATTTAACGTAACCCTTCGCGTTACGGACACGACCTTTGAAGAAACGGATGTCAGCAGTATCCGCACAGCGGGGCTGATTAGCATTAACCTTCCCTATGGCTTTGTCGTCAGCGACCGGGGCACATTGCCGGAATATGCCTTGATAACCCTCAATGTAGACGGCACCTACCGCATTGTCATACGCAACGCGAACCTGGGCCCGCTAAACCGCTATCTGGCGTTCACGTATACGTTGCAATATGTAGGCGACGGGTTCGGCGTTTCCTATGTGAGCCTGGAAGCGGAGTACCGCTATTTGTTCATGGACGACGCCACCACCGACCCCGTGCCCGTCATGCTTTCCTTCCCACAGCCCGTGGTGGGCATAAGGCCGCAACCCGTGCAGGAAGTGGAAGTGGGTGTGGCACGCGGCGGCTTCCGGGTATTGCACATGGAAGAGCTGGGGGGCTTGCGCACCAAGCTCATGGACGACGGCGGCTACGATGTGATAAGCCACATCATCGAGGTGTGGAACGCCGATGGCACGCGGGCATCCCTGGATGTAAACCAGAACCAGCACATCACCGTAGGCACCGGAAACGCCGTCTTTTCGGCGGTGCTCACGCCGGGCAATAATCTGGAAATGACCATGGGGCCCGATGTGCCCTTGGGGACGCGCTTCAACTTCTTTTTCCGCGTAAACCTGGTGGCCACAAGAGAGGGTGCCATGTCCTTTGACCTATCCTCGGGCTTGATACCCATACATGTGTATGCTGTGGACGATACTACGCAATAAGCGGGGGCTATCCCTGATATTCGTGCTGGTGGCCATGCTGGTGTTGCTGGCGTTGAGCGCGGGGGCCTTTACGGCGGCGGGGCTTAGCCACCGTGCGGTTTTTGCCCAGCAAGCGCGGAACCAGCGGATGCTGTATGTAGAAAGCATGGGGCTTGTACTGCGCGACGCCTTAAACGAGGAAAGGCCGCCGGGGGGCACCGTTGCGACCCTTACGGAAATAATATTGGAAGCGGTGTATGAGGCGTACCGGGCGGCCTTCGAAGCGCATTGGGCGGCCTTTGCAGCGGAGCGGACGCTCTTTGAGATAGCGCGGGAAATATATTGGGATGCACTGGCCGACTGGGAATATGCGGGTAGCCCTCTGGGGTACCGGCCAATAGCACCCCTAGTGCCTGTATTTGCCAACATGATGCCCGATGACATGCTGATGGAGGACGTGGTCATCGTCCTCGCCGCCGATGCCCCCGGCGAAGCGTCAAATGCGGGCTATGAAATCATCATACACGTGAGTAGCGAGAACTTTGCCCTGTCCTTGCTTGGCGGCGGCTTCAGCGTGCAGATGTACGATATCATCACTTTACAGCCCCTGCCTTACCTCACGCGCATTCCCGCAGAAATCGTTTTCAACGGATATGTCACCATAACCCAGCGGTTGTTTTTTGCTGGCGAGTTGGAAATGGAAGCCATGACGACCTTTCACTTTAATTATGGGCGCAGGGAAGCGGCGGGCTTTGGGGTTACGCTCCCGCTTATCCCCGAAATGCCCATAACCGCCATAGAGCTGGCTGATTTTTCCCTGATGAGCGAGCCCATTTTGGAGCGTGATTATGACCTGTACGGCTACCCGGGATACCTCCCCATTTTATGGGACAGATGGACGGTGAAAAACCATGAGATTTTTTAAACAGCAACCCCCGCGCCGGATGTCGGCCATAAACAAAAATATACGGGTTGTATTGGGAAGCACCGGAGGCGAAAGCCTGTTGGAAAGTATTATCAGCATCTTGATTTTCACCGTGCTGGTGGCGTCGGTGACGATGATATTGACGGTGTCCTTGGGCCTGACCGCCCATTCCTTCGAAGAAGCCCAGGCAAGACAGGACGCGGTCAACGCCGTGGTAATGGACCCGGGCGGCACCCCGGCCGTGGTAGCGTTTCGGGTATATCTGCGCGAGGAAACAGGGGACACACCCCTTTCACCGACGCTGAACCGGAATGTGCTTGTACGCACCCAGCTGGGCATCACGGCCTTCGCGCCGCCACCAGGGGATTCCACGCAATGAAAGGGGCCGCTATCCATCCTTTAACCAACCGGCGCGGCGTAACCCTGATGGAGCTAATCGTATCCCTCGTGGTTATCTCCCTTATCATGATTGCCGTCACCACGGTGTTCTCGCCCATGTTGCGCGCCTTCCAGCGCAACCATGCCCTGGCCGAGGCTAACACCATGCTGGACAATATCGCCATGCTTATCATGGACGATGTAAATAACGCCGTCGATATCCAGGGCGCGGGCGGGGCGATGCTAATTACAAGCAACACGCATACGGTAATATATACCATAGACGGCGGCGGCACCCGGGGGCACATCCTGCGAAACGGGCACAGACTTTTCGATGCCCAGTACTACCGGGGCAACACACTTTCCTTTTCCTGGAGCACAGACACCAGCGGCGGCGTGGCCATCGTCACCCTGACCCTCACGGTATACGGCGCGGAGGAAGGATGGCACCGCACACGCACCTATACCGCCCGCCCGCTGGGGATGGTTTCGCCATGAGCGGCGATGTGAGGGGGTTAAAATCCGCCTCCGGTATTTTGATTGGCGGCATTACATATCACGCATCGTTGCGCATGGAAGAACGGGGAATTTCACATGAGACATTGGTTGATTTAATAAAAAATGCGGCAATAATATACCCAGACAGAAACCCCGCGAGGATATGCCAGCAAAAAGACAGATGGAAACTTGTACTTGACAGAAATACGGGTGATATTGTAACAATAGTTGATTTAAGCAGTTAGGAGCGGATACCATGAATTTGTCAAATATACAACGAAGGTTTATTAACGATGAGTTTGGGCTAAGTGAAGCACAGTTTTACGGCTTGTCCCCATTGCCTCTGTGGAAGCTGAGGGAGGATTGTATCGACATTGAATGCTGTGAAGCGATGCTTGACACAAACGCCGCAACGGAGCGCGGAAACGTAGCGGCGAGTGTGGTTGACATACTATCCTCGATTCTGCCCAAAGAATGGAAGCAGAAAACACCCCCCGAGGTGGAGGCCCTGTATCCCGGAATTATGGCTTCAAAGGGGATTGAATTTTTTGACGGTTTGGCGGTTGCTGTGTAGTGTACACCCTCCTCACCACCCAAAACCGGGCGAAGCGCGCCGTTTTTTCCACGCCCCATGGCACGGTGCAGACCCCGGTGTTCATGAATGTGGCCACAGCCGCCGCCATCAAGGGAGCCCTCAACGCCGATGATTTGGTAACGGCCGGGTGCCAGCTGGCCTTATGTAATACCTATCACTTGCACCTGCGCCCGGGGGAGGAGGTTATCCGTGGCCTGGGCGGGCTCAGGAAATTCATGGGCTGGGCGGGGCCCGTGCTGACGGATTCCGGCGGGTTTCAGGTGTATTCCCTCAGCGGCCTGCGCAAAATCAAGGAGGAAGGCGTCACCTTCGCCTCCCATATAGATGGCAGGCGTATCTTTATGGGGCCGGAGGAAAGCATGGACATACAGGCCGCGCTGGGTACCACCGTGGCCATGGCCTTTGACGAATGCCCGCCCTATCCGGCGGCGCGAAGCTACATAGAGGCTTCCGTGGCGCGAACCACCCGCTGGCTTGCCCGGTGCAAGGCACGGCTGGAAGCCACCCAAAGCCAAGGGCGTTACACGCCTTTATTATTCGGCATCAACCAGGGCGGCACCTACGCCGATGTACGCGTGGCCCACGCCAGGGAAATCGCCGCCTTTGACCTGCCGGGCTATGCCATCGGCGGCCTGGCCGTGGGGGAAAGCCACGCCGAAATGTATCGCATACTGGACGAAGTCGTGCCGCACCTCCCCCGGGACAAGCCCACCTACCTCATGGGGGTGGGCACGCCGGAAAACCTGCTGGAGGCCATCGCCCGGGGGGTGGATTTCTTCGATTGCGTGTTGCCGGCACGCAACGGGCGGCACGGGCATGTCTATACCTCCCGGGGAAAGCTGAATATGTTCAACGCCGCCCACACCCGTTCGGACATCCCCATCGACCCGGCCTGTGGCTGTAATGTGTGCCGTAGCCACAGCCGGGCCTATCTGCGCCATCTCTTCAAGGCCAAGGAAATGCTGGCCATGCGGCTGGCGGTGATGCACAATCTATATTTTTACAACCGGCTGATGCAAGATGTGCGCGACGCTTTGGACGCGGGGCAATTCGACGCCTTTAAAGCGGAGCGTCTGGCGTGCTACCAAACGGGTACCAACGCCCCCTGATACGCGTCCAGCATAACCTGCCGCACCTCCTCGGAGTTGTGCGCCCTGGCAATAATCCCAAAGATTTCGGCAAGCCGCCCCCCCGCTTCCAAGTCGGCGGTCCGTACGGCGATAACATTCGTCAGGCTGTGCCGCACATCGCCTTCGATGTTTTCGGTAAAAATGCTGTCCGTCGTCACCCTAAGCCCCGCGATGAAGGCCGTGGGGTTCGTAATAATGCCCGCCTCCACGTCTTGCATGATACCGGCAATCATATTCGCCTCCATGGGCATCAGCGTAACATCCACGATAAATTCCACGATGTCAAGCTCCGTGGCGCGCTGGCCGGGCTCCACATCCAGCACCAGTATGCCGGCATCCTCCAGCAAGCGCAGGGCGCGGCCATAGTTTGTGGGGTCGCTGGGCAAGGCAATGGTATGCCCGTCACGTAAATCCGCAAGGGAATTGATGCGGGCGCGGTTGGCGAAGATATTCAACGGCGCGATGAATGTCTCCGCGATGTAAGAAATTTCATAGCCGTGGGTTTCACGCTCCATGTTGAAAAACATATGGTGCTGGAAGGCGTTCAGCTCTATGTCGCCGTCGTTGAGGGCGCGGTTGGGGGTGGTGAAGTCGGTGAAGAACACAAATTCCAGTGTCACCCCTTCTTCCGCTACCATGTCGCGGATGGCGTACCATTGGTAGTGTAGTTCCCCAACCAGGCCGATGCGCACGGTGTTTTCGTCCCGGCCTCCGCAGGCACTCAGTAAAATTGCCAGTACCGCCAGTGTGATACCCGTTACCCATTTTTTCATGTTAAAAACTCCTTTATAAATTATTTTAATGCTTATCGCGTGGTTCGCTTGATAATAATATTTCCAATACCCTGGACGAGGCTCACCATCAGCAAAATAATAATAATGGTAATCCACAGCAAGTCGCCCATGCGTTGCTGGTGGCCAAAGCGGATGGCGAAATCCCCCAGCCCCCCCGCGCCAATGGCTCCGGCCAAGGTAGCCAGATTAATTAAATTGATAATGGTAATCTGCGTCACCCGCACCAACGCGGGGATACTTTCGCGCAGGTACACCCGCCAGATAATCTGCACCGGGCTCATCCCCATGGCCGCCGAGGCTTCAATCAGCCCGCTGTCCACCTCGGAAACCGCCGTTTCCACCTGCCGGGCAAAAAAGGGCACCGTGGCGAACACCAGAGGCACCAGCGCGCCCTGCACACCGATGGCCGTCCCCATAATCATCCGCGTCAGGGGGATAAGTAAAATAATGAGAATCAGAAAGGGCACGGAGCGTATGATATTGATGACCTTATCCAGTACATTGTAGAAGACAAGGTTTTGAAAAATCCCGCCCGGGCGCGTCACCACCAGGCACACCCCGAAAATAATACCGAAAACAAAGGAAATCACCCCCGCGCCAGTAACCATTTGCACGGTCTGGAAAAAGCTCTGGGTCAAATGGCCCGACGCCCGCTCCAGATTCGGGGCGATTTCGTGAATGAAGGCCATCATTTCATCACCTCTATGCGCACGTTATTTTCCTCCAGGAACCGGAGGGCCTTGTCCCGGCCTTCCCCTTCGCCCTTGATAATTACCACCAAATTCCCCAAAGTACGGTTCTGGATGATGTCCACATTGCCGAAGAAGATATTCGTATGCACGCCAAACTTCACCGACGCCTGATGCAACAGGGAGTCCTGGGCGTTGCCCGCAGTGAAGGTGAGCTTCACCAGCTTCTCGTCCGGTGCCAGCTTAACCAAGGGGGAATCACTGGCGATAAGCTCATCCACCTTGTGCAGATTATTGGTAGACGCCACAAATTCCTTGGCCGTGTCGCTCTGGGGCGCGGCGAAAATGCTGAACACATCCCCCGTCTCGCGGATTTTCCCGCCGTCCATGACGGCCACCCGGTGGCAGATTTCCTTGATAACGGCCATTTCGTGGGTTATCAGCACAATGGTCAGGTTCAGCTTTTTGTTCACCTCCCGTAGCAGGTTTAAAATGGACTTCGTGGTTTGGGGGTCCAGGGCACTGGTGGCCTCGTCGCACAGCAGCACGATGGGGTCATTGGCCAGAGCCCGGGCGATGGCCACCCGTTGCTTCTCCCCGCCGGAAAGGGCCGAGGGGTAGGCGTTTATCCGGTGGGAAAGCCCCACAAGATGCAATAATTCCTCCGCTTTGCGTTGCTTTTGCGCCTTGGGCATCTTCGCGTTTTTCAGGGGAAGCAGTACATTCTGCTTCACCGTGCGGGAGGGCATCAGGTAGAAATGCTGGAAAATCATGCCTATTTTCCTGCGCATATTGCTCAGTTCCTTCTTGGGGAGCTCGGTCAGATTGACTCCGTCTACCATTACACTGCCCGTGGTGGGCACCTCCAGCAAATTGATACAGCGAATCAGCGTAGACTTCCCCGCGCCGGAATGCCCGATGACCCCGAAGATTTCCCCCCGGCTCACCTCCATGGACGCATCACGCACGGCATCCACATTCCCGTATCGGGTGGTGAAGGTTTTGTTCACGTCCTTCAACAAAATCATAATTCACCTCGTTCTGTCATAAAAAAAAGCCCACAAGGGCTTAACAACAAGTAAGGACAATTCGTATGGACATTTCATCCATTCGCACATCCTCCGGCACAAAACCGGGGGAGTTAGCACCGTGCGTCCGCCGGTTGCCGGGTTTCACAGGGCCCTGACCCTCCACCACTCTTGATGCAAGTTATTCGGTTGTTGCGGAGAAAATATCATAAATGTTTTTCGCCGTCAACATTTTTTATTTAATGTAATATTTGCAAAAAAGTCTTGACAGGGTTTATGGCAAGGGTGTAGCATTGGCATTCGGAATTTAACTTGTTAGGTGAGGCTCCTAAAAGAACATAGGCTACTGCCTTAACGGACGCACAACAACCGATTGCGACCCCTTGCGGTGGTCGTTTTTTATTTAAGCGTGATATTAATAATTGGAGGCGCATCATGAAAGAAAGAATTTTAGCTCATATCGAAAACAAGGATATGGAAAACTTGAAATCGCTGCTTGCCACAGCGGAGGAAATTGAAATTTTATACGCATTTCACGCGCTGACACAGGAAGAACAGGTAATAGTATTTCGCTTACTTGCGAAAGACCATGCCTTGCGTATTTTTGAAGAACTCGACACAGACGAACAACAGAATTTGTTGCGTTCATTCAAAGACGAAAAGGCAATCGAGTTTGTAAATGAACTCGCGCCAGACGATAGAGTAAAACTGTTGGACGAGTTGCCCGCAAGCGTGGCGAAAAAGCTCATCAGTGCTATTTCTCCCGGAGAAAGGGAAATTACAAATTTGCTAATGGGCTATAAACCCGAAACAGCAGGACGCATCATGACGACCGAGTTTATCAGGCTTGGGCGCGGCATGACGGCATCGGAAGCGTTGGAAAAAGTACGCGAGGAAGCGCAAAACATGGAAACGGTTTACGCGCTGTATATCACGGACAATGCTAAAATGTTGGAAGGTGTTATTTCCCTAAAAGAGTTGGTTTGTGCCAATGGCGAAGCGTTAATTGTGGACATGATGGCGAAAAAAGCCATCAGCGTAACCACCGACACCGACCAGGAGGAAGTTGCGCGTACTTTACAAGAACTTGACTTGCTTGCAATCCCTGTTGTTGATAAAGAGGGTCGCATGGTGGGTATCGTTACTGTTGACGATGCCATTGATATTCTCGAAGAAGAAGCCACTGAGGATATTTATGATGCGGCGGGTCTTGCGGATATCACGGGAAGAGAAGCCGACCGCAGTGAAATTTTGGTAAAAGGTAGCATGTGGAAAATATGGCGAGTGCGGTTGCCGTTTTTGCTGATTACCCTTGGCGCGGGCTTGCTTCTTGGTCTTATAATAGAGGGCTTTGAAGAAGTGCTGGAGTCCATTGCCGTGGTTGCCATTTTTATTCCGCTTATTATGGATATGGGCGGCAATGTGGGCACACAATCCTCAACCGTTTTTGCGCGTGGTGTTGTGCTTGGGCATATTGACGTAAAAAATTTTTTAAAGCATTTTTTGAAGGAAATTGGAATTGGTTTAAGTATGGGTATTCTTATCGGTATTGCCGCAGGGGGTATAACATTTTTTTGGCAAAGTGATTTTCCAATGCTGGGGCTTGTTGTTGGGCTTTCCCTTGTTGCCACAATGACTTTGGCATCACTTCTTGGTTTTCTCGTTCCCTTCGCGCTGATTAAAATAAATGTTGACCAAGCGGCGGGTTCTGCGCCAATTATTACGTCTATTAAAGACATTGCCGGAATTTTGATTTATTTCTTGTTTGTTTCTTTGTTTTTGGGGAACATGATGTAAAATAAGCCCACGGGTCTTTTTTTTACGCTTGGGCTTATTTACATAGGAGGTGATTCTGGTGGCAAAATTTTTATTTATTGTGTGCTTGCTATTCATCTTGCTATTCATCTTGGCGGGGTGTGTATCGGAACATGTGGATTTTTACGAGCCGGAAATAGAAATAGAAATTCCAAACGAAATTCCCGATACTAATGATTGGGAAGAAATAGTTTTCCCTCTTCGTAGGGAGCGTGGTATTTTAGAAGTTTATGTATTTGGTTTAAGCAGTGCGGATTCAATTTTAATCACAACGGAAAACTACGTTGTGATGATTGACACAGGCGAACGCCAACACGGACACGATATTGTCGAAGCGTTATTTTCCCGTGGTATTTTCCATATAGACCATTTGATTATTACACATTTTGACCGCGACCATGTTGGTGGAGCATACGACATAATAAGGTTTTTGGGCGTTAGAAATATTATTGTTCCGAACTATCACAGAGAATCAAATTCGGCTAATCGTTTTCGCGAAGCGAAGCACCGCGTAGGAATTGAAGCCTATGTGCTAACTGATACAATTTCATTCGTGCTTGATGATGCGACATTTGAAATAGTGCCGTCAGGATTAGCGTTTTTCATTTTTGGTAACGAGGAAGATGATGCCGATGAAACCGACGAAGATATTTTTATTCCGCGTGAGAACGATTTTTCAATTCTTGTAAACGTAACCCATGGCAACAACTCATTCCTGTTCACAGGCGATGCAATGGCGGGGCGTTTGGGCGAATTTTTGGAGCAGGACGAAATATCACAAGTTGATTTTCTAAAATTGCCGCATCATGGAAGGCACAATAGGAGAACAGTTGAATTTTTGAATGCGATAAAACCACGTTACGCTGTTTCAACTTGTTGCCACGAACGCCCCATTGACCAGCGTGTTGTCGCAGTATTGGAAAATTTCGGCACCGAAATATTTTTGTCAATACACGGCGGAGTTTCGGCAAGAAGTGACGGTTATGTCTTGGTGGTTTCTCAATAAATTTTGGGATGCGGGTATAGCAAAGCCGTAATACATTTGTTATAATCCGCTGGAAAATTCCATGAAAAGAGGATAAATAACATGACAGAAATAAAATCCGAGCGCGGTGGCGCGGTACGCATTGCCGATGAGGTGATTGCGGTGATTGCGGGTACGGCCGCGTTGGAAGCCGACGGTGTGGCGGCTTTGGCGGGGAACAGCCGCAAGCACAGAGCCAAGGGCGTACACGTTACGGTGAAGGAGCAGACCGTGATGCTGGGCGTTGCCCTGTCGGTTAAGGGCGGGAAGAAATTGCAGGAAGTGAGCCGCGAGGTACAGCAACGGGTCAAAAGTGCCGTGGAAACCATGACCGGGCTTGACGTGGCAGAGGTGAACGTCACTGTCGTGGCATGAGCCGCAGGGATGCCCGACGCCACGCCTTTCATATTATATTCCAGTTTCCTTACCACAGCGGGTGGGACGCCCAGGTATTGGCGGCGGCCACGGCGCATTACTATGATGGCCTGGAGGAAAATAGCCGTCCCCGGGGGCAGGACGCGAAATATGTATTGCGGGCGGTAACGGGCGCGCTGGACCGGCGCGAACAGCTGGACGGCGTAATCGAGAATTTTTTGCAGGAATGGACCATCGAGCGGCTCAACCGGGTGGACTTGGCTTTAATGAGACTGGCCATCTATGAAATGCTGTGCGAGCCCGATGTCCCCCTTGGGGTGGCGGTGAACGAGGCCGTGGAGCTGGCCAAGGAATACGGCTCCGACGACTCCCCCGCCTTTATCAACGGGGTGCTGGGCAATGTGTCGCGCTCCATAAAGGAAAGTGACCGTGGATAGCAGACGGCAGGTTTTTACCGTGGGGCAGGTGAACCGGTACGCCAAGCGGCTGTTGGAGGCCGACGCTTTGCTGGCGGGGATTTTCATTGAAGGCGAGATTTCGAATTACAACGCCCATTCCTCGGGGCATTTGTATTTTTCCTTGAAGGATGGCGCGGCGGCTTTGTCCGCGGTTATGTTTAACAGCCACGCGGGGGCACTGGCCTTCGCCCCGAAGAGCGGGATGAAGGTCGTCGCCTTTGGGCGGCTCTCCCTCTACGAGAAGACCGGGCAATACCAACTATATGTGGAATACCTCGAACCTGCCGGGGTGGGCGGTATGCACCTTGCCTTCGCCCAGCTATGCGAAAAATTGCAAGCCGAGGGCCTCTTTGACGAAGCACGCAAACGCCCCATACCCGCCTACGCCAAATGCGTGGCCATCATCACCTCCCCCACCGGGGCGGCGGTGCGCGATATTATCAAGGTGGCGCGGGGGCGTAATCCCGTTGTCAGGCTGGTGGTGGCACCGGCCTTGGTGCAGGGGGCACAGGCCGGGCTGGATATCGCCCGGGCCATAGGGGAGGTCAACGCCTGGGGGGGCGCGGATGTAATTATCTTGGGGCGTGGCGGGGGAAGCACCGAGGATTTATGGGCCTTCAACGAGGAAGTGACCGCCCGTGCGGTGGCGGCCTCGCAGATACCGGTAATCTCCGCCGTGGGCCACGAAACGGATGTGGTCATTACCGATTTTGTGGCGGACATGCGGGCACCCACCCCCACTGCGGCGGCGCAGATGGCAGTATACCCCCATCGGGAGACGGTGGCCTTGCTCAGGAATACGATTAATGACTTGCATTTTGTCATGGGGGAAGGCATACAATCCCGCCACGCCCAGGCCAAACAGCTGTTGCAAGCCTTGTCCCGCCTTACCCAGGCCCACCTTGCCCACGAGCAACAAAATCTGGCCCACCGGGAAAACCTGCTGGAAAAAATCTCCCCCTACGCCGCCTTCGCCCGGGGCTTCACCTTCGCCCGGAATGAAAACGGCGAGGCCATTACCCACGCAAAGGCCGTGAAAAAAGGGGACACATTAACCCTGCAATGGGCGGACGGCACCGCCCGGGTACAGGTGCTGGGAAGGAAAAAATCATGACATTCGAAACCTCCATGAAGAAATTAGCGTCTATAACCGAAGAAATCGAATCTCCCGCCACCTCCCTGGAGGCCGCGCTGGCCCTGTACAAGGAAGGCATCGCCCTGGCCAAGGAATGCGGCGAAACCCTTTCCCAGTACGCGTCGGAAGTATTATCCCTGCAAAAGGAAGGGGAGGACATTTTTGCCCTGACCCCCTTCGGCGAAGAACAGGTGAACCCATGATAAAGGAAATCGACGCCCGGCTGGAGGCACTTATCAATACCTGCGAGGAGCCCCGTCTGCGCGATGCCATGCGTTACAGCGCGCTGGGCGCGGGCAAACGGTTGCGCCCCCGGTTGTTGCTGGCCTCCTGCGAGGCGGCCCGGGGGAGCTATGACGCTACGGCCTTGGACTTTGCCTGTTGCCTGGAAATGATTCACGCCTATTCCCTGGCCCATGACGATTTGCCCGCCATGGATAACGACGATTTGCGCCGGGGCGCGCCCACCACCCACAAGCAATTTGACGAGGCCACCGCCATTTTGGCCGGGGACGCCTTGCTCAACCACGCCTTTGAAACCATGTCGCGCCTGTGCGCGGATTTTTTTCGCCTGCGCCGCCCCGCCCTGGCCATGTCCATCATCGCCAAGGCCGCCGGGGCCAATGGCATGATAGCCGGGCAAATGATGGACTTGCAAAGCGAAGGCAAGGCAATTGACATAGAAACGCTAAAGGGTATACATCGGCGCAAGACCGGGGCCTTGTTCACTGCGGCCATGGAAGCGGGGGCGGTTTTGGGCGGCGGCACCCGCCTTTTTGTCCAGGGCATGGTGCGGCTGGGGAATCTGCTGGGCCTTGCCTTCCAGGTGCGGGACGATATCTTTGATGTGACCGCCACGGCGGACGCCCTGGGCAAAAACCCCGGCAGTGACGAAAAGAACCAAAAGGCCACCTATGTTTCCCTCTTCGGGCTGGAAAAGGCCGGGAACATCTACGAGAAGCTATCCCACGACGCGCTGGCTTTGGTACAGAGCCTCCCTTGCAAAACCACCGCCCTGCATGGCTTGGTAACGCAAATTATCGCGAGGGAGAAATAACCTTGGCTGAAGCGTTCGCCGAATTTGCCACCAACCGGCATCTGCTCACCGCGCTTTCCGCCTTATTTTTGGCGCAGGTGCTAAAGGTTTTGTTTGATTACTGGCATACCCGCTCGTGGAAGCGGGCCCTGTTTCTTTCCACAGGGGGGATGCCCAGCTCCCACAGCGCGCTGACGGTGGCACTGATGGTGAGCGTGGGCATCTATGAGGGCTTCGGGACTACTCTTTTCGCCATCAGTGCCGCGCTGGCCCTGGTGGTGATGTACGACGCCGCTGGGGTGCGCCGCGCCGCCGGGGAACAGGCCAAGGCTATAAACATCATCTTCGAGAAGCTGGAAGACCGGGGTCTGAAGCTGGACAAGAAATTAAAGGAATTGCTGGGGCACCGCCCCATAGAGGTCATCGCCGGGGCGATACTGGGGCTGGGCGTGGCCTTGACCATCACAGCGGTATTCTAAGGATTTGCGAGATAGGGACTGGTACAATTGGCAAAACAGTTAAAGCGGCTCACCGCGGCACAGTTGCGGTCTCTGGCCGCCGACATACGGGCATTTTTGGTACAGAGCCTTTCCGACACAGGAGGCCATCTGGCTGGAAACTTGGGCGTGGTGGAGCTGACGCTGGCCCTGCATACCGTGTTTTCCTCCCCCAGGGATAAATTTGTCTGGGATGTGGGGCACCAATCCTATGTACATAAAATCTTAACCGGGCGAAAAGACCGCTTCCATACCCTGCGCCAGTTGGACGGGCTGAGCGGCTTCCCCAAGGTGCACGAGAGCCCCCACGACGCCTTTGGCACGGGGCACAGCTCCACGGCTATTTCCGCCGCCTTGGGGCTGGCCACGGCACGGGACGCGCTGGGGAAGAAGGGCAAGGTCATAGCCATCGTGGGCGACGGCTCCATGACCGGGGGGCAAAGCTACGAGGGCCTGAACAACGCGGGCCGCGCCCATACGGATTTGCTGGTGGTGCTTAACGACAACCAAATGTCCATCGGGGAAAACGTGGGGGCCATTTCCCGCCATCTGAATAAAATCCGCACCGCCCCGGCCTATCTAAGCGCGAAGCACCGCACCCACCATTTGCTGGACCAGCTTCCCGCCATCGGCGCGCCCCTCACCCAGGTCATCGAATCCGCCAAGGACGTAATCAAGCGCGTGGTGCTTGAGGGGGTGCTTTTCGAGGAGCTGGGCTTCCGTTACTTCGGCCCCGTGGACGGTCATAACCTGGAAACATTAATTGATACCATGAACCGGGTGAAAAACATATCCGGCCCCGTGTTGCTCCATGTGCTGACCCAGAAGGGGAAGGGCTATCGCCGGGCGGAAATCGCCCCCACCCATTTCCATGGGGTGGAAGCCTTTCAAATACAAACGGGGCGGCCCACCAACGGCGCGAAAAAGCCCAGCTATACCGATGTGTTCACCAAGCATCTGTGCAACGCCGCCGTGGAAAATGATAAAATCGTGGCCATCACCGCCGCCATGCCCGACGGCACGGGGCTGGCTACCTTTGGGCGGGTATTCCCCCACCGGTTTTTCGATGTGGGGATAGCGGAGGCCCATGCCGTCACCTTCGCGGCGGGGCTGGCCATGAACGGACTGCGCCCGGTGGTTGCCGTGTATTCGTCCTTCCTGCAACGCGCCTACGACCAGATACTCCATGACGTAGCCATACAAAATTTGCCTGTGGTCTTCGCCATAGACCGGGCCGGCATTGTGGGCGAGGACGGGGAAACCCACCAGGGGCTCTACGATTTGGCCTTCCTTTCCCACATCCCCAATATGACGGTGCTGGCACCCGCCGACGCCGGGGAGTTGGAGCTGATGCTGGACTTCGCCCTGGGTCACGACGGCCCCGTGGCCATCCGCTACCCCCGTGGGGAAGCGGTGATGCCCCGTGGGGAGCCCCCCCCCATCAAGTACGGCCGTTCCCAGACCGTGATGAAGGGCAAGGGAATAGCCTTGGTCAGCGTGGGAACAATGATGACAACCGCCCTTGCCGTGCGGGACAAGCTAAAGGAAGCGGGGCATAGCCCCAGCCTGTACAATGCGCGTTTTATTAAGCCTATAGACGAAAAACTGGTGGAGGCATTAACGAATTACGGCCATGTCTTCGTCTTGCAAGACGCCGCCGCAAGGGGCGGGTACGGCGAGATGTTGCGCCTGCCCCACGCCCATGACTTCGCCTTCCCGGATAAATTCATCGAAGCGGGAACCCAGGAGGAGCTTTTTGCCCGGTACAAACTGGATGCCAAAAACATCACGGAAAAGATAAAGGAGATTTTACAATGAAAAAAGTCAACCGCAAGGAACAAAACCGGAGAATCGAACGCGAGAAGAAACAGCGCAACCGCTTGGTGGCCACCATTGCCGTATTTACCTTGGTGGTAATCCTCGCGGGGATATCCTGGATAATATGGGATACCCAATCCCGAGGCTGGATTCTGCGCTTCGAGGGAGAGCGCATCCCTACCAACGAGCTCCGCTTTTTTATGGGGGATGATACCCCCGAGGGCAAGCAAACCGCCTTGGAAGATTTACTGCAAAGCCTTGCTGTGATTCACCGGGCCGAGCAGCGCGGCCTGGGCCTGACCGATGAGGAACGCGATGTCTGGGCGAGCTGGGCAGGGGAATTTGGCGCGGGCTTCGTTTCCCCCGAGCGTTTTGGCGAATTTATGTCCGCCAGCGGCTTCGAGATATGGGAACGGCTGATGGATTTCTATGTACCGGTCTCGCTGGTGGCCATAGACGATGCGCAATTGGCACTGGATATAGCGGAATATATCGAGGAAAACCGGGTGGACTACACGACCATGGAGGTGCTTCACGTATTGGTGGACGACCGCGAGGAAGCAGAGGAAATCCATGACCGGCTGATAATGGGGGAGATTACCTTTGAGGAGCTTGTGTATGAGCGTGCTCCGTGGCTGTGGATAGAAGAGGAAGAGCGGCTGATGAGTGTATCCCATTGGGATTTCATGGACGAGGCCATGCTGGGCCCGGAAGAGGTTGACACCTTGCTGGCCATGCAAGCGGGGGAATTTTCTGAAATCATACCCTGGGGCGAGCGGATGGGCACGGAAACCCAGCTGTTGATTTACGTGGTTAGCCGTGAGGAGCCCGACGAGGTTGAAATCGAGCGCGACTTCCGCGAAAGATTTGTTTTGACCGAGCGCAACCGCATGATGATGAGCCTGGTGCCCCAGTGGGTGGAACAGGCACAATATGAGAAAAATCAGCGGGCCTTCGACTTGGTATGAAAGTAGGGATTGTCGCCAACACGGAAAAGGACCCCGGCTATGCCTACAGCCACGAAATAAAAAAATTTATCACACAGCGGGGGCATGATTGTGAAATTATCGCCCCCGGGCCCACAGAGGCGGGCTGTGCGGATTTTTGGGTGGTGCTGGGTGGCGACGGGACGATGCTCCGCGCCGCCCGGTACGCCGCCCGGGTGAATATTCCCTTGCTGGGGATAAATCTGGGGAATGTGGGCTTCCTTGCCGACGTGAGAAAAGACGACGGCTTTGACGCCCTTGACAAGGCCCTGGCGAAGAATTACCGGGTTGAAAAGCGGATGATGCTGGCCGCCGGTGACGCAACAGCCCTCAACGATGTGGTGCTCAAGGGCACGCGCCTGACCCGCTTCACCGTAAGCCTGGATGGTAAAATGGTGTGCCAGGTGCGTGCCGACGGCATTATCGTGGCCACCCCCACAGGCTCTACGGCCTATAATCTTTCCGCCGGGGGGCCTGTTTTATTGCCCGAAAATGAAATGATGGCGGTAACGGCCGTCAGCCCCAGCCAAGGGTGTGGCCGTTCCTGGGTGCTGGAGGGGGACGCCGTGGTAAAAATACAGGCCCACCGGGAGGCTTCCGTGGCCCTGGACGGCGAAGGGCTTCCCCCCCTGCCGGCGGGAGAATGGCTGGAAATACGGCGTTGTACTTGCTTTACCTCCATTATACGGACGGGGGATGTGTGCAAATGATAACCTCCCTCACCATCCAAAACGTAGCCCTCATCGACCAGGTGCGGGCGGCTTTCGCGCCGGGCTTAAACGTGCTCACCGGGGAAACCGGGGCGGGGAAATCCATCGTGGTGGACTCCATCAATTTTTTGCTGGGGGAACGTCCCGCCAGGGATTTTATCCGCGCAGGGGCCGGGTTTGCCTCCGTGGAGGGGCTGGTGGAAATCGAAGACCCACGGATACTGGCCGCGCTTTCCGCCTTGGGCATTGATGCCGCCGACGGCCAGCTCATGCTGGAGCGGGTCATACAGGGGGGGGGGAAATCCACCTGCCGGGTGAACGGGCGTACTGTTGCGGTGGGTATGCTCAAGGAAATTTCCAGCCACCTGGTGGACGTACACGGCCAGCACGAGCACCAATCCTTGCTGGATGCCACCAAGCAGATGCACCTGCTGGATTCCTTTTGCGGGGGGGAGCTGGCCGGGGGAAAAGCTGTTTTGCTGGATTTGCTCACCCGCTACCGGGAGAACGGGCGTAAATTGAAGGCCCTTGCGGGGCACCAGCGCAAGGAGGAGCTGGATTTTTGGAAGCATCAGATTCAAGACATTGAAGCCGCCGCCTTGAAGGACGGCGAGGAGGAGACCCTCACCGCCCGGCGCAACCGGCTGGGGGGGCTGGAGAAATTGTCGGAAAATACCCGCCGCGCCTTGGCCTTGCTCTACGGCGGCGCGGAGTCCCAGTACAGCGCGCTGGACCAAATGGGCCGCGCCATGGCCCACGTAAAAGAGCTGGCCAAGCTGGACCCGGAGAAGGAAAAACTGCGCGCCTCTTTGGAAGAAGCCACGGCCATGCTTTCCGACACCGCCGCCGAGCTGCGCGATTACATAGACGAGCTGGACACAGACCCACAGGAGCTGGAGCGTATCGAAGCCCGGCTGGATATAATCTACCGCACCAAGAAAAAGCACGGCCCCACGCTGGAGCGCGTACAAAAAAAACTGGCCCAGCTCACCCACAACGTATTCACCATGGAAAACAGCGAAGAGGAGATAAAGCGGCTGACTAAAATCAAGGCCGCGCTGACGCGGGAAATTACGGCGGTGTGCGATACCCTCTCCGCCACGCGCTCGCGACAGGCGGCGGTGATTTCCGCCGACATTTGCGCGGTTTTGCAGGATTTGGGGATGCCCGACGCCCGCTTCGAAATCGCCGTCACCCGAAAGCCGGCCTTCACCCCCGAGGGCAACGACCAGGTGGATTTCATGATTTCCCCCAACCCGGGGGAAGGGATGAAGCCCCTGCGGCGCATTGCCTCCGGCGGCGAAATGTCGCGCATCATGCTGGCCATCAAGACCGTCCTGGCCGACGCCGACAAAATCCCCACGGTCATCTTCGATGAGGTGGACGCGGGCATCAGCGGCCGCACGGCCCAACAGGTAGCGGAAAAGCTGGCCCTCATCTCCCGCCGCCGGCAAATATTGTGCATCACCCACCTGCCCCAAATCGCGGCCATGGCGGATACCCATTTTTACATAGAGAAAAACGCCCAGGGAAGCGGGGCAGACACCCGGACAGTGACTTCCGTGGAGGCCCTTTCGCCGGAGCGAATTACCCCGGAGCTGGCCCGCCTGACCGGCGGCGCGCAAATTACCGACGCCACGCTAAAAGCGGCCCGGGAAATGAAGGAGCAGGCCACGGAGCTGAAGCTGAAACACGCATGAAAATGAAATGGATAATCGCCCTTGTGGCTACCGGGCTGTTCCTGTTCGCTTTGTCGCGGCTGGAGGTTGGGGGCCTAGCATACGGCTTTCGGCAGATGCGCACTGGCGCGCTGGGGCTTGTTTTTGCCTTGCAGGTGGTGACGCAACTGCTGTTGGCTTTGCATGGGTACATGGTGGCGCGGAAGGCGGGGATGGCGGTATCCTTTTGGGGGATGCTGTATGTGAACAGCCAGGGGGCGGTGGTGGACGCCATCACGCCGGGGGTGAAAATCGGCGGGGAAATCGCCCGGGTGGTGCGCTTGAAACACGAAGCCCAAGCCACCGGCGAGGAAGCCGCCGCCGTGGTGGCCTTGCAGAAAATATACAGCCTGGGCGCGCTGGGTGTTATTTTGCTTCCGGTGCTGGGGTATGCCATGGCTACGTTGCCTCTGGGCGTGGCTTTTTTTGTGGGGGCGGCCTTGTGGCTTGTTTTGCTGGCCACCGTGGTATTCATACCCCGCAAGGTACGCGCCTGGGTTGAAAAACTGCGCCCGCCGCGCCTACGCTGGATGCTGTGGGTGCGGGGGGTGGTGCTTTCGGCCCTGGGGCATTTGACCCGGGTTGAAAAGAGGCGCGGCGCGGAGGTATTTTATTGGATACCGCCCCTGATTATATGGTCGCTGTTTCCGTTAAAGCTGTATATTTTGGCTGTGGGGATATACCCCGGGGCCAGCATGGCCCATATCTTCGCCATCACTTTTGTTGCCTACATGGTGGCCATGCTTCCCATTTTCCCCGGGGGGCTGGGGGGCTTCGAGGGGAGCATGGCGGGCTTGCTTGTGGCCATCGGCTTCGGGGCGGGGAGTGCCGTCGCGCTGACGTTGGTTTTTCGTTTTGTCACCTTCTGGTTTGTGGTGGGGTTGAGTCTTTGTTATATTGGTGGGAGAAAATTGGGGAGGGGAAAACATGCAACGAAATGACTGGCTGATTTACGCCGGCACATTGCTGGTGTCGGTGTTGTTTTTGTTTATCGGGAACCGGATTGCCGCACGGGAGACGATGGAGGAGGATTTCTTCGACCATGTAACCTATTATTCCGCCCGGGTAACGCAAATCATCAGCCGGGAGGAGGTGGCCTCCGGCTGGGGCTGGGACGAGGATATGCTAAGTACATACATTACCTTCGACGCCCGCATCACCCGGGGGGAGCGGCGGGGTGAGGAAATCCGCGCCGAGCAACTGCTTTCCGAGTTTTTTACGGTGAACGAGCGGGAGGTGACGGCGGGCTCGCGGATATTGCTTGTCTACGACGAAATGGACACGTCCTATCATTTCGCCGGGTTTTTACGCTTCAATTTTGTGATTGTTTTTGGGGTGGTCTTCCTTGCCTTGGTGATTGTCTTCGGGCGGAAGAAGGGGCTGAACGCCATCGTCGCCTTGGGCTTTACCTGTCTTGCGGTATTTTTGGTATTTATCCCGGCGATTTTGTCGGGCAGGAATATTTATATCACGACGCTGATTATCTGCGTATATGCCATCGTGTCTACCTTGCTCATCGTCATCGGTGCCAACAAAAAAGCACTCTCCGCCATGCTGGGGTGCCTGGGGGGGGTGCTGACGGCGGGGCTACTTATGTTTCTCATGGACCGCATCATGCACCTTACGGGTGCGTTGGACCAGGAGACCATGAGCCTCCTTTTCCTCCCCATCGAAAACCCCATCGACCTGCGGGCTTTGATTTTCGCCGGGGTGATTCTGGGTGCGGTGGGGGCCATCATGGATGTGGCCATGTCCATCGCCTCTTCGTTATGGGAGGTGCGCGAGGCCGGGGGCGTGGCGGATTTCAAGGGCATCACGCGCTCGGGCATCAATATCGGCAAGGACATTTTGGGCACCATGCTCAACACGCTGATTTTGGCCTACATCGGCTCCTCCATGACCTTGATTTTATTAATTGTGGCCTATACCCACTCCTTTACGGCTTTGTTCAACATGGAAATGATTATCGTGGAATTTCTGCGGGCGTTGGTGGGTAGCTTTGGAATGCTTGCCACCATACCCCTGACGGCAGGGATTTGCGGCTGGCTCTACAGCCGGGCCGAGGAACGCAACGAATGGGATGATTACTTCAACCGCTCCAGTAGCCGCTGAAGCATTTTCACCCTTTCTCCGCCCCCGTCCTCCGGGGGCTTTTCGTTTTTGTGGGCCTTGATGGTGAGGGTGGGGCTTTGGGCCATGGTGAAGAGTAGGCGGGCCGGGTTTTTTTGTACGATTCTCGTTAGCTTGTCCACATCTACGGTGGCGTCGGGGCGGAAGGTGAGGACGATGCTTTGCCCCTTTTGCGTGACGGAAATGACGCCGATGCTTTGGGCGTGGGCCTTCATGAGGGCCACCTCCAGGAGGTTGGCCACCGGGCGGGGCGGGGTGCCGAAGCGGTCCTCGATTTCCTCCTGCACATCGAAGTAATCCCCTTGGGCGGTGATGAGGGCGATTTTTTTATAAATTTCCAGCTTTTGCTGTTCGTCGGGGATGAAGCGGTCGGGGATGTAGGCGTCTACGGAGATATCTATGGTGGTTTCGAAGGCTTCCACCGGGGGCTCGCCCTTCAGGCCGGAAACCGCGTCGGAAAGGAGCTTGCAGTACATATCGTAGCCGATGGCGTCCATGTGGCCGTGCTGTTGCGCCCCCAGCAAATTGCCCGCGCCCCGTATTTCCAAATCGCGCATGGCGATTTTAAAGCCCGCGCCAAACTCGGTGAACTCCCGGATGGTTTGCAGGCGTTTCTCCGCGTCCTCGCGCAGGATTTTATCCCGGCGGTACATCAGGTAGGCGTAGGCCAGGCGGCTGCTGCGCCCCACCCGCCCCCGTAGCTGATAGAGCTGGGCCAGACCCATAAAATCGGCGTTTTGTATGATAATCGTGTTCACGTTGGGGATGTCCAGCCCTGTTTCCACGATGGTGGTGCACACCAGCACGTCCACGTCCCCGGCTACGAAATCCTGCATAATGTTTTCCAGCTCGTGCTCGCTCATCTGGCCGTGGGCGAAGGCCACCCGGGCCTGGGGCACCAAAGCGGCCACCCGGGCGGCTTCCTCGGCGATGTTGCGCACCCGGTTGTGCAGGTAATATACCTGGCCGCCCCGGGCCAGCTCCCGGTTGATGGCGTCCCGGACGAACTCGTTGTTGGACTCCATCACATAGGTCTGGATGGGCTGGCGTTCCTCCGGGGGCTCGTCCAGCAAGGACATGTCCCGGATGCCCGTCAGGGAAAAATGCAAGGTACGGGGGATGGGTGTGGCGGTGAGGGTGAGGACGTCCACATCGGCGCGCATTTCCTTGAGTTTTTCCTTGTGCCCCACGCCGAAGCGTTGCTCCTCGTCCACGATAATCAAGCCCAAATCCTTGAAGGCCACGTCCTTTGAGAGTAGCCGGTGGGTGCCGATGACGATGTCCGACGCGCCCTGGGTCAGGTTTTTTATCGTGGCCAGCTGCTCGGTGCGGGACTGGAAGCGGGAAAGGCGTTCGATTTTGACGGGATAATCCTTCATCCGGCTCACGAAGGTCTGGTAATGCTGTTGCGCCAAAATAGTGGTGGGCACGAGATAGGCCACCTGCTTGCCGTCCTGGACGGCTTTAAAAGCGGCTCGTATGGCCACCTCGGTCTTGCCATAGCCCACATCCCCGCACAGGAGCCGGTCCATAACCCGTGGGGATTCCATATCCCGCTTCACGTCCTCGATGGCGGCTACCTGGTCGTCGGTTTCCGTATAGGGGAAATGGCTCTCAAATTCTGACTGCCACACCGTGTCCTCGCCATACACATGACCCCGGCTGGCTTGCCGCTTGGCATAGAGGGCAACCAAATCCGCCGCCATAATCTCCACGGCTTGCCGTGCGCGGGCCTTGGCCTTGCTCCAGTCCGCGCCGCCCAGCTTGTTCAGCTTGGCCTCCTGGGCCCCTCCGATGTATTTGTGTACCAAATCCATTTGGGAGGTCTGCACATACAAATGCCCGCCGTCGGCGTATTCCAGCTTGAGATAATCCCGGGCCAGCCCCTCGCTCACCACCTGCTCGATACCGCGAAACACCCCAATGCCGTGGTTTTCATGCACCACAGGGTCCCCCACGCGCAGGTCGGTGAAGTGGTTGATTTTCTCCGCGTTCTTGATTTTTTTCCGGGCGCGGCGGCGGGCTTTTTCCTGGGAAAACAAATCTTTGTCGGTTATCACCGCAAAAGAAAGGCCCGAATACTCAAATCCCCCGCTCAACGCGCCCCGGCCCACGGTAATTATCCCCGCCGGAAGGGCCTCGCCCCCGGCTAAGTCCCCGGCGAAATGGGCGGGGATGTCCATTTCCCGTATCGCGTCGGTCAGCCGCTGGCCGTGGCGGCGCGTACCCGCCAGAATCACCACCCGGCGGTGCTTTTTAAGCAAGCCGCCCAAATCGGCGGCCAGCTCGTCGCTCTTGTGGCGGAGGGGGGTGCAGGTGCGCACCTGAAAGGGGATTTCCATAGGAGCGGGGGCAAATTCCGTGAGGGAGCCCGTCATGGAAGACAGGAGTACCCGGGCAAAACTGTCGGTTTTGCGCAACACCTGCGGCCACGAAAGCAAAACCTGGGCCTGCTCCGGCAACAGCCGCCCCGCCATCAAACGATGGGAGATGCTGTCCTGATACTCGGCCAAAACGGTCTCCATATGGAGGGCGATGGGGTTGGGCTCGTCGAAGAACACCACGGTCTCCCCGGGCAGATAATCCAGCAGATTGCATTCCTCTTCATAGAAAAAGGGAAAAAACGCGTCCGCGCCCTGGGCCTGGGTATCCGACCAGCGAATCAGGGTTTCCTCCATAATGTCGCCCAGGTTCCGCGCCTCCTTGGGACCCAGGGCTTTTTGCTGGGCGGCGGCGGCGGCTTTCAGCCGTTCCCGGGCGCGGCGTAATCGCTTGGGGCCAAAGACCAGCTCCCGCACGGGGTATATCATAAAGGACGCGGCCTTTTCCACCGACCGCTGGGAGAGGGCGTCCACCACCCGGATAGAGTCGATTTCGTCCCCGAAAAATTCCAGCCGCAGGGACTGACCCGGGTTCAGGTAGAAATTTTGTTTTTCCCCGGCCGCCGGTGTGTAGCGCGCCACCGCCGGAAAAATATCCAGAATGCCGCCCCGCACAGAAAACTGCCCCGCCCCTTCGGCCAGGCCGCTCCGCTCATAGCCCATGGAGGCCAGCTTGCGGATTAAATCCTCGGGCTTCACCACATCCCCCACGGAAAGCCCCTGCCGGTAGGTGGCAAAGATATCCGGCGGCACCAGCCGGTCCAGCAAAGCCTCCGCAGACAAAATCACGATGAGGGGCGTCTTCGCCTCCAGCCGCTCCACCACCTGCAAGCGTTGGCGGGTAATATCCACGCTCTTCACGTCGGCGGCATAGAAAATCATGTCCCGGCTGGGATAATAGCAACACCCGTCCCGGAGAAAATAGGACAAATCCTGATAAATCTCCTTGGCCTTCAGCTCCGAGGGGGCGATGACCAACGCCGGACGGCCCGCCGAGGCCAGCAAGCCCGCCGCCAGATGCCACTTCTGCGCATGTACCACGCCGGAGCACCACACCGTTTGGTTTCGGGCTATGGCGGACGCCGCTTGGGCGAAGGCCGGGAGCTCCCCCAAAGGGGCGAACAGGGCGTTCATGGCGTCGCCTTCTTGTTGAAGGCATTCATCGCCGCCGCCGTGCCCTCTTTTAATACGCACGCCACCGCGTCCCCCGCCAAAGTCACCCCTTGGATAAAGCCGGCCCATTCCTGGCGCGGAAACCGGCTCAGCACATAATCCGACAGCTCCCAGCTCTCCGGCTTGGTCCCGATGCCGATGCGCACGCGCACAATTTCGTCGGTTTTGAGTCCCTCGATGATGCTGGCCATGCCCTTTTGCCCCCCCGCGCCGCCCCGCTCGCGCACGCGCACATCCCCCACCGGCAGGCTCACGTCGTCGTACACGACAATCAACTCCGATGGGGGTAGCTTATAAAAGCGTAAAATTTTTTGCACCGCTTCACCGCTGGCGTTCATATAGGTCTGGGGCTGTACCAGTACAGCCCGCGCCCCCGCCACCGCGCCCTCGCCCACCTCGGCGCGGAAGCGGCGGTGAAGCTTCATTTTAATGCCACAGTCATAGCACAGTTTGTCTATGCACTCAAATCCCACATTGTGCCGCGTACCCTTGTAAGCCGGACCGGGGTTGCCCAACCCCACAATTATGCGCATAACATCGGCATCCCTCTAAATGGCTAAAATCTTCTTCAATGTGTCTAGCGTTTTCATTGCCTGTTTAAAGTCAAAATCCTCAATTTGCTGTGCCAGCACAGCCATTTCCGGCATTGCGCGAAGCTCATCCAGGAAATCGGTGCTGGCGGTTTGGTGGGATGCCAGCAAAGGATAAAGCGCGTCAAAAATCATTTTGGCCTTATCCTTGTCAAAAATCATATGCCCGGGGAATACCGCCGGCCCCGGCGTGCCAATACGCTCCAGCACCTGTGACAATTCCCGCTCCAATACCGAAAGCTGTTCGTCTGTCGGTGCTTTTTTGTCAGCCAATACGCCTTCTATGCTTCTTGCGGTCTGTGCCAGGTCGTGTTCGTTTATCAACTCTGCCAAGCTTTTAAGGGTATGCGCTACGATGTGGGCGGTCTCCATGTCCCCCGCGTCTATGGCATGGGTTATGTCAATGAACGCATTCTTATGGATTTTAGCAAAATCCATCCGCAATTTTCCAAGGACATACATATTGAAATCATCAATGCCTTGTGGCGCGCCCTCCACCGGCTGTCTGGCAATGCTTTCCCTTTTAGCGGCTTCAATTACCTCGGGCGGTTGCTTGTCCCTAATATATTTGTTCAAGATGGCGTTTAACCTGTCCGTCATGATAGGCTTCGAAAGGAAGGCGTCAAAACCGTTTTTAATGTATTCCTCCTCCTGGCCCACCAGCGCATTGGCGGTGAGGACGACGATGGGGTGCGTATAGCCCATATCCCGCAATATTTTCATGGCCTCAGGGCCGTTTATCCCGGGCATCATGTGGTCCATAAACACGATATCGTACACATTCCCCTGTTTTATTTTATCTATGGCCTCTTTCCCACTGTTGCAGGTTTCCACATGCAGTGCGTAAAACGCCAACAGCCCCTGTGCCACATACAAATTGGCTTGCATATCGTCAACCACAAGCACACGGCCATAGGGCATGGGCTCCGGCACAAACTTGCGCCTTTTTTCCACCTTGTGGGCATATATCTCATATTGTTGCAGTTTTTGGGCCGCTTCTTTGCCCAGCATATCCTGTGTGGCTATTTTCTGCGGTATGCTGACGGTGACGGTGGTACCCACCCCTACTTCGCTTTCCATTTCGATGGTGGCGTCCATCATATGCACCAGATTGGATACAATGGACATGCCCAGCCCCGTACCGCTTACATTGCTTTTCTCGCGCTCATGGAAGCGCGTATAGTCATCAAATACAATGGCAAGCTGTTCCGCGCTCATGCCCAGTCCGGTATCGCTGACGGTAATCACCAGCGTCGTATGCCCCGGCTTCAAGGGTCTGCACTGCAAGGACAGCGTAACCTCGCCGGCATCCGTGTATTTGAAAGCGTTTGACAGCAGGTTGATAATAATTTGCTCGATGCGGAGCATGTCGCCTACAAGGGATAGGGGCAACTCCTCGTCCACACGCAAGCTGAATTGAATGCCCTTGTCACCCAAATACGCGTAATGCAGATTAACGGCATGGCCAATCAAACTGCTTATATTATATTCCTCTTGGGCGACGGTCATTTTTCCGCCTTCAATTTTGGAAAAGTCCAGTATGTCGTTGATAATACCCAAGAGTAATTTCCCCGAGCTATGGATTTTCGCAAAATAGTCCTCTGCTGTGGGATGGGCCACGGATGTCTGCAACCCAATCTCCGAAATGCCCAAAATCGACGAAATGGGTGTGCGAATCTCATGGCTCATACGCGCCAAAAATTCGCTCTTGGCCTTGTTTTTTTCTTCCGCTACTTCGATACGCTTTTGCTCTTCGAGTACGCGCTGGGTCAGCTCCTGCTCTTTGGCCGAAGTTTCCTTTACCTTTGCCAATGTGGCTTCAATTTCACGCAGGTCGGCGGCAAAGGTACAAAGCATGTATTTGCCCTTATGCTCGAAACGGCTCAAAGTGATTTGCATGGGTATCGGCTCGCCGCTTTTTGTCTGGTGTATCCACCTGAACCTGGACGTGCCCGTTTCGAAAGCCTCCGCCACATAGACGGCGGCTTTTTCGCTGGAAAGCGTACCGCAGGGCTGATACTCCGGCGAGAAATTAAACCAATTTTTGAGATACTCCTGTTTGCTTTCCACCCCAAAGAGCCGTACCACATGCTCACTGGTGCTGATTAGCTCCTTCTCGGCGTTATACATGTTCATTACGAAGGGTAGCAGGTCAATCATCTTTTGGGTCAAGTCAAAGGCGTTGCGCTCCAGTGCCATGGCCACCTCAGCCTCGCGTATGTCAAGGGCATATGCCACCAGCATGGTCTTGCCGCTATACTCAAAGCGGGATATGGTAATGTCCATAGACACCGGTTCACCGTTTTTTGTTTGGTGTATCCACTTGAAGTTGACATAGCCCTCTTGGAAGGCCCGCTCAAAATAGACGACGGCCTTTTCAGCCGAAAGCGCGCCGCAGGGCTGAAATTCCGGCGAAAACGCGTTGAAGTTTTCAATATACTCCTTCTTGTCCTTGATTTTAAACAGCTTCAACGTATATCCGCTGACATTCATACACTCGTACCTGTCGTTCCATAGGGTAATGACAAGGGGTGCGGAGTCCAGCATCATCTGTATCAGCGCGAGGACATTGCGCGTTTCGGCGGCGGATTCCTCGCTGTCGTCCAGTAGCTTCTTTTGCTCGCGTTCGATACGGCGCACCAAGGCCCTTCCGCCCCATGCAAGGAAAACCATCACCGCGATAGACGCAAGCCAAAGGGGGATAAACCGCGTCGTGCCCGTCCCCCATATATAATTTGAAAGCACGACTACCGACCAGCTCGTCCCCACAATCGGCGCGATAGAAGCGTACCGGAAATCACCGTCCAGGGGAATCGCGTCACCAACCACGCCGCCCAGCTGATATACGCCGTTTACCATGGTTTGCAAATGCAGGTGAATCCTGTGCGCCAGCGCGGGGTTGTAAAGTGCTTCGGGCATACTGACGGGGTTGGCGTACCCGTCGATTAAAACTTCCAGCACCTGCGCGCTGTCTGCGCGAACCAATCCGTTATGGTCAATGATATAGCCCCGCCGGGTAGCCATGTCAAAGTCGCCAAATACGGCATCAAAAACAATCTGCCAGGGCAAACCCACCGCCGCGAAGCCCACAAAGCGGCCCTCATGGTACATCCGGTGGTTCATCCATATATAGGGGCTCCATTGGCCCTCCACGGGGTGGCCGCGCTGTATGCGCAAGGTATCCCCAAACCAGGCCGCATCGTGTTCAACCCGCCGCGCCGGCGCGAGGTCTTCCCCGGTGAAGCCGGTGCGCAGGTCATACACGTTGCGGGAATCATACACTGTGAACATAAGGGACATATACGGCACCCATGCCAGATGGCGCGTAATTTCCTCGATGGCACTTGCCATGCTTTGCGCGTCGTCCTCGTTGGCAAGCCAGTGCGCAACCGTGGTAGAATGGGCGAGCTGTTGCGACAGCACTAAATGTGTGTTTGTGCTGGTGAGGAAATTCGCCGCCGCTTCGATAGCGTATTGCCGCGACAGCCGCCGGGCGGAATCATTGGCGATTTCCATTGAGATTAGGCTACCGATTGCTATAATAATGGCAACGGTAATGGCGAGGATAGCCAAATATACCACCCGCAAACGGGTAGCGAGCCGACTTGTTTTATGCTGGGACTTAGTTGATGTCATAAAATTCACCTGCTAAAGTGTATCACGAATAGCAACGACTTACCATTCAATATGTTACGCAGGGGGAATGAAAAATGAAGCACCGTGAAACAGTAAAGGATATCCTGGCCAATCTGGTGCTGTTTTTGCTGTTTGTCAGCGTCCTTGCGGCGTTGCATATGATTATTTACGCTTCGTTGCCGTGGCTGTATTTGCTGGCGGCCTTTCCTTTCTTTGGCCTGTACCTGGCGCGGAAAAGGGTGTATGTCATCCCTACGTTTTTTGTCATTCACGGGTTGTTTCTGCTGTTGCCCCTGCTTTTTTTCCGCAGTGTGGGGGAGCTCGTCCCCATGATGGGCATTGCGGTGCTGAGTGTGATTTATTCCATCCGGGTGCGCACCAAAAAGGAATGGCGGCCCGAGCCCCGGCAAGCCGTGATGATTACGGCTTCCCTGGCGGCGGTGTTTTTTGTCAGCACCACGGTTTTTGACGTACAGGTAGAGGGCGCGGACCGCTTCTTCTTCGCGGTGACACTCATGATACTGGCCTCGGTGTTGCTGGTGATACAAATGGAAAACGTGGACAGCCGCGTCGAAATCCTGTCCGACCGCCTGCGCAACAGCACCCCCATGAAAAACATACTCACCGCCAACAATATATTAATCAGCGGATTTCTCGCCTTTATCATCGCCGTGGGGATGCTCTCGCTGTTCTCGCCCGACATATGGCGCGGGGTGCAGTGGGCCTTGATAGGGCTGGGGATGGTGGTGACGCTCATCGTTATGTTTTTGATGGCCCACAATTTATTGTGGCTCCGGGAAACCACGATACCGGAAGAGGTGTACACCCACTATTTCCCCGTACCCTTTGAATTAAACCTTGTCCACGACGATTTGTTTGATATGATGGCGGAGGGGATGTACCGGGATTATTTTATCCTAGACGAGGAGGGCGTTGCCGGGGTTGCGCGTTTATTTTACATCCAAAGCGTGCTTTTATTGGCTGTGCTGGCCGTTGTGCTTTTTTTCGCCGGGCGCGCCATCATCCGCGCTGTGATAAGGAATTTCTTCAATAAAACAGGGGGGGACGAAGACGAATCCCTCCTGCCGGGCGATACCCTGGGGCGACTCAAATTCATGCTGGGCGACCTGGCCGCCTTCCTGCCCGGCTTCCGCTCCACATCCAGGCATCCCATACGCCGCGCCTTCGCCAAAAAGGTAAACCGCCACATAAAAAAGGGCACCCCCATCCTCCCCAGCGACACCCCGGACGCCATCGCCAACAAAATCCGCCCGGCAGAAAACATAGACGCCCTCACTTTGCAATATGAAAACGTGCGGTATGGTGGCACAATTTAATTTGCTATGGCATTGCTGGTTGCGGGTTTTTTGTGTACTCGTGGGCGGGGGCGGGTGAATTTATTTATAGCCAAACTGGAGGGTATTATGCTGACATTAAGCAATGTGTCTGCCGGATATGGCGGCGCAGATGTGATTAGGAATATCTCAATGCAAATAAAGGGCAATATATCCATTATCGGGCCGAATGGTTGCGGGAAAACCACCCTGTTGAAAACAATCGCCAATATTTTACCCAGCAGGGGCAAAATTGAATTGTTCGGCAAGCCCTTTTCCTCCATGAAACGGCGTGAAATATCGTTGAACATAGCAATGCTGAGCCAACAGCCCAGCATTTATTTTGCGTTTAGTGTATTTGATACGGTGATGATGGGTCGCTACCTTCACATAAGGGGGCGTATTTCGGATAGCCCCACAAGAGAAGATAACGATGTTGTGACGGGGGCGTTGGAGGCCGTAAACCTGCTGGAAGAGCGGGATAGGGACATTTCCAAGCTATCTGGCGGTCAGTTGCAAAGGGTATTTTTAGCACGGGCGTTGGCGCAGGAGCCGCGCATCATTTTACTCGACGAGCCGACAAACCATTTAGACCTTAAATGCCAAATTGAAATCATTGCGTATTTGAAAAAGTGGGCGCAGGAAGGAAATCGCGCCGTTGTTGGCGTAATGCACGATATAAACCTCGCCATGCGCTTAAGTGATAATTTCATTGTAATGAAAAACGGGGAAATACAAGCGGATGGAAATGTGGATGAAATTATTGCCGATGGCTTGCTGGACGATGTTTACGGAATGGACGTAGCGGCGTTTATGCACTCGGCACTGGACAGGTGGCACACAGCAAACGCATTGCCATTCAAATGCCCGTTGTGATATGGTGTACCCTGTGGATTTGACATAACACGACAGGGCAGGTGGCGATACCATGCTGGGTATGCGTGAAATCTTTTTGGTTTCCGGCGGGCTGGGGCTTTTCCTCTTTGGCATGAAGATAATGTCCGGCGGGCTGGAGCTAATCGCGGGCAACCGTATGCAGGGCATCCTGAAGATGGCCACCTCCAACCGGGTGCTGGCCGTCATTGTGGGCATTATCGCCACCATTGCCATCAATAGCTCCACCGCAGTAACGATTATGACGGTGAGTTTTGTCAATACCGCCATGATGACCCTCGCCCAGGCCATCGGGATTATACTGGGTGCCAACGTGGGGACCACCTTCAGCGCGCAACTTATCGCCTTCCGTATTGATACCTTCGCGCCGTTTTTCATATTCGTCGGCGTCATCATGTATATTTTCTTCAAGAACAGCAAAATCAAAAACACCGGCTACATTGTGCTGGGCTTTGGCATTTTGTTCTTTGGCGTGTCGGTGATGGGTCAGCCCCTGCGGGCCCTGGCCAACGAACCCGCCTTCAACGAATTTCTGACAGCCTTCACCAACCCCTTCCTCGCGCTGATTGCGGGCTTTGTTTTTACGGCCATCATCCAGAGCTCCTCCGCCACCATGGGTATCCTGGTGACGCTACACCTCAGCGGCGTGCCCCTCTCCTTCGAAACCTCGGCCTTTATCATTTTGGGCACCAACATCGGCACCAGCATCACTACGGTCATCGCCTCCATTCCCGCCAACCGGGAGAGCAAGCGGGCGGCCTTGTTCCATATCATGTATGACATCATCGGGAGCGCGGTCTTCGGCACGCTGATATTCGTGATTCCCGCTATTTTGAACTGGTTCACCGCCACCTGGTACGAGCCGGCGCGGCAGGTGGCCATGTTCCACACGCTGTATAATTTTGCCACCATGTTCCTGTTGTTGCCCTTCGTGGGGCCCATCGCCAAGCTGATGACGCGCCTGGTTCCCGCCAAGGTTGACGAGGGCGACGCGGTGTACGAAAAGAAATTCCTGTATCTGGAATCCGCCCTGAACACATCCCCCTCCGTCACCCTCATGAACGCGAAATCCGAAATTCTCCGCATGGGCAGGCTGGCCAACGAAAACCACCGCCTCTCCGTAGAGGCTTTCTTCGAAAACGACATCAATAAAAAAGAAAAAATCCGCGAGTACCGGAAAATCATCGTCTTCCTGCGTAAGGCCATCAAGCAGAAGCTCATCGAGACCAACAGCATGGCCGTGACGCGGCAAGAGGCCAAGCGTATCCAAAAAATGGTGGGCATCTTAAACGACATCAGCAAAATAGACGAACAGGCGAAAAATATTTTGAGCTGTACCAAGGACATGGAGGAAATCAAATTCGATTTCTCCCCCACCACCCTTAGCGAGCTGAAGCGGCTAAGCGGCATCGTGGACGAGGTGCTGAACGAGTCCCTCCTGGCTTACGAAGTGGAGGACGCCAGGAAGCTGTCCATGATAAAATCCCAAATGAAAATCGTGAAATCCTTGAAGGCCGCCTGTGTGGAAAGCCGCGCAGAGCGGTTGGTGGACGAAAACTACAGCACAGAGAAAACCGCAATTTTTACCACGATTATCAGAAGCTTCGAGCGCAGCGCGGAACGGGCAAAGGACATCGCCTTTTCCATTTCGCCGGAGAAAAATTAGCAAGGGAGAGATAATATGTTCAATACAGATATTGGCATAGACCTGGGCACGGCCTCGGTCATCGTATACATTCGCGGCCAGGGGACGGTGCTGAAGGAGCCCTCCGTGGTGGCTATTGACAAGAACACGGACAGTATTTTGGCTGTGGGGGAGGACGCCCGCAGTATGCTGGGCCGCACCCCCGGCAACATCGTGGCCATACGCCCCCTGCGCGAGGGCGTGATTTCCGATTATCACATTACGGAAAAAATGTTAAAATATTTTATTAACAAGGCCGTGGGGCGTCCCCTCATGCGCAAGCCAAGAATTGCCATATGCGTCCCCTCCAACGTCACCGAGGTGGAACGGCGCGCCGTAGAGGACGCGGCCCGCCAAGCCGGGGCCCGGCAGGTCTTCGTCATCGAGGAGCCCATCGCCGCCGCCATCGGTGCGGGCATTGACATTGCCCGTGCTTGTGGTAGTATGGTGGTCGATATAGGAGGCGGTACTACCGATGTTGCCGTTATTTCCCTGGGTGGCACGGTGGAAAAAACTTCTATAAAGGTAGCCGGCGACCATTTCGACGAGGCCATCATGCGCTACATGCGGCGCAGGCACAACCTGCTTATCGGCGAGCGCACGGCAGAGGACTTGAAAATCCACGTGGGCACAGCCTATGAGCGGGAGACCCCGGTAAGTATGGACATACGCGGGCGCAACCTCGTAACGGGCCTGCCCCGGACCCTGGCCGTCACCTCCGAAGAAATGCAGGAGGCGTTGCAGGAGTCCGTCTCCAGCGTGGTGGACGCGGTGCATCAGGTGCTGGAGCGTACCCCGCCGGAGCTGGCCAGCGATATCGCCGACCGGGGCATCGTCATGACCGGCGGCGGGAGTCTGCTGTACGGGCTGGATTTGTTGCTGACCGAGCGCACGGGCATACAGACGGTTATCGCCGAGGAAGCCGTAACTTGTGTGGCCGTTGGTACCGGCCGGTACATCGAGTACGTTTCCGCCGGGAAGATTAATCTTACAGACCCATACAGACGATAGAAACCAAAAGGGGGATACATAATGGTTAGGGGCTTATACACCTCCGCGCTGGGTATGATTACCAACATGCAGCGGATGGACGTCATCACCAACAATATGGCCAACGCCGACACCACCTCGTTCAAGCGGGACCATGTGGTGTCACACCAATTTTCGGAATTAATGATGAACCGGCTCAACGACCCGTGGAATATGCCGGGTGTGCGCTGGTTCAAAGCCTCGCCCATCGGGCCGGTGGCACCGGGCGTGTTCATCGACGATGTCTTCACCGACTGGACCCAGGGCAGTATGCGCCAAACGGGGGCCAATCTGGATATCGCTTTGCAAGGCCAGGGTTTCTTCGTGGTCAACCACAACGGCGAGCAGCTCTTTACCCGGGACGGCTCCTTCACCTCCTTTGACGGAATGCTCCTCACCGCAGAAGGCGGCCGGGTGCAGGGCCTAAACGGGGATATTGTGTTGCCCGACGGCATACCCGTGCTTAGTGAAACCGGGCGCATCTACGTCAATGGCGAATATGTGGATACCTTACTGCTCACCACCTTCACCGACTTGCACTCCCTGCGGAAAATGGAGGACAACTTCTTCCGCACCACAGAGCATTCCGTCCGCGCCGCCTTCGAGGGGCGGGTGCATCAGGGCTTTCTGGAAAATTCCAACGCCAACATCGTCAGTGAAATGGTGCAGATGATAGCACTCTCCCGCGCATTCGAAACCAATGCGCGTATTCTGTCCGTCCAGGACCAAACCCTGCAACGGGCCGTGAACGATATAGCACGGACATAACCGCAGCGGGGCAACGCCCCCACTAAAAATGTATGGAGTGATGCGATATGATGCGTTCATTGTGGACGGCAGCATCGGGCATGAGAAGCCAGATGTTGCAAATAGACAATATTTCCAACAATTTAGCCAATGTAAATACCACGGGCTTTAAACGGGAGCGGGTGGAGTTCAAGTCCCTGCTGTACGAGACCATGCGCCGCGCCGACCTTGACCCGGTGAATATGACGGGCCGCCCCGTCAATTTACAAGTGGGCCATGGCGTTCGCCCGGCGGCGGTTTCCCGGATTTTCATGCAAGGGCCCCTGCAACGTACCGACAACCATACCGATATCGCCATCGAGGGCGACGGCTGGTTCCGGGTACGGGGCAACTTCGATGAATATTTCTTCACCCGGGACGGCTCCTTCAAGCTGATGCCCGACGGGGACGGCGGGTTGATACTGGCCACCTCCGACGGCTTCCCGGTGATGAGCACCGACGGGGACATCATTACCATCCCCGAGGATATACCCTCCCGGGACGTAAGCATCGACGATTTCGGTACCCTGCGCCATGTGAACGAGCTGGGCGAAATGGTTGAGCTGGGCTATCAGCTGAGCATCTACCAGTTTTCCAACCCCCAGGGCATGGAGGCCGTGGGCGGTAATTTGTTCATAGAAACCGTTGCCTCCGGCCCGGCCCTCTCCGAGGCCGAGGGGGAAACCGCCCGCATCAGCCGCGTTATCCAGGGCTACCTGGAAATGTCCAACGTACAAATCGCCGAGGAAATGGTGAACCTCATCGTGTCCCAGCGGGCCTTCGACCTTAACTCCCGCGCCATAACCACCACCGACGAAATGCTACAGACGGCCATTAATCTAAAGCGGTAGGGGGATAAACCATGGAAATCATCAGTGCCAGCAATACCCAACTACGGGACTTGGCCATGACCCAACAGCGGCATAGTTCAGAAATTGGCCGCTTTCAGGAAATGTTTGCCCAGGCTATGGATAACCGTATCGACCCCTCCCACGAGGGCACGGTGCTGGACCGGGCCGCCATCCGTCACGCGGCGGAGGTGTTTGAATCCTATTTCATACAAATGATGTTCCGGGAGATGCGCAAGACCACCCTCAACGAGAACAGCTTCATCCCCAAGAGCCACGCGGAGAAAATTTTCACCAGCATGAAAGATGAGGAAGTGTCGAAGCAGGCCGCCGCCGCCGGGGGGATTGGCCTTGCGGATATGATTTACCGGCAGATGACCCGGCATTTGGACTAAAGCAAAATAAATTCCTACACAAAAAAAACGAGATTTCGGCTTGCGCCCACTCTCGTTTTTTGTTTGGCTTTTTGTTTGGCTTTTTGTAAAAATCCCTTTTACCGCCGCATGGGGCTGATGTAGACCTGGTTGGCGTTGAGCCCGGTCTTGCGCATGGCGGTGTCGAGGATAATGGCCAGCTCGGAGTTGGTGAGGGTATCCTGGCCTACGATGATGTCCACGCCATTGTCGGAGATGCGGACATAGACCTCGGGAAAGCCCTTTGACTGGAGGAGGGATTCCACGCCGGATTCGCGCTCTACGCGGCGTTGGATTTCCAGCTTATCTTCCACGGCTTGCTCGCGCTGGGCTTCGCTCACGTTTTCGTTGTTAATCAGCTCGGTGAGGGTGGCACTCAGGCTGGAGCGGTGCTGTTCCCGGTTGAGCCGCGCCTGTACGAAGAAGGGCTCGTTGGTGTTGCGGTCCACAAAGATGGCCTCGCCCGCTTCGGTGATGTTCTCCTCGTTGGTGGGGAGCGCGATGATTTGGCTCAAATCAAGCTCGGCAAAGGTGGGCCAGGTGATGTCGTCGGCGAAGGCGGAGATGGCCGGGTTATGGGTTGTTCCCCAGGGGTCTCCCATGCCCACCAACGCGCCGGAGGGGCCAATGAGCGCGGCGATTTCGCCGTCGTTGAGCCGGTAGCCGATATGCTCCTCATCGGGCCGCGAGTCCAGCCAGGTAAGGTAGCCCGCAATGGCTATCATGATAACCAGCGCGCTGATAATAATTTGGTTCCTCTTGAGTACAAAGATGTCACTCGGGCCTTTAAAACGGCGTTCTTTGCGTTCCTTCATTATTATTGCCTCCCTTTTTTATGAACTTCTTTTATTGCCTTTTCATGGTTAATATTTGAATGCGGTGGGCATCTATGCCCAGCACAGCCTGTGCCGCCCGCGTCAAATCCGTTCGTACCAGCGGGTCCTCCCCTCCCTGCGTGATAATGACAATCCCTTCGATGGCCGGCATACTCTCGCGCAGCACCAGCGGCTGGCTACCGCCGTTGCGGTCGGAAACAAGAACCGTATGCCGCGCTTCGTTGTGCTGGCGGGTTTCCCGGTGGCCGCCTTGGGCGTCCTCCTCCCGGGTAAAGGCTTCGCTGGCGGTGCTGTCTATGGCGAAAACCGTTTCCCGCACCGTGGAAAAACCCAGCATGACCCGCACCTGCCCCGCGCCCTGCATCAAAGAGAAAAATGCTTCCAGCCGCTCCTCCGTGGCGCGTAAATCGGAGTCCGCCGGGGCCGGGGAGGTATACGCCATGGGTACGGGGAAATCCGCACCCTGCGGGACGTTCCTGTCTCCCGTGGTGAGGAACCGCCCCACCAGCATGAGCAAGGCTCCCGCGGCCAGCAATGCAAAAAACAGGGTCTTCTTGTTCTTTTGTAACATGGGTTCACCTCATCAAGGGTAGCGTAGTATCACATGTATATGCTCATGGGGAAGGTTATAGAAGTCGGCGATTAAATTTTTTGCTTCACTGGCAAGGGGGTGGGCTTCGGCGGCGGCTTCCCGGTTCACCCGCACTGGCTCTATGCGGATAAAGGGGACGCGGCGGGGCTCTTCGGCGCGGCTGACACTGACCCAAGCCCCTGTTATGCGGGTGAAATCCTCGGTATAGGAAAAGGAAGCCTCGTGCAAGGTAATGTCACTCCGGGCGAGCATCCCCCGCAACTGTATCGTTAGCTGTTCCTCAAAGGCCGCAGACAAATGCGCCCGGTGCAAAGCCGTGTACCCGGGCTCCCCCGGGGCGAAGGCGGGCTGTAGGATGGGCAACCCCGCCACCCCGGCGAAGAAATCCAACCCGTCGAAGTCCGCGCTGAAATTCCGCAGGGGCGCGATGACCATAATCACCAGCACAAAGCCCGTCACCAGCGTGACAAACTTCCGGTACTTTCCCGCCGGGGCCACCCTATGCGCCACCCCGGCAAAGAGCAGGTAATATGTTATATTCGTAATGTAGCTGAAAAATGCAGACATAAAGGCTCCTTTCGTGCCGGGGGGTTGGCGGGGGGCGAATGGGTCGCGCTAGCACTCATCGCTGGATGATTGGCCTGGCCGGGGAAGTGGTTGCGTTCGTTTCGCTCCGCGAACCCAACGCCAACCACGTAACCCCGTCCCGCGCCACTAATCTGCGCGAATGAGCGAGACGCGCTTACCCATTCACCCCCCGCCAACCCCCATCCCCCCATCCCGCTGTGTGTAAAAAATTACTGGACACCAACAGTACGCACACTTTTATAGATGCTGGTTTTCAAGTAATTTATTTAACAGTACTCCGCTTCACTCGGGCGAGGTGGGCTGGGAGGGGGGTGAGGTGGAGAGTGATAAGCGCGAATTGTGAAATCGCGATGATGCGTGGCGCAGGTGCGGCTTAGTGCTTGGCGTTTGGCTTGTGTAACAAGACCAACGCAAGCACTTGCCACACCAAGCCATCTCATCAAGCGATGAACACCAGCGCGTTCACTCTCCACCTCACCCCCCTCCCAGCCCACCCCCTCCCGCTGTCAAAAGGAGAGGAGTATTACTACTGAATACAGGCACATCACCCCAAGCAAAGCGGCGGCGGCGAACAGTTGGCCCATGGCCTTACTCGCGCTGTCCATACAGGCGGTGAGCCGCGCATCCGAGATGGGCTGGATGATGGCGGCGGTGATTTTATAGACCCAGGAGAGGACTAGAATTTTCAGCAGGGGCGTGGCCAGGGCCAGGCACAGCAGGAGCACCAAAGCCACCAGCACGCCGCTCCGGGCGGCCTGGGAAAAATGGATTACCGTGTCCATGGCGGCGGTAAGGGCGTTGCCCACCATGGGGACCGCTCCCACCGCGCTCCGGGTGGTACGCAAAGCGGCATTATTAATAATGGGCGCGGAAATACGCTGGATGGTGAGCAAGAACATGAACACGCCCACGATGGCCTTCAGGGAATAGTCGGCGATTTTGCGCACCAGGCTGGCCAGCTTGTCCAGCTTGTTGTCTTCGTTGAGCTGGTTTACGATGTCCAGGGCCGCCGCGCTCAGCACCAAGGGGACGAACACGCCGGAGATGAACCAGGTAATTAATTGAAGCGCGAAGAAAAGCAAGGGATGAAAGCCCGCCGCGCCCAGGAAGTTGCCGCTCATGGCCATCAGGCTAATCATGAGGGGGACGGCGGCGGTCATCATGGCGGTGACGGCGGAAACCAGCCCCGTAAGGATATCCACGGAAATATGAAACGAGGAGATGGCCAACAGCACCGCCAGCAAATAGGTGACGTAGAAGCCCATTTCCCCTGCCGATTTGTGGGTGAAGGCTTGGGTGAGGCAATGCATCAGCGCGCCAAGGATGGCGATTATTAATAACTGCCGGATTAACTGCCCGTTGGCGAAAAACTCCGCGAAGATTAGGTTCCCCCCGGCACTGAGAATGCCCGTAAGGGATAAATCCAGCTCCCCCCGCACCGCTTGCTGGGCCAAGTCGATAAACCGGGGCAGGCCGGGCCTGTCCAGCGCGGTCAAATCATAGCGGTCGAGCTGTAACAGGTTTTCCAATTCGAAGCCGTCCGGGGCTGTTCCGTGCCACGCGCCGCTCACGGCAGTAGCCCGATGACAATGCCCGCAATGTCGATAACAATGGGCATGGCCATAACCAAAATAATCAGCCGTCCCGCCATATCAATTTTGGCCGCGATGGCGGATTCACCCGCGTCCATGCACACCGACGCGCCCAGCTCCGCCATGTACGCAATGCCAATGACGCGCAAAACCAGGCCCACATACCGTGCCCCGCCCTCCAGCATTTCCCCCAGCTGGGTAAACACCCCGATGGCATAGGCCAGCTCGGGCAAGACCATGACAAACAAAAGCACGCTGGCGGCAATGGTAATGAGTAAAGCGATTTCCGGGCTTTGCTTTTTGATGGTCAACGCCAGCACCGCACACAAAATACCCGTCGCGATTATCTGTAGGATGGTCATGGCTACAGACCAAAAATGACCTGCACTTCGGTGAACAGCTCACTTACATATTGAATCACCCAAAACAGCACCACCAACAGCCCGGCCAAGGTGGTCATCATGGCCTGTTCCTCCCGCCCGGCGCGGTTCAACACCTGATTCAGCACCGCCACCAAAATCCCCACCGCGGCAATTTGAAACACGACACTTATATCCATAAGACGCCTCCTCCAGCCCTACCACAGTACTACCACCAGCAGCAGTCCCCCCACCACACCCAGACTGCGGTACATTTTTTTATTCTTGTCCGCTTGCGTCTGCAAGGCCACCGCCTTCTCATCAATATAGCTGAGCGTATACTCTATGGCGTTGCGTTGCATTTCCTTGTCCAGATAGCCCAGGGTCTTGCCGAAGCCCTCCACCACGGCCCAATCCTCTTCCGAAAGCCGCGTCTGCTCCTTCACTTCCCCTATCGCTTGCATCCACAGTCGGTAGGCCGTTTCCCCCTCGCCCTGGGCCAGCAATTCCCCAAAGCGCGTAAACATGGGCTCCACCCAGCGTTGTACCCGCTTGCCGATGTTCACCGCGGCGGCGGGGAGGGGCGTGCGCATATATTCGATTTCCGAGGACAAAATCAGCAACGCCTTTTTAAATTCCAGCAAATCCAGTGTCCGCTGGGTCTCCAAGGCGGCATAATAAAAGCCCAGAGCCGCCGCGCCGCCCACCACCGCCATCGCGCCAATCAATTGCATTAACATGGCAACCCACTCCCGTCATAGACCCCCCGCACCCGCCCCGGCGCGTCCAGCACCACAAACCGCTCCACCGCGCCCAAGGCCACAAGCCGCGCCAAGGCCGGATTTTTACCCACATCCTCCACGCCGTACCCATGGGCACTACACAGCAATTTGACCCCCGCGTTAAGCAGCTGCTCCACGGCCTTGGCGTCTTTTTCGCCGCCCAGCTCGTCCACCGCCACCACATGGGGCGACATGGCGCGTAGTAGCATCACCATACCCTCGGCCTTGGGGCAAGCGTCCAGCACATCGGTTCTCACACCCACGTCGTTCTGGGGGATGCCTTGAAAGCAACCCGCCACCTCGCTCCGCTCGTCCACCAAGCCCACGGTGAGCCCCCCGTCGGAAATCTGCCGCACAATGTCCCGGAGAAAGGTCGTCTTCCCAAACCCCGGCGGCGAAATAATCATCGTGTGATAAAAACGGGAGCCCGTATATATAATAGGAAGCAATCCATCCGCGCACCCCGGCACGCTGTGGGCAACGCGGATGGCCAACGCGCTGATATGCCGCCAGGCACGCACCACGCCCCCCTCCACCACGGCCTGACCCGCCACCCCCACCCGATGCCCCCCCGGAAGGGTAATGTACCCCTGTGACAATTCCGATTCGAAGGCATAATAAGAATGGCGGCTGACGCGCTCCATGGTTTCGGCGATATCGGCCAGCCCCGGCACAAAGCCACCCGAGGCAACCATTTCCCTGCCCCCCGAGCGCACAAGCACAGGCTTGTCCGCCCTTAGCCGGATTTCCGTTATCCCCGCCAAAACCTCCGCGCCCAGCCCCTTCAAGCAACGGGCAATCTCCGTCCCCAAAAAATGCGTTATCATTCGTATCGCTCCCTATCCCAAACTCGTCCTAAAAAAATATATGACAAGCCCCCCGCAGATATGCAAGGGTTAATTTATAGCCGAATAAAAAAGGGGATACTTCGGGTAGAAGTATCCGCTTTCTAGGGTTTATGATATGAAGGGTGTTTCAAATGCGAAGCACTACTAAATTAGTTATTCATGCCTACCACGGTAAGTTGTACATCAAGTATGCCGTATCTTCCGTTATATTGCGCAAATACTGTATTTTCATCAATGCGCAGTATATGCTCAAACACAAACGGAATCGCAATGTGCCCATCCCTATCAATCATGCCCCACTTGCCGCCTTTGTGCATAGGGATAGTATCATATCTAAGAACTGCCCCACCTAACGTGCCGCCTCCATCAAATATAAAATCGGTGACAAAAGCATCGAAATACATTACAGCAAACCTGCCTCTATATGCGTCATCCTTCAAATATTCATTGCCCAAAGCCGTAACATTTCGTACTGATGAATCAACGCGCTCCACCATCATAATCCGAAACTGCTCACCCCATTGAACAAATAAATCCGTCCATTCATCAATCGGTCGTAAATCAATGCCAGCGTAATCTCCAACGCCTCCAAATCCAAGTAATGACAATTCAGGGTCATATACCCAGCCCCTGCCAAGAGGCCCATGTCCTCCATGTAAAACAGCATACTCGCCTGTTAATTGCCCTGTTGTTCCATCAATTGCCATCCCGCCGTATAGCGCAGTCGAAAAATCAGCGCAACAATGATAAATACGCTCATATTCCAATGTGGGTAAAACAGTCCAAATAAAATTGGAATACGCAAATCGTTCCGATTCATCTTCATTGGGTGCATTTCCATAAACTTCTTGTTGCGTTACTTCATCGTATTCATTTTGCATAAACTCGTTTGTCTGTTCGTTATTGCAAGCAGTGAAAAAAAGAGTGGTACAAAAAATAATGATTAATGGCAATATTTTTTTTGTTTTTTTCATGTAAAACTCGCCTCCACAAATATAAATTTTCTACTGCAAGTTAATTATATCATGGGAAGCCGGCACGCAATAACGATAATTTCCCCGCGCCATTGATACCTTGAGCATTTGAGCGTTACCGTTATTTATAAAGCTACCTTGACAACACAAATCCTAGTTAGAGAGAAGATTATCTATTCATTTGCTGTCGATAAAAATTGCTCATAACGGTCGGCTGGGTTTTGCGGTTGCCCCAATGCGACCAAACTGTTTGCGTTCAAAATTTCCAATTGCTGTAGAATACTGCCCAGCATAGACATACGCTTCATATGACTTTCAACAAAACGGGCGTTAATGCTTGCTTCTTCCTCTGCCGACAAAGGAGCAGGCGGAGGCGATGATGGCACATTCGCACCGCTGGTCATTTGAATTGCACCCTCCGGCACAGGCAGGATTTCTCTGTACACCGCACGTCCAATTTTCCGAAACAGAATGTCATGTTCAGACAATTCTTCATTTACGCGCTGGGGGGTAAATTCTACGCCCGCCGCTTTTTTTGCCGCTAGTTGGTTTGCCCACGGCTCAACCTTGCGCAATGTTGCTACGGACAGGTTATTGTAACTTCCCACTGTCATTGTGTGTTGCCTCCTGTGTGGTTCGCTTCCATGCGCATATTTTGTGTTCCCATTTTATTCGGTTATAAAAACCCACATCTATATCGGTTATTCATTAATAAATCCCAATCCCGATTGCTGAAGCCCTGCCCGGTATGTAGGACGAGGATAGTATAGGTAGCTGTCATCATGACAGTTGCCGCGCCCTTTTATTAATTTTCTTCGTCTGCGTTACGTTCATCAATCATCAGCTTTTCAAGGCGCGTTATATCGGGGAATACCATTTTTACCCCTCTTGCATACAAACGCCGTATTTCTTTGAATCGCTTTGTAATCTCTTTTTGCACAACAGGATTAACCGCCATAGGTATACCTGCAACGGTATGTACATGGTCTATATATTTGGGTAATATCGGAAACATATTTTGGAATAAGAAAGCAGACTGTCCGTCACCATACCGAGCAATTAATATTTTAAGGCAATTACCGTACCGTAATTTTTCCTTTTCAATGATAGTACTATATTTATCAATACGTCCACTCATGGGAATAACCCACAATAACCCCGTTTTACTGTCGGCAAGGCAAAAATGACTCACAGTAAAGCCCCGCCGATTGTTACCTATCGGCGGGGCAAAATTTTCAACCCTTTATTTGTACCCCGCTCCGGTTTGCGGCGGAAATTTGACGACCTTTTATTTATACCCCGCTCCAGTTTGCGGCGAAAATTTACCGTGCGTTTAAGCACAGCTATATTATATGCAAATCACAGAAAAAAATCAACAATGTGTCTTACTCAAAAATCGCGCCGTCGGTTTTGAGATTTTTTATCCTCAGCGCGTAACGCTTCCATTGTCGGATATATGAAATACCGATGCCTACGTTAATCAGCCCGATGACATATGCCAATATTAATAGCGGATGGAGATGCGAGTATATATTACCGATTCCAGAAGCGATGTTTATGTTTGCGCGTATCATAGCATGGATAAAAATAACCATAAAAAGTGACATTGCTATTGTCCCCACAATCGTATCCGTGGCGAGTATGCGTTGATAATATCTGATTTGCGATTCTCTGTCCGTATGCAAATTAAACACGCCGTCAGCGGCCTTCTTTCGCAACAAAACGTGTTGAAAAGCGTGGCCTACACATTCAATTCCATGCTCTCTTAAAAAGGAGAAATATCGGATTGATTTTGAGTGTCCGAAGCATTTGTCAAAAAATACATAGCGATAGGCATATTCACCCGGCTCCCCTTGCGCAAAGGTGTAACGGCTCATTAGTGTGTCCGCACCTACGCAAATTAAGCCACTGCTTGCCAACTCGTTCAGCCATTCCTCGGTTTTTTCCACATCGTATGGATATTTCCATAGTCTAGTTTTCATTTCCCGCACCCAACCTTTCCTGCTGCCCGATTTTAATGAGTTCCTCCAGCCGACAAATTTCAGCCTGTAAAACTACCCTGCCTGCCGGCGTAATGACATACTCTTTTTTTCGTGACGCTGTATTATGCCCGACAGCGCATATCCACGCCTTGTCCAGGAGGTTGTTTATCGCTCCGTAGAGTGTTCCCGCGCCAAGCACGACCCGCCCGTGCGTCAATGCTTCAATGTGTTGCATTACAGCATATCCGTGGCGCGGTTCAAGCATAGAGATAAGAATTAAGTAAACCCCCTCGGTAAGGGCGCCTTGCCCAAGCCTTTCGCTCAACCCAATCAACCCCCCTCCAATAGACACCATCCACTATATCGCCTGACGTAGTACCATTATATCGTCAGACGTAATACTTGTCAATACCAAAATCCTGGGCAATCCTCCCTTGCGTGATTTCACTTCATATGGTAGTGTTTGCGCAATCATAGCCATAAACAAGAGGTAGGTGTAAACGATGAACAGTTATTCGGTGATGATAGTGGATGATTCCCCCTTTACCGTGGCCATCATCCGCGACATTTTGGAAAGGCACGGCCATCAGGTGGTAGGGGTGGCGGAGACGCTGGATGAGGTAAACGAGGTGGTGCGCGCCACCATGCCGGACCTCGTGACCATGGACATAACCCTGCCCGGCACCGACGGCTTGGAATGTACCCGCGCCATCCACCAGTTCAACCCCATGATAACGGTAATCGCCATTAGCTCCATGAAGGACGACGACATCGTAAGCGAAGCCATCCGGCACAACATTTCCGCGTATATTCAAAAGCCCCTGGACGAGGACGAATTTATCGACACCATCAATAAGGCCATGTCTACCGACGACTTGTTTGAAGTCGTAGACGCAGAATATTTCGGTGTAATCAAAGAAGCCTTTCAAAAGGGCATCCACAGCATGACCAAGACGAACCCGGCCTTCAAAGAGGAATTTGAATGCGACGAGACCATCCTCTCCGAAGGCGTCACCTCCGTGATAAATATTATTGGCAAATACCCCGGCCGCATGTTGTTCAGCCTGTCGAAGGCGACGGCGGCGGGTCTTGCCGTGTCTATTCTCAAGCGCGAGCCCCGGGAGGGCGAAATCAACAATTTACTGATGGAGCTGACCAATATCGTGTCGGGCCACGCGGTTTCGCGGCTCAACGCCACCATTAATAAACGCAACCGCTCCTACAATTTGCGTCTGTCGCCCCCCTCCATTTTTGTGGGGCAGGACATGCAGGTATTCCCACCAGGCTTCAAAACCCAGTCGGCCCTCATTGAAACCGTTTTTGGCGACATTATACTCAACGCCGGCTTCAAGAAGGGGGAATAACCGTGGATGTAAATTTAATCAACCCCTTCATCTTGGCCTTCAATCATGTTATGAAGCAAGTCGGCTTCTCGGAGATAAAAAGCGGTGCCATGTCCGCGAAGAGTAAGGACATTACAAGCAGTGGCGTTATCTTGATGGTGGGCTTCGTAGGGCAGTTGCAAGGTAATATCGTCTATGTCATTGATGCCGAAAGTGCCAAAAAAATCGCCTCCACCATGATGATGGGTATGCCCGTGAACGAGCTGGACTCCATGGCGTGCAGTAGCCTTTCAGAGCTCTCGAACATGCTCTCGGCCCACGCGGCCACCCATTTGTCGGCCATGGGATATGTTGTGGACATTTCGCCCCCCGGCTTGTTCCAGGGGGAAAACATCACCATGACCATGAGCTCGAACAAGGTACTGTGCATTTTGTTTTACGCAGACGGCATTCCCATTGAGCTAAATATCACAATAAGTTAAAAAAACGCAAAATCGTGAAAAAATCTAATCTAATCTGCCCAAAACGCGGCATAACCGCAAATATCTGCCATTGCAAAAAAAAGGGAGTGGGATTACACTACCGCAGGATTTAGCACTCATTCACATAGAGTGCTAACAAAAATAAATTTAATAAAATATAAGGAGGTAACACATGCAACTCAAACCCTTGTGCGACCGTGTCGTCATCAAGCAGCTCGAAGCCGAAGAAACCACCAAATCCGGCATCGTACTCCCCACCGGGGCAAAGGAAAAGCCCCAGCAAGCCGAAGTCGTGGCTGTTGGCCCCGGCGGCGTGGTAGACGGTAAAGAAATCAAAATGGAAGTCAAACCCGGCGACCGCGTGATTTACTCAAAATATGCGGGCACCGAAGTAAAGCTGGAAGAAGATGAATACATCATCGTAAAGCAAAGCGATATACTCGCGATTGTTGAATAGGAGGAGGCGCACATGGCAAAGCAAATCAAATACGCAATTGATGCCCGCACCGTATTGGAAGCGGGCGTAAACAAACTGGCCAATACGGTCAATATTACCTTGGGCCCCAAGGGCCGCAACGTGGTGCTGGACAAGAAGTATGGCACACCCCTCATCACCAACGACGGCGTCACCATTGCCAAGGAAATCGAACTGGAGTGCCCCTTTGAGAACATGGGCGCGCAAATCGTGAAAGAAGCCGCCACCAAGACCAACGACGTGGCCGGCGACGGCACCACCACGGCCATCGTACTGGCCCAGGCCATCGTGCGCGAGGGCTTGAAGAACATCGCCGCAGGCGCGAACCCCATTATTCTGCGCGAGGGGATGCAAAAAGCCACCGACGCCGCCGTGGAAGCCCTGCAAAAGATGACCCAAAAAGTGGACGGCAAGAACCACATCGCCAAGGTGGCCGCTATTTCCGCGGGCAACGTGGAAGTGGGCAACATGGTGGCCGAAGCCATGGAGAAGGTGTCCTCCGACGGCGTTATTACCGTGGAAGAGTCGAAGACCATGATAACCGAGCTGGAGCTTGTGGAAGGGATGCAGTTTGACCGGGGCTACCTTTCGGCTTATATGTGTACCGATATGGAAAAAATGGTGGCTGTCCTGGACAACCCCTATATTTTGATAACCGACAAGAAAATCTCCACCGTGGCGGAAATCCTGCCCATTTTGGAGCAAATCGTGCAAACCGGCGCGAAGCTACTCATCATCGCCGAGGACATTGAAGGGGAAGCCCTCACCACCTTGGTGCTCAACAAACTGCGCGGCATGATTCACTGCGCCGCCGTAAAGGCCCCCGGCTTCGGCGACCGCCGCAAGGCCATGCTGGAAGATATCGCCATCCTCACCGGCGGGCAGGTTATCTCCAGCGAGCTGGGCCTTGACCTGAAGGACGCCACTTTGGAATCCCTGGGCCGCGCCAAGACCGTGAAAGTGGAAAAGGAAAATACCATTATCATCGACGGCTCCGGCTCCGGCGACGAAATCAAGAACCGCGTTGCGCAAATCAAGTCCCAAATCGAGGAAACCTCTTCTGATTTCGACAAGGAAAAACTGCAAGAGCGTTTGGCGAAAATGGCCGGCGGCGTAGCCGTCATCAAGGTGGGCGCGCCTACGGAAACCGAGCTCAAAGAAAAGAAACTCCGCATGGAGGACGCTTTGGCCGCTACCCGTGCCGCAGTGGAAGAGGGCATTATCTGCGGCGGCGGCTCTGCCTATATCCACGCCATGGGCGATGTGAAAAATGTCATCGACAGCCTTTCCGGCGATGAAAAGACCGGCGCGCAAATCGTGATTAAGTCCCTGGAAGCCCCCGCGTGGCAAATCGTGGCCAACGCCGGGCTGGAGGGTGCCGTCATCGTGGACGCCCTGAAGGCGAAGGAAAAGGGCGTGGGCTTCGATGTCCTGGCGGAAAAATTCGTCAACATGGTGGAGGCGGGCATCATCGACCCCACCAAGGTAGCCCGTTCCGCTTTGCAAAACGCCACCAGCGTGGCGGCCACTTTGCTCACCACAGAAGCCGTCGTCACCGATATTAAAGAACCCGAACCCCCCATGCCCCCCGGCGGCGGCGGCGGAATGGGTATGATGTAGGGATGAAATAATTAATGCAATACCTTGGGGGCTTTACCCCCAAACCCCCACGCGCTTTTGAAAAAGCGCGACCAAAACTTTAATAAAAAAGCCGCGTTCGCGGCTTTTTTGGTGGTTTTTGTCAAACTTTTTTTCAAAAAGTTTGCAGGGTGTGGGACGGAGTCCCACGGTTTTAATCTTATCCGGTTACATTACCTCAACCCATTCCACAGGTTGCCCATGGGGTCGCTCCAAAAGTCGGCGTTGAAGGGTGAGGGCTGGGGGTCGGGAATTTCCTGCCCGTTGGCGAGGGCGTTTAGTGTGGCGGAAAACCCGGGAAGGCGGGCGGCACCGGAGCTGATGTGGCGCATGGGATTTTGCGCCACATTGTTGGCGAGCCGGCTCAAATTGCCGACGAAGGCACTGGGCCGGTTATTATTCGTTCCAAGAAAACGCTCCACCATGCCGTTTTCTGCGGCTTGGCGGAGCTGATTGTCGTTTATGGTCAGACGCCCGTTGCTTGTGGTTATGCCCATGGCTTGCAGTGACGAGCGGCTTATATGCAATTGCGTTTCAAGGCTACGCAACAAGGAGCGGGTGCGGGCGTCGTTGGTGTTGGCGCGGGCGGTTTCCAGCAACGCGTTGATATCGTTCACCATTTGGCGTACCGCCTGTTGGGTGCCCGGTATGTTCCTTCCGACGGTAAGGGTCGCCTCCCCCGTACTTACCAGCGTTATTTGCAATCCGCCAGGCAGGCTTATTTCATTGGATGGCGAGGTTTGGGATTCGCCACCGTTTACGGAAAAGACGGCGTCTTGCCCTTCGCGTGTAACCGTGTCCGCACCGGTGAAGGCCACGGCGTCCCCTTCTGTGTCCCGTAGGGTAAAGCGCGGCTCGCCCGCTTCCCCCGCGCCCGTTGCCGCCGCCGTAAGGCGTAAAAAGCGGGTATTGTCCGGGCCGTTTGCCACGGAAGCGGTGACGCCGGTGTTGGCCTGATTGATTTGCTCGGCCATGCGTTGCATGAAAGCCAGGTTGGTTATCGGCTCGGTGACGGTGAAGGAAACCTCGTGGGTGTCGCCATCGATTTCGATTTCCAGCCGGAAGGTTCCGGGTGCGATGTCCTTTTCCCCGGCGGGATGTGCCTTGCCGTCGTTTTGCTGCGCGACGGCCAGCTGTTCGATGTTGACTGCCGTTTCCGGCAATTCGCGGCCATTGAAAGAACGCACCTGCACAATGTCGGTGTCATGAGATACGGCGTTGCGCTGGCTTAGGATATTGGGCAAGGATGAGAGGGTACTGATAAGGCTTGTGGCCCTGGGGCGGGCATTGTTGACGAAGGTGGCCGCGTTTAGCAAGGTATTGTTCATCTGGCCGCCGATGTTTGGGAACCGGTTCCGGTTATCTAAACCGCCGGGCAAAAAGGTAAAATGGTGCGTATTGCGCATCATACTGCTGGTAATTCGCATGGCGTACCCCTTTGTGCGTTATTTAAATTTATCCATAACACATCTATATCGGCATATACACATTAATTTATCACCCTCTTGTTTACCGTCGCGCGAACTTGTTAATAATAAACAGAAAATGCTTCTCACACGCAGGGGCGTAAACATTGACAGGCGGCGGTCAAATGTCGGATAAATTTATCATCACTCCCAACGGCCCTTTGAAGGGCGATGTGCATATCAGTGGCGCGAAGAACGCGGTGCTTCCCGTGCTGGCGGCGACCTTGCTTACGGGGCAACAATGCTTGGTGCAAAATGTGCCGAATTTGAGCGATGTGGAGGCCATGTGCGGCCTGCTGGAATCCTTGGGGGCGGGAACCCGATGGGACGCGGTGGCGGGGAATTTGACCGTATGCGCCGAAGGGTTGGATAAGCATGAAGCGGCCTACGAATGGGTGGGCAAGCTTCGCGCTTCTTTTTTAATTATCGGGCCTATGCTGGCGCGGCTGGGGCGGGCCAAGGTGCCCTTGCCCGGGGGCTGTGCCATCGGCTCGCGGCCGGTGGATTTACATTTGAAGGGACTGGCGGCCCTTGGCGCGGAAATTGAACATGCCCACGGGTTTATCAGCGCGTCTGCAAGCAAGCTCACCGGAGCGCGGATTTATTTGGACTTCCCCAGCGTGGGCGCAACGGAGAGCATCATGATGGCGGCTTCCCTGGCCCAGGGGCAGACCATATTGGAAAACTGCGCCGTGGAGCCGGAAATCGTGGACTTGGCTAATTTTCTCAACGCCGCCGGGGCGGATATCCGAGGTGCGGGTACGGACACGGTGAAAATCAACGGCACACAAACACTGCGCGGCGTGACCCACAGCGTCATCCCCGACCGCATTGAAGCGGGGACATTCATGGTGGCGGCGGCACTTACCAGGGGGGACATCCGGCTGACCAATGTGATGGCCGACCATTTGAAGCCGGTGACGGCCAAATTAAAGGAAGTGAATGTGAGCGTGGCGGAAACGGAGGATGGGCTCCGTGTTTTCCATGACCCTTGCGCCGAGGTGATAGCCGCAGATATCAAGACCATGCCTTATCCCGGCTTCCCCACGGATATGCAGGCTTTGTTCATGAGCCTGATGGCCACGGCGGCGGGGACGAGCATCATCACGGAAACGGTTTTCGAGAACCGGTTCATGCAGGTGGGCGAGCTGAAGCGCATGGGCGCGGAAATAAAAATCGAGAGCCGCAGTGCCGTCATCGAAGGGGTGGCGCAATTGGCGGGTGCCCAGGTGAACGCCTCTGACCTGCGGGCCGGGGCGGCGTTGATGCTGGCCGCCCTAAACGCCCACGGGAAAACCGAGCTCCACGGCGCGGCCCATGTGGACCGGGGATACTGCGCGCTGGATACGCGGCTCAACGCCCTTGGGGCTTGTGTACAGCGGATTTCATGAAAATTCTTCCTGAATTGGATAAAAAATGAATAATTCATTTCACCCCGGGTAATACTACGTGCATAGTAAATTTCTACAAGAGGTGAGTGAATGAAAAACAAAGCAGCTGACAGTATCTTCAGGAAAAAAGGGTTTTTCATCGCCCTGTACTCGTGCTTGGGCGCGGTGGCGGTTTTAGCCTTGGTGATTACCCTATCCACCCTTGACCGGTATGACCCCTACGGCGAGGACGCCGCCCCGGTGGGCGCGGACCAGGTATTGCCGTATTTGCAGCAGGAGCAAGCCCGGGCAGACGAGGAAGCCTGGTTCAGGCCGCGTCCTACGCCGGCACCCCAACCTGCGGCCACGCCCACTCCACAGCCCGCCACTCCACAGCCCACACCGGCTGTGCCCCGCCCCCACGCCACACCCGTGCCGCCCCCTGCGGCCATGACGCCCACACCGGATGTGGAAAGCACCCCACAGCCGACCCAGGAGCCGACACCGCCCACCGTTGAGGCCATGGCTCCCGAGGCACCGCCCATTGTCGTCATTCCCGCAACCTTCACCCCTTTTGCGGAGCATGACAGAATGGTGTGGCCCGTGGAAGGGGATATCCTGATGGACTTTGACGCCTACGCCGTAGTCTATAACCCGACCCTGGACCGATTTTCCATCAACGAGGACATCCGCATTGCCGCCCAGGAAGGAACCCCTGTACGGGCCGGGGCCGACGGACGGGTGGTTTCCATCGGGAATAGCGTACACTATGGCAACTATATTGTGGTTGACCACGGCAACGGCTGGACGGCACGCTACGGCCAGCTTATGGACGCGGTCATGGTATCCGAAGGGGAGATTATCCGCACCGGGCAAGTCATCGGCGGTGTGGGCCAGCCCTCTTTATTCGGGACCATGCTGGGCACCCATTTCAACTTCCGCCTAATGCGCGACGGAGATGTGGTCAACCCCCATGTGGTGCTGGTGGAACGGTAAACGAATTTTTTGAGAAAAGTTTGACAAAAACTACCGAAAAAGCCGCTGATGCGGCTTTTTTATTAATGTTCGTTATAGCCGAGCAACCCATTGGCAATTTTCACCATGCATATCTTTCCTCTTTTGCGCAAAAATAGATGTATCAAAATTATCCACAGAAAGGGGCATAACCATGACAGGCATCAAGCAATCTGAACTCAACTGGATTCGCGAGTCGGTTAGCGGGCATCAAATGATGTCTTGCAAATTGAACGGCTACGCAAATCAGGTGCAAGACCCGCAAATCAAGCAGATGCTGAATAAGGCATCCACCGAGGCCAAGCAGGCCGCACAAAATTTAATCCAAATGTTATAAAAAGGAGAAAACGACCATGAGTGAAAAAGATATCGTGCTGGATGTGCTTGGCGGCGTTAAGTCCAGCCTCTCGCATTATGCCACTTTTATCAGCGAAACCGCCAATCCGCAACTGCGCCAGACCTTCCAGCAGATGCGCGACGGCGACGAAAAGTTCCAATATGACTTATACAAAATAGCCGCACAAAAAGGCTACTATGTATGCTCCCCCAACGCAGCACAAGAAGACCTGTCCCAAATGCGCGCCACTTTAAGTGCCGGTGCAACCGGTGGAATGAACGCGCACTAAATAAAATGACCGTGGGATTTCATCCCCTTGACCCAGGAAACCGCGCAAAAGCGCGGTTTCCGTTTACGTTTTTTGCCCCGCTTTTTTTCAAAAAAGCGGGTGGGGGTGCGGGGGTGAAGCCCCCGCGAACTTAATCTCGCAAACCTAATCTCGCGAACTCAAAAGGGGCGAATAAAATTGAAAAAAAATATTTTTTTATTATTTATAATTCTACCAATTCTCGTACTGACCGGCGGCGGCGGCTTTAATAGCTACCACACCCCCAAGCCCTACACCATTATGATATACATGAACGGCTCCGACCTGGAAAGCGACTTCGGCGCGGCCACAGACGACCTGGTGGAGATACTGGACGCGGGCCTGGATTCCCGCAACGCCCATGTGGTAATCCTCACCGGCGGCACGAAGCGGTGGATGAATGACGCCATCCCGGAAGGGGAATGCGTGATTTGGGAAATGGTGGACGGCCATTTATATGAAGTGGAGAGCATGGGCGAGCGCAACATGGGACATCCCGACACATTGCGGGATTTTATTTATTTTGGGCTGAAGCATTTCCCGGCAGAAAAGGTGGGCCTGATTCTTTGGGACCACGGAGGCGGCTCCATCGCGGGCTTCGGTCACGACGAACGGTTCGTGGAAGGTACCCTGACCTTGCCGGATATGTATAAGGCGTTCTCCGAAGCGGGGCTTAGGGATCAAAAGCTGGAATTTCTGGGCTTTGACGCTTGCCTGATGGGCACGGTAGAGATGGCGGTCCTGGCTTCGGACTTCGCCCGGGTGATGATTGCCTCCGAGGACCTGGAACCGGGCGACGGCTGGGATTATGCCTTCCTTGGGGTGCTGAACGAAAACCCGCACATGGACGGCTTCGCGTTGGGGAAAGTAATTGTAGATACCTTCATGGATTTCTATGGGGTTAATTCTGACGAAATTCTGACCCTCTCCGTGATTGACTTGGCGCGGGTGAAGCCCGTAATGGACGCCATGGGGCGTCTGGTGGCCCGGGACTGGGCCTTCCGGCCTATGGCCATACGCCGCGCCAACACGAAAACCTTCGGCGAGGGCTCCCCCCGGGACAATTACGCCGACATGGTAGACATCGGGGACATGGCGGTACAGCTCAAGGACCTCTTCCCACGGGAATCGGCGGCGGTGCTCCGCGCATTGAAAAATTGCGTGGTGTACAACCGGCACAATTCCGACGTGGAGCTGTACGGGCTCTCCACTTTCTATGTATACGGCGGGAAATCCGTGGGGGAGGAATCCCTGCGTATGTATTCCGCGCTGGGGATGGACGCGGATTATACCCGGTTCCTCCACGCCTTCTTCGACGGGCTGGTGCGGTACAAAAAAGACGCCGACATCGCCCACCGGGAGTGGGTGCTTTGGGAGCCCATCACCGAGGATGTCTACCGCATGGCGGGGCTGGCGCAGGAAGAACACAGGGATTCCCTTTGGCCGCACATCTATGGCCACTGGGTTAGCTTGTTCCCCGTGGCATCGACTAAAGGAAATATGCTTTATGCCATTCCCGTACGGATTAACGGCCGGGACGCAGACATCATCACAACCACATCGCGCATCAAGGGCATCCGCCACCGCGACGGCAATGTCATCCAAAAAGGCTACGACCCCATACAGCCGGGGGATATGATTTCCTTTTATTCCCTGGAATGGAATATCCTCACCAATGCCTTCACCTGGCACCGGAGCCGATATATCACCGTGCGCGGAGACTTGGCCCTATGCTGGGCCCCCACCCCCGACGGCTACGGAATAGGCGAGCGGCTGACGGACATTTACCGGAATACCCACTATACCCTGCCAGGTTGAAAACAAAACGGTAAGGCGCAAAGAAAAATAGGCGTTGGATTGTGAAGCAGGATGTGGTAGGATATAATTGAAAAAAAGCCCCTTTGGGGGCTTATATACATATTCCCGCCTGATGACGTTCATTCCCATGATTATCGGAGAAATACGCCGCTATTTGCGCGACAACAATACGATACGCGTCAGCCGCTCCTTGCGGGACACGGCCTACCGCGCCTTGGGCATCAAGGAAAAACTGACCACACAAAATTCGAAGGAACCGGAAATCGAGGAAATTGCCCGGGAGATGGGGCTTCCCAAGGAGGAAGTGCTCTTTGCCCTGGACGCGATACAGGACCCGGTTTCTTTGTTCGAGCCGGTGTACCATGACGGAGTGGACGCAATTTTTGTCATGGACCAGGTAAGCGACGAGAAAAACACCGACAACCGGTGGCTGGAGAACCTCTCCCTGAGCGAGGCGTTGAAGCGGCTGGGCGAGCGGGAAAAGATGATTCTCTCTTTGCGCTTCTTCGACGGGAAGACGCAGATGGAAGTGGCGGACGAAATCGGTATTTCCCAGGCCCAGGTATCCCGGTTGGAAAAGAACGCGTTGAAGAACATGAAGAAATACATTTCTTGACAAGGTATGGTATACTGAAGCCGCAAGACACGCACGTTTTATTTTAACGCTATAGGAGGCGATTGGTCATGGAAGTATTGAGAGTATCCTCTAAGTCGGAGCCTAAGTCGGTGGCAGGGGCCATTGCGGCTATCTTGCGCAACGACAAGCCCGTGGAAATTAATGCCATTGGCGCGGCTGCTGTGAATCAGGTGGTCAAGAGCATCGCCGTGGCGCGGGGCTATGTGGCACCCAACGGAATCGACTTGGTGTGCGTCCCTGCGTTCTCCCAGCTGGAAGTGGACGGGAAGGAAAAGACCTCGATTAAATTTGTGGTGGAGAAACGGTAGTTTATTTTACCGGGATAGCCCGCCCCAGCGCGAAGGAATAAAGTAAAACCTCTTTAACCTCTTTGGCCGTTGCCTGTGCAACGGCTTTTTTGTATATGTCGAGCTGGATTTTGTGGCGGGCGATGAGAGCGTCGGCATCTGTGGAAGCGGCGTGGTCGCTTTTGAAGTCGATTAACACGATTTGGTTGTCCTCCTCGAAATAGGCGTCGATGATGCCGTGGATGAGGATTTTATCGTCGCTGTAGGGGGGCGCGGGGGGCATAATGTCTCCGGCGGGTACGGCCATGACGAAGGGGATTTCCCGGTACAGCCGGGCGGCGACGCGGATGCGCTCGGCCAAAGGGGAATGGGCCAATGTCAGGATTTTTTGGCGGTCGATGCCGGCGGCTTCCTCCGGGGTGAGGAGATTTTTTTCCGTAAGGGCGTGGATGAGCCCGTCCAAAGCGGCGGGGGTGGTATGGCGGTGATAATCCATATGCTCTGTGAGGGTATGGAGAATAGAACCCATGCGCAGGGGGGTCAGCCCCTGCTGGGCGCGGATAAATTGGGGCGGGTCGAAATAGGGAGCCTCCTGGAGGGCGGTGCCCATGGCGTCGTGTCCGGCGGTGCTGTCCGGGGTGAGGTCGCTGGCGTAGAGGCGTTTGATTTCAGAAATGGAGAGCTTCGAAGGGAGGGCCTGTTCCTGTTGGAGGGTTGGGATGAGGGGCGGGGCGGGGGCTGTAAACGGGGGGGGTTCTGTGGCGTGTAGGGGCGAGGCAGAGGCGGCAATATCCCCCAGGGCTTCCACGCGAAAGTCAAACGCCGGGGCATCGGGGCGGGACAATATACAGGGCATCAGCCAATCCAAATAACGGGTGGCGGCGCGGCGGTTATACACCGAAAGACCCTCCGCCCATTTTTCGGATTCCTTTTCGTAATCGGCGCAACGGGCCGTGAGTATCAGGCATTGCATGGCGCGGGTCATGGCCACGTATAGGCAACGCAATTCCTCCGACAGGTTTTCCCGGCGGGTCAGGCGTTGCAGGCTGAAGCGGGGCAGGGTATTCGACACGGTGCGCAAATGGGTATTTACATAGTTGGCTCCCAGTCCCTTTTCGCCATGCAAAATAATGGGGGCGCGTTCGTCCTCCAGGTTGAATTTCCGCCCCAGGAAGCTGACGAAGACGATGGGGAACTCCAGCCCCTTGGACTTGTGAATGGTCATCAGGCGCAGGGTGTTTTCCCCGGCGGCCTCGGTGGGTGCCGCGCTTACCCGGGACTTGGTCTCGTGTAGCCGCTGTATGTAGCGCGTAAAATGGAAGAGCCCCGTCAGGCGCGTTTCTTCGAAGGCCATGGCACGCTCCAGCAACAGGCGCAGGTTGGCCAGCCTTGCCGTGCCCCCGGGCATGGCCGCCGCGTGGGCGGGATAACGGGTGGTGTCGTAGATAAGACCCAGCAAGCGGCTGACGGGGAGATATCCCGCCGCGGCGCGGAATCGCGCCAGGTCGGACAGGAAGCGGGTCAGCTTATGACGCAAGGGATTTTTGTCGTTGCTGGCATAAGCCAGTACACAATCGTAGAAGTCCCCCTCCTCCCGGTTTTGGCGCAGGTTGTACAACTCCGCCTCGTCCAGGCCGTACACAGGGGAATGCAAAACCGTTATCAAGTCTATGTCCTGCCGGGGATTGTCCACGATGCGCAGGAAGGACAACGCGGTTTTCACCTCTATTTGCGCGAAGAAGGCCGCGCCCATTTCGGCGGTGGCGGGAATGCCCTGGTTTTTCAGCTCCTCGATGATAACCGGGGCAATACTTGTCAAGCTCCGGGTGAGCACCACCATGTCGGACAAGCGGCAAAAACGGTAGGCACTGAGAGATTCATCCCATATTTGTTGGTTTTCCAGCAAATGGTGCACCCGCCGGGCTATCATGCGGGTTTCGTTTACCAGGCTGGCCGCGGTGGGCTGGGGGTCGTCGCCGGGTTCCTCCTCGGTTTTTTCGTCAAGCAAATCTACTTGAATCTTCCCCGCCATCCCTGCTGGCCACGGGGGATAGCCCTTGCCCGGCTTCAAGGCGGCGGCTTCGTCGTAGGCCACCTCCCCCACTTCGTTGCACATGAGCCGGGAGAAGAAAAAATTGACCCCCGCCAGCACCTCGGCACGGGAACGGAAATTCTCGGACAAATCAATCCGCACCCGGGAGGGGGGCGCAAGGGTGGGCGTACCCGCCCAGCGGGTATAGGTTTCGTATTTTTCCCGGAACAGCTCCGGGTTGGCCCGGCGAAAGCGGTAAATACTTTGCTTCACATCCCCCACCATAAACCGCCGCCCGCTGACGGCACAGAGGATGAGCTCCTGTACCCGGTTCGCGTCCTGGTACTCGTCGATAAGCACCTCGTGGTACTTCCGCGCCATGGCCGCCGCGACGGCTCCGGGGGTCATATCCTCGGGGCCGCCGGGGTACAGGATTTGGATAGCGAAATGCTCCAGGTCGGAGAAGTCCAGCAAATTCCGCGCCCGCTTTTCCTCGGCGTAGGCTTGGGCGAAGCGGCAGGTCAACGCCATGAGGGCGCGTACCCGGGGGGCCAAAGCGGCGATATCGTCGCGCATTTTCCCCGGCGGCGCGAAAAAAACGCCCTTGATTAAATCCTCCACGGTTTTTTTCACCCGGGCGTTGCGAAGGCGTTGGGCGCGTTCCTTTATATCGGCGTCCACCTCGTCTTTTTTGCCCACGGCGGGCAGCCGCCCCCAATCAACCGTACCGAAGGCGGCGTACATCTCCTCAAAGGTACCCCCCAAACTATTTTGCAAACGCCGGAGCATTTCCCCGTCGCGCTCCAACCGTTCTATGTATTTTTCCGGCCCGCCGGGGGCAAGGCACAAGGCCCGCGCACGTTCAAGTCCCTCCATGGCCCCGGTCAGCCCCGCCGCCAGCTCCTCCCGGGCCACCGCCGCCCATACCGTAGCATCCAGTTCCCCCGCGTCATACACAGCCGCGTATCGCTGTGCCGCCGCCAGGGGAAAGGGGTCGCTTTCCAGAAAATCATACAGCTTCCGCACCAAAGCATCCAGCCTGGCGTCCTTGGCCTTGCCGCCATACACATCCACCAAATCTAAAAAACCGCGTGCCTCCCCATCGGATGCCTCGCGGTACATTTCCTCAAATAATTGGTCCATCACCTGGGCCTTTATCAAATCCAGCTCCGCCTCGTCCCCCACCCGGAAGGAGGGGTCCAGCCTTACCTGCTGGAAATATCCCTTCACCAGCTTGCGGCAAAAGGCGTGAATGGTGGAGATATCCGCGCCGGTCAGCAAGGCGGCCTGGCGGGAAAGCTGTTCCGCCACCTTGTCCTTCATCCCGGCGGCGGCGGCCTCGGTGAATGTGACCACCAGCAACCGCTCCAGGCCGATGCCCTGGCTTAAATGCCGCATGACCCGCGCCGTAAGCACGGCGGTTTTGCCCGACCCGGCGGCGGCGGAGACTAAAATCTGTGGCGCGTCGCAATCAATGGCCGCCTGTTGGGCCGGGGTAAAATTAATCCCCAAGCACAATCATCTCCCCCGGCGCGTCGCGCTCGGCCACGGCCAGCTGCCGTACCTGCACGTCGTGGCCGTCCAGCACACGCAACACGGTATCGTAGGCCAGCATGGGCCGGTTGTTTTCCTCGCTGAGATGGGCCAAAAGCACATAGGGTCTTTTCCCCACCGCCAGCCCGCCGCACACCTCCGAGAGCAAAACCCCCGCCGCCGCGTTGGACAGGTGCCCCCGGGCACTTAGCACCCGGGCCTTCAAGGCGGCGTGGTAGCGTCCGTTTTTTACCATTTCGATGTCGTGGTTGCTTTCTATGTACAGAATGCGCGCCCCGCGCAGGTTGTTTTTCACCGTTTCGGTGGCTTGGCCCAGGTCCGTGGCTACGGCGATTTTCTCTCCGCTGGCCTCCAAAGTGTAGCCCACGGGCTGGGACGCATCGTGGGAAATGTCAAAGGCCGTGATTTTTACGCCCCCAACCGCAAAAGCCTGGTTCGGCTCCACATAGCGCACCAATTCCTCGGGCATGGGGCCAATGGTGCCATGGCGGGTGAAATAACGCCAGGTCAGGGGTGTAGCGTACACGGGCACGCGAAAACGGCGCGCCACAACCCCCAGCCCGCGCACATGGTCGGTATGCTCATGGGTCACTAAAATGCCGCTCAGCCTTGGCACGGAAAAACGGGCGATACCCATGGCGATTTTCTTCCCGCTGACGCCCGCGTCGATGAGAAAATGTTCCCCGCCCAGCCCGGCATAGGCGCAATTGCCGGAGGAGCCGCTGGCAATGGTACCAAACTGGGTGGGCATTACGGCTTTACCACCCGTCTGATGTCCGCGCCCAAGTCCCGCAATTTTTCCTCGAAACGCTCATATCCCCGGTCCAGGTGGACAATATTGTTAATCACCGTTTCCCCCCTGGCGGCAAGGCCCGCCAGCACCAAGGCCGCACCGGCGCGTAAATCCATGGCCTTTACCTCCGCGCCCACCAGGTCGCTGGAGCCCTCCGTGTGGGCGGCGCGGCCCTCGATGCGCACGTTGGCCCCCAGCCGGTTCAGCTCGTCGGTATATTTGAAGCGGTTGTCATAAATCGTTTCCGTTACCATGCTCTTGCCCTTCACCGTGCACAGCAAGGTCGTTATCTGTGGTTGCAAGTCCGTGGGGAAGCCGGGGTACACCGAGGTACGCACCACGCTGGCCTTCAGGGGCTTGTCCACCTTCACCCGGAGGGCATCGTCGGATATTTCCTCCACCAGGCAGTTCATTTCCCGCAATTTGGCGATGAGGGAATCCATATGCTTGGGAATAATATGGGTCACGGTTACATCCCCGCCGGTAATAGCCGCGGCTATCATGTATGTACCCGTCTCGATGGGGTCTGGGATAACGGTATATTCCCCGCCGTGGAGCTCCGGCACGCCGGTGATGCGAATGGTATCCGAGCCCACGCCCCGGATTTTGGCCCCCAGCCGGTTCAGGAAATTGGCGGTATCCACCACATGGGGCTCCTTGGCGGCGTTGTGAATCGTGGTAATCCCCTCGGCGAATACCGCGGCCATCATAATGTTTATCGTGGCCCCCACGCTGGGGCTGTCCAGGTAAATGGGCGCGCCGATGAGCTTGTCCGCGTGTACGCGGATTACGTTCTCGTCCTGAAAGGTGGTGGCACCCAAAGCCTCGAAGCCCTTCAAATGGTAATTGATTAACCGGGGCCCCACATTCAGGTTGCACCCGCCGGGGATGGGCACCTCCGCCTTGCCGAACCGCCCCAGCAACACGCCCAGCAAATAATAAGAAGCCCGCATGGTATTGGAAATGTCCTTTCCAATCTCATAGCGGGTGATATTTGTGGCGTCTATGCTCAAGGTATTGGCGTCGCGCTGTTCGCACACCGCGCCAAGGCCCTCAAAGGCTTTGCGTAAATTGGATACATCTTCGATTGCGGGCAGGTTTTCTATGGTACACAGTCCGTTGGCGGCCAAAGCCGCCGGGAGAATGGCTACGGCCGCGTTCTTCGCGCCGTTAATTTTTACCGTACCTTGCAGAGGCTTGCGCCCATTGATTACGATTTGCTCCATGCGTGAATCCACATCCCCACCGAAAGATTGATATCCCGGGCAGTATACCAAATATATGGCATGTACAACAGGCTTTTTTACAGTTGGATAACAATTTCTTACAAATGCTTATTTATCTAGCATTGGAAGCCGACAATGGTATATAATACGAAACACCTATCATATTGGAGTTGGTATTTGTGCGCGTAAAAATACTGGCAAGAATTGCAATGCTGGCAATGGCGTTGATGCTCCTCTTTCCCATGGCGGTGTTCGCACGGCCCGACCGCTTTATCCTGAACGACCCCGTTTTGAATACATACACCGGGCGGCCCAACGTAGCCCCCCTTATCCGGGGGCTGGCCTTCCCGGATTTACCACCCAACCTCGCCCAGCGCGATGCCATCGTGCGCGGTGGCGCGTTGGGCGTTTTTATGCCCGAGGGGGGGAACTTCAACCCCGCCGGCAACGTGCCCCGTGGCCAGGCCCTTACCTATATCGTACGGGCCGCAGGTCTCTCCGAGGACGCACGGGAGCGCACCGCCGCCGTGGCACCCACCTTGCCCGAGGGGACGGCGTTGCCCACGGTCTGGCTCTTCAGTTACATGCAACAAGCCCGCGACATGGGCTTGATTACGGCGGCGGAATACAACGACGCCGTAGCCGCCCTCACCTTGCCGGCCCAAGCCCTGAATGTGGCCGCGGCTGTGCCCGCACCCATTCCCTTCCATACCGTACCCGCCACCCGGGAGGAAATCGCCTTCTGGCTGTATACGGCCTTTACCTACGCAGAGGAGGATATCTTTGACGGCCCGCAAAATCAACCCGGGCAGTCCGTCTTCCCCTTCGCCGACTGGAGCAATATCACCCCGGCGCGAGCCGCCGCCGTGGAGGCCATGGTACGCAACGGTATCATGATAGGCCAGACCGCCACATCCTTTGCCCCCCTGGCACCCATCAGCCGGGCCCATCTGGCACAGACCATCCGCAATCTGGACACGTTGCATTTTTCCCTGCTGGGCCTTGAACGTGTTACCGGGACGGTGGGGGAAGTGGTGCAGGAGCAGTTCGTGGATACCCTTACGGGGCAGAGCTGGCACAATGTATATGTCCGCCGCGCCGACGGCGGCGTGGATGTACTGCGCTCTACCCAGCGTATGAGCCCCTCCCCCCAGGACGGCCCCCTGGATACGGTTGTGTTGCGCAACGGGCAGGTTTCCGGCCTCACGGGGTTGCAATTGGGGGACCAAATCGAGTACATCGTCCACACCGAGTCTGATACGGTCTGGTACGTACGGGTCATGGGGGAAATGAACATCCAAAACTTCGTGGGGCGTCTGCGCCTGATTGACATTGCCGAGGGGACCATGACCTTCACCGACCCCAACGGCCGCTCCTTCACCTTTAACATGATTTACGGCATGTACGGCACCAACGCCGACGGCGTGCCCTTTATCCGGTTCAGCAATATCCAACGCCCGGCGGATACCTTGCCCATGGGCTCGTTATACAATGTCACCTTGGTGAACAATTTAATTACCGACATCGAGTTCCTGGGCGACCCGGTGCTGTACAACGAAATCCGGGGCATCGTCACGGAAAACAACCCGAATTTGGGCTTTATCACCATCATTGACGAAAACCGCCGGGAGAGGACATTCAATTATATACCCGGCACCCTGCAGGTACAGCGGCGGGACTTCTACGACATGCGGGAAGCCGGATGGAACCGCCAGGCCCTACAGCAGGGCATTGACGAAATCCTGCCCGGCGATATCGTCTCCATCCGGGTGGCCGACGATGACCCTGCGCGTGTCACCCACATTTCCGCCGCCGCCCAGACGACGACCCGCTACGGGCGCGTCCGGGAGTTGCGGCCCCGGGGCGGTTATTACGAAATGCTTATGGAGTTCCCCGGCGGGCAAACCGCTTGGTTTACCGTGGTGGATGGGATTCTCGTCCTGGAGCATGGCCGGCCCGTGTCCGCCAATGCCATCCGCGTGGGGGATTGGGCGCAAATACGGGTGAATCAGGCTCTCCTGGGCCCGGGTCACATGATGGAATCGGTGCTGGAAGTCGCCTTGGACGGCGGCGGGCACCACATCAGCACCATTGTTATGGGGCAGCTCTCCCGCTTCACCCCCACCCAGAACCAGTTGCAAATCGTCCATGCCCAGGAATTGACCCCCGCCGGGTGGAGCAACCACCGGCCCTTGGCACAGTTCAGTATCGGCGGTGCGGATGTGGATTATTTCTTTGATGGACGCCCCGTGAGTTTGAGTTTCCTTTCGCGCTATTTGCAACGGGGTAGCGGCACGGTATACATGGCTTTGGAAAATAATTTCGCCGGGGAGCGCGTGACCATGGTTAGCGTCCGCTCTGGCCGGGATGAGCTACTGCGCCCGGAGACGATTCTTTCCGCTTCCGGCGGTAATTTCAGCTTGCTGGGCATACCCGGCAATATCCAGACCGACGACGGGACTATCGTTGTCCGGGACGGGCGGCTGGTGGACGCCGGCAATATCGCCGCCAACGACTGGGCACGGGTGAGTCTTAACGGCCACAATACCGCCGCTGTGGTGGATATCTCCCAGGCACCTGCCACGGATGGTATACAAATTGTGCGTGGTCGGGTACAGCGGGTATGGCCGCACCACAGCTTCCGGGTGGAGACCATGTCCAGCTTTGACGGTATGCGCTGGCATTACACGCCCATACCGCGGATTTTCACCATTGACCATGACACGATTTTCATGATAGACGGTGCTATCGGTTCCATTGACAATTTCATCGGCTTTACCGAGGCTTCCGTGGTGGGGCAGGTGTTCAATGTCATCGTGGAGGGCGGGCGTGCCGCCTGGGTTATCCAGGTGCCTTTTACCGAGCCTATTCCTTCCCTGCCTACGGCACCGGGGCATCTCGCGTTGCGGGGGACGATATTCGATGTAGGCGGCGGTGTGCGGTTGCGGGATGTTACCGTGTTTAACCCGCAGACGGGGGCGTGGATGCCCATTAGCCTGGTGGACCCCACCGCGGACGTAAGCTTCCAGTCCAACACGATTATTATTGACCGGGACCGGATGGTAAGCGCGAACAGCTTGCGTGTGGGTCAGCAAATACGCGTGTTTACGAATATGCCGCTCAATACCGTGACCATCGGCAGTGGCATGTCGGCCAATGGGTATATGGTTTTTGTTGAGAGTTAGAGGGGGTATTTTGGATGAAAAAAGATAAGTTCTCGGGGCTCTGCCCCGAACCCCGCGAGCTTTTGAAAAAGCTCGACCAAAACTTCGCTGTTTGGTGGCTTGGTTCAAAGGAACGGGTCAAGGGGCTGCGCCCCTTGCGGGGGTTTGGGGGTGGAGCCCCCAAGGTTCTGTTGTTCATGTTTTTGGCTCTTTTCTTCGTAATCGCCATGCCTTTGACCGTCCACGCCCGCATCGGCGATATGGGCTTCTTCGGCGGCATCAGCCAGGGCAGAAGACTGCCCCATACCACGGAGACGATTATTTTCCAGCAGGGGAACGGGCGCAATACCCGGGCCACTACCCTGGATGTGAATTATCAGGAGCTGGTGTTTTTGCTGGGACGGCCCTTGCAGTTTGACGGGGTGATGACGATTACCAACAATGCCCCCGCCCATATCGCCAACAGCGCGACACTGTATAACGCCCCGGCCAATTTGCCCCGCTCCGGGGTGTTCACCAAGCGGTTTTTGGTACAGCCCACAGACGGTACGGCGGAGGACATACGCATCGACCGCAACATGAACTTCAATGTGGAATTTCGTGTGGCGGGCAATAATGTGATTTATACCTACCGCATCGTGCGCGCCAGCTGGCGTGAGACCATTACCACCCCCGACGGGGATTTCGTGCTGGACAATATGCGCTCCCATTTCGGCGCGAGCGTGATTGAGGACCGCACACCGGGCGTGAACTACTACCGGGGCAATGTGTGGGCGCGGCTATACTTCATCGGCCCCGACGATGTGCTGGTGATTGTGGAGCAAGAAGGTGAGTTCCACGGCTTCTACAGTGCGTGGGCGGCCACGGAAACCCACCGCACCAATGTCAGCATCTGGCATGGTGACACCTGGGCCCTGAACTATCAAATCCGCCCCAGCGTAACGGTAAATAATGTCATGCGCTGGGCACAGAACGAGCCCACCGCCATCAGCTTCGCGGGCAATTTCCAGGAAGTGATGCAGACCTTCGCGGGGTTGCGCTATGATATTTTTCATCCGGTGCCCCATTTCATGTGGGACGAACCCCTGACAGGGGCCTCCAGCCTGCACCATCCCAATTCCTTTGAACAGCTACCCGCCGCGAACCTGGACTTTTTGCGCGGCAACGCGGCGGAGGACGATATCCACCGGCTCTTTGCCATGGAGGTGCTCACCGGCCCGCCCACGAATTTCGTCCCCGGCCAGGCCATCACCCGGGGGCAGTTCATGACGGCCCTTGCGCGGGCCATCCGTCTGCCCACCGCCGACCCGCCACGGGTCACGCGCAACCGGGAGCCCGAGCCCTTGTTCACCGATGTGACGGTTCACCGGCCGGAGTTTCGCTACATTGAGGCCGTCGTCCGCGAGGGCGTGGCTCAGGGCCGCGCCGACGGTAGCTTCCATTTCGACTACGGCATCACCCGGCAGGAAGCCTTCGTCACCATTGTACGCGCTTTGGGGCTGGAAACCATGGGCATGTACCCCACGGTGGCGTCCCCCTTCGCCGACAGCGATGCCATCGCCCGCTGGGCCATCCGGGAAGTGAATGTGGCCTATACCCTGGGCATTATCGCGCCGGACGAAAACGGGAACATCCGTCCCGCCGATTCCATGTCCAAGGGGGAGGCGGCGCGCTTACTCAACCGCCTAATCGACTACATGCGTACCGGGCTGGCCAATGATTATGCCGACCAAATTGTAAATATCGCGAGATAAATATGGCTTTTCGGGGGCTTTGCCCTTCGGGCCCAGCCGCTTCGCGGCGTTCGGAGTGCCACTGGCACTCCTCACCCCGAACCCCCAGAAACTTTGTTAAAAAAGGGCTGTCTTGTGAAGATGAAAACCGTGGGACTCCGTCCCACACCCTGCAAACTTTTTGAAAAAAGTTTGACAAAAACTACCAAAAAAGCCGCGAACGCGGCTTTTTTATTACAGTTTTGGTCGAGCTTTTTCAAAAGCTC
>Ga0209755_10000069_pt1 | contig 176435 bp, 154 predicted proteins | sample TergutCo191P1_FD_187301 | JGI IMG/M metagenome (GOLD analysis project Ga0209755, IMG submission 187301) | Cornitermes sp. P1 segment gut microbial communities from Petit-Saut dam, French Guiana - Co191P1 (SPAdes) (version 2) | ecosystem: Host-associated > Arthropoda: Insects > Digestive... | reverse complement strand
AACCGCCGCCGCCGCCAGAACCGCCGCCGCCGCTAGAACCGCCGCCGCCGCCAGAACCTTCGCTGCCGCTTGCTATATCTCTGCTTCTGAGCTGGTTGGTGGGGTCATCACAAGCTGTAAACGCGAATCCTATTAACACCGCTATGAGCAGAAATACCGTTACTTTAAAAAACTTTTTCATTTGTACCTCCAAAAAATAAACCAGTGTCTAAAAACCGTTAACAACGGCGTATTAAGAGTTTTATGCCGAACCTGTAGTATAAGTTAAGATTAAGACATTCTTTTTAAAAATGAAAATTATGCATATCATACCGGAGTCTAATTTTTTAAAAAAATCAATAAAAAAAACATACTTAGGTATGAATTTTTTACGTTAATTGTTTATAGTTAAGATTAATGATAAGATACCCGTATATTACTAAACTTTCGTCCGCGCTGTCATTATTTTCATATTTTTTAATTATTTTCCTGTCGTTTGGCATGGCAAAATTTCTTCCTTCAGGCGAAAACGGGCTTATAACAATACCGGCTTTATTCAACTTTACAGGGATTTTATTAGGGGTTCTTTTGTGCACATTACTTCTGCCGCTGCCGGATAAAAACAGACCTTTAACCGGCGGACTTGTCCTAATTATACTGACTGTTATCGCGCAAATTTTAATACGCTCGGCGGGTTTGCAGTCATGGAACGGCTCCATGTACACAAGGATCGCTTTGGCTGTTCTTTCCGGCATGCTCTGCCCGGTTGCCTGCGGACTTTTTTTTACCGCATGGAAGGGAAAAAACCAAATAAGCCGGTACAGCGTGTTTACATTCGCCGTTATTTTGTCAGGCAGTATAATCCTTCATAGAATTTCATTTTATTTTCTGGAAAATTCGTTAAATACGCAGGAAACGCTGTCAATTTTATGGCGTTTTCTGGAATTTACCGCAGCAGTTCTGGGATTAGCCGCCTCAATTACTCTTATCATGTTGAAAGTACCCCCCCCCCCCCCAATTAATGGCGATGATCAAAAAATTCCGCAGGAAAATGAAATATTAAAAAAGCATGATAATAAAACAAACCTGCCTATGATTTTAAAACTGTCAGGTCTTACATTAATATTTACAGTACTTAACGGAACAATGAACATGCAGTTGTTTTCTTCGGTCAGAAACAGCGAATTTTACAGCCCAAATTTTGTAATTCAGACACTAATTGTAATTATATTAACATTGCTGGCAGGGCGCTCAATAAACAGCTTCCTGCGCAGGTTTTTACTGCCTTCAACTGCGATTTTCATTTTGATGCCGTGCCTTCTGTTATTCGGGGAGTACCCTTTATTAACCGATATTTTAAGCACTTTAATTGCCGTATATCATTTAATGTCATTTGTTATTTTCACTGCCGCGGTTGTGGAAAATTACGCGGGAAGCGGAATGTTTTACGGAATAGCCGTGATTATTCCGTTTTTGCATATTTTTTCCTTTCTTGGTCCCTTTTTCAGCCGTTTTTTGAACAATAACCTGGATTTTTTAATTTTATACATGTTAATAGCCTCTGTATTTTTTATTATTTTATCTTTTTGGGTAATATATCCCGGAGCCTTCAGCTCGGATAACAAGGGCAGAATAAATTTCAACGGCAATCATTTTGAATCAATATTCCGCGGATACGGACTTACAGACCGGGAAATCGATGTAGCGGCAATGCTGATAGAAGGCATGAATAATGAAGAAATATCAAACCGGATATTCCGCGCGAAAATAACGGTAAAAAATCATATTACAAATATATTTAAAAAATTCGGCGTTAAGAACCGCGCGGAATTTTTAGCGCTATTATTGAAGAAAATTATAAATTTAAAAGAGCCTGAACAAAACGATCAGGCTCTCCTTTAATGATATTTATGAGATGTTTTATTTTTTCCAGGGTAGTATTCAGATAACGGCTTATGTTGCCGATCTCGTCATTCGATGTTAAATTATATTTTTTTTAATTACTGTGTTTAATGAAAGAAAATATCACTTGCGTTATAAATAAAAGCCTGATAAAATGAATAAAATTACAATAATCAAGAATTGATTTATATATTAGGCTGTTATAATGTTGACTTTTAGATTAAAATTATTAAATTATATCAAATGTTTCCGGCTCCATTTAGCATTTACAGCTAATATATGTCAAATTGGACTTAAGTGACTGAGCCAAAGGACGCAAAATGCTTGATCATGTTAAAGTAGTTAATAAAAAGCTTCCCGTATTGTTAATAATCCTGCCAATTTTACTTTTTATTACATGCGATGGAGGCGGTTCAAATATGGCGCGTTACTATATCGAAGAGCCGTCTTATATCACTTTTGATGAAAGCCTGCCTGCGAAAATCCCGCAAATTTTTTATTTTTTTGACAGAACGACGTCCATGCAGGGGTTTGCTTCAACTCAGAATTCTGAGTATTCAAACATCATACCGCAGCTTTGGATGGTAGCGGAATCTTCATCGCTTTGGCCGGAATCGGAAGCAAGCGCTTCATTTCTTACTTTCAGCGAGGGAGATATTCGCAGCGTAACTAGAGGCTATGTCCGTGATAATATACGGCTCAATGGTTTTTATGGAAACAGTTATGGTACAAGGGTATTCTCAACAGGCAGCAGGCAGGTATTTGCGGCAGCCGCCGGTTATATTTCCGAAAGATTCTCCGAAGACAATTTATTTGTATTGATTACTGATTTATATGAACAGAACCGGGAGGATAATTGCTTCAGCGTCCTCTTTAGAAACGCGTTTGAAAACGGAATGTCAGGAGCAGTTATCGCCGTTCAATCAAGATATAATGGTTTTATAGAAAACATTTCCAATGAAATAGGAATTAACATCAGAGTAGACGGAGCGTCGACATTTTTCATCTTCATTATTGGGAAACGGGATACGCTTGTAAAATATTGCGAAGGTCTTTTTGCTACGCCTGATTTTCAAAGATTAAAATCGGAAAAAGTGCTGTTTCTTCTTGGAGATGAAAGTAAATTTACTGAACTTCCCTGGACGCCTGTTATCAGAAACGCGAACAGCGAAAAGGTTTTTGAAAGATTTTTAAATGGCTATAATATAAATTTAAGGGATGATATCCCGAAATTATTAACGGCGCAAGGCAACGCGGTTGATCCTTTAAAGGCGGAGTCATTCCGCCTGATTGGGAATTTTAAGTCTCAGTATATCGGCGGACTGCCTGTTCAAAACATTGATTCCGGCAGCTTTGAAATCGCATCTTCATTTACAGTCCGGTATAACGGCGGAGATAAAATTCCATCAGGCGAATTGTCGGTATTCGAATTAATCAATGACAATGAAAAAGTTAATTTTTCTGTTAATGTCATTGACGGCAGCGAAGCGGACGGTATGGATTTTACGCGTTATCCTTTCGCGGTTATCATTAATACAAAAAATGATTCTCTTAAGAAAGGCTGCTATCATGTTAATTATGAAATTTTTCAAAGAGCAAAAATACCGCAATGGGTTACGGAGATGAACGCTGATACGATAACCGAACTTGATCAGAGTAAATCCGGTCCGGTAATAAAAATTCTCAGGCTTGAATCAATTTACAGATACATAGCGCAGGCTTATAATAATCGATCTGAATGGGGCAGGATTTATGCAAACTCTGTCTACTTTGAAAAAACGCGCTAATTAAACTGAAACAGCTGTTCTGAAAGCTTAGGTTTTGGAGCAGCCGTAATTTTTATACTTTGGAGGTTAAAATGTTTTTTACATATTTAAAGCGTTCATTGCCTGCTTTACTATGGCTGCTGCTGCCTGTTTTCGCGATGCTTTGCTGTTATGCGCTTTTTAATTATAATGACGGACCTTGGGCGCCGGTTTTTGACAGATACTTCTTCGGTAAATATTGGGATGAAGTTGAATTTATATGGCTGCTGATCAGCGGGATTACCGCGGTAACCGTTAATTTTTTATTATTAATTATTATTCCATGCTTGTTCGGAGGCATGGACAGGAATGTTAAACGCAGGCAATTTATGGCGGGCTTTATTACAAATCTGATTCTTGGGATTGGTTTTTCCCTGTTTATTAAATTTTTATATAACCTTGATTTTAGATCATTGTTTATAGTGTTTCTTCTGTTGTATCTTATCGCTTTTCCGGTTACATTAATCGCCGGTTCGCGTTTTGTTACAAAAGACTATAAAAAAGCGTTTTGGTTCTGAATTTCTAATTAAAGAGGATATAAATGGCAAAGCTTCATATTGTCAGTATAGGCGGAACAGGGCATAAAGTGCTTACTTCGCTGATTCATTTAGCCGCGTGCGGCGCGTTTAGAAGCGGCACAATCAACAAAATAAATGTTATTTGCATAGACGGGGATTACGCGAACGGAAACCTTGAACGGACAACCAACACGTTTAAAAACTACAGAAATCTTTATCAGGCGCTGCATCAAATTGCCGGCAATGATAATGTTGACGATCTTGTCGATATTGACTCTGTTACTCCCAATCTTTTTATCAGTCTGTTTCAGGACGGCAATGAATCCCTTAACATGGCTTTTAATTTTACAAGGTATAATGCCGGAACAGCCGAAGATGAGCTTATAAAATTTCTTTACACCGAAGATGAAATTAACAAGGAAGTAAAGGGAGGTTTTTACGGCCATACGTCAATCGGCGCAGTGATGGCGCGTAACATTTTAACGGATGAAAATGAGCCGGAAGGCAAGGCATGGTCGGATTTTAAAGCGCAAATAACCGACAATGATCATATCGTTGTAATCGGCTCAATTTTCGGCGGTACAGGCGCTTCGTGTATTCCTGTTGTTCTTGAAGAATTAAAAGAGAAAAAGAAAAACGGATCGGGGCTTGCCGCTGTAATTCTTTCACCGTATTTTAAAATAGTAGGAGAGCCTGATAAAAATAAAAAGGTTCAGCCGGACTCAGGAAATTTCAATATAAAAGCAAAAGCTGCGCTTAATTATTATGAAATTGAGAAAAAACTTGAATCTACTCACGCTCTTTATATAATAGGAGAGCCAAGCGATAATTTTTCCTGCGAATTAAGAAATGATGACGGCGCGAAACAGAAGAATAAGGCGCATCCTATAGAACTTTTTGCCGCAACCGCTGTTCTTGATTTTATCAGGAACACAGGCGACAGGCGGAAAGGAAAAGTATATATCGCCAAACGTCCCTGCGTTAATAAAAGATTTTATTGCTATACATGGAAGATGCTTCAGAATGTTGATAAAGACCTTCATATTCTGATGCAGACTTTTATCAGAGCCGCTGTTTTTTATAATAAGGTTATTTATACGCAGTTAGCCAACAAAAACTCAGCCGGCACATGGGAAGATTATTATAATGACGGAGAATCGACGCTCCAGACAAAGGAAACAGATAATAATTTTCATTATATTAATATTTATAATTATCTGAAATTCTTTGTTGAATGGATATATGATTTGCATAAAAAGAATTTAAACAGAATTAATGATAAAGGCGAACTGGACTGGGAAGATGACACAAGGGTTTGCCTTCTTAATTCAAAATACAGCGAGCTTTTTAATTTATCGGGATGCAGCGGCGGGAATGTAAAGAATTTTGAAAATCTTGTTATTGATGAAACAAGCTGGAAATCAGAGGAGATTCTCTCAAAATTAAATTATACGCAGCCGGATAAAGGCACGGGCTTTCCCGCTCTGTTTGCTACATTAAAAAAATTATTAACAGAAAAGAAAAATCTGAAACCTTCAAAACATGTTCCGCAGAATAATTCTGATAATCACGAGATAACCAATTACGCGTCGCAGGAAAACAATGTGGATTTAGCGGTTCCAACTCCTACCGACGCGGTATCTATATGGGTAGAGTGTCCTAACGCGAATATTCTGGGGAGCGTCGCAGAAGGGCTTCCAAACACTGATCGTGAAGCTTACACAAAAAATGATGTCGCAATACCGTCGCCCTGGTCTATTTTCATTACAAATGAGATGAGTCTGACCATTGATAAATTCAAAGGTTTAAACGAATACGCGTATAATCAGTGGTGCGGCATTATCGCTTTACTTGTTCTAAGGCAGCTTAATAATTATGAACAGGGTTACAAGTTAAAAATAGAAAGACTCCAGTTTAATAATTTGAACGATACTTTTTTTAAAACGATCAAATATTTAAGTCTTCCTAAAAGTTATATTTATGGCGACGCGACAGCGGACTGGCTGGATTGCTCCGCCGTTAAACTTGGAAATGAAACAATCGCGTTTCTCGCGCATAATACATTTGTTTGTCCCGCTTTCTCAATATCAAAAAGGGCTATAACCGAACTTCATGTGCTTGATCCGACAATTGTCGGAAGCGATGATGAATTCCAAAATCCTAAAAAATATTTCATAGGCCGGGATGATTCAAACAGATCAAAAAAAGCGCTGCAGCTTGTGCTTAAATGGCTCAGCGAAAAAATATCTGATCTTTCTAAAAAAGATAAAAACGACAAAATTATCAACTCCATGAAGAAGCTGCTGGATCAATACTTAAAAGATCTGGGAGATCCTGTTGAAAATGACAGTATTACATTGCCTTCGGAGCAGGAGTTATCTGCAATCAGCAGCGTTTATGATGTTTTTGATCTTTTATGTATTAAAGGGAAAGATGTTAACAATCTGCCTTTTGTGCTTAAGAAAGTCCGTTCTCTTTCAGGCAATCAAATTGCTCTTGTGTCATTGAATTTTTCAGGAATGAACAGCGCGGAACTTAAAACAAGTTATGTTACGCCGGAGCTTGTATACGGCCAGATACGCGCGGACAATATTAAAAATTTCGCAGGGAAAATACACGGAAATATCGAGATTATTTTAGATACTGATTTACTTTTAGATTCCATGGTAATGCGCGACAGAGAGTCTAACAGCGAGAACGCGTTCAATTCGCTGTCCGGCAGTTTTATTTCAGGATATGAAGTAGTTTGGCCTGTCAGCGAAAGGCTTCTTGAACTTTATGAGCCTGATAAATTAAACAAGATGCTGGATGTTAAAAGAGAAAACGACACAGTCTCTGTTACATTAACTCTGGAAGTGGACGGAAAAATTCGCACTCATCAGGTCACAAAGACATACCATATAAAAAGAATCGGAGACGCGAACCGCAGAATTGATGAGATCGGAGTGTGCTCGGTCTTTGAGGCAAGACGGCTGCCATTCTGGGCTGTGTGGCCGTATGCGAAAATTATAAACAGCCAAAAAGAAAGCGTGTGGAAGCGTTATAACTTTTTTTGCGTTGATCATGTTTATAATGATTCGCCTGTTTTTACAATAGAGCCTTTCTTTGCTAATCGTAAAAAGGAGGATTTAAGGGAAAGCAGGCTCTCGGTTATTAATGAAAACGCAAAAGAATTTTACTACCGGCACAGCAGCGAGCTGCCTGCAGCGCTCAGAATTAAAGAGCAGACAGACGGCTCCCCTTTATACCGCGGAGCGGTGTTTTTAAATCAGCCTGAACCTAAAATCCTGCAAACCTCTATATGGAGCGTGGGTGTGGACTTTGGAACTACATCTACATCAGTATTTTATACCGCGGACATTAACGATGAGCCGCAGTTCCTTCAGCTTTTAAACGAGTACCGCTGGAAAGAAAGAAACGACACCAGGCCTGAGACCGTAAATGAAATTGAAACAGATACGGAAAGAAATTTGTGCATCTTAAGCAATTCAGGAGACACAGACAGGGATTTCCGGGATCAGTATTTTATTGACAAACAGTGTCTTTCCCAAAAAGGATACACAACGACATTTGAAGAACTGGAAAATACAATTGATGATTCGAAAGCGAACCTTTTTGAATCGGGAAGAATTTTCTGGCACAATTATGAAAATTTCAAAAAAGTAAACGCTGTTGAAGGCAGGCGGGAACATCTGAAGAGCGGTATAAAATGGGAGAATGACAAGAAATGGGCGGCGCGCTACCTTAATCAGCTGCTTACACAAATTACTTACCGCGCGGTTCAAAAAGGCGTGCGGGAAATCCACTGGTTTCTATCTTATCCAACCGCTTTTTCATTTGACGATCAAATCGCGTTTAAAAACCGCCTAAAGGATATGATAAGCGATTTAGATGACGAAATCGGCCCCGGTCTTAAACATAAGTTTGAAGGAGACAACAACTTAATGACAGAAAGCGTCGCCGCGGCTCTGTCTTTCAGAAAAAATAACCCGAACTATCCGATGTTCCTGTGTTTGGATATCGGTGGCGGAACAAGCGATATTTCAATCTGGCTGCGCAAAGAGCTTAAATTTCAGACATCGGTAAAATTCGCTTCCCGCGATATGTTTGTGGCTCCTCTTGCGAACCTTTTGGAACGTCAATCCGTTATGGACAAAGTTTGCACAAGCGATGTATCAGACGGTATTCACACAATGCTAAGGTACGGCCGCAATGAAGCGAATAAAGAAAGCATTCCGTTCCTGATAGAAAATGTACTGTTTGAATACATTATCAATTTTAAAAGAAGGCTGGATGATTTACAGGCGGAAGATAAAACCGCTCTAAAAAATTTCCGCTATCTTGTATATATCGCTTACGCCGGTTTGTTCTATTATTTAACAAACCTGATAGTCGCGCTTTTACAGAATGATTTTAAAAAAGACATGATTGACCGCGATATCACAGACATAGTTATTGGTCTTTCAGGCAAAGGGTCGCGGTTAACCGAATGGATTTATTGGAAACCAATTTATAAAACAGCGGAAGCGGTAATCAAGGAAAGAACAGGCTTTGATATTACCTTTAACCAGAAATTCAAGGAAGACGCAGCAAAAACGGAAACCGCTTACGGCCTTATCTGTAATCTTGACGAGAACGGCAGGCAAAGAACATCTTCGAATGATATTTCTCCGCACATATTCATGGGTAACAGCTGCATTGTTCAGAACGAACAGGAATCCAACCAGTACAGAAAAGATGAATTTGTTCAGTCCAATCATCCGTTCTTTAAGAAGCCGGAAAAGTTAGCTGTAAAGTTTGACGACTCAAGTTTATCTGATTTTGACGAGTTTATTTATTTTCTGGACCGCACAGCGGAAAACGCAAACTACGAAGTTGACGCGGTTCCAAGAGAATGGTACAGCGATAAACAAAAAAGATCGCTTTTATCAAAGATGACCGAACATTTTAACAATCAAATTCTGGATATCGAACACCGTTTCGATCCGCCCTTCATCGTTATGCTGAAGGTATTTTTAAAAGATTATAGCGGGTATCTTTATGGAGAAAAATAAAAAAAATTGTTTTAAGCGTTTGTCCTTTACGGTTATCCTTTTAATGTTGGGGATGGTCAGTTTGTTTTCTCAGGATGACAGACAGGAAAGCGGCGGTAATGATTCAATGTCAGCGCAAAAACTGCATGGTGAAATTCTGGATATCAGGAATGAAATTGTGTCTTTAAAAAATACCGCGCGTGAAACCGGTGATCTTTACAATAGCTTTATTGAAAAAATATCCAAGCCGCAAGTCTGGCAGATTATTTCCGCGGTATCCGCCGCTATTATCGCAGTTTCTATATTATGCGCTGCTGTGCTGTTTGTGCTTAATAAAAACAAGCAGAATATTCCGCTTATTAAACAAAAAACCGGAATTGACGTAAAGGAGAATTCTGCCGCTTCTGATGTAAAGAACGCGGCTTTGGAAGAACTGCCTGCGGAAATTAAAGCGCAGAAAATTAAATTTGATGAAATTCAAACTAAATTGAACTTCATGGCAGGTAAAATTGATTCGCTGTTAAAAGAATCAGCTGTATATAAAAATAATTTTACTTCTATCCAGACGGAATCAGCGGAGAGCAAACAAAAAATCAGTAAATTAGAAACCGCAGTTTCTTTAATTAAAACAGAAATAATCAATGATAAAGAAAAACACGCCATGAAGGAAGAAATTGAAAGCGATCCTGTTTCCGCTTTTAATAAATGGTCGCAAAATTCATTGCAGCCGCTGCCTAAATATTTTACCTATGTGACAATTTTAAAACCTGATTTAAGAACGAAACAGGAATCCACAGATACCGGCGCTGAAACAGACTGGATAAGAAACACTGTCGGCGAGAAAAAGTATCTTTTTCCGAATCCTAATAAAATTGACAATCTTTATGGTCAGGTAGACAAGCTGTACAAAGTGGTCGGAACAAGGAAAAGCGCAGGAAACAATACCGTAAAAATTATTGACGCCTGTCAGGTAAAAGAGGGCAATTATATAGAGTACCAGGGTGAATTGAAATTGCTGTAATAGAACCGGGAGAAATATTTTGGACAGTTTAGAGAATCATTTTATTGAGCTTATTAATAAAAGAATCGGAACATGGTGGAAAGAAGCGTCGCAGTTAAATATAGATAATAAACCGTATCCGCAGAACAACGTTATTGTATGGTGTTATAAAGAAATCATAAAGCTCAATGAAAATATTCATGAGATGGGAGGTGTAATTGACAATTACAAAAAAGAAATAAAGAATCTGACACAACAGGTTAAAATAAATACTTCGCAATGCCAGTCGTATACATCTGATATTAAAAAACTTAAGGAAGAAATTGATCAAATGCGGAAAGGAAAACACGAAGGGAAATCACATTCGGAAAATAAAAACAACTCTGTTTCAGTATCCGATGAAGATGTCGTTGAAATATTCAACGAATGGGCAAGAGACCCAAAAATAGCTTTGCCGTCTCTTTTTAAATACGCTGACGGAAAATTGGATTTGCGGGAGAAACAGGCTATTGATAACGGGAATTTTAACTCTCTTTGGATAGTTAATAAAACGGGACAAAAAAAATATGTTTTTCCGAATCCGAAAATAATTGAACAGATAGCCGGAGATATAGACGCTATTTACACTGTTAACGGTACGCGAAAAGCGAAAGGACAGAATAAAATTATTATTCTTGATGCCTGTGAATTAAGAGACGACGGCTGGATTGAATACAAAGGCAAGTTAGATTTAATATGATGGACATTATTTATTACTATTTATCTGAAATCAGGATTAATTTAAATCTGTCTGAATCTCATGTTATTTATATTTTATGGTTTTTGTTATTTTACCTTATTCCTGTAATGATTTTTTTAAGGTTGAACAGGATTAATATTGAGCTGCTTGAGCTGAAAGGTTTCAGACTGACGCCCAAATTATTGAACGGCAATGTTGTCAGTATTTCTAGTAATTATAGTGAATTTATTAATGAGAATCCAAAATTAAAAAAATCAAATATTATTTTTAAAATATTTAAAAATATTTGCAGTGAAGCTGAAAATGGAAATTCTTATAGTCCAAATTTATATATTTCTTCTTATAAAGCGTCTCTTAGGAAATTTGTTTTATGGATTTTGCTTGGCAGCCATATTCCTTTTATTTTTCTGCTTTTTGTTTTAGAGACGCAGTTTTCAGGAATTATCCGGTATCAGGCATGCTGTTATATTTTAATATACATACTTGAAATGATGCTGCAATATAAAAGCGCGAATTTTTCTAAAATATTTTACAGTAAATGGTATAATAAAATCCTTAATTTTGATTTGTTAACAGTAAGATTGATACGCAATGATGTTGAACAGATAAGGAAGCTGAGTAACAGCCATGATCTTCTGGACGCTGTCGTTAAATTTGAAGAAGCTAACGCTTCGCTTGCTGATAAATTATCATCACATACAGAAACGCTCTCTTGTAAATTCGATGAGCTGATTAATATGCAGCAAAAAATGAACGGCATTAATTCACAGAGCGTTCTTTTATCGCTTGATGATTCAATTTCAAAATACAGGGAGATAAACGCTCATATCCAGGCGATATCTGAAAATATCAGAAACTCTTTTGAATCAATAATAAGTTTGTCCAAATACCGGGAAGATGAAATTAACGCGATTAATAAAAACACAGAACTGCTTTCTGATATAAGAGAGCGGTTTAAAAATTATCAGAGCGAAGCTTTTAATACAGAGCTTGAACAGCTTCAGGCGATTACAGTATCGCTTGACAATAATATAAGCAGGGCTTTTGTTTCTGCAAGCAGTATAATTACACAGAACTTTGAAAAACTTGAAGAAGGTTATGATAAATTCTTTGATTTATGCAAAGCACTTAGAGAGGCAATGTCAGATAATTATGAGGAAAAAACAGCAACAGCATTAAAACAATTGTTTTCCGGTTTAGAGTCGGAATTCGCCGGAATGAGAAAACAAACGGAAAGATCAATTGAAATAATTGAAGGAACATCGCAGGCGACTGAATTGTTATGCAAAACTGTTTATGAGTTTAACCAATTTATTATGGCGCCCGGTTTTATCGGAAAAATCAGCAGATTCGGGAATTTTTCAGGCAGATTAAAAGATGCCGCCGATAAATTAATATCTTATGAAAAACTTGCTTCACTTGCGGGTGATAAAGAGATTTAATGGATATAATTATAAAATGTATCATATTATCTTTCTCTGTTTTTCTTTTATGTACAGGTTTCGCCCTGCTTTGCAGGTTTATTGTAACGCGTAACAAAGCGAATAAAGAAAAAAAATCTGCTGCTGTATTTGATTTCATTATAAAACGCTTTTTTTCGCTGCATGTTCATTTTTTGTTTATTTTGGTTGTTTTTTCCGTTATTTGCTTGTTTCCTCCTTTTTACAGAACGGATATGATGTACGCAGCTATAATTCTGGCGGTAATCGCTGTTTTAATTGAACGGCTGGCTGAGTATATGCAGATTAATTTCTTTTACGAAGGTCATCCTGATTATCAGGTTAATAATATAGCGGTATTCGCGTATATTGATTTATACAGCGAAATAGAAAAAGTTAACCTTGGATTAATTAAACAGCTTTCAGAAAGCCAATCAGGCATGATGTCTCAGTTTGAGATAATTAATAATAAAAAAGATAGTATAATGGAAAAGATAGATAATTACGCTCAATTGCAGAATACCGAATGTAAAGAACTGCTCGAAAGAAAAAATGATATTAATAATTTCTTTAATGAACTGAGCAATAAGACGAGTGATTTTTGCGATGTATTTACTGAGTATGAAAAAAAACTTGAAAATTCCTGTAAGGCTCTTGTGTATTATGAAGAAAGCGGATCTCTAATCGCTGATGTAAATGAATCTTTTCTGTCTAAATATAAACAATCAGCCGGTGATTTTATAAGACGGATGGATGATATAGAGCGGCATCTTAAAAGAATTGTAGATGAATATTCCAAACTTAACGATTATATTCAGCCGCATATGCAAAGGGTCAGCGTTTATAACTCAAGAATGGACACTGTTTTAAATAATTTTAAAAATGAAGTTGAGTATAAACACTCACTGCTTGATAATACAAGCAAAGAAATCGCCGGCGCTGTCAGGGAATCAAACAAAAATATCAATGAAACGCTGGGTCATTTAAATTCATATCTTGAAAAAAATTCATTTGTGCTTTCTAAAATATTTAACAGTTATGAAAAAAATCCAATAACTCCCCGCAAGCTAAAAAAAATATTAAAAAACTGGCCGGAAACATCAAAATAAGATATATCAGGATAATACAGTATTGGACTTGTGAGATAACTGACCTCGAACCGAAGGTTCGCAGTTGCCGAACAAGTCAATTCAACTTTTTTATGTGTTTTACGCAGTTGTTAGCTGCAAAAATTGTATAAAGATGATTTTTGCTCTGTATTTTCTGTATCGCATAACATTTTTCCTTATTCGCTTATTCCTTGGTATTATATTAACAAAAAAAACGCTGTAAGAGACTGTATTTATTTACTTTTACGGCAAGCGTTATTAAATTAAATTCAGGGGAGCAGCGGATTGATACAGATTAATAATAACGGGAACGGAAAATTTTTGCGTTTTATTACGCGGCATAGAACCACTCTGGCGCTCACTGTGATGATGCTGCCGGGCGCGGTATGGCTTTTGCTTCTCCGTTATCTGCCAATGGCAGGAATTGTAATCGCTTTTAAGGATTACCGTCCCTACGCTCCGGATCCTTCATTGATAAACAACATTATTCACAGTAAATGGGTAGGGCTTGCCAACTTTAAATTTCTTTTCGCTTCCACCGACGCTATACGAATGATTCGCAACACCATTTTGTATAACGGTCTTTGGATTATTTTGACTATGGTTATTTCATTGGCGTTTGCTATTATGCTTTCAGAACTAACAAAAAAATTTGTGGCGAAAATTTATCAAACTATAATGTTTTTTCCGTATTTTCTGAGCTGGATAGTTGTAAGTTATTTTGTGTACGCCTTTCTAGCGCCCGGTTATGGAATGCTGTCCTTTGTCAGAGACTGGTACAATAATCCTTCAGGCTGGCCTGTAATACTGACTGTCACCCACCTTTGGAAAATTATAGGATACTCGTGCATTTTATATTTGGCGGCGATTACAGGAATTGATCACCAGCAGTATGAAGCCGCAAGCATAGACGGAGCGGGCAAATGGAAGCAGATTTGGCATGTGACAATACCATGTATAAGAAACATGATTATTATTCTTTTTATCATGAATGTCGGGCGCATATTTAACGCTGATTTCGGATTATTTTTCAATGTGCCGAGGGACGCGGGGCCTCTGTATCCGGCGACAATGGTAATAGACACATACGCCTACAGAGCGCTGCAGGGTATGGGCAATATAGGAATGAGCACCGCGGTAGGGCTTTTACAGAATTCTGTAGGGTTTATTTTAATAATGCTGACAAACACAATTGTCCGCAAAGTTGATCGTGAAAGCGCGCTGTTATAGCTAATGGAGAAAATTAATGGATCAATGGAATGAATTAGTAAAAATTCTTATGACAGCGGCCGCAGCGGTAGTATTATTTGCGGTGCTTTTTGCCGGCAGCAGGAGGAATACTTACAAGCTGTTAAACGCGGTAAGCTTTCCTGCCGAAATTGTTATTCACATTATTATTGCCCTGTTCGCGTTAAGCTGCGTTATTCCCTTTATTTTTGTTATAATAATTTCTTTTTCCAGCCAGGAAAGTTTAGTGTCAATAGGATACTCGTTTTTTCCGGTAAGCTGGTCAACAATGTCTTATGAAGCCGCGTTTAAGTTAGGTGCAACTTTATGGCGAAGTTATTTTAACAGCTTTGTAGTAACAACAACAGGAACATCGCTCGCTGTACTTATCTGCATAATGTACTCCTACGGCCTTTTCAGGAGAGATTTTAAGCTGCGGGGATTTTTCGCCTTCTTCGCATTCTTTACAATGATCTTTTCAGGCGGCCTTGCTCCGTTCGTTGTAGTATCCCGTAATCTCCTTGGCCTTACCAATAATTACGCCGCGTTGATCGTTCCCATGCTTGTAAATCCCTTTAACCTGATAATTATGAGGACATATTATAAAACATCCATTCCTGAATCCATGATCGAAGCCGCGCGGATAGACGGCAGCGGAGAATTCCGCACTCTATTTTCAATTGTTGTTCCGATAGCCAAACCAGGCATTGCTACCATCGCTCTTTTAAACGCTGTAGCTTACTGGAATGACTGGTATCATGCCCTTTTATTTATCAGGGACAGGACATTGTATCCGCTGCAATACCTGCTTATGGAAATGCAGCGAAATATTGAGTTTATAACCCGAAATAGCGCCATGTTGAGCGCCGGTACTTTTACATTCAGCGATCTGCCGACAGAAGGACTGCGTATGGCGTTATGCGCATTTATTGTTGTGCCGATTGCTTTTGCGTATCCTTTCTTTCAGCGGTACATAATATCCGGCCTTACGCTTGGCGCTGTCAAGGAATAGTGGTTATAAAAATATTCTTTTTTATGGAGGAAATGAAATGAAAAAGAGAAATACCGTAAAAAGTATTATAGCAGTAATGCTCTGTGCAGTATTATCGCTCGCGGTGTTTTCGGCGTGCACTAAAACCGCCGAAGGTCCCACAAGAGTTTCAATATACTTTTTGGGCGCAAGTGTTTCACAGGATGCTGATGTTATCGCGGCGGCAAACGCGCGCCTTGATCAATTAGGTTTAAACATCACAATAAATCCGGTCTGGGGCGACTGGGGCGCAGGAGAGCGAATGCAGAATGTCCTTGATACAGCGGATACAAGCGTTGATATCGTGTTCACCTGTTCATGGGCAAACAATTATGTGCCGAACGCGTTAAGAGGAAATCTGGCGCGTCTTGATGATCCTTCAAATAACCTCCTTGAAAAATACGGAAAAGATGTTAAGGCCGCGGTTCCTCAATTTCTGTGGGACGGTTTTAAGGTTAATGCAGGAAACGGCCCCGGTATATACGCTGTACCCGGATATAAGGATTACGCGCAATTGTATACATGGGACATCAACAATACACGCCTGGCTGAACTTGGTTTTGATATTAACAGTTTTAAATGGGACGGCAGCGTAATTTTCGATCCAAGATTCGAAGAAGCGCTTGCTGCGGCGAAACAAAAATACGGGACAAGTTTTTATCCTTTAATGCCGGAAAAAGATAACTTCATCAGAATGATGACAAACAATGACGGAGACATGACCGGTCTTACATTAATTGGTTTTCCTTTTAACCCGCAAAATCCCGCGCTTCCGCGTGATATTTCCGTTGGATTAATTTATGAAGACTCCGAAATAATGCGCGTTCTTGACAAGCTTCATGAATTTTTTCAGAAAGGTTATATTGATCCGCGTGTCGCTCTCCGTGATGATGCAGGCCCTGGAGGCGCTATAGAAGCAGGTTTCTATCTTTTTAATGTAAGAGTTTACGCGCACGGCTTTGAAGCTGTCGCTTCCAATGAACGCGGAATAGACGCGAGATTCATACCCATTTCAAAGCCTATTGTTTCCACTATGCCTGTCCAGGGGTCCGGATTCGGCATATCGGTCTATTCTAAAAATCAAGCCGCGGCTATGCAGTTCATTAACGCATGGTACACTGACAGGGAACTTGCTACAATTATGTGCTACGGCGTTGAAGGCACTCATTACAAAAAGAATTACAACGGAACCATCACTATTAATACTGATACGCGCGCCTTTTTTCAGACATGGCGGAACGGCATGGGAAATATCTTTATTCTGCCGCCGCAGGATGTTGAAGGCCCGGCGTACTTTGATGAATTCAGAGCGTATAACGACGCCGGCATCGGAACCAACTTCCTTGGTTTTACATTCGACCCTGCAAATGTGCAGAATGAAATGGCCGCTTTGCGGAATGTAAGAGACGAATACATTAGTTCTATTTCAACAGGCAATGTTAACCCAAGAACCGCAGTTCCGGTATTTATAGACAGGCTTAACGCAAACGGAATGAAAAGAGTGCTGGATGAGATAAATTCGCAGCTGCGGGTTTTTTATGCAGGCAGAAGATAAAGATTAATTTTTTAAACGCATCAGGAGCTGTTGTTTGCCGCGAATAAAGGCAGATGGCAGCTCTTTTTTATTAAAATCAAATGTAAAAATTTAGCGCCTTAATTATACTTAAAATATCATAAATATATACAATTTTCTGAAATCAAGTCACATAATAATTTTATTGCTTCCTGATCAAAATAATATTATCATTGATAATGAATATTATTAAATTTCAAAGAGGGTAATATGAAAATCGGAGTGAAGCTTATAGCCATAATTTCTTTAGTAAATTTGGTTGGAATCGGCGGGCTGACTATAGCCGCAACATTGTTTTCCTCAAGCGCGATGACAGAAGTAGTGGATAGAAATGCCCGTAACGTTACGGCGGTGACGGCGGGATCAGTTAAAGCGTTTCTGGAAGTACCTTTGGATTCAATAAGGTCTTTCGTACAGTGTGTAACCGATATAGAAACTGCTGTCTCTCCGGCAGAATTACGGGGTCTTATCAATTTTATGTTTAATAATATAGTTAAAGCCAATCCTGACTGGATAGGTGTTTGGGTTGTTTATGAACCTAACGCGCTGGACGGCATGGACGCTTATTACGCGAATACTCCCGGGAACGACGCCAATGGAAAATTTGTGCCATATTGGACAAATGACAATGGAAATATAAGCATGTCCACGCTTACAAATTATGAAAATGCCGAATACTATCTTACTCCGTTACGAACAGGCAGGGAGTCAATCGCTGAGCCTTATTATGAAATTATATCGGGACAGCGGAAACTTATTACCAGCCTTGCAGTTCCGATCAAGCGGAACGGACGGGTAATAGGCGTAGCCGGGGTAGATATGGAACTTACTCAAATACAGGAAATGGTATGCGCCATTACACCCTTTGGCACCGGTAACTCGGCGCTTTACAGCCATTCAGGTATTGTAGTCGCTACCGTGAACACTGCCAAGCTTGGGCAGAATTTACAGGATGTTTCAAAAGACCTTTACGGAGATCGTATGGACACTCTGCTGCGTACAGTTAAAGACGGCACCGAATTTAATGAAACATTGGATTCAAAAGAACACAATGCCAGAATGATTGTTGTAACAAGCCCGTTTTTTATCGGAGACAGTGAAGGCGCCTGGCTTGCGGTGACTATTGTGCAATATGACACGGTATTCGCATCACTGACCCAAATGACAATGTTCCTGATAATTATGAGCGTTGCTATCCTTGCGGTTGTCTCGATAATAATTATTATTTTATCCAGAACCATTACAGCCCCGCTTAAAAAAATGGAAAGTGTTTTTGAATTTATCGGCAACGGAGATTTTACTAAAACTGTTGAAGCTAAAGGCAAAGATGAAATCGGCAATATCGGCCGTTCATTAAATGCGACATTGGATAAAATAAAATTCCTTCTTAATACAATTAAAAGCGGAGCGACAGATCTGTCCAATATGGGTTCGGAGCTTTCATCCAATATGACCGAAACCGCAGCGGCTATTAATGAGATTACCGCGAATATCCAGAGCATCAAGGGAAGAGCGATAAATCAAAGCGCAAGCGTTACCGAAACTAACGCCACAATGGATTCAATAACAGTTAATATCGGCAAGCTCAATGAACAGGTTGATAAACAGACAGCGTCTGTTTCTCAGTCTTCTTCCGCAATTGAAGAAATGCTTGCTAATATTCACTCTGTAACAAACACCCTTACTAAAAATGTTGAAAATGTTAACCAGCTTGAGAATGCTTCCGATGTTGGCCGCTCCGGATTACAGGAAGTATCTTCTGACATACAGGAGATTGCGCGCGAATCAGAAGGCCTTTTGGAAATTAACTCGGTTATGGAAAATATCGCAAGCCAGACTAACCTGCTTTCGATGAACGCTGCTATCGAAGCGGCGCACGCGGGCGAAGCCGGAAAAGGATTCGCGGTCGTTGCCGCGGAAATCCGAAAGCTCGCTGAAAGTTCCAGCCAGCAGTCAAAAACGATCAGTACAGTCCTTAAAAAGATAAAAAGCTCCATCGACAAGATTACACATTCCACAAATAATGTTCTGACAAGGTTTGAAACCATAGACGGAAGCATTAAAACTGTAGCGGATCAGGAAGAAAATATCCGCAACGCGATGGAAGAACAAAGTCAGGGAAGCAAACAAATTCTGGAAGCTATAGGAAGTCTTAACAATATAACAAGACAGGTAAAGAGCGGTTCAGAAGAAATGCGCGAAGGGTCAAAGGAAGTAACGCATGAATGTAAAAATCTGGAACATATCACCCAGGAGATTACAGGGGGAATGAACGAGATGGCTACCGGCGCAGAGCAAATCAATATTGCCGTAAACCGCGTTAACGAACTGACCGAGCAAAATCACCAGAAAACCGATTTACTGCTGAGAGAGGTGTCAAAGTTTAAAATAGAGTAAGCTTTTTTTAAAAACGCGGACATTCTGTTCGAAAGTTTTGTAAAAGCCACGAATAGTAAAAAAACTGTTTATAAGGCCGCCTGTAGTGGGCGGTCTTTTTTTTGGTATTGTTAATTGGCTTATCATGTCATATTATTATTTTATGTGGCATCCGAAAACAACAGAATTTGATGACCGTATGAAAAAACTTTTTGATGAAGTTGACAATTATATTGAAGATATTTACGGGGAACGTTACCTTCTTCATCCTGTGCGCCTCCCCCGCGGTGAAGCCGCTAACCCTGAAATGGACGGTCTTTTTAATATAGGCGCTGTCTTTACGCCCGGTTTCGGATCGCAGCTGGGCCGCGGTTATATTATTGATGTATCAATATCCACTCTGGAAAAAGTCGCTGACAATATTCGCTTAGAAATTTATGAAGCCGCCGCCAAAAAAGTTAATGAACTTTTACCTGTTCACTTTCCTGAAAGAAACCTTTGCGTTCATCGCGACGGGAATCATTTTAAAATAATGGGCGATTTCGCTTTAGGCGCTGTTTAAAACGCGCTGATATTCACTTCCTGCGTTTATTTATCATTTCGCAATCCAGGACATGTTTTGCGATTTAATTAATTTTTTTCGGGGTGTTTCATTGACATATAACAGCCCTCATGATTTTAGCGGAAGAGCTAAAAGGAGTGTAATATCATGAGGTTTAAAGCCGCTATTATTATCATTGTTATTGCTTTTGTTATAACCGCTGTTAACCTTGGTTCCAGCCTTACTTTAACCCGCAATACTTTAGATGTAACTATGAGCCTACGCGCAAAATACGCGTCCTCTTATTATTGATTTAAAAAAATATCTTGAGTGCGGAAACCTGACTGATTACGCTGTCACAGTTCACGGAATAAAAGGATCAAGCTTACAGTATAGGCACCATGCGCGCGGGAAAGGATGCGCAGCGGCTGGAATTACTGGTAAAGGATTTTTTGGCCAGTTTGGAAAGTCTGGGACCGCATATTCGTAGACACATGATAGAGAAGATAGATCATCTGTTATCTGAAAACGACGCTTTTGTCAAATTAATGGAAATACTTTTAAATACAATTGAAGAAGCGCTTTCTGTAATAAGCGCGAAGCACGGAAAACCTCATGCGTCTTCGCCTGACCCTGCGCTGCTTCGTGAGCTGCGCGAAGCCTGCGTTAAATATGATATTGGCAAAGTCGATAAGGTTATGGAAAAGCTTGAATCCTTTAAATACGAAAACGGAGAAGCGCTTATTACATGGCTGCATGAACAGGTGGATGATATGAGTTTTTCCGAAATAACAGGCGGCAACTGGCCGGACATTGACGCGAAATCAGCGTAAAAAAACCTCTGGAAAGCGTTTTAATATGGAAGTTTTCGGGCAACTTATTATATGATTTTTAAGTCTGCGGCGGCGCGAATTGCTTCGCTCAGACTGAACACGCCGAGTTTATCATAAATTATATTAATATTCATTTTGACAGTATTTACCGAAATATTTCTGCCGGACGCTATTTCGGTGCGCGAAAGTCCGTCTGAAAGATCTTTTAAAACATCAATTTCCCGTTCTGTCAATTTTACTCCTTTTTCAAGATTATTAGCCAAAGCGTATTCAGAAATTAATTTAGCTTTGCGCTTAGCAAGGGTTGATGATTTATGATTGATATCTTCAAGCCATTTGCGCGGTATCGCGCAGGATGCGCTTTTCAGCGCAGCGGCGCTGAGCGTCCGCATATCTTTCGCGAATTGAACGAACAGCGCGATGAGTTTGTTTGATTCAGAAAGACGGTACGCTTCTGTAAACACGCTGAGCGCTTCACTGTACCGTTTGAACTGGTAAAAAGACAGCGCCTGCATTATCTTTAATTCTATCTTGTCATAAAGAATAGCGGGATGTTCCATCGCGCTTTCGATAAAAGCGAGCACCGCGCTGTAATGGCGCGCCTGATAGTGATATCGTAATTTTACGCGGTTCGCGTAGTTTTCCAGAAATGACGGATGCGTATACAGCATAAAATCGCCTTTCAGCCATTCGGGTATTTTCTCAGGCTGCCCAAGCAGAAGATGATAAAAACTGTATGCGATATCATACATTGTATAGCGGACTCCGTAGTCTTTTTCGCTTAACAGCGCTTCCATTTCTTTCAGCTTCTCTGCCGCAGACTCATTATCACCGCGGGCTAAATCCATGTGCATAAGATATACCAGCGCCCGGTTTTGCGTAACGTATTGATCATGTTCGCGCGCTTTTATAATTGACTGTTTAAAATACTGCTCTGCTTTAATAAATTCCATCCTGTTGCAGCATAATTCCCCTCTTGCGAGTTCTTCAAAACCTTCATGGAAACCGTTCAGCACGTGCGATAAATAAGGACCTGCGCGCGATACCGATGTGATATATTCTTCCATCGCTCCCGGCCTGTTTGTTCCGACCATTGAAGCTCTGGAAGTCATAGATGACAGTTTGTATTTACCGATTATATTAAACGGATTTTTATCGAAGTATTCAGCCATCTTTTTATAGTAAATGTCAAAATCATATAAGTCGGTGAATGTGCACATATTCATCCGCAGCAGCCCCCATGATGCGTAAATTGCGCTGAGCGCCCGGTTTCGTTCAGGTGTTTCACGGCGCGCTTCGTAATCGCGCACATATTGTTCAGCAACAGCGTCAGCTTCGTCAAATTTTCCAAGGCTCAATTTTATTTTTATATACATTGACGGAAACAGCGGATTGTCCGTTTTTACAACGCCGGGCATACGGTCAAATATATCCATCGCGTATATAGCCATATCATACGGAATCTGTATATTGAGAGAAACAATTTTCCGCGTAATAGCATTATAATTCCCGGATTTTTCGTAGTAAGACAGCGAATCTGTATGATAGCCGTTCGCATCGCACCAGACAGCCGCCGCTTCGTAGGTTGCTTTTCTCTCATCGTCAGTTAAAATAAGTTCCTGTTTTTGCTTAAGGTAATAGCGGAAAAGATGATGGATCATATAAGTATCCTGATTAAAGTCATAACGTATGTACGCGTTAGGCTTTTCCATTTCTTTAATGAGCGAGTCAGCGAGGCTGTCATCCCCTTCTGATTTAACGCTGTCCCTCGCGAGCGTTTTTATAAGATCTGCCTCAAGATGCTCGATCAGCGAGATACGCAGAAGAAAACGCAGAAGCGGCTGCGAAATCGTCTGAATAATTTCAACTTCTATAAGCCTGAAAATATTTTTTTTCATAGCTTCCAATGCGTATCTTTCATACTTTTTATTTTTTGCAAGAGAGCGGGCTATAAGGTTTAATGCGAAAGCCCAGCCCTGCGTATCATTATAAATGTTTTTTATATCCACATTCGTAACCGGCAGATTAAGCTGAGCGAAATATTTTGCGATTTCATCCTCCGTAAAGCGGAGCATGTCTTCCTGTATAGTGAATACTTTCTCCCGCATTATCATGCCGATAAGATTAATATCCGGCATATTGCGCGTAATGAGTATTATTGGCATGTTTGAAGGAGACGAGTTTACCATCCGTTCAAAGAAGTTTAATATTTCCGGATTGTATAATAAATGAAAGTCATCAAATACTCCGATTGTTTTTCCCGGCTGACAGGAAATATACTGTTTCATAGTATCATAGAATTTTAAAAACGCCTCATCTGTCTTTGGAAATCCGATCTCTCTAAGGCGGGAACTGTATTCCTGCGATACCATTGACGCCATTCTGCAAATGCTTTCCCAAATGCGCAATGTCATATTATCTCTCTCGGAAATCTGCATCCACGGAGCAATAGCGTTATAATTATTTAAGAATGAATATACCGCGTGTGTTTTACCGTAACCGGAACCTGCGCAGATAATAACCAGCGGATAATTAATTGCTTTTTTCAACAGGTTATAAAGGCGCGGCCTTTCCAGAAAATCGCTGCTGTCTGAATTGTTTTCTTTTGACATAATTCCTTATTAAATTGCGCTTTTGTCAGCCGCGGTACGGACAGCTTGTTCATATTCCGATATCATTTTTATTTTTCGTTTCGCGTAAATTGATGATATACGGTTAACATCTTCCAGCCATTTCTTCGGTATCGGGCAGGTTTTTTCTTTATGCGCCGCTAAAGTGAGCGTGCGCATATCTTTGGCGAACTCGGTGAAAGAAGCAATGATTTTATTTGACTCGGACAGATAATACGCTTCTGTAAACGCGTTAATAGCTTCTTTTCGCTTTTTTAATTTGTAGAAGGAAAGCGCCTGAAGCACCTTCAGTTCTATTTTACCGAACAGAATCAGCGGATGTTTTATAGTGTTATCAATATACTCAAGCAGAGCATTGTATTGATTTGTATTGTAATGATACCGCGCAATTATCCGGTTTGCGTAATTTCCGGGAAACGACATATGCGTAAAAGGAGAAAAAATTCCTTTCAGCCATTCCGGTATTTCTTCTGCTTGATCCAGGGATAAATAATAAAAACCGCTGGCTATGTCATATATCGTATAACGGACCGAGTAATCTTTTTCCTCTGACGGCTCTTCTGTGTTTAATGAAGTTAATTCCATAAGCCGCGCCTGCGCTTCTATTTCCTTAAACTTCGCGGTCGCGCCCGCGAAGTCTCCTTTTGAAAAATCAATATGCATAAGATAAACTATAGCCATGTTTTGTGTGATATACTGATCCTGTTTGCGCGCTTTAGCAATCGATTGTTTCAGGTATTGTTCTGCGTCATTGAAATTCCTCTGGTAAAAATAAAGCTCGCCCCGGAGAAGATCTTCTAAACCGCTGAAAAACACGGTTAATAAATCAGAGAAATACGAAGTCATCCGGGAAACCGCCGCGATATATTCTTCCATCGCTCCCGGCCTTGTTGTCCCGACATTTGTAGCCCATGCGCCAGCTGATATTGTTTTATATGAACCTATAAATTTAAACGGATTATTTTCATAATATTCGCTTAAACGCATAAAATATTTTTTAAAATCATAAACATCCGTATATGCGCACATTTTCATCCGCAATAATCCCCAGAATGTGTAAATCGCGGTCAGCGCCTGGTTTCGTTCGGGCGTTTCAGCCTGCGCTTCGTATTTTTTTATATATTGCTCCGCGATAATATGCGCATCTTCAAATTGATCCATATTTATTTTCAGTTTTAAATACATCGAAGGGAACAGAGGATTATCAGCTTTTATACTATCCGGCATGCGATCAAATATTTCCAAAGCGTATCCCGCGGCGTTCTTGGGTATCTGTACGTTAAACGACGCGATTTTATTAATTATCGCGTCATAGCCTGCGGATTTCTCATAATAGAAAAGCGCGTCCGTATTATATCCGTTCGCGCCGCACCATTCGCCTGCCGTAAAATATGTTTCTCTTCTTTCTTCATCTGTAAGCATTTGTTCCTGTATCTGACGCATATGTTCGCGGAACAGGGGGTGGATTATGTATGTATCCATAATAAAGTCATAGCGGATAAAAGCGTTTAACGTTTCCATTTGACTGATAAATTCATTGTCCCTGACGATTTCCGGGGCAAGCGCTTTTACAAGACTTGCGGTAAGATGATCTATTAACGAAATGCGAAGGAGCAAATGCATAAGCCGCTGAGAAATTGTTTTCGGAATTTCTGCTTCTATATAGCGAAGCATGTTTTTTTTTACTGCGCTTAGCGCGTAACGTTCGTACTTCCGCTCTTTTTCAAGGGAGCGCGCGATCAGATTAACAGCGAAAGCCCAGCCTTTGGTATCGTCATATATATTGCGTATATCAGCGCTCATTAAAGGTATTTTTATCTGATTATAATAATCTGCGATCTCGTCTTCTGTAAAACACAGCGCGTCTTCCTGTATCATGAAAACTTTATCCCGTTTTATCATTCTTATCAGATTTATTTCAGGCATGGCGCGTGATATAAATATCATGGTAAGGTCAGGCGAAGCTTTGTTTATCCCGCGTTCAAGAAAACGAAGAATTTCCGCGCTTCGCAGTAAATGAAAATCATCAAATACCATTATATATTTTCGCGTTAAAAGAGAAGTTTCGCTGATGATTGCGCTGTATTCGCAAAACGCCTCTTCTGTTTGCGGGAATCCGGTTTTTTTAAGGCGTTCTGCGGTTTTAGGCCATAATAACGACGCTTGTTTCGAATAACCTTCCCAAAAACACGCCTCCGTATTGTCATCAGAAGACATCCGATGCCAGCTTGTATAAGCGTCATGATCTTTTACAAAAGAATGCACCGCTTGCGTCTTGCCGTAACCGATACCTGCGCATACGACAATTAGAGGAAAATTAACCGCGTCTTTAAACAGTTTATTAAGGCGCGGACGCCGCGGATAATCGGCGTTTTGAAAGATTCCGCCTGATTCATTCTCAATAAAATTAATTACAGGCATGATTTACAGCTTATCATGTTAAATTCAATTTTATATTTAACAGTGATTATTAGTTTAGTATATATTGTTTTAATATTCCAATTGTAGCACATTTTATTATAATCGACAATAATTGTATTTTATTTGAATTATAAAAGCCTGATAATTAAAAGAATATTATATAAAAAGATAATGTTTTAGCCTGTTTTTTATTAACTTGTAATTTACCCTGCGGCATGCCGGGGACGCGGATAAACGCCATAAAAACTTAACCGGGGTGTATTTTGCGATTTAAAATAAAAAATGTTAACTTCATATAGAATGTAACGCCTGATCTAATCCTTCTTGACATTGATATGCCGGGAATGAACGGTTATGAAGCAATTACAATTCTTAAAGCGGACAAACAATACGCGGACATTCCGGTTATATTTATTACGGCAAAACATCGGAAGCTGATGAATATGAGGGATTAAATCTGGGAGCGATTGATTATATTGCAAAACATTTCGCTCCTTCTCTTTTGCTGAAACGCATTGAAAACCATTTGCAGCTGCAAAGACAGAAGGCAAGCCTGTAGGATTATAACAGCAACCTGATTAAAATAGTAAAAGGGAAAACGCATCAGCTTTTCAGCCTTCAAAGCGCGATAATAAGCAATCTGGCTGAACTTGTGGAATTCCGGGACATTATTACAGGCAGACACATTTCAAGGACGCAGAATTATCTGAAAAAGCTGATTGAACAGCTTATAGAAGATGAAGTTTACGCACAGGAAATACTTTTATGGGATATGAATGAAATACTGCTCTCATCGCAGCTTCATGATATCGGAAAAATCGCCATAAGCGATACTATTCTTAATAAAGCCGGAAAACTGACAGAAGAAGAACAGGAAGTCATGAGAACCCATGCTCAAAAAGGAGTTGAAGTAATTGAAAAAATTGAACACTCAACAGATTTTGCGGGTTTCATGGAATACGCGAAATTGTTCGCCGGTACGCATCATAAAAAATGGGACGGAAGAGGCTACCCCAACGGACTTGCCGGAGCGGAAATTCCGCTTGAAGGGCGCATAATGGCGATCGCTGATGTATACGACGCTCTTATCTCAAAGCGGCCCTATAAAGAATCTTTTACCGCAGATGAGTCAGCTCAGATTATTATTAAAGGCAGCGGCAGTCATTTTGATCCGTCTCTTGTTGAATTTTTTTTAAATTTAAAGGACGACTTTGCCGCAATTGCTGTGGAATACGCGGATTAATTTAATTATACCAGATAATTTTCAATAAAGGCCGCGGCTTTTTTAAACGCGCTATGTAATAAATTAATTGTAATTTCATCTAACATTGAATTTATATCAACCGGCCATGTTTTTTGCTTTAATTCATTCAGAAGGTTTTTTGCATTTTCTTTATCAAAGGCCGCGCACGCGGTTTGAATTAAACGCAATTTTTCCTGTAAATAATTTTTATCGCTGTCTGAAATTTCCCTGTCTTTTTCCGTTTGTTCATGAGGTTTATATTTTACAATCAGGGACCGGAGCGTGTCCAATAAATGAGGCGTCATGTTCAGCATAACGCTGAAATCGCGCTCTTCGCCCGCCTGTTCAAGTTTAAACGCGGCGCCTGATATTTCCTTCTCTCCCATGCTGGCAAGAGTGCTTTTTATTCCATGCACGGTGATAATGTATAAACTTATATCTTCTTTACCGGAGGTTTCGCTGAATTTATCGGGATTATCATATTTCTTGATAAAGTCTTCCATGATTTTTACCGCGTTTTTGGCGTCACGGATAAACAAGCCCGCCATTTCATTCGATCTTGCTGTATCCTGCGCTTCAAATCTTTGATTGTCGACATAGGAATCAACCCAGTTTTTTTCATTTTGCGTCTGAATATTTTGCCCAAGAAAACCTTTATTTTCAAAACCTTTTGTTTTAATTAACTCCTGAAGATCGTGCCGCGCCTCTTCAATAACTTCCGGCGGTTTTTTATTCCGGATAAAATCATTCAGGTAATGATTAAGTTCGCGCGAGTCAATCGGTTTTGAAATAAAGCCGTCAAATCCGTTTTTCATAAACATTTCCGCGCGTCCTACAAGAGCGTTTGCGGTCAGCGCGATAATTGTGTTTTTATATCCCATTTCACGCAGGATTTTGACAGTCTCAATTCCGTCCATTTTCGGCATCATATGATCCATAAACACTATGTCATAAACGCTGCCGTTTTTAATTTTTTCAATCGCGGCAAATCCGCTTGTAACGGTTTCTATATTAAGACCGTAAGGAAGAAGCATTCCCTTTGTTACATAAATATTTGATTCTACATCGTCCACTACAAGCACGCTGCCGTACGGCATGTATTCGCGTAAAAACCGCGTCTTTTTAAGAATGGTAGTATTTTGAAAATTGAAACTTTGCAGCTTTCCGGACAGTTCCTTTCCGCAGACAGCTTTTCCTATCGGTATTTGCGGAAGACGTACGGTAAAAGTTGATCCCTTGCCAGGTTCGCTTTCTACAATAATATCGCCTTTCATTAAATCTATAAGGCGCTTTGTAATGGTCATGCCCAAACCCGCGCCGACAGTTGTGCGGTTTGTATTAAGATTAAAACGTTCATACTCTTCGAAAATCCTCTTTACCTGATTTTCTGTCATACCCTGGCCTGTGTCGCTGACGCTGAATACAATAATTACATTCTCTTCCGAATTATCATTTCCGGATTCCGCGGAAACAAAAAATTCTATTTTTCCGCTTTCTGTATATTTAAACGCGTTTGAAAGGATGTTATTTAATACCTGCTTAATGCGAAGTTCATCGCCGAACAATTCAAGCGGCGTGTTCTCGTCCACATTAAGGGTGAAGGGTATCGGCTTGCTGTCATAGCGCAGGATGTTCAATTGAACGGTATCATTAATAAGGCTTGGAATATCATACTTGACCGGGATTAATTCAAGTTTGCCGGCTTCTATTTTGGATAGATCAAGTATGTCGTTAATAATGTTAAGCAAAAGATCGCCTGACTCATATATCTGGCTGAACGCTTCCTTTGTTTCCTGCGAAAGATCTTCTCCGTGCAGCTGTATTTCCGCAATACCTAAAATCGCGTTCATTGGGGTGCGGATCTCATGGCTCATGTGCGAAAGGAAAATGCTTTTTGACTTGTTGCTCTGTTCGGCGTGTTCTTTCGCGAAAATCAGCTCAATGGACATTTCATTGCGAATCGCCGCGTTTGCCATCATCCGGCTGGCTGAACGCAGAATCAGAACTTCGCTGTCTTTAAATACCCGCTCTGTTTTGCATTGATCATATCCCACATAGCCCCAGAAAATATCCTGTAAAAAGACAGGCACAACAAGGATAGATTTAATATTTCTCGGTATCAGCGCTGCCTGATCTTCCGGCGGCATATTACTCACCAATGAGTTTATGCAGTTTCCCTTAAGCAGCTGCTCATTCCATGAGGGATGATCGTTAATTCTGATATCAGGAGCCAAAATGCCGTCATTGGTTTTTGTTTTAAAACTGTCTTTCTCCCACTGGTAACCCAATGAGAAACAAAGCTCATTATCAACTTCCGCATTCCTCCATATACAAATGCGGTCAACTCCTGCGATTTCAGCTATTATGCCCATTGATTTCCGCAGGGTGTCTTCAAAGTGGCCTATGTAGGGTTCAAGCAGGATTGAAGATACTGTGTTCACTGTTTTTAGAAGTACATACTGCCTGTCGAGTTCGCTTGTCATTTGCACATGCTCGCGCATATCACGAACATAGGCTATAATGATTTTTTCATTATCGTAAATTACGCTTTCCAGAGTGACCAATGCCGGAACCGGCGTTCCGTCAGGCAGCTTGTGCATCCAGTTAAAAACACATTTTCCTTTTTCTGCAGTTTCAATGCCGTATTTATGCAACTCTTCAAGTGAGTTTTGCCCGTCCGGCTGGTATTCAGGAGAAAGTTCAGTTTTAAACCGGTTGATAAAATCCTGTTTGTCTTTAAGTTCAAAAAGCCGTACCGCTTCATTATTGCAATCGTAAATCCGTCCGTCCGCGCTCCCTGTAAAACAGGCAATCGGGAGCGTATCCAGCATGATTCTTGTGCGCTCGTGCTCCTTTTGCAGTTTTATTGCCTGGCGTTTGCTTCTGATAAATATGATCAATATTAACGCTATAACAAGCATCGCCAGTATAATCGCGCCAGCCATCCATGGAAAGCGCGCTTCGATTATCTGCGCGCGGGAACATCCTGTAAATCCGGATATAATGACACATAAAGATATTAAATGAACTGCTTGAAAAAGAACGCGCTTTCTTTTCATTTATTCACCATTGTACCGCTGATTCTTTCCACATTTAAACTGCGCGCCGCCGCGTCAAATATTTCCCTGTAAGCGCCGTTCTGCTTATAAACATCTTCATGCGTACCGTGTTCCAGCACATGTCCCTGTTTTAAAACATAGATCATTTCTGAATCTATGAACTGGGAAATACTGTGAGAAATTATTATTACCGTGCGGTCTTTTTTTATGGCGTCAAGGCTGTTCTTGATTTGCTCGGTAGCGATAGCGTCAAGGCTTGCTGTCGGCTCGTCAAGGAAAATGATGGGCGGTTTTTTTAGAAACAGCCGCGCGATGGCGATTCGCTGCTGCTGTCCGCCTGACAAAAGCAGCGCAGAGGATTCATAGCCGTCAGGGAGGTTTATTATCTGTTCGTGGATAAATGCCTGCTTTGCAGCGTCCACCATATCCTCATAAGAAGCATCAGGTTTTCCGTAGAAAATATTTTCTGCTATTGTCCCTGAGAAAATATGGTTTTTTTGTAAAACAAGACCGATATTCTCGCGCAGAAATTTTGTGTCGTAATCCCGAAGCGGAACGCCGTCAAGCAGAATCTCTCCTTCTGCCGGCTCATAAAATTTGTCAAGCAGATTTATAACGGTGCTCTTGCCAGCGCCGGAAAGCCCTACAAGAGCGGTGATTTTATTCGGCAGAATTGTCATATTCGCGTTGAAAAGGGCTTTAGTGCCGTTCGGATATGAAAAGTTTACATCCCTCAGTTCAAATTTTCCTTCTATCTTTTCCGGCCGGTAATTTCCCGACTGCTCTGTCTGATGATCTGAGTTCATTATGTCAAAAAAACCTTCGGCGTAAATCAGCGCGTCGTTTACTTCGTCGTAAATGCGGTGCAGCTGCCTGATTGGAGCTGTTACATTGTTAAACAGCATGATATGAAGCATAATTGCACCGATTTGCATCTGCCCTGACAGCACCAGGTAAGCCGTCAATATTATAATAATTACAACGCCGATTTGCTCCGTGAAGGTTTTTAGCGCGTCGAATTTAAAATTGGTCGATCTTGTGCGCATCTGGGTGTCTGTTAATGCTGTTTGTAAATCGAGTTGTTTTTTCGCTTCAATATCTTCCCGGTTAAATGACTTTATTACGCTTATTGATTCCAAAATATTAATGATCCCGCCTGATTTATTTTCGCGGTAACTTCTGATATTGCGTCTTGCGCCTTTGAGTTTTTTTGCCTGTCTCTGGCTGATAAAAAAATAGATCGGCACTATGCAAAGAGCTACAAGCCCGACTCTGTAATTTGCGTTAAACATACCCAGCATCGCTACAATGGCCGATGTAAAAAGCGGGAAAATGTCAATGAAAAAACTCTGTACAGTGCGCGTTAAACTTGAAACGCCCTGGTCTATGCGCGTTTGTAATTTGCCTGATCCGCTTTCATCTGCGGTAAAAAAAGCCATTTTATAAGACAATACTTTTTCAATCACCTTCTGAGCCAGATCTCTGGAAATCATTATGCGGATTTTTTCGCCGAAAAATTTCTGCCCGAAAGATATTAATATATTGATTATTTCCTTGCTCAGCAAAATGACTGTTATAACCGCGACAATATTCAAACCTTCGATTAGCGGTTTATGTTGTTCCACAAGAGAGGCGATGCTGTTTACGGTGTATTGAAGCACGTAAGCGTTAACCTGCGCAGTTAAAGCTCCGATGAATGTGAGCGCAAGAGCGAGAATTATTAGCCATTTATACGGCCGTACATATGGAGCAATATTTTTAATAAGTTGTAATAAAGTCATAAACTTAAAACAATTATATTATAAAACGGTTTAAAAAGCACTTGTTAGAGCGTTCCTAAAAATATGAACAGGAAGTCCATATGATAAGTCTTTAATGATAAAATGCATTGATTCTGATGTATGTTATTCCTGTAGGTTATAAACAAGCGTATTAAAATTAAAAATAGATAATAAGGGGAAGTTATTATGAAAATTGGATTGAAACTTGTACTGCTCATTTCGGTTGTAAATCTGGTTTGTTTTACAAGGTTAACCATAACATCGCTTTTCTCTATAATAATAAAAACCAGCAGACCCAAAAGCCGGCGGTTTTCCGGGTTTTGTATTATAAACTGTTTGATAAATTTTTAAACTCTGCGTTCATTTTTTCTGAGTCGCTGTCTGCCTTTACCGCGCGGATTACTTCGCAGAGATTGTCACATGCGGCGTCAAAAACAATTTTACCTATCTCACTGGTCGCAGGGCCGGGATCGCCTGCAAAATGATGCGGATATTCAGCATACCAGTTAAACCCTGTAAATATTTCGCTTTTCCTTAATTCCTTAAGACGTCCTTTGCTTTTAAATTCATCGGGATTCTGCTCCTTCATGTCAACTAAATCGGGGCGAAGGTGCATTATTGCGGCAGTTTCCGTAAGACCTGCGTGATAGCCAAGATCGTCCGTTTTTGCAGTGCCGCAGATTGCCGCTGTCTGTTCGTTTTTAAGATACGGTATAAAATATGTGTACGCGTTATAAGGCCTTTGCAGCCGCGGCATTTCCTGAAGAAAAAACGGCAGAAAATGATTATTCCCTCCGTGGCTTGAACAGATAATAATTTTTTTAAAGCCGTTGCGGTGTATTTCGTCGCACATTTCGAGTAACGCTTTCATAATCAGTTTATGCGATGCCGCGATACATCCCGGATAATGCCTTGCTTCTGCTATCTGCCCTAAAAAATAATACGGAAAAACTACAGCTTTTTCCGTTTCAGCCGCTTTTTTACAAACCGCCTGCCCGATGATCATATCTGTACCTACAGGCAGATGATTCCCGTGTTTTTCAAGAACTCCGATCGGAAGAAGACAAACACCATCGCTTTCTTTAACGCACCTTGCGAAATTTTTCGCGGTTAATTCTTCCCATAACATAACATTAACTCCTTATAGCGATGACGCTGTCTTTTTTAAAAATTCAATAGCCTGTTTTCCTGTCTTTGGGCTTGTGTCTTCCAGGAGTATGTCGATGCCGGGTTTATGTTTTATAATTAAACTTAATAAAGCCGGATAATCCATCTCTCCTGTTCCAGCGCTGTACCTTCCGTTTTTAATTGAGCACTGCTTTAGCTGTGAGTTTTCCATGCGGAAATCCTTTGCGTGAACCGCCGCTATCTTATCACCGAACGCTTCAAACGCCCGCGCGAAAAAATCTTTCTGGGTTTCAGCTAACCCGGCGACAGGAATAAGATTGACAGGATCGTAGATAACTTTAAGCGCGGGAGAGGCGAGGCGCTTTTGAACAATAGACATCTTTTCTATGCTGCAAACGGTGTGAATGTCAGCGACCGCCTCTATTGCGGTTATAGAGCCGCATTTTTCCGCTGTTGTGACAAGCCTTTCAAGGGAGCGGCAGAAAAGATCAAAGGATGAGTCTTTTTGCGTATCTGGATGAAAAGAGCAGTCCGCGTTACATGAACCTGTTTCAGTCCCGACAAGCGCGCAGTCAAAATCGCGGGCATAGCGAAGATGTTCTTCAAAACTGTAAAGCTGTTTTTCCCGTATATCCGGATCGGGATGTATCGGATTAATGTAGCAGCCAAGGACTGCTATTGAAATATTGTATTTATTAAGAGTTTGCCTGATCTTTCTTGCGTACGCGGGAGAAAGTCCGCCCGGCGCTTTGAGCGCTTTAGCGAGCGCGAGCTGAATCGAATCGGGTTTGTAGCTGTCAAGAGTTTGGGCTAACTCTTCGATAGTGACATTTGTTCCGTAATCGTGAGCGCGAAGCCCTATTTGAAACATAAAACCCTGCTTTACGGCTGTTTGCCGATATACGCGAGAATTCCGCCGTCAACATAAAGGATGTGGCCGTTAACAAAATCAGACGCGCCGGAAGCGAGGAATACCGCGGGCCCGGCGAGGTCTGCAGGTTTTCCCCATCGCGCCGCGGGTGTTTTCGCGATAATAAACTGATCAAAGGGGTGGCGGCTTCCGTCGGCCTGTTTTTCGCGTAACGGCGCTGTCTGCGGCGTTTCAATGTAACCGGGGCCAAGTCCGTTGCATTGAATGTTATACTGCCCGAACTCGCTCGCTATATTTTTTGTCAGCATTTTAAGGCCGCCTTTCGCGGCGGCGTATGCGCTTACTGTTTCCCTGCCAAGTTCGCTCATCATGCTGCAAATATTAATGATTTTTCCGCCGCCTTTTTTTATCATCGACGGGATTACAGCTTTCGCGACGATAAAAGGCGCGTTAAGATCGACATCTATTACCTGACGGAATTCTTGTGCGCTCATTTCGGTCATGGGAAGGCGCTTTATAATTCCGGCGTTGTTTACAAGAATATCAACAACGCCTATTTCTTTTTCAATTATCGCGGCTGTTTCATTTACCATTTTTTCGTTTGTTACATCGCAGACATAGCCTTTCGCCGCGATTCCGTCCGCTTTATAAGAAGCAAAACCTTTATCAAGCTGTTCCTGTCCGATATCATTAAATACAATCGCGGCTCCCGCTCCGTGAAGCGCAGAAGCGATCGCATAACCTATTCCGTAAGAGCCGCCTGTAATCCATGCGACTTTTCCGTTAAGTGAAAACAAATCTTTATTCATATTGACTCCTTATTTTATTTCTGTTGTAAGAAGCGTATCCATATCGTCAAAGGTTTGGTTCTCGCCCGCCATTGCCCATATAAAAGTATATGCGCCGGTCCCGACTCCCGAATGAATTGACCATGAAGGCGAAATCACTGACTGTTCATTATTCATTACTATATGGCGGGTTTCGTCCGGCTTGCCATGCATGTGAAAAACAACGCCTCCCTTTTTAATATCAAAGTAAAAGTACACTTCCATCCGCCGCTCATGCGTATGGCACGGCATTGTGTTCCAAACAGAGCCTTCTTCCAGTATTGTCATGCCCATAACAAGCTGGCAGCTCTGACAGACAGCCGGATGCACATATTGATAAATAGTGCGCACGTTAACTGCGGCCGCTTCTCCAAGTTTACGCGGATTCGCTTTTTCTTTCGGTATAAAAACAACAGGATAACTTGTGTGAGCGGGAGCGCTTGCAAGGTAATACTTAGGCGGATTATTTTTATCATCTAACGAAGAAAAAATCACGTCTTTAACGCCCTTTCCTATGTAAAGTCCGTCTCCTTTTTTCATTTTATATTCTGTTCCGTCCGCGGAGATTTTTCCTTCTCCCGTTATGCATATAATTCCCAATTCTCTTCGATCCAAGAAAACATCGCTTCCAAAGTCTTTGCCTCCTTCCATGCGCAGAGGCTTAGTGCAGGGGAAAGCGCCGCCGAAAACAACCCTGTCGCTGTGCGTATAACAGAGGCTTATTTCATCTTTAATAAACACATTCTCAAAAAGAAAATGTTCCCTTAAGGTTTTAGTGTCATAATTAAGCATATCTTTTGGATGTTCAGCGTATCGAATTTCCATTTTCATTTTTTTACTCCCGGAAGTTTTTAACGGCTTTCATTTATTCAATATAAGTTATTTTCCCTTCTTCAAAAAAGCCTCTGGACTGCGGCTCTTCGTCGGGATATCCAACCGCGATGACATTAAATGGTATTTTTGGTTCGGCGATTTTAAATGTTTCGCGGAAAGGGCCGATGCGTTCTTCTCTCGGATACACTCCGCACCAGCATGTACCAAGCCCAAGGGAGACAGCCTCAATTAGTATGTTTTCTGTTGCCGCTGCGCAGTCCTGCGCGAAATAACCTTCCGGCATTCCGGTTTGCGGAGCGGCGATAACGATAATAGCCGCGGACGCGGTTTTGCACATTTGCGCGTACGGATGAATGCGTACAATTTCATCAAGAGAGCCGCGGTTTGTTACCGCTATAAATTCCCACGGGCGTGAATTGCATGCCGAAGGAGAGAGCATTGCCGCTTCCAGTAATTGATTCAACTGTTCTTTAGTAACTTTTTTATCAGTTTTAAACTTTCTTATGCTTCGCCTGTTTTTAATAAACTCACTCATGGCTTGTTTCCTCCGAATATTACAGAAAATTGACGCTTTTACGCTGTATTATTATACATAATAACCGTCTGTTATACTATACTTGATAATATTTGTATTGTTTAATAGTAAAAGGCAGGTATATGCGATTAATAAAAAACGAGAAAGTAATAAACATCATGGAGAAAACCCTGAATCATATAGATCCGCGGCTGGTTAATCATGGAAAGCGGGTCGCTTACCTGATGTTTAAAATACTGGAAGGCCAGCGCAAGTATGATGAAAAACAGCTTCGCGATATCTGCATACTGACTATGCTGCATGATATAGGAGCATACAAAACCGAAGAAATTGATAAAATGGTTATTTTTGAAACAGCTAATGTATGGGAACATTCAGCTTATGGATATTTATTCTTAAAATATTTCTCGCCTTTAAAGGAACTGGCAGATGTTATTCTCTATCATCATGCCGACTGCGATGAGGTCAGCAGTTTAAACAGCGAACATCAATTGCTCGCGCAGCTTATGTCAATGTGCGATCGCGCCGACATTTTTTTAAAATATAAAAAAAACACCGGCAGTTTTTATGATCATCTGCATAAATACCGTGATATTAAATACTTCGGCTATATTGTTGATATGTTTTTAATGTCAGGCATTGATATCAGCGCTGTTTATAACGGAATGGACAATGACGCAGTTTTTAACCGGATTTTATACAGCCTCCCTTTAACCGAAGATGAAGTTATCGGATATATTAAAATGATTATTTTTTCGATAGATTTCAGAAGCAGTCAGACTGTAATACATACAGTCGTTACAGCCTGCGCGGCGGTCTTTCTTGCTAAATTAATCGGCGCGGATGAAGATGATATTAAAAATATTGAAACCGGAGCAATGCTTCATGATATAGGAAAGATAGGCATACCTGTTTACATACTGGAAAGCAAGGAAAAATTGAATGATTCCGATATGGAAATTATGAGAACTCATGTTGATGTTACGGAAAAAATTCTCAGCGGTAATGTAGACGATAATATCATGCATCTTGCGATCAGGCATCATGAAAAATTGGACGGAACAGGTTACCCGAAAAAATTATATGCCTGCGATATCCCCATTTACGATCGTATTGTCGCGGTTGCTGATGTCTTCAGCGCTTTGTGCGGAGCGCGCAGCTATAAAAAAGAGTTCCCTAAAGAAAAAATTATCGGAATATTAAATGAAATGAGCGGTTTACTGGATCCGCAGATAGTATCATTAACTGTTGAACATTATGATGAAATTTATGAAGAAGCCGAGCGTGAATCCATACCGGTGATCAATAACTACAATGCTATAAACGAAGAGTATCGTCTGCTAACGGAAACATAAATCATTCGCAGTTAAGTATTTATGCCATAAAATGCGGATAAGACATTGCTTAATTCTCATTACTCATTCTTAAAAAAAGCCCCAAAGACAAACGAATGTCTTTGAGGCTTCTCCTTAAAGTGACAGAGATTGCTCTGTTACTAAATTATCCTTTCAGTCCCTTCTCCATGATATCAAGCTGCGCATACAGTTCTTTGGGCAGTTTATCGCCGAATTGCGGATAATGTTTTTCCCTGACATCGGCAATTTCGCTCTTCCATCCTTCGACATCAATTTTAATAAGTTCCGCCATTGTTTCGGCGCTGACTCCGGCCGGAGGCTCAATGCTTCCGGGTTTTGGAAGGTTGCCGATGGGGGTTTTTATAAAGTTATCAGCGCCGTCGCAGCGGTCGAAAATCCACGCGAGTACGCGGCTGTTTTCGCCGTAACCCGGCCACATGAAATGGCCTTCATTATCTTTGCGGAACCAGTTAACAAAGAATATTTTCGGGAGTTTATCGCCTTTGCCCGCGTCCTGCGCTTTTTTTCCAAGCTTAAGCCAGTGATTAAAATAATCGCCCATGTGGTAGCCGCAGAAGGGCAGCATCGCGAACGGGTCGCGCCTAATTGTACCGGCTTTCAGGTCGAGCGCGGCTGCTGTAATTTCCGATCCTGTGATTGATCCCATGAATACGCCGTGTATCCAGTCTTTGCTCTGATTTACCAATGGAATTGTGTGAGGGCGTCTGCCGCCGAAAAGGAACGCGCTAATCGGAACGCCTTTCGGGTCTTCCCATTCGGACGCTATAACCGGGCACTGAGACGCCGGAACTGTAAAGCGCGCGTTCGGGTGGGCGATTTCCTCTCCTTTAACCGCTTTGTCTGTTTTTGGGGAAGGCACTTTTTCTCCCTTCCAGTTAGTGATTGTATTTCCGGGAGCCGCGTAGCCAATCTGTTCCCACCAGATATCGCCATCTTCAGTTAAGCCTGTGTTTGTAAAGATGCTATTTTTCTTTATCGAATCCATCGCGCTTTTATTTGACTGATCGCTAGTTCCGGGAGCTACGCCGAAGAATCCCGCTTCCGGGTTAATCGCGTAAAGCTGGCCGTCTTCTTTGAATTTCATCCATGCGATATCATCGCCGATTGTTTCAACTTTCCAGCCCGGAAGGGTCGGAATTAACATTGCGAGATTTGTCTTTCCGCATGCTGAAGGGAGTGCGCCTGTGACATATTTCACTTTGCCCTGCGGATTAGTAAGCTTTAAGATGAGCATATGTTCCGCAAGCCAGCCTTCGTCGCGCGCCAATACGGAGGCGATGCGAAGCGCAAGGCACTTTTTGCCTAACAGCGCGTTTCCGCCGTAGCCGGAACCGTAAGACCAAATTTCGTAAGTATCAGGGAAATGGCTGATAAATTTCTTGTTTACATCCGGCTCGCACGGCCAGCTGGTGTCTTTTTCGCCTGGGTTAAGCGGTTTCGCGATTGAATGGAGGCATGGCACAAAAAATCCGTTTGGCCCCAATACATCAAGAACTCTTGTTCCGACACGGGTCATTATGTGCATATTTATTACGACATAGGGGCTGTCTGTTATCTCAACACCTATTTTCGCGATATCTGATCCGACAGGACCCATTGAAAAGGGAATAACATACATAGTGCGCCCTTTCATGCACCCCTTGTACTGAGCGCTCATGGTTTTTTTTAATTCACCGGGATCAGTCCAGTTGTTTGTGGGGCCCGCGTCGTCTTTGTTTTTACTGGCGATAAAAGTGCGGCTCTCCGCTCTCGCTACATCAGACGGATCGGAGTGGAACCAGTAGCATCCGGGTCTTTTTGCTTCATTCAATTTTATGCCAAGCCCTGAGTCCGTCATTATTTTCAGCATTTTGTCATATTCACCTTTACTGCCGTCGCAGACCTCTACAGATTCAGGGGTCATCAAGGCGGCCGCTTCGTCAACCCACTTCTTCAATCCCGCGTGTTTTAATTCGTTTAAGTTCATAATTTCTCCTATAATTACAATTTCTGTGTATCTGTTAATTTTAACGCTAGTTTTTACTATTTTACAAGTAAAAAATTAAGGAATGGGGCTTTTGACCTTCCCTGTTCCGGTTGTTCAAATCCTATTCCCTATTTATTAAAAAAAGCGTATATTATATACATGGATGACAGAAGGAAAAGAATTGACGATCTTATAAGAAACAGTCAGGAATCCCGCGCATCGCTTGACGCTCTTTTAGAAAGTTTCGGAGAAACCTTGTATGTTCGCACAAAGGAAATGCAGACCGGTTTTGAAGATTTAAATCAATACAATACATACCTTCAGGATATATCAGATTACAATACCGCTATCGGCAGAATAGAGGAAAAAAACCGGCGTTTCAGGGAATTAGAAGACGCTATCGAAACCAAAGAACAGCAGGAAAAAGAACGATCTAAAGAGATGGCGGCTATTAACCGCAGACTCGGAAAAGCATTACTGGAAAACAGCGATTATAATGATTATACATCTCTTTTCAGAGAACAGGCAGATACCCTGACTTCCAAACTTGAATCGCTTCAAACCCGCATCGGCGAACTTGAAAATAAGGACGGAGGCAATGTTTTTTCCTGGATAGGGAAAAGCGCGCAGGGGCTTGTACTTAAAACTTTTTTATCCAGGACACAGGAAAGCCAGGAGCAGCTCTACCATAATGTCGGCGATCGTTTCAACGATCGCGAGTCTGTTTATAAAGACGATGAAGTGGCTGTTATCCGCGCCGAAGCAGACAGCCTTAGAAGCATATCGCGGACAGCGATGGATGAGATTTCTTCGTTAAAGGATGAAAAACGAATTATCACCGCGTCTTTTGGAATCGACGGTAATCCGCAGAAGCAAATTCAATCAATCAAAAATCATATAAATCAGGTTAAGGAAGTCCTCGGCGGCTTGTATAAAAAGTTCGGCGCGCAGACTGCGGGAATTGATGAGGATATCACCCCTGAGCGCAAATATTTTATTGACACAATTGTAACCGCCGAAGACGGAGAGATTATCGCAAGAGCGATAAAGCTGAATCAATCCATGATTGATAATGAAAAAGCGATTGCCAAACTGCGCGCGTCTTTGGCGATTGATGATGAAAAAGCGAAAATAGAAAAATTTAAAAAATCAATTGAAGATAAGAAAAATAAAATTACCGCGCTTCAGGATTCAATAAATGATCTGGAAGAAAGCGTCCGCGACTGCGAAAAATATATCCAGGAACTTGAAAAACAGCTTTAAGGTAATGTATGCCGGTAAAAAAAACAAAAGCTAAAAAATCCGCCGTGAAAGCAAAGCCTGCGGCGAAAAAGACTTCTAAAACAGTTAAAGCAGCGGTTTCAAAATCCGCGCCAAAAGCTAAAGCTGCCGCTTCTAAAACTGCCGCGCCGAAAGCCGCTATGGGGAAATCATCTGTTTATGATGAATCAAAAATTAAGACGCTCTCTTCGCTTGAGCATATAAGGCTGCGGACAGGAATGTACATCGGCCGGCTTGGAGACGGCTCTAATCCTGATGACGGAATTTACGTATTGTTAAAAGAAATAATTGATAACGGCATTGATGAGTTTATCATGGGTAACGGAAAGCTGATCGAAACAGCTGTAAAAGACATTGACGTTCCGGGAAAAGCGCTTGTAAAAGTACGCGATTTCGGACGCGGCATCCCGCTTGGGAAACTTGTTGAATGTGTTTCGATAATTAATACAGGAGCGAAATATAACGACGATGTGTTTCAATTTTCTGTCGGCCTTAACGGAGTCGGGACAAAGGCTGTAAACGCGCTGTCTGTTCATTTCAGAGTAGTCGCTGTACGCGGCGAAGAATTCGCAGAGGCGGTTTTTGAGAGGGGAACTCTTATAAGCCAGCGTAAGGGCAAACTTAAGGAAAAAATCAAAGACGGAACAATGGTGGAATTTATCCCCGATCCACAAATATTTAAAGATTATTTGTTCAACGCTGAGTTTATCGAAAAAAGAATACAAAATTACGCGTATCTTAACGCTGGGCTTAACTTAACATTTAACGGCAAAAAATTTATGTCTTCCCGCGGGCTTTATGACCTGCTGCAGGAAGAAACAGGGGAGGAAGGCCTTTATCCTCTCGGTTATTACCGCGGAGCGCATTCGCCTAACGGACAGCTTGAAATCGCGTTTACCCATACAAATAATTACGGCGAGGAATATTTTTCGTTTGTAAACGGACAGTATACTTCCGACGGAGGAACCCACCTTTCCGCTTTTAAGGAAGGCTTTTTAAAGGGGATTCAAACCTTCTACAAAAAAGACTACCGCTCAGAGGATGTCCGCGAAGGAACAATCGCCGCGGTTGCCATTAAACTTAAAAATCCCGTTTTTGAAAGCCAGACAAAGAATAAACTGGGAAACTCTGATATCCGCGCGTGGGTGGTGCAGGAAGTGCGCAACGCGGTTGAAGACTGGCTTCATAAAAACCCGGAGGCCGGTAAAAAACTGGAACAGAAAATAATGGCAAACGAATCTTTGCGCACAGAACTTAACGCCGTTAAAAAAGAAGCGCGCGAAGCTGCGAAAAAGATCGCCTTAAAAATCCCAAAGCTTAAAGACTGTAAGTATCATCTTGAAGACGGCAAAGACGGAGAGACATCGACGATTTTTATTACAGAAGGCGACTCTGCCGCGGGATCAATTGTATCAAGCCGCGATGTAATGACTCAGGCGATTTTTGCCCTCCGCGGCAAAGTGGAAAATGTATACGGCAAAAAACGCGCCGCTATTTATAAAAACGAAGAGCTCTTTAACATGATGATGGCGCTCGGCATCGACAACGACATTGAAGGACTCCGTTACGCGAAAATAGTAATCGCTACCGACGCGGACTTTGACGGTTTCCATATCCGCAACCTGCTTTTAACGTTTTTCCTTTCCTATTTTGAAGAGCTGGTCACGGCAGGTCATGTCTTTATCCTTGAAACGCCGCTTTTCCGCGTTCGTACAAAAAAAGAAACCCGCTACTGTTACTCGGAAAAAGAGCGCGATGAAGCTGCTTCCGCTCTCGGTTCCCAGAGCGAAATAACCCGCTTTAAAGGGTTAGGTGAAATCAGCCCGAAAGAGTTCGGCCAGTTTATAGGAGATGATATTCGCCTTGTGCCTGTCTCGGTGAACACTCTGAAACAGGTTCCGCAGGTGCTGAACTTCTACATGGGCAAAAATACACCCGAGCGCCGCGAGTATATCATGAAGAATTTGATTGAGGACGCTGGATAGGGAAATCAGGAATGTTCCTGCTGACTATGCTGAATAATGTGAAAATATTTTTAATGTCTATTGACAATACTATCGTAGTACTATACTATATTAACAGGCAGATGTTTTAATGATACACAGCTTTGGAGACAAAGATACCAAAGCGTTATTTTACCGCGGGAGAATAAAGAAAATGTCCCCGGAATTAATGCGGCGCGCCAGAAACAAGCTTTTAATAATAAACGCGGCTTCATGTGAAAACGATCTAAGAATTCCGCCGGGGAACCGCTTTGAAAAATTAATTGGCGATGTGAAAGGAAAATACAGTATTCGTATCAATGATCAATGGAGGATTACATTTTATTGGGATAATGGAAATGCCTGTGATGTGATTATCACTGATTACCGCTAGGAGATATTTATGAAAAAAAAATTAGAATTTATTACTCCGGGGTCAATATTGCAGGAAGAGTTCCTGGAACCTCTGGGAATTACCGCTTATAAATTAAGCAAAGAAATTAAAGTGCAGCAGACCGCAATCAGCCAGATAATTAAAGGGAGCCGGAAAATTACCGCGGACATGGCCCTGCGTTTATCAAAATATTTTGGGAATTCTGCGCAATTTTGGCTTAATCTGCAGAATTTTTACGATCTTGAATCAATTAAAGAAATAAAAGAATATGTATTCAATGAAATAATCCCCTACAATCATGCCGCGGAAAAAACAGCGTCCTATACATATAAAAGAAAAACCTGACTTTGGCTGCACTGCAAACTCTCTCTTCCTTAAAATTTGTATTTTTATTTTCAATACACTATAATTAAGTAAAGATCCGTTATAAATGAAAAAACTACTATTTTTAACGATTATTTTAGCTTTTTCAGCCTTCTCGTTCGCTCAGGAAGAGGATACTCCGGCTGAAGAGTCTTCTTCTGACGGGCAGGCTTATCCAAACGAGTTCCTGTTTATTGAAGGAACCGCAGAAAGAAATGATCATCTGGAGTTTTTTCTTCAGAATTTTAGAATTGAAGCCGCAGGAGCGGGTTATACTGTTATTGAAAAAAAGGAAGACGCCGCCTACACGTTCAAATTTCATATAAGCGCTCATTTAATCGAGGATGAAAAGGGAGTTTTTCATCCTGCGCCTTCTTATGACAACCAGTTTATTATAAGGATAAGCCTTATTGATAATGCAAATGACTGGGAAATCCTTTTTTTTGACTTTTATTTCTCCAACCTTGATGAAATGTATGAATATAATCAGGCATTATTTCAAATGGCTACCATCTATATACCTCCTGACAGAAAGGATATATTTTTACCGCCTGACACAAGATGGCAGAATAAATGGTTTTATATCAGCGCTGCTGTAGATTACCCGATCTCATTTTACGCGCTGCTGCCGACCGGTTTACATGCCGGCCAGGCCGCATACAATAAAGACGCTAACGATAAAATTACTGAGCTTCAGCTTCTTAACCATATAATTTTACCGCAGCCCGGATTATCGCTTGGAGTTGAACTCCAGTTTCTTAATTTTTTAAGTCTTGGATTGAATTTTCAGCTTAATTTCGGAGATACAAAGTCAGCGTTTTTCTTAAATATGGCGGCGGGCGGTCAGCTAAAAGCGAATATAAAAACCGAAGATTTCCTGCTTCAGCCTTATCTGGCTTTCGCGATGCCTTTAGCTGTTTCGCCTCTGTTTAATGAATTTCCCCAGTTTTCCGCCGGAGGAGGTTTTCAGGCGGGAGTGCGCGGCGGATCAAGCGGAAGTTTTTTTATTGATGTTAATTTTATGTATTCATTGGGTTCTGCTTTCATGCAGAATATTTACGGTAATCTTGCTCCTTATCCATCGCAGATCGAATATAACCACTTTGTTTTTGGAATCGGATTCGGATATAAATTCGGCTTTTTAAACCGGCAATAGCTCTTGTATATAGTTATATTAATAATTACACTTGTTAATTATGGCTTCACTTTCATTGGGCGAGAGAATCGTTGAAATCAGGAAAACTTATTCAATCAGCCGGGAAGATCTGTCTGAACGTTCGGGTATTTCAGCAGACTTAATCGCAAAAATCGAAGACGACGGGCATATTCCCGATCTTGCTCCGCTCATTAAAATCGCAAGGGGGCTGGGTGTACGCCTGGGCACACTTCTTGACGATCATGACAAACTTGGGCCTGTTATCTGCAGAACAGAAGATACATCAAGCCGCTTTAAAACAGGGCTTCCTGAAGGCGTGGCTGCCACAGGGCATCACGGAATGAGTTTCTACGCGCTTGCCGCCGATAAGTCCAGCAGACATATGGAACCGTTTATTGTCGCAATTGAAGCCGACGCGCAGCAGGATAAATCCACTCACGAAGGAGAGGAGTTCATCTATGTAATGGAAGGAACTCTTACTCTTGAATACGGCATGGACAAGGAATTTTTAAAAACAGGCGACTCTGTTTATTATGACTCTATTGTACCGCACCGCGTATACTCTGCGGATAACAATCCGGTAAAGATTCTAGCGGTTGTTTATACACCGGTGTAAAAATATGGAATACATAGAAAAAACATTGTCTCAAGTCCTGAGAGATAAAACGCAAGCGTATCCCGATCACGAGTTTATTGTTTACGCGGATCGTAATCTTCGTTTTACTTATTCGGAATTTGATAAAAGAGTGGACGATTTCGCGAAAGGACTTCTCGGGATGGGCGTAAAAAAAGGCGACCATGTCGGCATCTGGGCGACTAATGTGCCTGACTGGAATACAGTGCTTTTCGCGTGCGCGAGAATTGGCGCTGTTCTTGTCACGATTAACACAGGCTACAAGACTCACGAGCTTGAGTTTGTGTTAAAACAGTCGGATATGGTATGCCTGTGCCTTACTAACGGCTGGCGCGATTCCGATTATATCGCAATGGTAAACGAGCTTGTTCCTGAATTGAAAACCTCGCAAAGAGGCAAGCTTAACTCTGAAAATTTTCCTTTTTTAAAATATGTCGTTCATATAGGACAGCAAAAACACCGGGGAATGTTCTGCTTCAGCGAGCTTTTGCTTTTGGGTCAGCACACAGATTCTGCTCAGTTACGCGAAATTGAGGCGTCTCTTGACAGAAACGATGTAGTGAACATGCAGTACACTTCCGGCACCACAGGCTTTCCCAAGGGAGTAATGCTCACTCACAGAAATATTTTAAATAACGGGAAGGGAATCGGCGACAATCAGCGTCTTACGGAAAAAGATATTGTGTGCCTTCCTGTTCCTCTGTTCCATTGTTTCGGCCTTGTGCTTGGAATGATGGCGGTGGTTACCCACGGCTCAACCGCCGCTCTTATAGAATGGTTTGATCCGTTGCTTGTGCTTGCTACTATTCAAAAGGAAAAATGCACGGCAGTTTACGGCGTTCCTACAATGTTCATAGCGGAGCTTAATCACCCTATGTTTAAAATGTTTGATCTTTCAAGCCTTCGCACCGGCATCATGGCGGGATCTCCCTGTCCAATCGAAACAATGCGCCAGGTGATTGATCTTATGCACATGAAAGAGGTGACTATCTGTTACGGGTTAACAGAATCGTCCCCTGTAATGACTCAGACCCGCTACGATGACGATATAATCGTAAAAGTGGAAACAGTAGGGCGCGCTCTTCCCGGCGTGGAAGTTACAATCCGTAACACGGAAACCGGCGATGAATGTCCTGACGGCGCGCATGGAGAGTTTTGCTGCCGCGGCTACAATACAATGAAAGGCTACTATAAAATGCCCGAAGCGACAGAAGCATGTATCGACAAAGACGGATGGCTCCATTCAGGCGATCAGGGAATAAAGAACGCGGACGGTAATTTTAAAGTTACGGGGCGTATTAAGGATTTAATTATCCGCGGCGGAGAAAATATTTCCCCCAAAGAGGTTGAAGATTTTTTATACACCATGCCCGGCATCAAAGACGTGCAGGTCGCGGGAATCGCGAGCGAAAAGTACGGCGAAGAAGTCGGCGCTTTTGTAATACTGCATCCTGATGTGAAAATTTCTGAGGAAGATGTGCGCGATTTCTGCCGCGATAAGATAGGGCGTTTTAAAATCCCCAAATATGTTTTCTTTGTCGACAGTTACCCTCTTACATCAAGCGGAAAGATTCAAAAATATCTGTTACGCGAAATGGGTAATAAAATGATCAAAGACAAAATTACCGATGCTAAATAGCTGATTATTGGAATTGAATATAGAAGTTGTTCAGAAACAGAAGTTGTTGAACAACTCTCTATTGTTCGAATATTTCCACGCGGTTGCGGCCAAGTTCTTTTGCTCTGCGAAGAGCGGTGTCCGCGGCGTCTTCCAGTTCTTCCATTCTTTTTGCGTGAACCGGCGCTACCGCTATTCCAATGCTTGTGCGCGTCCCTATAAAAACCGTCTCAAGAGCGTTTGGGGCTGCCGGAACTTCAACATGTCTTGCCTCTATATTCGCCCTGATTCTTTCAGCGATAATAGCGGCGTCTTTCAGTTCCGTATCCGGAAGGAGAACAGCAAACTCATCTCCCGATAACCGGGCGGGGAAGTCGCCGGAGCGCAGACTCAAGCGGATTTCTTCCGCGGCGGCTGTAATTATTAAGTCGCCGGCTTTTGTACCGTGCTTTTCGTTAATATCATGAATTTTGTCAAGGTCCATCATCAAAAGAGATATAATACGGAAATTCATTGATTGATTATTAAAGCGTTCCTTTAATGTCTCATTAAGGAAACGGCGGTTATAAAGACCTGTCATTTCATCTGTAACCGCTCTTTTACGCGCTGTTTCGCCCCATCTGATCAAATCGGTAAATGATTTTGACATTTGATCCAGCCATCTGTTCTGCACTAGGCAGATTGCGCGCAGTATTTTATAGCCGATTGCCGGATAGTCGCTTATTATTCCGTAAAAATCATTGCCTTTGAATTTAATGGTAACAGAATCTTCTGTCGCTGTAATTGTAACAGAACGCGGCTCATGGGTAATAATTGACATTTCCCCGAAAAAATCGCCGACCTTTACTTTGAATAACATGCGCTTATTGCCGTCGGACTGCGCGATAAACGCGGTGAGCTCGCCCGAATAATGAATAAACAGATCTTCTCCCTCATCCCCTTCGTGGAAAATAGACTCTCCTTTTTCCAGTTTAACGATTTTTAAAAATCCGGCGGCGATATTAAATTCATTTTCATTAAGCCCCGAAAAAAGCGGGTACTTTGATATAACGGATAAAACTTCCTGTGAAGTGATGTTTTCTTCTTCTTTCATGTTTCATCCGGAAATTTATAATGCACTATAGTATTTCCACCCATCTTCCATGTATCAAGAAGATTTGCGTAATTACCGTGGTATAGATTATTCCAGCTCTCTCCGTCAACAGGCCAGATGCACCATGATATTGTCGCGGAAAAATGAAAATCTTCCTGCGGTTTCATCGGAACAGGCTCCATTAAAGCGATTTCTTCCGCGAGTAATTCGACGATATTCCCTGCCTGGAACTCGTCACAATCATTAAAGATAAGCCCCACTTCATTGCTTTTTAACCGAAGCGCCCAGCCGTTTCCTGTGATGCGCGTAATGTTTTTTAGAATCAGCGCTATCCTGATCATTGCTTCATCGCCTATTGCGTGTCCGCATGAATCTACAAGAATTTTAAAACGGTCCGGTTTAAGCATGATAAGAGCCGAAGGATTTTTAAGGCTGCTTTTAATTTCATCTGTAATAAGCGTCTGCTTCCATAAACCCGTACCGGCGTCTTCATAAGCCCGTCTGTGGAGATCCTGCACCCATGACATTCTGTCTAGGACAAGTTTGTTAGCTGCTTTTATCCGCGTGGTCATCATCGTTATCGCGTTAAATAAAATACTGCATACAATGCCGGGTTCTTCCCGCGCTAGCGTGTCCATTGTTAAACCGGCTGCCGGAAAAACAATTAAAAGCGAATCCTGCTCGGCTTCCGCGCATGCGTCATAATCCGCGTCCCGGGCGAAGTCAAAATCGCCTATTGTGTCTCCCGAAGAAAAATGAGCCATTTCTTCTTCATTGCCGTCTGCGTTTTTCTTAAATACCCGGATTTCACCTTTTTTTAGTATATAAAAATGCGCCGCTTTCTCCCCTGAAGAGAAAAGAGGCGTTTTTTTTGAAAGACTGAGCGTTCCGGAGTTTTCTAAGATAAAATTAATTTCTTCGCTGAGAAGTGAGGAAAATAATTCTTGTTCTCTCATCAGCGATAAATCAATTTTATCAGGAATCATTGCTTTATTATGTCCTCTATCCTTAAAAATGTCGAGCAAATTAACTTGCTGTGGAACAAGCTCAATTGTATTGTTTATTTATGATATCTTATTATAAAATGTATTTTATGTTTAAAAGTAACATAAATGGAAATTTCTTTCGCTCGGTTATAATTATTTTATTAGCCGGGGTTTTAACAGCAGCTTGTTCAACCAGGTCTGCGGATGTGAAAAACGGCATCTTACCGGACAATGATATCGAGGATTTCCATATTCCCGCGGTGGAGAATTTGAGCGGCGGTTTTATTTTCGGCGCGGATATTTCGAGCATTATTGCGCTTGAAAACTCAGGCGTTAAATTTTACGGTTTTGACGGCAAAGAACAGGACATCTTTAAAACGCTATATGACGCCGGTATAAATTACATACGCATTCGCATATGGAATGATCCGTTCGACTCAAACGGAAACGGCTTCGGCGGAGGCAATTGCGATGTTAATACAGCAGCCGCTATTGCTTCCAGAGCAAAAAAGTACGGAATGAAATTATTTTTAAATTTTCATTATTCTGATTTTTGGGCGGATCCGGGAAAACAAATGGCTCCGCGCGCCTGGGCCGGTATGAACATCGGAGAAAAGGCATCCGCGCTGGAGACATTTACTTTTGACTCGTTAATGGAAATAGGGAAACACGGCGATATCGGCATGGTACAGCTTGGCAATGAAACTAACAGCGCGATGAGCGGAGAATATAATTGGAGAAATATTTCCGCTTTAATGAACGCCGGAGCCAAAGCTGTCCGCAGGTATGATGAAAATATATTGATAGCGGTTCATTTTACCGATCCTCAAAAAGGCCACTACGCATATTCAGCGCAAACTCTTAAAGAGTACAGTGTGGATTACGATGTTTTTGCGAGTTCATATTATCCATTCTGGCACGGAACGCTGGATAATCTGAAAGATCAATTGAATATTATCCGCCGCGATTACGGCAAGGATGTTCTGATTGCCGAGACTTCCTACGCTTTCACATCAGAAGACGGAGACAAATTTGCAAATATAGTATCGGATCCGCGCGGTTTTGCGCACCCGTTCTCTGTTTACGGGCAGGCGTTAGCTTTACGCGATGTTATCGCGGCAGCAGCCGATGCCGGCGGAATCGGCGTTTTTTACTGGGAACCTGCGTGGATACCTGTGGGCTCAAATTATGAAACCAATAGGGAAATTTGGAACCAGTTCGGAAGCGGATGGGCGTCTGTTTACGCTTCAGTTTACGACCCCAAAGACGCAGGCATTTATTACGGCGGAAGCGCTGTTGACAATCAGGCATTATTCGATTTTTCGGGGCACCCGCTTCCTTCGCTTAATGTTTTTAAGCTTGTTAAAAACGGCGCATCATTGCGGTAAAGGTGATTATACGGATGAGTTTTCAAGATTAGCCAGATTTTAATTAAATTCGTATTATTATTTAATATTTTTTGTGATTTTGCCTTAAAAAAAATACACTTGCTAATCTGACCATATGCCTTTACAATAAGCCATGACTGGAAACGAAGTTTCCGCGAAACAGGGGGTCGCATGGCGCAAAATTTAAAATCAGAAGGGGATATTACATTTCCTCATGAATTGCTGACATTTATAGATGAATGGAAGGATAAACCCGGGAGTCTTATCATGATTCTCCATAAAACCCAGGAAGTATTCGGGTTTATTTCCCGTCCTTCAGCGGAACTTTTATCCCGCCTAACCGGGATTTCTCTTGCCCGTGTATACGGGGTAATCACTTTTTATCACTTTTTTAAAACCATCAAACCCGGAAAGCATAAAATATCAGTATGCCTTGGAACCGCTTGTTATTTAAAAGGCGCGCAGGACTTAATCGAAGAAACCAGAAAAATACTGGGACTTGAACCCAACGGTGTAACAGACGACGGTCAGTTTTCCGTCGATCCTGTCCGCTGTGTCGGCTGCTGCGGGCTTGCGCCTGTTCTCACAGTCGGAACCGATACTTTCGGCAAACTCACAAAAGATATGATTCCCGGCATAATAGCCAAATATCAAAATGTTTAAATTTATTTTTTTAAAAGATATGGAGTTTTCCAAAGAAACTCCCGGGTTAAAAACCGCAGGTTTTTAGCTATGCATTTTACATTAGCTGACCTTGTAACCGATATTACGCAGAATGCTGTGGAAGCGGGCGCTGATTTGGTTGAACTTGAGGTAAGCGAGAATGATAAAGAATTTCGTTTTCTTGTGAATGACAACGGCAAGGGAATGACAGAGGGGGAGTTAAAGAAGGCGATTGATCCTTTTAATACAGACGGCGTTAAACACCCGAACCGCAAAGTAGGGCTTGGACTGCCGTTTCTGATTCAGACAGCGGAACAGTCAGGCGGCGGCTGGGATATTAAATCGGAAAAAGGAAAAGGCACCAAAGTCAGCGCATGGTTTGATTCCGGCAATGTTGATATCCCTCCTACCGGCGATATCCCTCTGATGTTCAGAACTATTTTAATGTTTAACAGCGCCGGTGAAATCGTTATACGCCGGGTGAAACCAGCTGACGAATACGAAGTGCGGAAATCCGAACTTCTGGAAGCAATCGGTAATTTTGAAGAAGTATCAAATTTAATTTTATTAGGTGAATATTTACAATCATTGGAAGAATGATTTGTAAAAGGTAAAAGATTGTTTAGGAGGATGATATGGCAAAGATGAGTCTGGATGACTTAAGAAAACTGAGAGATGATAAAAAAACCGACCTTCGCAAGCGTGAAGCTGACGGCAAGGAAATTCAGGTTATTGTCGGTATGGGAACCTGCGGCATCGCCGCCGGAGCGAAACAAACGCTTGACGCGTTTATTAAAGGTCTTGATGAATTTAAACTCGCTGACACCTGTCTTGTGCGGCAGACAGGATGCATGGGGCTTTGCCATTCAGAGCCGACAATCGAAGTTATTGTTCCCGGTATGCCGCCTGTTATTTACGGCAATGTGGATGTAAAAGTCGCCAATGAGATTATTCAAAAGCATTTAATCGGCAAGGAACTGCTGGGCCAATATATTCTGGATCGCCCTGCCGCTGATATTTTAAGTTCAAATTAAAAGGGGGAAATGATAACATATGGCATATAACCATTATATCCTGACCTGCGGCGGCACAGCGTGTGAATCCAACAAAGGCGTTGAGCTTTTTAACCAGCTTATCGCCGAGGCGGAAAAACAGGGCGTAAAAAGCCAGGTGCAGATTGTGAAAACCGGATGTTTCGGTTTTTGTGAAAAAGGGCCGATTGTAAAAGTACTGCCGGAAGATTCCTTTTATGTTTGCGTAACGCCTGAAGATGCGAAAGAAATAATCGCGGAACATATAATTAAGGGAAGGGAAGTAAAACGGCTCCTTTACAGCGATGATAATAAAAAGAAACAAACGCTTCAGGTGGAAGATATCCAGTTTTATCAGAAGCAATACCGCGTTGTTTTGCGCAACTGCGGAGTTATCGACCCGGAAAGCATCGATGAATATATCGCGCGCGAAGGTTACGCAGGACTTGAAAAAGTTCTCTTTGACTGGACGCAGGAACAGCTTATCGAAGAAGTTAAAATATCCGGCCTTCGCGGAAGAGGCGGCGCGGGTTTTCCTACGTGGCTTAAGTGGGATTTAGCGCGAAAAGCGGCAGGCGATCAGAAGTTTGTTATCTGCAACGCCGACGAAGGAGACCCGGGCGCTTACATGGATCGTTCCACAATAGAAGGCGATCCTCACTCAATTATTGAAGGCATGATAACGGCAGGCAAGGCAATCGGTTCCAATCAGGGATTTGTTTATATCCGAGCCGAGTATCCGCTTGCGATTGAACGCTTAAAAATCGCGCTTGTTCAGGCGCGCGAATACGGCCTGTTAGGTAAAAATATTTTAGGTTCCGGCTTTGATTTCGACATTGAAATACGCCTTGGAGCCGGCGCGTTTGTCTGCGGTGAGGAAACCGCTCTTATCAAATCAGTTGAAGGCAACAGGGGAATGCCCGTTCCAAAACCGCCGTTTCCGGCGAACAAAGGTTTGTGGCAAAAACCAACAATCATCAATAATGTGGAAACACTCGCGAATATTCCTGTTATCACTGCCAAAGGCGGCGCGTGGATCGCGAAAATAGGAACGGAGAAATCCAAAGGAACAAAAGTATTCGCTCTTACAGGAAAAGTTAAAAATTCAGGGCTTGTGGAAGTGCCGATGGGTACGACGCTGCGCGAAATTGTTTTTGAAATCGGCGGCGGAATAAAAAACGGGAAAAAATTTAAGGGAGTGCAGACAGGCGGCCCCTCAGGCGGCATCCTGACAGAAAAATCGCTTGATATACCTATTGATTTTGAGTCGTTAATGGCTAACGGCTCAATGATGGGTTCAGGCGGAATGATCGTAATGGACGAAGACGACTGCGTAGTTGATGTATCGCGCTTTTACATGGATTTCTGCGTCGATGAAAGCTGCGGCAAGTGTTCTCCGTGCAGAATTGGCACAACGCAGATTCTCAAACTTCTGGATAAAATCACCGAAGGCAAAGGCACAGAAGAAGACCTTGTAAAGCTGGAAGAAATAGGCCACGCGATTACCAAAGCTTCGCTTTGCATGTTAGGCTGTACTGCGGCAAATCCCGTTATGTCAACAATTAAAAATTTCCGCGAGGAATACATCGAACATATTCACGATAAAAAATGCCGTTCGGGAAAATGCAAGAAGCTTTTAAGCTTTAAAATTGAGCCTTCCAAATGCATCGGCTGCGGTCTTTGCGCTAAAAAGTGTCCCGTAAACTGCATCGCGGCGGAAGACTCTTCTAAATACCCTGACAAGAAAAAACCGCCTTTCCGTATCAATTTGGCGGAATGTATTAAATGCGGCGAATGTTTTAATTCCTGCAAATTTAACGCGGTTATTAAGGGTTAAGGGGGAAGTATATGATTAACATTACAATAAACGGTAAAACGCTGGAAGTCGAACCGGGGACAACAATCCTTGACGCCGCGAAAATGGTGAATATAAAAATTCCGACTCTCTGTTATAACCCCGATCTTGCTCCGTGGGCATCCTGCGGAATTTGTATAGTGCGCCTTGCGGGTTCCGCTAAAATGGTGCGCGCCTGCTGCACTGCGTGCGAACCCAACATGAGCGTTATCACCCATGATCCGGAAATCATCGCGGTTCGTAAAACAGTGCTTGAGCTGATCCTTTCTAACCATCCCGATGACTGCCTCCAGTGCCCGCGCAGCCATTCATGCGAACTTCAGGATTTAGCCGCGGATTTCGGAATCAGGGAAGCTCCCTTTAAAAAGGTTAAAAATGACATTCCTGTTGATGATTCAAATCCCGCAATTGTTCTGTGTCCGGAAAAATGCATCCGCTGCGGCAGGTGCGTAAAAGTATGCCAGGATGTGCAGAATGTATGGGCGCTTGAATTCCTGGGAAGGGGCATTAAGGGAAAGATCGCAAGCGCCGCTGACTCTCCGTTAGGTGACAGTCCGTGCATAAAATGCGGACAATGCGCCGCTCACTGCCCTGTAGGGGCGATTTACGAGCGCGACGATACAGTAAAGGTGTGGAACGCGCTTCAGGACGCGGAAAAACATCCTGTTGTGCAGATAGCGCCGGCTGTCCGCGTCGCGTTAGCTGAAGAGTTCGGTCTTGAGCCCGGCACGGTATTTACAAAAAAGATTTACGCAGCGCTTCGCAGGCTTGGCTTTAAAACAGTTTTTGACACTAACTTTTCCGCTGACCTTACTATTATGGAAGAAGGATCGGAACTTGTTAAACGCCTGACTGAAAAAGGCGATCTTCCTCTGATTACATCCTGCTGCCCCGCGTGGGTGGACTACCTTGAAAAATATTATCCCGATTTGATTCCCAATTTTTCAACAGCGAAATCCCCTCAGCAGATGATGGGCTCGATGATTAAAGCGTACTGGGCTGAAAAAGCCGCGGTTGACGCAGGCAAGATATATTCTGTTTCCGTAATGCCTTGTACCGCCAAAAAATGGGAAATTCGCCGCAATGACGATATGAAAAGCGCGTCGGGTATGCTTGGAAAGGATGTCGGTTATGATGTAGACATTGTTATCACAACAAGAGAGCTTGCGCGGATGATAAAACAGGCAGGCATTGAAATACTGAAACTTGATGATGAAGAGGCGGACAGTCCTTTAGGGCCGTACACGGGAGCCGGAACAATTTTCGGCGTAACGGGCGGCGTTATGGAAGCCGCTGTCCGCAGCGCTTATTACCTTGTCACAAAGAAAGAACTTCCGGATGTAAATTACAAAGCGGCCCGCGGCCTTGACGGCGTTAAAGAAGGCGAAGTCGATTTCGGCAACGGTACAAAGATCCGCATCGCGGTCGCGCACCAAATGGGAAACATCGCCGCAGTGCTTGAAAAAATCCGCGAAGCAAAGAAAGCTGGAAAGGAGCTGCCTTATCAGTTTATAGAAGTTATGGCATGCAGGGGCGGATGTATCGCAGGCGGAGGCCAGCCATACGGCTGCACGGACGAAATTCGCTCTCAGCGTACACGCGGCCTTTATTCAGATGACGAGAAATCAAAAATCCGCTGCTCGCATCAGAATCCGTACATTGATCAGGTTTACAAGGAATTCCTTGGAGAGCCAGGAGGTCACAAAGCGCATAAACTGCTGCATACCAAATATGTAGAACGGCCTCTGTACATTAAATAAACTGTAGGAGCAATTTTAAGGAGTTTTTATGGACAAGTTTTTTGGAATCACTGAAAGCGGATCTAATGTGCGCACGGAGTTTATAGCCGGATTTACAACATTTTTTACCATGGCGTATATCATGTTTGTAAATCCCAGTATTCTTTCCGCTACGGGCATGAACTGGGGCGGAGTTTTTGTAGCGACAATTCTCGCTGCCGCGATCGGAACGCTTATTATGGGTTTTGTCGCGAAGGTGCCGTTCGCTACAGCTCCCGGAATGGGGTTGAACGCTTTCTTTACCTATACTGTCTGCTTCGGGCTTGGGTTTCATTGGAAGGAAGCGCTCGCGATGGTCTTTATCTGCGGTATTGTTAACATTATAATTACAGTTACAAAATTACGCAAAGCTATTATCAGAGCTATTCCAAAATCGCTTCAATTGGCGATAGGCGGAGGTATCGGGTTATTTATCGCGTATATCGGCATTAAAAACGCGGGTATAATAAACTTTGGAGCTACAGCCGCAGGATTTACTTCCGGCGCTGACGCTGTGCCGCAGCTGAGCCAATTTACAGCTAACGGCCCTATTCTGGCGCTTATCGGCCTTGTAATCATTGTTGTTTTAATGATGCTGAAAGTAAAAGGCGCGATGCTAATCGGAATTATCGCGGCTACATTGATCGGTATTCCAATGGGCGTAACAAGAGTTCCCGATAAGATTTTTGATCTTTCAGCGCTTTCGGGATTCGGCGATGTATCTCTTGCTTTTTTCGGCGATATTGGCTTTAAAAGCCTCTTTGCGGAAGGAAGAGGTTTAGTCGTTGTAATTATTATTTTTGCTTTCAGTCTGACAGATACGTTCGATACTATCGGAACCTTTATCGGCACCGGACGCAAATCCGGCATCTTTGACGCAAATGATGAAAAGGCTCTCAATGAATCAAAAGGCTTTAAATCTAAAATGGACAAGGCTTTATTCGCGGACGCGACAGCTACTTCCATCGGCGCTCTGTTGGGTACATCAAATACTACATCATATATTGAAAGCGCTTCCGGCATTAACGAAGGAGGACGCACAGGTCTTACTTCTGTTGTTGTCGCGGTTCTTTTCCTTATCTGTCTGCCGCTTGTCGCGCTTTTCGGCATGGCGCCCAGCGAAGCGACAGCTCCCGCTTTAATCATTGTCGGCGTTATGATGGCGGATTCCTTTAAAGGCATCCGCTGGGATGAACTTGATGAAGCTATTCCCGCATTCTTTACAATCGCCATTATGACATTCGCTTATAATATTTCTTATGGCATAGCGGCGGGCTTTATCTTCTATTGTCTGGTTAAAATCTGCAGAAAGCAAATTAAAGACGTCCATCCGATTCTTATCGGAGCTACGTTATTGTTCCTTGTTTATTTTGTCCTGATGGCTATTAACCAGATAGGTTAATTGAACTTATGAGACTGCCGCAGAGTCAATATTTTCGAATAACGGCTCTGCGGTGAATTTGTATATTTATGACTAACGAAGAAATTTTAAGTAAAATCGATCACACTCTTTTAAAAATGACATCTTCATGGGAAGAAATTAAAACTCTTTGTAATGAAGCGGCAAGGTTCAAAACCGCGTCTGTCTGTATCCCTCCGTCGTATGTAAAACCTGTTTCCAATAATTATTCCGGCTTAAATATCTGCACCGTTATCGGCTTTCCCCTTGGTTATTCCATAACCGCCGCTAAAATTCTGGAAGCAGAGCGCGCGATTTTATCGGGCGCCTGTGAAATCGACATGGTAATAAACGCAGGCGATGTAAAGAACGGCCGCTTTGATTTTACGCTTGAAGAAGTTAAACTTGTAAAAAAAGCATGCGGCTCCAAAATACTTAAAGTGATTATAGAAACCTGTTATCTGACAGAAGAGGAAAAAATCAGGATGTGCGGCATTGTTACAGAAGCGGGAGCTGATTTTATTAAAACGTCAACAGGTTTCGGCACGGCGGGCGCGGCGCTTTCTGATATTGAGCTTTTTAAAAAGCACATCGGCCCAAATGTTAAAATAAAAGCCGCAGGAGGCGTTAAAACAAGATCAGACCTTGAAATGTTCATTAACGCCGGCGCGTCCCGTATAGGCACAAGCTCTGCCGTTAAGCTTTTATCAGGAGATTGTGCCGCGGAGTATTAAGATTTTTTAATTAAATTCCCGAAAGATATTGAACATTTCACCCGAACATTTTTTGTTTTAAATCAAGGTAATAAAGATAATCTTCTGTTTTTACATTCGGAGGGCAGCGGTGATCGCAGAACGGGATAAAACCTCCGCGCTCTACATATTTTTCAAGTGATTCAAGATACGCTTTAATTGCGCAGGGTCCTTCGCCCAGACACATTTTATCGACGCCTCCCATGATTCTAAGCCTGCCTTCGTATTGATCAAGCAGTTGACCCGGGTGGGTGCAGCTGTTTACTTCAAAAGGAAAAAGACAGTTAATTCCCCCTTCCAGAAAATAGGGAAGAAGCGGGCGCACATCGCCGTCGCAGTCTGTGTACCAGATATCAATGTTATGCGCTTTTAATTTTTCATTTATCCGCCTGTAACGCGGTACGACTACATTCTTGAAAAATTCGAGAGTGACAATCGGACCGTTTTTAAAACAAATATCTTCCCACCCTGAAGCGAAATCAAATTTAAAATGAGGAAGAAGCTGCTCCAGAGAATATTCGACAAGAGAACATACTGTTTCTACCATGTCTTCCAGCATTTGTGGATAATCATAGATTGCGTAGGCAAGTCCTTCGAATGTGAGCATATCGCGGATTTTTCCTATCATGGAACCGCAGTCTATCCCAAGAGGGAAATCACGTTCTTCATCGCCTGGAATATCGCTCTTTATTTTTTCGATGTTCAATTTTCTGTCAGGGTGATGAATGTTAAACCGTTCTTCCTTTACTCTTTTCCAGTCATCGGGAGTTACAATAGAAGGTTTGATATAATGAGGAATGGAGTTTCCTTTTCCTTCCAGAGGAACTTCGGCAAGGACTCCTTCTTCGTTAATGATGATTTGTATATCCCCGCGGGTCTCTATTACTTTTTTCTCAAATGCAGGATAAATAAAATTTCTCCCGCCGGTTGTTTGGATTCGATCAAAAGAGAAAAATATATCCGCTTCGCTGTTTTCCGTAATGCCGTTATCCCTGAATAAATCCCATTGTAAAAAATTATCATCCCAATAACCGAACTCCATGTTAAAACTTCTGTCGACGCTTTTATAATGCATCTGCGCATTAAATCTTTCTCTGCCGGTCATTGTGCCTTTCCATTTTTCTCTTATGGGAATTATATCCGCTTTCAATTTTTTCTCCTTAGAGGCTCTTGCAAAATTAACCGAGTTTTGCAAGCGGTTACTTATAAATTATATCAGGCAAACTCTCTTACTGTTTTATACATTCGCGCTATATTTTCCGCTGGCATATTGGATAGTATATTATGAACAGGCTGGAAAATAAAACCTCCGCCGCTATAAAGAGTATCGCAGTTTTCTTTTACATGAGAACAAATGTCCTGCGGTTTAATGTGAGGCAGCATATTTTCAGCGTTGCAGCCTCCTCCCCAAAGAGTTAACCTTCCGTGAAATTCTTTTTTTAATGCGTCAAGAGCCATATTTTTACAATCAAATTGAACGGGATTGACTGCGTCAAGGCCGGCTTCGATAAACAGAGGAATAAGCGGCCGCACAGCGCCGCAGCAATGGAGACATATTTTTATTTCGGGAAAATTTTCGTGAACGTATGACCACATCATCTTCTGCCGCGGAAAGAAAAAATCCATATAAATATCAGGAGAGAACATAGCGGCGTTTTGCGTTCCCATATCATCATTAAAACCTATTATGTCAATATTTTTACCAGCTGAGTAAAGGTATGCTTTTAGATTTTCCATATGTTTTTCTGTTACAGTGTCAAGAAATTTTTTCGCGCGATCAGGGGCGGCGAGAAGATTGCAAAGAAAATTATCCATGCCGAAAACCGAACATCCTGTTTCAAAAAGACTTCCGCCAAAGACTCCGTAAATTGCCCTGTCTGTGCTGTCTCTTGTCTTTGCCGCGGTTTCGCGCAGTTTTTTTATATTAACCGGCATTAGCAGATTTTTATTGTAAGCTGCCGGTATCTTACACGGAGCGCCGTCTTCCAGCCGCCAATCCTTCCAGTATTCCGGCTTTTTATTTAAATCACATCCAAGCTGAAATGTATCCGCGTCAAAATAATCCAGAACATCGTTCTCTACAATCGCAAGCTGCTGCGCAGGATCGTAAATATAAATGGGGCCGGCAGGAAGATTTAAATATTTTCTGAGCTTACTGTATGCGGCTGCATTTATACCGCTTGAAGGGTGGGCGTTTATATCAATAGGAATTTTATCGCTTTGTTTAAAATTGAACGCTGCGATTACGCGCTGCCGTCCTGTCAAAATATTACTCTCCTATACAACTTTATATAACATGTTTAATGTAAAAAGCAATTCAATAATTAAAACATTACAGCGTTTTATGCGTATTTTTTATATTGCCCGATCATCATAAAAGGTTGTATAATAAAATGCGCGGAGGATATATTGCTTGTTATCAGAGACGAAAATGTTATTAATTTAATTGAGCAGATCAGTTATCATTATCAATTGAATATCACAAACAGGGTGCTGCGCCCTGTTATATTGCAAATTTATCTTGATGAAAGAACATGGAATAACATTGAAATTTTCACCGAAAAATATGAGACATACCGTTACAGCGGTTATTATCTTGATGAATTATACAGACAGCTGGCCGCCTGCGCTCGTTTTGTGGATGCCGCGCGCGGCAGTATGGATTCCATTAGAAACAAACTTAAAGCCAATCCTAACGCTCCGGATAAAATATACCGCGATATATCCGCTAATAATTTTCCGAATAATATAAAACATCTTGCGGAGCTTTTAAGCAGCTTGTATTCACTTCTTCTGGATATAGATAAAAAAAAGTCCGGCAAAAACCTTCCGGTTTATACTCAGATACGGGAACTTGAAAGGGTAAGCGGCGTTCTTTCCGGTTATTAATTTTAATGATAACAATTAATTACGGTAAAGACTGGGTAAAAATCACTTATGACGCTTTAAAAGCTTCGGATATCGGATCATATTTAAAAACGGATTTTTCTGTTTCTTTAAAACCGAATCTTGTATCGCCGAAACCTTCAAATATGGGTTCAACAACGCACAGCGAAGTTCTGGAAGGGATCATTTTATTTTTAAAAGATTTTGGAATAAAAAAAATAAATATAATCGAGAATTCAGCATGCGGTCACAGCGCAAAACAGGCTTTTAAAGTATGCGGCTATGAAACGCTGGAAAAAAAATACGGCGTTCCGTTAATTGATCTTCATGACGATAATTTTACAGCGCTTAAATCTTCAGGGTATGATTTACAAATTAGCGGGAAGGCTTTAAATGCCGGTTTTTTGATAAATGTTCCGGTGTTAAAAGCGCACAGCCAGACACGGCTTACCTGCTGTATGAAAAACCTTAAAGGCTGTATGCCGCAAAGCGAGATGAGGCGTTTTCACGCGCTTGGACTGCATAAACCAATCGCGGCGCTGAATGCGCTTTTAAAAACCGGATACTGCGTTGTAGACGGCATCTGCGGTGATTTAAGTTTCGAAGAAGGCGGAACTCCGGTGGAAGCTAACCGCATAATCGCGGGGAGGAATCCTCTGACAGTAGATTCTTATTGCGCGCAGCTTATTGGCTACAAGCCGGATGATATTGAATATCTTTCCATCGGCAGGAAGATGATGTTAGGTGAATATTTTTCAGCGGATACTGATGTTGTTGAGTTAAACAGCGATCAGAAACCTTTGTGTCAGGCAAAAAGCGAAAGGATCGCCGATCGTTACAGCGGCATGATAGAAGAGGATTCAGCCTGTTCTGTTTGTTACGCGGCGCTGGTGTTCGCTCTTCACAGGACAGGGGGCAGTAATAAAGCAGGCGGAAGAATTTGCATTGGACAGGGATTTAAGGGAAAAAGCGCGGATTGTCTTGGAATCGGTAATTGCACAAAAGGCTTTAAAAAGCATATCAGCGGCTGTCCCCCGAAAGCGTCTGATATACTGCCGTTTTTAAAATAATTTATGGCGTGATGTTTTTCAGCTGTAAAAATTTAAAATTGATGATAATATTCATTTAAGGAGAAAAATATGGCGGCATTATTAGAAACGCAAACGATTGTACAGGTAGGATTGATTGTAAAGGATATTGAAAAAACAAAAAAGAAATGGGCTGAGTTTTTGGGCGTTCCCGTTCCGGCGACTGTTCAGGCCGGTGATTATGAAACCACTAAAACAAAATATAAAGGAAAACCAGCTCCAAAGGCAAAATGCCAGATGGCGTTCTTTGACGCGGGACCCGGAATGCAGCTTGAATTGATTCAGCCTAACGGCGAGAAGAGTACATGGCAGGATTTTCTTGATAAAAACGGCGAAGGTATTCATCACATTGCGTTTAAAGTGAACGGAACTGAAAAAATTCTTGAAAACTGCCGGGAAAAAGGAATCAAATGCGTTCAGCAGGGAAAATACGGCGACGCGGGCGGAGAGTACGCGTATCTTGACACAGTTAAAGATTTAAAGTGCATTGTAGAAACATTAGAAAGTTATTCTAAATAGTGTTCTAAATAATTTCCGTAACTTGTCCTTTTTCCATAACCGCTTTTCTTCCGCACAGATAGTCAACGGCGTCCTTGTTATGCGAAATAAAAAGAATATCCAGTTTAAGGCTTTCATGCAATTCTCTGAACAGATTAAGAATCTGCGCGCCTGCCGATACATCCAGAGAGCTGATTGCTTCATCCGCGATTAAAAGATAAGGTTTTAATATTAACGCGCGGCCGATACAGACCCGCTGTTTTTGGCCTCCTGAAAGTTCATGAATGCCTCTTGTTTTATATGATGGGTCAAGTCCCACGCGGTGCAGCATTTCATCAACTGATTGTGTCCGCTCTTTCGCACCGCCTGTCCTGTGAATAACAAGCGGCTCTTCCATCAGCCAGCCTATTTTTTTTACCGGGTTTAGTGACGCGCCTGGATCCTGGAAAACCATTTGAATCTCATGAGTCTGAGAGTTTTTTTTCCCGCAGAATAATATTTCTCCCTCATAATCAATAAGCTCCAGAATACAGCGCGCCAGAGTTGATTTACCGCAGCCGGATTTTCCCGTTAAACCAAAAATCTCTCCTTTTTGCATCTCCAGATTCACTTTATTTAAAACCGGTTTTTCATCAATTGCGCCAAAGACTCCATGCTTTCTGTCAGTGTATGCATTAGAGACATTACGGATTGAAAGAAGAGAAGCGGATTCCATTGCGTTATTTTATAGTTTATTTTTATTTTTAACTACTACAGTCTGTCTCAGGAAAATAACAATAAACTTTTCTGGCGCCAATTTCTTTTACAGGCGGAAAAGCCTCTGAGCAAACGCTTTGAGCTTTCGCGCAGCGGGGAGCGAACGGGCAGCCGGGCGGACGATCTTCTACTGACGGAGTTTTTCCGGGAATGTTTTCAAGATTTTTACCGCGTTTTTCTTTATTAGGAATTGCTTTAACAAGCGCTTTTGTATATGGGTGGAGCGGAGAGTAGATAAACTGCGAAGGGCCTTCTTCCGCTATTCTTCCGGCATACATAATCAGGAAACGGCTGCAGCAATCATGTATTATAGATAGATCATGGGAAATAATAAACAATGCTGTTTTTTTTTCGCGGTTCATTTCCAAAAGCAGGGAAAGGCAGCGTTTCTGGCTGTCTTCATCAAGCGAACTTGACGGCTCGTCAGCTAACAAAAGTTTCGGGCTTTTTATAATCGACATGGCTGTTAATATTCTCTGACACATTCCTCCCGACAACTGATGAGGGTACGCGTTGTATATTTTTTCCGGATTGTCAAAACCAAGCGACTTAAGCGTTTCAAGCGCTGTTTTCCTGTTCTCTGTTTTTTGATTTTTCCTTCTTGTTATTCGATTAACGTTTTTATTAATTCCCAATGTCTCTGTAATCTGTTCTCCTGCCCGCATCAGCGGGTTAAGAGCCTGCCTTGCGTCCTGAAAAATAAACGAGATTTCACCGCCCCGTATGCTGTTCATTTCATTTTCACCTAACGTTACCAGATTGCGGTTATTAAAGATTATATCTCCATCTGTTATTTTTACAGCCTCAGGAAGAAGTTTAGGAATGCAAAGAGCGGTCATGCTCTTGCCGCAGCCGGATTCACCGGCAAGACCTAATATTTCTCCTTCACTAATTGTAAAACTGATATTTTCCAGTATATTGTATGTTTCTCCGTTCTTTTTTACATCTGCTGTAAGATTCCGTACAGTAAGTAATGGAGCGGATTCTGCGGTTTCAGATTTTTTTATTTCAGCCACGCTGTCCTCCGAAACTACGGCGTAGCCCTTCTCCTGTTAAATGAAATGAAAGCACTGTTAACATAATAAAAATTCCGGGAGAAAGAGCGCACCAGGGAGCTGTAAAGAACCATGCCTGAGATTCAAAAAGCATGCGTCCCCATGAAGGATTCGGAGGCTGGATTCCCATTCCAAGATAACTCATTGCTGACTCCGCGAGAATAGCGTTTGAAAGTCCCAGAACAGACGCAGATAACAGCGACGGGGCAAGATTGGGAAGTATGTGAATAAATGTTATGCGAACAAATCCAGCTCCCAGAAGTTTTTCCGCCTGGATAAATGCGGCGTTTTTATACTGCATCGCTCCTGTGCGCATGATTCGCGTATAGCTCGGTATAAAAAGAATTAACAGAGCTAAAAATAAACTGAACTGACTGTTATCCAGAACCGCGACAAATAAAAGCGCGAGTACTATTCCTGGGAATGAACTTAAGGTATCGATAATCCTCATAATTATTCCGCCTGTTATTCCGCCAAGGTATCCGGCAAAAAGACCGAGTATACAGCCGGCGGCGGCGGCTCCAGCGACAGTGCATAAAGCCAGAAGAAGAGAGTTCCTTCCTCCTGCCATAACCCGCGAAAAAATATCTCTTCCGAAATTATCTGTTCCTAAAATATAATTCGCGTCCGGAGGAAGAAGACGAATTGACGCGTCAATTAAATTTTGATCGTGCGGAGTCCAGATGACGCTGATTAATGACATTGAGACAATAACGATTCCAATTACTGATCCTGTAATTAGCTGCCTGTTCAGTTTCATCGCACTTTCCTTGTCTGCATAATTCTTGGGTCTATAACCATGATAACAATGTCAGCTAATGTGTTGGCGCAGACTACAAGGAACGCGATGTAAACCATTAACGCCTGAATCAGCGGATAATCTCTTGAGCTGATCGCTGTGATTAATAGACGCCCCATTCCGTGAATAGAAAAAACCTGTTCAATTATTATGCTTCCTGAGAAAACTTCGGCGATTATCATTCCAAGCATTGTTACGGCGGGAAGACACGCGTTTTTAAAAACATGGCGCATAAGTATATAAAGACCTGAAGCTCCTTTACTTTTCGCGGTTCTTACATAATCACTTTGAAGTTCGGCAAAAAGAGAACCTCTTAAAAACTTAATTAAAACAGCGGAATTCGGGATTGCGATCGCAAGAGAAGCGGGAATAAGTCCTGCGATAAAACCGGAAACGCTTTCATCATAATTAATAAATTCACCCGGTATGAATAATCTAAAAGTAAAACCAAAAATAAAGATAAATAGAAGCCCCATAAAAAAACCCGGAGCGCTGATGCCGGCAGCGGTGAAAAAATTTATAATGTTATCTGTAATGCTTCCTTCTCGTTTTACAGTTAAAAGCGAAACTGTGAATGAGATTATTATTATAAATAACAGTGAAAGGAACGCAAGCGATATTGTTACAGGAAGCCTCTCTGATATTAAAGCGGAAATAGCTTCTGTGCGGAAAGAAAAAGAGCTGCCGGGATTACCTGTAATAAAATTTAAAAGCCAGTCTGTATAACGGATAAAAACATTGCGGTTAAGCCCCATTTCCTCCCGGATAATTTCCAGCTGTTCCTGAGTAATGTCCATTCCGCTGGTAGCACTTGCCGGATCTCCCCGGATAACGCTGAAAATTAAAAAACAAAGCACAGAGACAAGGAACAGTGTGAGAAAAGCGGTTAAAACTTTTTTTATAATAAAGATCAATTATCGCTTGTCCCGTGAATTTCAGCGAAATCAAATACATATAACGGATAATTTTTAACTCCGGAGAACGCGCCTCGTTTAAAAACCATATAATAAAAAATATCCTGTATATAAACGCTGACCGCGTTTTCTGTGATGATCCTTTGGGCTTGTTTATATAAGGAAATACGCTGCGCGCTGTCTGTTTCTGTTAAAGCGGCGCTGTAAACTCTGTCATACTCAGCGTTTTTGAAATTAATAAAATTGCTTGTACTGTTTGAATTATACCGCGCGAGAAAACTTCTCACCGAAACAGTAGGGCTGTCAAGCGATATGACTGTCGCCTGATAATTACGCGCTAAGTACGCATCGGATCTCCATGTTGACCAGTCAACGAGCTTTATGCTCGCGTTAACTCCGATTTTTTCCAGCTGGCTTACAATTACCTGCGCGGTGTCAACATGCATTGTATAATTTGACGGAACCGTAATTTCCAGAGAAAGTTTGTTTGAATTATCAAAACCGGCCTCCGCCAGCAAAGTTCCCGCAAGCTCGGGATTGTAATTATATAAATGATTTTCGTAATACACAGACAGCCCAGGAATAATAGGACTGCCTGAAGGTACGCCAAGACCGAAAAATGCTGCGTCGATTATTCCCTGAACATCTATGCCGTAATTAATAGCGCGGCGGACGCGTATGTCATTTAATGGAGCGATGCCGTTGTTAAGCGCAAGCAGCTGAACCGCCGCGGATGTATTGTGAAAAAGATCAAATTGTCCTGAGTCAAGCTGCGCCGCCATTGCGCCTGTTATAAAAGCTCCGTCGATACTACCGCCGCGAAGCGCCACCATCAGAGAGTCGAAGTTCGCGAAAAACATAATCGTTACTTTATTCAGGTGCGGAAGGCTGCTTTGCCAGTAATTATTAAATTTTAACAATATAAGATTTCTTTGCGGCGAATAGCTTTCGACGGAAAAAGGCCCTGTGCCGATAACATTTTTTTCGCGATCAGTATTATCTGCTTTTACGATTCCGATTGTTAAAAAAGGAAGAAAGTCAGGATCAGTTGATTTTAAAATCACGCTTATTTCTTTTTCTTTCTGTATCCGCACTTCCTGAATATTATCAAGTCCGCTGAAACCCGCGGCGGCGGCGGTGTCAAGGCTGAACTTTACATCGGAAAGCGTCAGCTGTGAGCCGTCATGAAAGAAAATATTATCCCTGAGCGTAAAATTATAAATAAGCCCTTCCTGTTCAATTGTCCATGATTCGGCGATGCAGGGCATTAATGTTCCGTCTGTATTTGGCTTTACTAAACCTTCAAAAATATTAAAAAGTATGCTTCTGCCGTCTGCTGTGCTTGCCGGATTTAACGGATCCAAAGTGGCAGGTTCTGTTGTGAATCCAAACCGCAGTTCCGTTGTATTTACGCTGTTTCTGTTATTTTTACACGCCGGGAACAGGATAAGAACTGAAAAAAACACTAAACATAAAATCCGGTTAAATTTCATATAATCTCCCTGAACTTTCAATTATATATGAAAATTAATCAATATACCAGTTAGTTTATGGTTAGTTTATAGTTAGTATATGGTTAGTTTTTAAACGGTTAGACGATAATCACCCGCGTTCCATCATCAATCATACATAGAAATCCCTTCCTGCGCCGCAGAGGATTTTTGCTATGCTTTCAATTGTTTTCTGGCGTACCGGATCATTGGCGATACGGGGAATTTCTTTTTCGATAATCGCGGCAGCCTTTTCCCTGAAAGCATCACCGCCGTAATCCATTGAATACTCGCAGAGTGTCATAAGCGCGTTAGGAAGGCAGACATTTCCTATTTCTCCCGATTTGGCTAACGACATAAAACGATCGCCTGTTCTTCCTCCTCTGTAACACGCGGTGCAGAAACTTGGAATAAAGCCGTCATCCATAAGTTCTGTAATTATCGATACCGCGCTTCTTTCGTCATTTACAAGGAATTGAGGATTTGTTTTTTCATTTCGCTGTCTTTTCGCGTATCCGCCGACTTCAGTGCTGGAACCCGCGCTGATTTGAGAAATTCCCAATTGTAAAAGTTTTTTTCGCATATCATGATTTTCTCTTGTGGAGAGAATCATGCCTGTATACGGAACAGCGATTCTGATAATAGCGGTAATTTTCGCGAAGGCCTCGTCATCAACAAGATTGGGAAAATCATTTATATTCATTCCGTCCGCGGGGCAAAGGCGCGGCACGGAAATTGTGTGAAAGCCGGTTTTATATTTTTCTTCAAGATGTTCGTTGTGAAGCAAAAGACCCATAACATCAAAATAAGGATCTGATAAACCGAAAAGCACGCCTCCGCCGACATCGTCGATACCCGCGTCCTGAGCGCGGTCAAACGCGTTTAAGTGCCAGCTAAAATCTTTTTTAGGCCCTGCGGGATGAACATTGTTATATGTCATCTCATGGTATGTTTCCTGAAATAGAATATATGTGCCAATCCCTGCGCTTTTCAGCCTGCGGTAATTTTCTGTTGTTGTCGCTGCGATGTTTACATTGATGCGCCTTATTTCCCCGTTTTTGAATTTCATGTCATAAATTGTTTTAATACATTCGAGTATATAATCAATTGAACATTCCTCATCAGATTCGCCGGCTTCAAGCGCGAGTCTTTTATGCCCCATCGCTTCCAGAATTTTTACTTCTTCGCGCAGTTCATCCATTGTAAGTTTTCTTCTTTCAAAATCGCGTGCGCATTTAAAACTGCAGTACGCGCAGCGGTTTACACAGAAGTCGCTGACATATAACGGCGCGAATATTACAATTCTGTTGCCGTAGATTCGCTTTTTTATTTCTCCCGCTATTTTAAAAATTCTGCCGGTATGTTCAGGGTTTTTTGCCGTAAGCAGAGACGCGATCTCGCTGTGAGAAAGAGATTTTCCTTCCTCTGCTTTATCAAGCGCCTGATTAATGCTGCTGTCGTCTGCAAATTTTGAGTTTTCAAGCAGATCTTCAATATATTTTTGATTTATAAAATTTTTATCCATCAATTTATATTATATTGAAAAAATAAAAAAGTCATCCTGAAGTCTCATTAAAATCCTGCTTTAAGAGTTTTTTCATGCGGATAAAAAACGCGATTATCAGAGGAATAAACGCGCCTATCCACGCGAGAGGGTTTGAGAAACAGATGCCTATAAAACCGAATGTGTTTCCAAGAATTATCGCGGCAAAGATACGCATGACAAGTTCCATTATACCGGCTATTGTCGGAGTAAGACTGTCGCCCATTCCGACAAGAGACTGTCTTATTATAAAAAGCATGGAAAGGAAAATATAAAATGAACTGCAGATTACAAGATAATTCCGCGCCATAGAAAGCGTTTGCGGCGATTCCCATCCAAGAAATATGCTTGGGAAAAAATTTCCGGTAAAATAAATGACAAGCGCGATAGCGATGCTGTAAATAACAGCGATTATCGAAATATGCAAAATGCCTTTGCGTATACGATCCGGTCTGCGCGCTCCGTAATTTTGCGCGGCATAAGTTGTCATTGCTCCGCCGAAGGAAAACAGTATAAGGTAGGCGAGTATATCAATTCGTGATGCCGCCGAATATGCCGCAACTGCTGCGGTTCCAAGCCTGTTAAGCGCGTAGGTGACAGTAATTGAACCGATTGCAATTATACTGTTTTGAAACGCGACAGGGAGAGCCAGTTTTAAATGACTGGTTATTTCAGATAAGTTAACGCGCCAGTCGCCTGCTGTGATATTAAGGACAGGCATCTTTTTTCTGATATATAAAATACACAAAAGACCGGAGACAAGCTGCGCGATTACTGTTGCAAATGCGGCGCCGCCTGTACCTAACTTGAAAATTAAAATGAAAATAAGATTTAAGCCGATTTTCAGCGCAAATGCAGCCGCGAGAAAATAAAGGGGAGTCCGGCTGTCGCCGACCGCGCGCATGATGTTCGCCGCCAAATTAAATAATAACGCGGTAGGTATCCCCAGATAAACAACCAAAATATAATTATACGCGTTTTCCAGAATTTCATCCGGCGTTTGCAAAAATAATAAAAGCGGCTTCGCGCTGAGCGCGCTGATGATTGTCATTACTACCGCGAGTCCTATGCTGATTATAATTGTCGCCGCGAAACTTTTTCTTACTCCTTCAAAGTCGCCTGCGCCAAAACGCTGCGATGTAATAACCGCCGCTCCTATTCCAAAACCGCCGATAAAACCAAGTATCAGAAAATTTAAACTTCCGGTTGATCCAACCGCCGCAAGCGCGTCAATTCCAAGAGTATGTCCTACAATAAATGTATCTATTATGTTATATGACTGTTGAAATAAATTGCCTATATAAAGAGGAATAGCAAAAGAAAGGATAAGCGTTAAAGGATTTCCCGCAGTGAGATTTTTTGTCATTTCTTTAAGTTTTCAGCCTACAGCAAGCGACTCTCTCCTGCGGTTTTTATATGGAAGTTTAAAACTTCGTTTGATAACTACGCTAGTAATTTAACATCGCTGTGCTGCGTTTAAGTATCCCCTGAATATGAGCTATAGCAATGCCGTAATTTGTAAACGGAATGTTCTGCTCATCCGCGGTGTTCCGGCGGTAGTGCATTTCGCGTTCATTAAGCATACACGAACCGCAGTGTATAATCAACTTATAATCTGACAGGTTTACAGGAAAATCCCCGCCTGAACAATAAATAAAGACAGGTTCTTTTTTAGTATAATTTTTTATAAGACGGGGTATCTTGACAGTTCCTATATCATCGCATTGGCGGTGGTGAGTGCAGCCTTCGCAGATCAGGATTTTATCGCCGTCTTCAAGGCTGTCAAGTTTTTTTACTCCTGTAACAGCGGTTTCCAGAAAGCCCTTATAGCGTGCGAAAAGAATTGAAAAAGATGTGAGCGGAATCTCCCGCGGAACTAAATCAGAAACTTCTTTAAACACCTGGCTGTCTGTGATAACAAGAGCGGGTTTTTTGCCTGTGTTTTTCAGTGTTTGTTCAAGTTCGCTTTCCCTGACAGCGATTGCTGTTCCTCCCGCTTCAAGAATATCGCGTATTATCTGCTGCTGCGGGAGAATCAATCTCCCTTTGGGAGCCGCTTTATCAATCGGAATTACAAGTATGATAAAATCGTTTAACTTGATTAAATCAGACACAAGGCGCCGCTGCGGTTCGCGCGGTATTGCTGCCTCTGCGATTTTTTCTTTTAATTGATTTATATTTAACCCTGTTTTAACGCTCAAAGGAATTAAAGAAATGAAATGAGAGTTCGCTGATTGCGGTTTGTTATTTAATAGTTTTCCAATTACATTATCACAGTTGTTTTTTATATTGCTTTCGAACCGGTCCCCGGTCCCTGATCCCCGATCCCCTTCTGTTAAATCATACTTGTTCAGCGCTATAACATATGGTATCCTTTTAGATTCAAAAAGATTGATTAGCTCATGCTCTGCGTCATAATTGGTTTCCAGAGCGTCCAGCACAAGAACAGCCGCGTCGGTCTTGTTTAAAACCTTTTTCGCTCTTTCTATACGCATTTCGCCAAGGCAGCCTTCGTCGTCAAAGCCCGGAGTGTCAATTATTACAACAGGGCCGAGCGGGAGCAGTTCCATCGCTTTATATACCGGATCTGTTGTCGTTCCCTTTACATCGCTTACAAGAGCCATATTCTGCCCTGTGACAGCGTTTACAAGAGAAGATTTCCCGGCGTTTCTGCGGCCGAAAAAAGCGATATGGATTCGATTTGCCGACGGTGTTTCATTAAGACTCATTCGCTGATTATATAACAGATTTTTTTAACTGTCTCACTCTCAGTTTTTAGCCGCTATTTTCTGCCGCGCACTCCTCATTCCTGATTAATTATTTGCCGATATTATTAAAAATATGGTTAATCTTTTCTTTTTTCTTAAGTTCAAATCTCAATTGCGAAAAACCCGTACTGATACAGTCCGGCAGATTGATGAATCTCTCGCGCGGGCAATTGCAAACGCCGGAGGAAAGATAACAGGCGACCGGTTTGTTATTTCCGCTGTATTTAACGAAGATACAATCGGTTTTTGGCTGGATATGTATATCCTGATTGAAGATTTAAAAAATCATATTGAAGCGTCAAATGAATTATTCGGGTATTCGCTTGTAATTAGCGGGAAATATCCTGATTCTCCCGAATTTTTATGCCGTTTTTTATCAAGTTACAGCGGTATTTTTGTAGACGATAAAGCCGCAAGAAAATTGATCCCGTACGCGGCTTTTGAAAAACCTTCCGAGTGGATGAAGAGAATAAAAAAAAGAAAATATTCAAACGGTAATCTTTATAAAATAAAAGAATTGAAATCATTTAAATTAACCGGAAAAAATGATCTGAATTATCATAATGAAATAATAAAAATTTTTGAGCAGGAACAGAATAAAAATATTTTAATTCTCGGCCCTTCATATTGGCAGATAAGGGGCGGACTTTATAAATACGTTGGTAAATTAAACGGGAATTTTCCCCCGCTGACAGTATGTTTCGAAAGCATAGGGCTTGGCGCTATTGTCGACATATGGTCGCTGGGTATTCGTTCAATTGCCAGCAGTTCTTCAACTGAAGAAATTGACACTCTTTGGGAATTTCTTTATCGTGAGCGCATTCGCGATGAATTTTCCGAATATGTCAGAAGGTGCGCGAAAAAGTTTCTATTATTGATTTTTAATTTTTATATAAATGCCGCCAATAAGAAAAAAAAGAATCCTGTTCTGATGCTTGAAAACGTTCATCTCGCGGAACAGAACATTATAAGTCTGCTTCTTGACGCGCTAAAAGAAATAAATCAGGAGAATAATCAAAAGCTGCTTCTGCTTGGAACAGGAGACGTCAGTATATCGCCTGTTTTACTGAAACAATGCGACAGCGTTTTTAACACTATTAAAAAAATCAGGAATACTAAAGCGGATGCTGTGCATTACCCGCCGCTTTCAAATGATTTATGGGAGATTATTTACGCGCTTTCGCTTTTCAGCCGGTATTTTTCGCCTGAATTTTTCCAGCAGCTTTTTGAAGAAGATAAGAAAAACCCGGAAATGATCGAAAGAGCGTTTTCGATCCTTCATACATTGGGCATTATTGATAAAATGCGCGAGCCTCGCCTGATAAAGATGCATTTCGCGGAGTATGCCCGCCAAACTCTGGAAATAAATACAGACAGGGTAAAAACTCTTGTGTGCGAGCGGCTTTTGGATTGGGCGAAAAAGAGGAATATAAATCCCTGTTACCGGCTTCTTTCAATCATCCATATTCTTGAACTACAGCAGGATCCAGCTGTACAAACCGCCTTAGAACCTGATAACGCGAATCTGCCGGAGGAATCTGAAATTGTTAATCCTTTAACTTCTCCGGTTGAATCTGAAAAGGTTAAGGTTCCGGGCTCAAAAAAGATTGATGACATATTGCTGCTGAAAGCAATATCTTCGGATATTGTTAATAATACTGTAACGGCGATAAATACCGCGATGAATAACAGCGACCTTGATGAATTGATTCCTGAAAAAGCGGATTTTATACGCAGTATATATAAGACATCAATGGCATTGTTTACAGGCGAGCAAAGCGCTATTGAAGATATATTTAATGATCCGGCTCTTGGTAATCCGCCGGGTAAAATTGATTCTTTCCCTGTTTTAAATTCCCAGATAATTGTTAATCATTGCGCTTATTTTCTTGGACAGCATGATGATAAAAAAGCCGCGGAAAAAGCGAAAGAAGCTATTTTACTGGGGCAGGGTAAAAATAATTTCAGTCTTCCGCAGAGTTATCGTCTGTATTCGCTTGTGTGTTTATCAAGGCAGAGAATAAATGAAACCATCGAATATCTTGGATTTGCGCTGACAAACGCGGAAAGAAACGGCAATTATCACGAGCTTGCGGTGTCCTCTTATTATGCCGCGGCGGCGCAGTTTTTATACGGCGATATATATAAGGCGTCGCAGTTCGCGGGTAAATCAATCAAACAGGCGCTTGACGCAGGCAGTCCTGATTGGGCTGACAGAGCACGTTTCTTGCTCGGTCGGATTGAATTTGAACTTGGGCGCTACCGTGAAGCTCATGATATTTTTGACAAAATAAATAAAGAACCTTACGACGGTATGTTCGGCGAAAAGGAAAATCTGCTTTCCGCATGGGTTTACCGCTGTAAGAATTATTTTCAAAAACCGGAAGCGTACGGTGCTAAATTCGCGAGTCATGACATGGATTTATTTGAGATAGAAGGAGCGTATCTGTGCGGGGATTATGAAAAAACGATAGAACTGTCTTCCTCCTATGTAAATCCGTTTAAAGATGAAAGTTATCTGTATACTGAGCGGGCTGACTGGCGTAGCGGCTTTGCTCAGTGCGAGCATTTGTATTTCGGCCATGGGGAAATTCAAAACAGAACGGCTTCCTTGTTTCACTCTCTCGCGTTGGGCAAGTTGTCAAAAAATTCGGTAAACGGTGATGAAGACGCCGTGCAGTTCATTCAAAAAATACTGAGAGACGACAAGTTATGCGAAATGGATCCGTGGGAATCTTTTTATTTTTTCGCCAAATATATTATTCTTGAACAAAGCAGCGCAAGCCCTGTGGATATGAGCACTGCTGTCAGCATGGCGTTTAAACGCCTGCAAAGAAGAGCGTGCAGGATTGAAGATGTCGCAACGCGTCATCAATATCTGAACGGTCCGCGCTGGAACCGCGAATTATACCAGGCAGCAAAAGAGTTCAAGCTTATATAATAGACCATCATTCATCGCTCTCCTTTTTCCAATTGACATTTTTACCCGTTTCAGGTATTGTTACTTCCGTATCATGGCGGCTTAGCTCAGTTGGTAGAGCAAACGGCTCATATCCGTTGGGTCATAGGTCCGAGTCCTATAGCCGCTAATTTTATACATTTGTGTAATTCCTTGCTGAGTAAGGAATTACGTTAATATATCCTTCGTAAATTTATTTAAAAAATTAAAAAAATCAAAATTGTTAATCAATTTTTTTTGTATTTTCTATAAAAAAAAGTTGCAAAAAACCACGATGTCTCTGATAATAAATGGGGGGTGTTTATGAGGCGTCTTAATTTAATAATTTTGTTAGTTTTAATTATTCTTTTTACAAATTCTTATACTGTTTATGTTCCTGTTTATGAAATGTATGGAGATGCTGCTGAAGCTTCTGATCTATCGATCGCTTTTCAACAGCCTGTCCATCCCATAGTCGCGCGTGTGCCTGATGTAAGCGAATTTGATCCTAAAGACATTCAGCTTTATATTAAAGAACAGTGCTACACAATAGGCATTAATTATCATTTTGCGATTTCTCTTCTTCGTGAAGAAAATCCCGCGTTTTTCAGATTATTTGATGAAATAGTGCCGCAGGAATGGGTGTTCGAAGTCCTCAATCGTAATGATAACGGCTCAACGGATTACGGCCTGTGGCAGCTAAACGGAAATTTTTTATGGGTAAATTTTCTGCCGAGTTACTGGCACGACTTATGTGAATTTGACTGGAAAAATCCGTATCATAATACATATGTCGCTGTACGGCATATTAAATGGCTGTACACATCGCTTCAAAGGCATCACAGCGAAAAGGGAAATCCTCAGCCGGTAAATACCATATACTGGGAAACAGCTATGGCATACAATGCAGGCCTTGACAGGATTCGAAGCGGAATGATGCCGGCTAATAAAACGCTTGATTACGCGGCCCGAGTTGTAGAAAGAGTCTATTTATAAGAAACTCACAATTTTTCAGATTTTCTCTTTTTTCCTTGCATATGGCTCCTGTAGACACTAGATTTAAGGTATATGGAAGCTGCGCTTGTCCAAAAGAAAAGAATTCGAGGCCCGGTGGGAGCCGGGTTATTTTATCCTGAGGATAAAAATGAAATACTCGATTATTTCAGGTCTTTTGGTTTTGAAGAAGGAGGGAACGCGCAGGCAATAATCGCTCCTCATGGAGCATGGAGTTATTCGGGAACGCTGGCTGCCAACGCCTTTTTTTCGGCAGCGGGCAGGTGTGAAAAAGTACGGCGTGTTGTGCTTTTAGGGCCTATCCATGACAAAAGGGAAAAAGGGCTTTTTCTTTCTAATTCCCACTCGTTTTACACTCCGCTTGGCAATATTCCCGTAGATCATGAAATTTCCGAAGAATTAAAATTTAACTCAAATTACATTGAAATTAACGATATCCCTCACCTTGCCGAACATTCAATTGAAATACTTCTTCCGTTTGTAAAGTACTGTTTCCCCAACGCGTCAATTGTCCCTATTTTAATGGGACAGCCCAAGGTGCAGTATATTTATGACCTTGCTCAGGCTTTAAAAACTGTAATAACTTCTATCCTTGACGAAACCCTCATAGTGGTTTCATGCAATCTTTCCTGCGACGTAAACCGGAATACGGCTCTTCTTTCAGCAGAAGAATGTATCCGTCTTTTTACTGAAAAAAACGCTTCGGCGCTTGCATCCGGCATACTGGACGGCAGGCTCAACGCGTGCGGAAGCGCGCTTGTTTTAAGCCTTTTTGAAAGCGGTCTTCTTGACAGGACGCAATCCTGCTCTGTCTCAGGCGATCTTATAAGCGCTGTAGGAGCTGAGAACAATACTGTTTATTACAGCGAATTTTCATACGTTTGATAAAAAAACCCTAAACCGCAGTTTAAAAAACGCCGATAATCCATTATGAAAAAGATTTTATTTTCCGTACTGATTATTTTGATAATAATGTCCTGTAAAACACCGGCTCCTGTTGTGGAATTAGAACAGCCAATTGTCCATGTCGTTAAATTAGAGCCTGTACCGCAGCCTGTTCCTGAACCCGTGAGTGTTCCTGAACCGGAAGTAATAATTCCGGTAATTGATATTCTGGAGCCTGAATTCAGTATTGTTTCTATATATATATTAAAAGCGGATCTTGTTGTTACTGAATTTGAAACAGTCCTTAGAATAGATAACCCGAATGAATTCGAAGTGGAGTTTTCTTCAATTATTTACGAGTTGTACGGTAACGGCGCTTTTTGGGCAAACGGCAGAGGAAATGATATTCTGCATGTTCCTGCTTTAAGTTCCAGTGAAACAAACTTCATTTTTAAGATGAATTTTATTGATATGAACCGGCGTCTTCTTGATGATGTAATTGCGCTTAAACCGATAGATTACCGTTTTAAGGGACAGGCGCATGTGCAGCCTGAACTTAAGAATTACCCGGCATTTGTTGCGAACTTTGACTGTTCCGGCTATTCACAGGTGCGTCAAAGATAATATCACGCTGTCAATACACGACCGGCCTGTTAAAGCCATGATGAGCCTGTCCAGCCCCATTGCGACGCCGCTAAAGCGGGGAAAATCCTGCCCGTTTTTTGGTTCAAATAATTTCCAGTAATCGTGATCAACCTTATGCTTAACAACGGCTGATTTTTCTTTTTCAGCTTCTTCTTTAATAAAAAACTCTTTTACTTTTTGCGGATTCGTTTCTTCAGAAAAACAATTCGCTAATTCAATGCCATTAAAATATAGCTCCCACCTTTCAACTGTTTGCTCTTTGTTTCCGGAATCTTTGATCTTCGCAAGGCACGGTACAAACGCGGGGTAATCAAGAAGAGCGGCTGGTTTTTCCGCTTTTAGACGCGGTTCTACCGTATGGATAAAAATAATGTCGTAGATTTGCGGTATTGTCATTCCCGCTGCCGGAATGAGTCCAAGACTGCGCGCTGCGGACGCCATTGCCTCTTCGCCTTTCCCGGCTGTTTTAAAAAGATCAAAACCCGCGTATTTTCTGAACGCGTCAGCAACAGTTAATAGTTCAAACGGAGTATAATTTTCTCCTTCGGTTAAAAATCTAAAAAGCTCTTCTGTCAGCGCCAGGGAATCTTTATAATCCGCGTCCATTGTGTAGTATTCAAGCATTGTAAACTCGCTGTTATGAAGCCGCCCTGTCGATTCTCCGTTACGGAAACATTTGCAAATCTGATACACATTCACACGGTGCTGTGCGATGATTTTTTTCATCCATATTTCCGGAGACGGAGTGAGCCATAAAGGGAGGCTTTCATTTCTGCTCCCCTTTGGAAAAAGCCGCTCAGTCTGAAAAACTTCAAGACACGATTCCGGGATTAAATCGCCGCAGAGCAGGGGAGTATCCAGTTCAAGATAGCCTCTGTTGTCAAAAAAAGATCGAACCTTTTGAATAACAGCGGCTCTTGTTTTTAACATTTCCAAATCCATTAATTAGCTCCTGACTGCATTAACACCGCTTCTTTCCATTTGCGGCCGCGGTCGAATTCATTTAAAAACATTCCGAAGCTTGCGCAGCCGGGAGAGAGCGCCGCGTTACAGGAGTTTTTTTTGTGCTTCAGGTTTTCCGCGGCTTTTACAGCATAGCGGACAGCATCGTTTAAATCATCAAAAGGTCCTTTATATTTTACTCCGTTTTCGTTCAGCAGTTTTTTTAATTTTTCGCTCCCTGTGCCGGCAAGCAGAATTACTTCATCAGCTTTTTTTGCGGCCTGCGCGAGAGGTGAAAAATCGAGATTTTTATCTGTGCCTCCCGTGACAAGAACCAAAGGCGCATTGGCAGACAAAGCCTCTATACAAGCGGCGGCGGCTTCGGGAATGGTCGCGGCGCTGTCATTATAATAATAAATTTTATCCGCTTCGTGAAACATTTCAAGACGGTGTTCAATTCCTTTAAAAGAAGCCAGAGCGCCGCGGATAGTGTCAGGATTCACTCCAAGTCCGTATGCCGCAAGAGCTGCGGAAAGCATGTTCTGCCTCTGATGATTTCCCTGAATTAACAGACACCGGGGAACTAATTCAACTGTTTCTTCAGTTAAATGCGGCGGTGGCTCTTTTTCTGGCTCTGTGTTTTTATTCTTTCCCGGGTTTTTAATGCGCGCAAAGCCCGCGCCGTCAGCGTCAATCCAGCCTCCGCTTATATCTTCACCTAACGGAGATAGAGAGCAAAGAAGCGGTCTTCCTTTTGTTTCGCCAAGAAAGCTTTTCCCCCAGTTGTCATTGCCTGCGACAGTTATACATGATGAATCCTGTCCTCTGTAAATATTTCTTTTGTCGTCGATATATTCTTCCATTGACACATAACGATCAAGGTGATCATGCATTACCGGCGTTAAAACGGCAGCTTTAGGTTTTAATAATCTGCTTCCGTCCGCGGCGGCATGGTTTTTAATGTCTCCCAGTTGAAAACTTGAAAGTTCCAGAACCACATCGTCCTTTTCTGCTAACTCATCCAGAAATGTAAGCGGACTTACAGTAATGTTTCCGCCGAGAAACGCTTTGCCGGATTTTCTGTCCGAAGACAGAATCCAGTGTAAAGCGGAAGCTGTGCCGCTTTTTCCTTTTGTGCCTGTAACGGCGAAGAGCCTTGAAGGCGACCTTCTTAGAAAAAGAGAAAGATCTGTTTCAATTCTTTTTGACGCTTTCAGAAACGGAGAATCAGGTCTTACTCCCGGATTTTTTATTACTAAAGCGGCGTTTTTAAAATCATTTATTTCATGTCTTCCCAGAACATAACGCACGGGATTTCCGCCTAGCTCATTGCAAATTCTGTCTAATTGTTCAATTGAGGGCGCTAGTATTTTTTCGTCTCTCAGGTCTGTAACAGTAACATCCGCGCCTTGCTTTAAAAGGAACCGCGCGGATTCCAGCCCTCCGCCGTGCAGACCCAGGCCCATTACCAATGCTTTTATTCCCGTATAATCCATGTTATGTTAATATATTATGCAAATTTTTTCATGTAAACAGGTGAATAATGCCTCAGAATGAGATTACAAGCCCTGTATCTTTACTGGATGATAAGGGGCAGCCGCAGAATTTCGGCTGGTCAAAACAGGATAATTTTATTTACGATCCAGCTTTATCTTTCGTGCCGCGCCATAGGGTGACTGAATCGGATCGTTATATTGTATTTTCTCCGACACACATGATTATTTTCGAAATCAGGGATGACGGATGGCTTGGCCACATGAGCATATCCGTTATTTCATTAAGAGAAAAAAAACGATCAACTCAAATATATAAATCAATTATGCCGCTGGGTGATTATGAAATGCCGTCAAGCAGCGTGAATGGTTCTATACGCCGGCGCGTGAAAAAAACTCATCTGGATTTTATCAGCATGGAAGGAGGCGCCAGAATCATTAAAGTTGACGTGCCTAAGTTCGGACGGCACCGCAGTCTCAGAGGGGCGATTGTTTTAAATGAAATTAAGGGATCGCAATCGCTTGTAGCCTGCCAGCCGTGGAGGAATGAGAAAAGCGCGTTCAGGTATTTACGGTGTTCTCCCTGGTATATAGCCGAAGGCGTGATCCAGTTCAGCAGTACGGAAATTTTTTTTTCGCGGGGCAACGCATGGGGAATTTTTGACTGGACGCGGAGCGTTCGCCCTAAAGCCGATATCAGTTATTGGGCCGCGGCCTGCGGAATGAGCGATTCAGGGCTTATAAGCTTCTGCATCGGTTACAGCCAGGCGGATTCATCTCATGGGACTGAAAATGGTTTTTTCATTGACGGTAAAATAAATAAACTGGATCAAGTGACTTTTCATATACCGCTTTCCAATTGGCTTTCGCCATGGCGTTTTACAAGCAACGATAATAAACTTGATATGACATTTTATCCTCATCAGGAAAGGCTGGATAAACGGAGTTTGCTTTTTCATAATTCCGCGCGCCGTCAGATTTTTGGTTTTTTTTCCGGTAAGATTCAGCTTGATGATGATCCGGTAATTGAATTTAATAACCTTACAGGTTTTGCAGAACGATGTAAAATGCGTTTTTAAACTGTTATTCTTTCTTTTTGTAAATTTTTAATGTATAATTGATGAGAGGGAGTTTCTATGCTTAAGCTCAAATTTTTATATTCCTGGCGTTTTTATTCATTCGGGAGAGAGCAGTATCAGGAATGTATGAATTTTGTTTGTAACAACAATCTCCTGAGTCTGCGTCAGGGAAATATTCTGCTGGCGATTTTTGCGGCTGTTTTCGCGTTTTATCCGATGCTGGTTGAACATGATATTATTAAATTTTTTATATATCTTGGCGTAGCGTGCATCGCGATGGTGATGTCTTTTATAGCCAACTATACAATGCAGCAGATCAATGTAAGCAGCAGGCTTATTTATTTTTTGATTATACTATTTTATATCAATACGATGTTCTTTGGGATATATTTAAGCGTTTTAGTAAAACCTGATCAGCCGGCGACAATTTTTACGGTTTTTATAATCTGCGCTCTGTTGTTTTTCACTAATCCGCCTCAATTCAATCTTACTCTTACTGTCTGCGCGCTGATTCTTTTCAATGTTACCTGCATTCTCATTAAAGAATTCCACATCTGGTTTTTTGATATGATAAATTCATTTATCGCCGCGATATTAGGTATGTATTTTAACTGGCATTTTACCAAGCTTAGATTCGGGCTTGAAATAAGCACTACCGAGCTTGAGGATGAACGCAACAGATATGTAGATCAGAGCATCACAGACGAATTGACCCGGTTGAAAAACCGCCGCGATTTTTTTGCCACTTTTAACAGATTTTTATCCAATTACAGAGCGTCGGACGACTGGCTTTGCGTAGCTATCGCTGATATTGATTTTTTCAAGCTTTATAACGATCATTACGGGCATCCGAAAGGCGATGACTGTCTTCGCGAAATCGGCGTTGCGCTGAATAGTCTTAACGCGTTGGGCGTTTACGCCGCAAGGGTAGGAGGTGAGGAATTTGCTCTGCTTTGGTTCGAAAATGACCCCGCCAATGCAGGCAATATTATATCCCGCTGGATAGAATCCATCAGGAATTTAAATATCCTGCATGAAAAATCAAAAGTTTCAAAATATATCACTATGAGCATCGGCGTTTATATTGTCAGGTGCGGCACTCATCATGATACGCAGGTTCTATACGATCTTGCCGATAAAGCTCTTTATACCGCTAAAGGATCAGGGCGCAATTGTACGATTATCGCCGGTGATGATATAAAGCAGTACAAGATAACGCCAAAAGACAGCGATTAATAATAATGAATCTTGAAGCGTTTATACTCGGCTGCGGCGGAATGATGCCTCTTCCGAACAGGCATTTAACATCAGTTCTTCTGAGGAGAGAAGGAGAACTTTTTCTTTTTGACTGCGGAGAAGGGACGCAGGTTTCACTCAGGCGTTTAAATCTGCGCTGGAAAAAAATCTCAGTAATTTTTATCAGCCACATGCACGCTGATCATGTCACAGGTATTCCGGGGCTTTTAATGCTTTCATCGCAGGTGGACAGGGACGATCCTCTTTATATTATCGGGCCGCCGCGAATTGCCGAATATATAGAATCCAGCCGCCGCGTGCTTGATATGTACATTAATTATGAAATAATTGTGCAGGAAATAACATCGCCCGGTATTGTTTACAAGGGAGACGGATTTCATGTAAGGTGTTTCCCTCTCTCTCATACAAAACCCTGTTACGGCTACACGCTTGAAGAAGAAATGCGTCCGGGTGAGTTTTTTCCCCAGAAAGCGAAAGACTTAAATATCCCGATGGGAAAATTATGGGGAAAATTACAGAAGGGAGAAACAGTAAAAACTGATGACGGCAGAGTTATTACTCCTCAGGAGGTTGTCGGCGCAGAAAGAAGCGGGCGGAAATTTTCGTTTGTAACGGATACTCTCGCAATTCCTGAAATATCCACGCATGTTATAGGTTCGGATTTATTTATTTGCGAGGGGATGTTCAGCAGGGAAATCGCCGAGGACGCTCACGCCAAAAAGCACATGACAGCCGAGGAAGCCGCAAAAACCGCCGCAGCGTCCGCGGGCATAAAAAAACTCGCGCTCATTCACTACAGCCCGCGTTACACAGAGTTCGAATTAAAGCAGATTCTCGCTGAAGCAAAAGACATCTTCCCCGATACAGTCCTGTGCCGGGACAGGATGGTTTTTCCTATTGAGTACGCTGATTAACACCGTCCTCTGTGTAACTCTGCGTCCTATGCGTTTTTTTATAATGGAGCTGTTTTGGATTTTTACAGCGGCTGTTTTTATTATATTATTAGGAGATAAACAGTTTTATGAACGTTCAGCCAAAGATCGAAGTTAAAAACCTGTCAAAAAAATACGGCGATGTACAGGCGGTTGCTGATATTTCCTTTTCTGTAAGCGATAAGGCTGTGTTGGGTTTTCTTGGACCTAACGGCGCTGGAAAAACAACTGTGATGAAAATCCTGACCGGTTATCATTTCCCATCCGGCGGAAGCGCTCTTGTGGACGGCATTCCTGTTGACGAAAATCCTCTGGAAGTAAAAAGACGAATTGGTTATCTGCCTGAAAATGTGCCTCTGTACGGAGATCTTACAGTTGATGAATATCTTGAGTTCGCGGCTCAGGCGCGGTTTATTCCAAAACCAAAACGCGCTAGTGTTATCAATGAGTCGCTTGAAGCGTGCGCGCTCGCTTCTTACAGGAGCAGAAAAATTGAAACGCTTTCAAAAGGTTACAGACAGCGCACAGGCCTTGCGCAGGCGATACTTCATGACCCGCCGATTTTAATTCTTGATGAGCCGACAACTGGCCTTGATCCCAATCAAATTATTGAAATACGCTCGCTTATTAAAGAGCTCGGCAAACGAAAAACCGTAATTCTTTCCACGCACATCCTGCAGGAAGTTGAGGCAATCTGCTCTCAGGTGCTTATTATCAATGACGGACGAATCGCCGCTATCGGAAAACCGGAAGAGATCGCCGGTACTATGAAGGGAGGCGATACATGGGAGCTTGTTTTAAAATGCGGTGCCGCCGCGGACGCTGAAATTGTCATGGATAAATTGAAGTTACTCGAAAATATCTCAAATGTAAATGTTAATGCAGATGACTCCGGTTTTATATCAGTGAGTTTTTTTAATCCGGCGGACGCAAACGCCTGCGGCGGCGCTGTTTTCTGCGGAGAGAGAATTTTTGACTGGGCTGTAGAAAGCGGATTTAAAATACTCCAAATGAACCGTAAAAAACTAAGCATCGAAGATATCTTTGTAAAACTTACAAGCGACGCTGATTGCGATGATAATAAAGGAGCGCTTTAAATGAATAAATATATTCCTTACCGCGCGTTAGTTCTCGCGCGTAAAGAGATTTTTCAATATTTAAACTCTCCCATGTTTTACGGAGCGGTTGTTTTTTTTCTGGTTTTTTGTTCCTCGTGGCTTTTTTATTTTCAGCAGTATTTCGCTATGGATCAGGCGACACTTCGCCCTTATTTCGGGATTTTCCCCATGGTTTTAATTTTTGTCATTCCTGTTATCACAATGAAAAGCTGGGCGGAAGAGCGAAAGACAGGGACAGTTGAACTATTGCTGACAATGCCGTTTACAGAATGGGATCTTGTGCTGGGAAAATATTTTTCCGCTCTCAGCGTGTTATGTGTAATGCTGCTGCTGACGGTTCCTCTTCCTTTAACTCTTTTGCCTCTCGGGCATTATGACGCGGGTCTTATCTTCTGCGAATATTTAGGCGCGTTTTTACTGGGAGCAAGCGCGGTAGCTCTTGGGCTTTTAATGTCGTGCCTTTCAAAAAATCAGGCAAGCGCGTTTCTCGCAAGCGCTGTAGTACTGGTTTTTGTTATGCTGATAGATCAAATAACAAGATTCATTAGTCTTCCTCTGGGGCTTGCCGGTTTTATTAACTTTTTTTCACTCGCTTTTCATTTTAAAAGTTTCACAAAAGGAATCGCCGATTCAAGAGATATTGCTTTCTTTTTAATAAGCGCCGCCATGTTTTTATTTATCAACGCGAAAGTCATTCTTTTCAGGAAGTGGAGATAGGTTATGACTAAAAGACAGACAATAATAATAACCTTATTATCCGCCGCAGCTTTTATTCTTGCGCTTATGGTAAGCGGCCGTTTCTGGTTCCGCCTCGATCTTACAAAAAGCAAGGCGTATACAATCTCGCAGGTTTCGCGTAACCTTCACAGGGAAATTCCCGATATCGTAAATGTCACTTATTATCTTTCCGACAGGCTAAGGACTTATGATCCCGCGCCCGCGGAGATTGAGGATACTTTAATGGAGTATGTCACATACTCAAGGGGAAAGATCCGCCTGACTGTCCGCGATCCTGTAAAAGCCGGGCTGGCCGCGGCTGTTGAAGAGCTTGGCGTTCAGCCGAGGCAGATACAGAATGTCGAGCAGGATCAGGCAAGCCTTGCGACAGTTTATTCAGGAATCGTCATCGAATATCTTGATAAAATAGAAGTGCTTCCATGGGTGATTTTTACAGATACGCTTGAATACGATCTTACATCAAGAATTCGTTCTATGGTAAATGATACAGAGCGTCTAATCGGGGTAATAGCAGGAGACAGTTACAGGCAGTGGCACGATGATTTCACATACCTTAACATGATTTTAAATAGCGCGGGTTTTAAAATCCGCGTGCTTAACCCTGGCGATGAAATACCCGACGCTCTGCCTGCGTTGTTTGTGCTTGGAGGCGCGGAGACTCTTGACGAATGGGCGCTTTACAGAATCGACAGATATATACAGCTCGGCGGAAAAGTCCTGTTCGCTGTTGAAGGGATTTTTGTTGATGTTTACGGAACAATGCAGGCAAGGCAGCAAAATGATCTGGGTCTTGTGGATATGATAGGATCATACGGCGTTATAATAAAACCTGAGCTTGCCCTGGATCGAAGCGCGCTGACAATTCAATATCAGACGATGACGCAAAGCGGGGTTCAATACAGAATCTCCCGTTATCCGCTGTGGATAGGTGTACTGCCTAACGGAGGAAATCCCGAACACCCTGTAAGCTCCGGTTTTGCCGGGCTTGATCTTTACTGGGCAAGCCCCATTGAGCTGTATCCGCCGACAGGGGTAAAAGCTGATGTTTTATTCGCAAGCACACATGAGGCGTGGTCGGCAAGGGAGTATCTTTACACTAACCCTGAAGTTTCATATATGCTGGAAATGGAAGCAGATTTAACAAGCGGAGTAAAAATACTAGGAGCGGCATTGAGCGGAACCTTCCCAAGTTTTTTCTTCGGTTCAAGAAAGCCTGTCCGCGAAGGCTCTGATGAAGAGCTTCCCGATATGCCCTCTTCCGCGAAAGAATCGCGGATTATCGTAATCGGGGATACTGATTTTGCCAGCGATATTTTAACCGCTACCCAGAATGTCAGCTACGGAGAGCAGCATAATCTCGATTTTCTTCTGCGCGCCGCAGACTGGCTTGTGAACGATGATGATATTATCGGTATAAGAAGCAGGCTGCCTCAAGCCGGGCGCTTTGATAAAATCTCCGATGATTCCGGGCGTGCGGCGGCGATGCGTTTTTCTCAGGCTGTGAATGTCGTAATAATTCCGCTTTTTGTAATAGCGGCAGGCGTTTTTTTCATGTTCAGAAGAAGGTCGATTGCGCGTAACGCTGAAAATAAATCTTCGACCGTTCAGGAACCGGAAGCATCAATTACGCGTAAGGATGAATAAAAGATGACTTATAAAAGCAGGCTAATCAGCCTTTTAATATTGATTGCGGCGCTTGTATTTGCCTACGCAGGCAGTTTTATTTTCAGTTACAGCAGAGACAATGAAAGGTCGGCTTCCCATGTATGGCTTGATTCAAACGCGGCGGCCAGAGTAAACAAGCTGGTAATAAATACCTTTTGGGATGAGTTTGAGTTTTTAAAAAAGAACAATCAATGGTTTATTAATTTAAACAATCATGAATACCCCGCCCGTCAGGCGCGCATAGAAGATTTCATTCGCGTTTTTACAACACGATCTTCCTGGCCGGTGCGCTCTTCAAGCGCTTCGGCGCATGAACGTTTCGGCCTTGACGGAAGAGCGTCAAGAATTATTTTTTATAATGACAATTCAGCGCTTCTTGATCTTCTGATGGGAGACGACGATATTATGGGAAGCGGCGCGTATTTCCGCAAAGCAGGCCAGAATGAAGTGCGCTCAGGAGACAACAGCGTAAGATCCTATTTGAACGGAGATGTTACAAGCTGGTACAATCTAAGACTCATTCCTGAAAGCGAAGGCGGTAATGTCACTATTAACAATATCCAAAGGTTAACTGTAATTAACGGCGAAGAAACTAAGGTTTTTACCAGATCAAACAGGGTATGGGATATAACAGGCGTAAATGTATCTAATCCTGATGTCAGTAAAATAGAAGAGTATATAAACTTTGTTTTAAACGCTGAAGGCGAGGATTTTATTAATCCGGTTAAAGCTTCCGGTATGTCATTTGATCATATTCGCCTGATTCTTGAATTCGGAAATGGTAATATAATTATTATTTATTTAAGCGACAGCGATGAAGTAAACAAGCGTTACGCGAGTCTTTCAAGCAGTAATTATTTTTATCAGATTCCGTTATGGGTATCGATTCGGTTATTAAGAAACGCGGAAAGTTTTGAAGCGGATTGATTCTCTTTTAAGGTATCGGCTGGATTTTTAAGACAGGATATTAACCAAATATAAATGAGGTTTTTTACAAGAAATGTACCAAAATTTAGGCTTAGGATGCCTTAAGAAGTCATTCAAACTCTTAGACACCGTTAAACCCAATTTATTCCTGTAATAATTCTGTATCTTTTATATTTTTACTGGTATATTATAATGAATAGCAGTTTTAAATTTCAATTTTTTATTTATTCAGGAGGATAATTATGGCATTTTGCGGAGAGTGCGGGAAACAGATGGGAAAGGACGAAAAATTCTGTCCTAATTGCGGAAAGGCCGCAGATACAACAAGCGCTGCTAAGAATGAACAAACCGGCGGGAGCGTTAATAGCGGCGCGACAATCAGCCCGCACAAGTCATCGCTTGGTATGGACGCGAATATTGTTGCGGCAATTGTCTTTGCCGGTACGGCTTTATTATCGTGGATTCCGTATGTTGGTTACGCGGCATGGGCTATACCGCTTGTATTTTTCTTTCTGGAGAAAGACAGCAAGTTTGTAAGATTTTCATGCGTAACAGCTCTTGTTATTGAAATTATCGCAGTTATAATCTCCATTATATTCGCGATTATCATAATGGCGCTGACTCCAAACCGGTCAGATGTTTTATATGGTATTTTAAACTACGAATCATATAGATGGCGGCTGGGCGCGCTTTCATTTTTCAGCGCGCTTACAGTCATCTTTGTTGTCGCGTTTATTGTGTTATTTATTTTCCTCGCAATCATGGCTTTTATGTACAAACAGATAAAGCTGCCTATTATTGGTTCAATCGCGGAGAAGGCGGCTAATAAACTGGATAATATTAAAAACAGCTCAGGCGGCGGCAATTAACGATGAAAGTATTAATGATTTTAGCATTACTTGCGATGGCAGGGACAAGTGCGGCTTTCACCCAGCCGGCTCCAATACATGGACAAAGCGATAAAAATCCATGAATAAGGAGAGGTTGATTATGGAAAAGAAAGTATTGTTGAGTTTAGTATTGTTCGCAATAGCAGGCATTGTTTTTGCCCAAACGCCGCTGACCCCGCAAAAATTCAGGTATAACCTGCCGGGCGCAGGCGGCGATATGGCAAGATATGAGGTCAGAGCGCTAGACAATTCGATTGACGGCGTAGTCTCCATTGCCGGTGTTTATCAAGAGCGGCTTATAACTAATATTGCTGCCGGCGGATTGAAAAATCATAAATGAGGAATGAAAAATGAATAACACAGTAAAAAATTCTAATAAATGCCGCTTGATAGCAGTTATCGCTCTTGCGGCGCTAATCGTTTTTTCTTTTACCTCCTGCAGCAGAGCCAACAATATCAGAACCAGCGGCGATGAAATAAGCCGCCTTGTTAACAGCGGCGATTGGGCTGCTTTAGCCGACAGCATAAGCGGTATGTATGATAATTTTACAAACGGCAAGAAGATAACAATTACTGGAGTAACCGGAGTAACCGGCTCCGTTACGTTTGAGATAAGAGGCGCCGGCAAGGACGGCGACATAGACACTGTCGCAATTGACATTTGGGGAAGAACCATCAAGGATAATTCCGTTACCTTCTCGCCGTGGGACCTTGAAAACACAGGAAGCGGATGGACAGGAAGCGGCGAACATGTTCTGGTGATGATGACGGATTCCGGCGTATATTATTATACAAACGGAAGGACATGGGCTCAGCTCGGCATCAGCGAATGGGATGATTTGAAAAAACTGCCGAAATATAACATCAGGTCTGATACATCGACAATTCCTTTCAGCCAGTTCCGAAAGTGGGATTTAAATTGAAAAAAGGCACCCAACATCAAAAGGAATGCATAATGAAAAATATCGTTAAACTATTCGGGATTTCTGCTCTTACAGTCGTAATCCTCTTTTCGCTTACAGCCGCTGCATGCGGAAACAAAAGCAGCAGCAGCAGCGAAGTCAGCCGCGCCATTGACAATATCGCCGGTGAAGACGGCAGCAGTCTTTACAGCATAATTAGCGGCAGCAGCTTCATCGAAAGCGGCAATCTTTACAGCGGTAATGCTGATTACAGCGACAACTACTGGATATCAATAACAGAAAATCCAATAAGAGGCTCTGTCAGCGGCATCGTTTGGGGCGGCGGCAAGTTTGTTGCCGTTGGGGAGCATATATCGTATTCTACGGACGGTATAAATTGGACCGTTGCACAGGAAAATATATTCTCAGACACAGGTATCAACTGTGTAACATGGGGCAATAATAGGTTTATCGCCGCAGGAGATTATGGTAAAATGGCATACTCTGCGGACGGTATAAACTGGACTGCCGTATCGCCTAATCCATTTGAATACGCCGTTCATTACGATTACGATATTAAAAGCATTACATGGGGTAACAATTTGTTTGTCGCTGCGGGATACAAAATTGGGCAGGATTGCAAAATAGCGTATTCCTCTGACGGTATAAACTGGACTGCCGCAGCGGATACTACATTTTCACAGAGAATTTACAGTGTCACCTGGGGCAGTAATAAGTTTGTCGCTGTGGGAGATTATCGCAGAATGGCGTACTCACCGGACGGCATAAACTGGACTAGAGTAACAGACAGCAGTTTAGATGAATTAAAAGACGAGTACGGCATGATAGCATCATTCACGAATGTTACCTGGTGCAATAATAAGTTTTTCGCATTTAATGATAAACTCATGGCATACTCATCAGACGGCGTTAACTGGACCGGAGTGAATTTTATTTTTAGTATCGACAGCATCGCCTGGGGCAATGGTATGTATGCCGCTGTGGGTTACGGCGGCAAAATCGCATACTCCGCTGACGGTATTAATTGGACTGCCGAAGAAAGAAGCCCGTTCCAATTCTGGGAGCATAACTTTAGGATAGCTTATGGCGGTAACAAGTTTGTTGTCCGCGGATCAGACAGAATGGCGTATTTACAGCCGTAAAATATTTAGCAATTAGGAGTGAGCAGTGAAAAATTTAATTAGACTAATTGGGATTATTGCTCTTGCGGCGGTAATCGTCTTTTCGCTTACAGCCGCTGCCTGCGGAGGCAACAGCGGCGGAGGCACAACAAGCGGCAGGAGCAGTACGCCTACGCCTGATTTACTGGATTTTTTCTTTATGTCCGAAGAATGGTTTAGAGATACACCGCACGACTTTCGTACGAATACATATTCGGTCAGCTCTAATAAGCAGGCTAATTTAAAAGGCGCGGCGATTATAATTCCTGCAACCTACGAAGGAAAACCTGTGACAGTAGTCGATGACTTCGATGGTGAAGATATTGTGAGTATTACAATCCCCAACGGCATTATTGAGATCGGAAGCTCAGCTTTTGCTGGCTGCAAAAGCCTTACAAGCGTCTCTATAGGCAATACTGTGACTACTATCGGACAAGCTGCGTTCTTCAATTGCAAAAACCTCAGGAGCATCGCAATTCCTGATAGTGTTATAGAGATTGGGGGTACCGCGTTCTATGGCTGTGAAAATATCACCAGTATTACAATCGGTAAAAATGTATCCAGGATTGGCACTAATGCGTTTAATGGTTGCAGCTTTACAAGTGTTATTATCCCTGCAAGCGTGACTATTTTGAACGCCGGGGCATTCGGAAGTAATTATGGCGCTGTCTCCGGCGCCAGGCCCAGCACCCTTACCAGCGTAACCTTCGAGGGATCGAATCATTATTGGGATAATCGTTTCTCCAGTTATCGTGTTTTTGATGGTGATTTAGATGATAAATATCGTGCCGGAGGTGCTGGAACCTATACGCGGCCTAACGACCCCGATATCCGGACATGGACTAAGCAGTAAAAAAGGAACTGCACAGATAAAAAGTGAGGAATGCGTAATGAAAAACCTGGTTAAACTATTCAGGTTAATCGCCCTTGCGGCGGCAATCGTCTTTTCGCTGACAGCCGCTTCTTACTTCGGCGGTGATAAAATTGACAGTGAAGAGGCCAGTGACAGCATCAGAACCGGCAGCGAAAGCGGCGGCAACACAGGCGCAGAAGTAACAGTCAGCAGCACAGCAAGCGGCGTAAGCGGTAGTACAGTAAGCAGCGCCCTGGTCGGCAAATGGTATACGTAACAGGAACGGGCAGATAGAGCTGCCGCAGCTATCGAAGCCGGGATAGCGTTTACAAGTCAGGATGTTTTTGATTTTGGATTCAATCTTGAAGGTAAAAGCGTAGATGTTTCGCCGGCTTATGAGTTTACATCTGACGGTAAACTTTATGTGAGTGGTCTGATTGGTTATGATATAGCTATATATACCGTTACAGCAAATACTGTTACAATGAATGTAGCCGGCGGTTTAGCAACAGCAGATTATACCATTTCCGGAACCACGTTAGCGCTTACTCAGCGTCCGAATCAAGAGCAGGGCGGCTTTGTGTCAGGAACGTATTACAAACCGAAAGAATAGGGAGTAGTAAATATGGCAATTTGCACCGAGTGCGGCAAGACTGTTGCGGACGGTAAAAAATTCTGCACCAGCTGCGGCAAACCCATGAAAGCGGCGAAAACACGCGCACGGAAAACCCCGGTCAGTGAGAAACAAACAGCCGTAGCGCCAAAACCTAAACCTTCGCCAAAGCAAAAACCCGCACCGGTAAAAAAGACTGCAAAGACACAGAATACCGTACCGGCGGCAGCCGCGTCTGTTAATACAGGAAATCAACTTCCGCAGGGAAACCATTATGCTGTTATGAGCGTAGGTTCATTTGTACTTGCTTCTATCTTAATGAGTATTCCGGTTATCGGTTTGATTATCTGTCTTGTTTGGGCTTTCGGCGGCTGTAAAAATATTAACAAGCGCAATTACGCACGTGCGTTTTTAATTTTTATGTTAATCGGACTTGTTTTATGCTTGGTTGGCTATCTGCTGGCAGGCTGGGCAAGGGAGACTCTGCTTAAATTTCTTTTAGGATCGGAACTTGATATGTTTGGAGAAGATATGAGGTCATTTGGAGTAGGTTTTTAATTATATAAGGAGGTAATCTTGGCAATACTGGAAAAAATAAGCGGCTTCGCCAAAAATGTTGGCAATATGGCCGGGAACACGGTTGAGACAAATAAGCTTAACTCTAAAATAAGCGCCGAGCAAAGCGCGATTAACGAGGTTATGAAACAGATTGGCGAGGTATTCTATAAAAGATACGCCGAAACCGGAAAAGCCGACAAGGATATAGCTGAATTATGCGCGAAGATAGACGGGCATAACACGGCAATAAACGAGGTAAAAGCTGAAATTGCGCGGATTGAGAAAGCTGCTGCGGCAGCATCGGGCGGTATGATTTGCACTGTGTGCGGCAAGGCAAGCGCGCCTGACAAGAAGTTTTGCGTAGAATGCGGCGGAAAACTGGAAGCTGCGGCCCCTCCCGCTGTGACAAGCGGTTTTGTTTGTTCCTCATGCGGCAAGGCAAGCGCGCCTGACAGAAAGTTTTGCGCCGAGTGCGGCGGTAAAATAATTGAAGCGTCTTCATCTGTAACTCCTGCAGCGGCAGGCGGCCTTGTTTGTCCCTCGTGCGGCAAGACAAATGCAGATGATAAAAAGTTCTGCAGCGAGTGCGGCAGTAAATTAACAGCGTAATATTAATAAAGGCTGATTGACCGCTGCGAAGTCTGCGGTAAAATTAAGTTAAGGAGAAAAGAAATAATGAAAGCTGGCGAAATATTTTCAAAGACTATGCCCTTTTGCTGGATGAAGCTGTTGCTAGGTCTTGCGACTGTCGTAATTTCTATTGTGGTTTTAGCGATACTCATGGGTATCGCGTGGCTGTTCAAGAACGAAGTTGTATACCTTATAATGTTTATTATATGGCTCGGCGTAACAGGCGCTGTGAATTTCTTTATCAATCACTACATAGGTTATTTGGTTAAGGCAGGGCATGTCGCGGTTATTACCGAAGCAGTCGTGACAGGAAAAGTGCCTGACAATCAGGTAGCCTACGGTAAAGAAAAAGTGAAGGAGCGTTTTCTTACGTCCAATGTGTATTTTGTACTGGACAAACTGATCGGCGGCGCTGTAAGGCAGCTTCAAAGAGGATTTGAAAAAGTGGGAGGCGCGCTGGGCAGCATTATCCCGGGCATGAACTATGTAGTAAATATCGGTAAAATGTTTATCGGCATCGCGCTTGGGTACATAGACGAATGCTGCCTGGGATATACCTTCTTAAAGAATAAACAAGGCGCGTTTAAGAGCGCTGCGGACGGTGTTGTGATTTATGCCGAGAACTGGAAAAAGCTTTTGAAAGACGCGGCGAAAACCACAGCGATAGTTGTCGGTCTTGTGATAGCTGTCACGCTTGTATTGTTCCTTGTTTTCGGACTTATAGTCAGACTGCTTAACATGGAAAACTGGTTGTTTGGATTTGCAGCGTTCCTTTTTGCGTGTTTTCTTGCGTGGGTAGCTAAAAAAGCTTTTATTGACAGCTATATGATGATTAGCATGATGGTTTCATATATGGAAGAAGCGCCGACTTATAAAATAAAGTTTGACCTATATAGCAAATTATGCGGACTGTCAGCGAAGTTTAAGGAGCTGTTTAATAAGGGTCAGGAAGAAAGTCCCGGATCACAGCCGGCGGCGGCAGCGGCAGCATCCAGCGGTAATAAAACGGTGTTCTGCGGTGAGTGCGGCGCGAAAAACGATAAAGGAGTTAAGTTTTGCGGCAGCTGCGGAAAGCCAATCTAAAAAGGCTCTCCTAAATCTTTCAACTGAATATTTCAATCGTGTAAAAATCAGACGCGGTTGCGAATATATTCCCTGTATTTTTCCGGATCGCTTCTGAATGCTATTATTGAACTATCCTCATCTTTTTTGGCTCTTTTTAAGGCTTCTGAGGTTTCCAGTATCAATCTGTCCGCGTTCAGAAGCCTTCCTGAACGCGATGACAATCCGATACAGACGCCTTTATCAGCTTCTGCGATATCAGGCAGCTTTTCAAAAATTCGTAAAATAAATTTTTCGCATTTGGAAATGCCGTCGTCAAGTGTAATGCCGGGAATAATTACTGCTATGCCGGATTTTCCGTGTTCAAAAAGTAAATCTTTTGATGTAAAGAAATTGACTGCCTCTTCCGCCGCCTGCTTGTACATATTATCTGAAATATTAAATTCCATCAGGCTGTACACAAGATCTTTTTCCGCTGAGGAACACCGGTGTAATTCCGAATCCAGACGGTCTTTTATATAATCTTCCCAGCCGATGCCGCTGCGCGGAGAATAAAGACCTTTCGGTTCTGATTCCGTATTTACTGATATTTTATTTTTAGAGCCTGCATCCGCTAATGCTGTTTCTTCCGGTTCGCTTTGCGGCTGGACAGTTTTTCTTTTTGATCTGGAAACTGCGCCTGTGGAAACCTCATCTGCGTTCTTGTCAGGCTGCGCTGAATGTGTTTCCCGTGATGTATGCGCGCTTTGTTTTTTCTGTACGGGTTCGGGAGTTTGCGCATAATTAACATCGTTTTGCGCGGGTTTTCTTGCGATTAGCTGTATTAACATTGTTATAAACGCAAGCGCGAATCCTGCAAGGATTATTAAAAGAGTTTCTCTTAAAATTCTGGAAAATTCGTTGTAATCAAAAGCGGAGGCTGCGGCCTTGATATTAGCGTTTCTTATTTCTGTAAATGATAATGGTTTGTAAAGATTTTGATCCGAAAACCCGAATCTGTTTATAAATCTTGGCTGGTTATTCACCCATGTAATAGCCTGACCGGTTTCTTTTTCAAATGAATATCCGATATCAGCTCCAGTGACAATTAACGCGATAATACTGTCGCTTGCGGTAAGGGCGTTGTTTATAGTCTGAATGAAACTCGCATCCATAAAACCGCGCATTCCCGCTGATTGGGCGATACCGGCAATTTGTTCAAATTCCTGTTCAATTGTAATTTTGCGCTGATCTATGCTCAAATATATTCGAAACGCTCCCTGTATCAGCGCGAAAAGATAAACAGCGATGCATATTGCGGCAATGATTGAACCCGCGACAGCAAGACCGCCGCCTGTTTTTCCTGCGGCAGTTTTTTTATTTTTCTCTGTTTCCATAATTAATATTTCTCTGATATAATTATCGGCAGATTTTATATGCAAATAAGGGATTATTCTTTACCGGCAGGCTGGTATCCGCGCGACAGCGCTTCAGTTTCATCCTTTTTATCCGGTTTAAAAAAGGCAGAGCGCGCCGGGTTAGCTGCAATCGCTCCGCACGCCGGCTGGTATTACTCGGGCCGCATTTCCGCGCGCGCTGTTTCAAGCCTTCAGCCGGACGCGGAAGTTATCGCGGTTTTAGGCGGACATTTGCCTTCGGGACATCCGCCTCTTTTCGCTATGGAAGACGCCGTAAAAACACCTTTCGGCCCTATGCCCATTGATACAGAGATGCGCTCGTTATTGTTAAAAGAACTGAACGGCGTAGAAGATCGTTACCGCGATAATACAGTAGAGGTTTTGCTTCCTATGGCGCGTTATTTTTGCCCTGACGCGAAACTTCTCTGGCTGCGTCTCGGCGCGGATTTAAAATCTTTTGAATCGGGAAAAATTATCGCGCAAACAGCGGAAAAAATAAAACGTAAAATAAATGTTCTTGCTTCCACCGATTTGACACATTACGGTTCGAATTACGGTTTTTCACCGCGCGGAAAAGGCAAGGCGGCCTTAAAGTGGGTTCGCGAAGAAAACGACGCCGCTTTCATTAAAGCTGTTAAATCAGGCGATAGTGAAGAAGTATTACGCTGCGCTGAGGATGATTTTTCTTCATGTTCAGCAGGCGCGGTTCTTGGCGCGATGGGGTTTGCTCAAACGCGCGGGCTTGGCGGCGCGGAGCTTCTTGAATATGCAACATCCGCCGATGTTGACGAAAGCGATGACATACCTGATTCATTTGTTGGATACGCCGCGTTTGCTTTTAGCTCTTAATCCCGGCTTTAAAAAGAAAATTTTATCTTGCCTAAATTCATTTTGACCTGCGATAATTAACGATATGAAAACAACAGAAAATAAATTGAATGTAAAAGTAACTCTTTTACTGTCCTTCGGCTTTTTCGCGTCGTCTATCGCGTGGAGTATGTATAATTCTTTTGTCCCGCAAATCCTTGAAAAATATTTAGCAAGTACAACTCTTATTGGGTTGATTATGGTTATAGATAATGTTTTCGGCGTTGTATTTCAGCCGCTGTTCGGCACATTGAGCGATAAAACAAGGACGCGCTTTGGAAAAAGAATGCCTTATATTTTTATCGGCATTCCTGTTTGCGCCGCCGCTTTTGCGTTAATTCCTTATATGAACAGTCTTTTTTCTTTAATGGTTGTCCTGATAATTTTTACATTTGTAATGTCGGCGTGGAGATCGCCTGTTGTCGCTCTCATGCCTGACCTTACGCCCGGCCCCCTTCGGAGCCAGGCTAACGGAATTGTTAATTTAATGGGCGGTCTTGGCGGCGTGTTTGCGTTCCTGCTTGGCGGAATACTTTTTAATATCTGGTTTGAAAGAACCGGAAACGGATTCCCGCTTCCTTTTATGATGAGTTCGGTAATGATGCTGCTGGCTTTGTTTGTCCTTATCTTTTTTGTGCGCGAACCAAAGTCTGCTTATGAGCCGGAAGAAAAAACAAAAGCAGTTAAAATAAAACTTACCAAAAATGAATTAAAAAGCCTTTTATTAATTCTGTTTGGAATATTCTTCTGGTTTACAGGTTATAACGCTGTCGAGACATTCTTTACGTTATATGCAACCAATACTCTCGCCATGTCTCCGGGAGACGCGTCAATAACCCTCGCGATTTTTTCTCTCACTTTTTTAGCTTTCGCGGTGCCGGCTGGATTTATCGGCGCAAAAATCGGAAGACGCAAAGCGATTTTAATCGGTTTAACCGGCCTTATCGTATTATTTTTACCGATGGCGTTTATCGCTAATGTATGGCTTGTCAGAATCTGCCTTTTCCTTGGCGGGTTTGCCTGGGCAATGGTAAATGTTAACTCGCTCCCGATGGTAGTAAAATTATCAGGCGAAACAAAAATCGGAACCTATATAGGTTATTATTATTTCTTCTCGTTCAGCTCACAGATTATATCGCCTGTTTTATTTGGTTTTTTGCGCGATGTCGCAGGCCATTATATGATACTCTTTTTATACGCGGGCATTGCTTTCGCTCTGGCTCTGGCTGCTCTTTTCTTTGTGCACCACGGCGAAGATGAACCGCAGGCAGTAACGGCTGCTGAAGTTTTAAATGAATTGGGAGATTGATCCTTTTTTGTAATCTGTCTTGAGTTTTCGCAGCGGTTAAAATTCGGTCTGTATTTTCTTGACTTTTAGAAAAAGGTTAATATAATTTATATTTAGAAGAATATTTGATTTATCACCTTTAAAGGAGTTTCATATGACAAAAATGAGCAAAATATTTGCCGCTGTAATGATTATCGGTTGTTTTTATATATTTCCGGCAGCGGCGCAGTCAGACTGGACAAAAGCGGATCTTCAAAGTATTTATATGGAACATTTACGCCAGGAAGGATATGTGCCTTCGATAGATACTGACGGCGATATACTATTCAAGGTTTCAGGGGATAACTTTTTTATCATAATTGATGAAAATGATCTTCAGTTTTTTCATATTTATACAGGGTTCAGCCTTGGTTCTGTTTCCGCGGAAAACGCCCTTATCGCCGCAAATTATTCAAACAGGCGTTCAAAGGCGGCAAAAGTCGCCATTTCCACGGATGGAAGGAGCGTCGCTTCTATAACCGCGGAACTGCTGCTGCCTAATCCGCTGGATTTCGCGCCTGTCTTTGCAAGAGCTCTTTCTCTTATGAGATACGCTGAAAATAATTTTATGACATATCTGGATGAATTGAAATAATTGTTTATAGCCAGCGATTAGTGAATTGCATTTAATACCTGTTCTATTTTTTTTACGCTTTGCGTTTTTACTTCGTTAATTAAATCTTTTTGTTTTAATGCGGCGTTTTGTTTTCTTACGGCCGCGGCAAAAGGAAGAAGCGTTATAAACAGCCGTTTGTCTTTACTGTTTAATTTATAAAAATAATTATCATCACTTGCAGGAAGAGCCGCTATATCGTCGCGGTATTGTTCAAGAAACTCCGCGCCGGACATTTTAATGCTTTTTTTAATATTCTCTTTGCGCTCTGTGCTTTTCTCTTTATTTTGATAAATTATATTTTCCAATCCACGGTTTGCGCTTTCTTCTCTGCTTTGAATACAAACCAGCGCTCCAAATCCGCGCGCGCAGGTAATGACGGCTGTCATCATTGCCGCTTTTTCTTCCAGTTTTTTCCGGTAAAACCTAAGCGATGAAGTTTCGTAGTAACGGCTTTTATTCCTTTCGTCTTTTTCCGGAGGCAGAAACGGATTTCTGTACAAGAACGCAGATGACTGAGCCTCCGCAGGAGAGAGCCGGTTTTGCCTAACGGAAAAATATGGGTTTAAATAAGTTCCTCTCGCGTAAGCTCTTGAGTCTATATACGAAAAATCCGCTCCGAATAACGTTATGTGACTAGCGCCCAATTTTTCAGCCAGAGAAAGACATGTGTATGTTACATTGCCCGCGGATGTATCAAGCTGCGTAAAAGACGGCCAGTGTTCGCGGATGTAAACAGATAGAGGATGGCCGCTTGAAAAAAAAGCGGGTGATTCTGAAAGATTGATAAATGACGGAGGACTTGCGATGTCAAGGATTAGCGGAATGTTTTGCAGGTTACAGCCTAAAAAATGATAATAGCTGATATGCTGGCAGTCAATTGAAACAACAGCGTCCGCTTCTATTCCGTTATGCAAAAGAGCGGGCAGGGCAGTGTCGGTGCTGATTATAAAACATCTCTTTTCTTTTACTTCTTTAAGTAATGATATTTGATGATCCAGCGAAGGACCTGCGGCTATTACCGCAGCGTCCTTAATTTGTTTTTTATCTTCAAAAAAATCATAGCTGTCATTTTTAATATTTTTAATATTGCGTATAATATTGGAAAACCATCGTATTCCAAAATGCGCCTGAACGGAATAATCCCTGCCTGTAATTTCGATCGCTTCCTGTATCGCTTTAAACGCGTTTTCAAACTCTTCCCTGTTCTGCTCCGTTCTTGGCCGGAGGGGAATTGTTTTTATGCCGCCGAAAAGCGCGGGTTTATAATTTTCCAGTATTATTTTTTTTATACCTTCGCAGGAAGGATCAATGATTAAGCTGAAGCGATCGTTATTTAAAAGTTTCGAGTAATTCCGTGAAGCGAGCAGTTCTTTTATACTGTCCTTATCAAAATCAATTACAATAATACGCGCGGCTGTCAGCTCAAGCGCGGCTTCGGGGGCAAAGCCTCCTCCAAGGCCGAGAAAAATTAAAAAGCCGGTATCCTCCGCAATTGCCGAGACAAGACGGCGGGCTTCTTGTTTTGGATCGATCATTGAATGAAGGCTCATTGTCTCCCCTGACAGCAGAACAATAGAAGGAACTGTCTCTCCGCAGCGGGCTTTTGAAAAAACATACCGTATTTTTTCAGTCATGTGAAATCCCGTAAATAGCCGCTTTAAGCATTTTTTCTGTTACACTGTCATTGCCGGGGAAAAGAAGAGGCGTTAATTCTTCTTTTAATTTTTCCCAATGATCTGTATTTTTCATAGCATTAAAAAGAGCTTGCGCTCCCCTTGTTTTAAAATGCGCGCTGTCAATACTTACGCAATTAAAATACTTTTCTGTTTTTTTGTTTTCCTCTGTTTCCGCTTTTTTTTCTGATAGCGTTAAAGATTCTGTTTTTTCAAAAATTTTATTTCCCTGACCCGCGGAAAAAATCCGTTTCGGCCATGAATCGAGCTGGTTTTTAAACCATGACGCGTAAACATCCAGACTGCCGCCCTGTTTTAAAAGAGAGGAACGTGTATAAAGCTGTGAGTATACAGATCTGAGACGGTTTGCGCTGCCAAAAAAAAGGCTGTCAAAGCTGTAAGGGCGCACGTGCGTTCTTATATCATCCGCGGAAAAATCCATGCCCGCAAGATAAATATTCCCTCCTGATAAAATCATCGCAAGTTCCGCGGCTGTTGCGCTTACAGTTCCTCTTTGCGGAATTAAAACAGACGGAATGGATAATTCATGAAGTATAATGCTCTGCCATAAACTGCCGTCGTTTAATATTAACTTAGGCGTATTAGAACATTGCGATGGAAGGGCCGCGCATAAATTAACAGCGTGAAAAGCGCCCGGATTGTTTCTGATTACGGGGTATATATGCCATAATGCCCAGGGGCCTCCGTCTGTCGCGGTAATAATATCAGGTATTATGCCGTTATGCGAAAGAGCCGTTACGGAAGAGGAGGCCGCGATTATTAAAAAGCGGGACTGAACATTTTTTATCAGAGGCAGAACGTTCTCAAGGCTTGGGCCGGAACCTGTGATAATTACAGGCAGTCCGCTTTGCCTGTATAAAACAATTTTATTTATATTCGCGATATTCCTGAAAAAATTTCTGACCCATCTTTTTCCGAACGCGGCGGTGGTTCTGCCTTCGGCGTCTGCGCGTTTAAGATAATCAACAACATGCGATAAAAGTTTTAAGTACGCTTCCCTGTAATAATTCAGCGAAGGCCTCCATTCGATAACACGGATGCAATCAACGCTTGTCTGCGGTACTTGAGTTTCAAGGAATTTTTGCACTTCCTTCGCATCCGCTTCCTGCGGAAAATTTTGCTCTATAACCTGCTGATTGTAAGACGCGCGTTCAATGTTTTTTGCCTGAGTAAAATCGCCCAGATGTAAAACGATAATTTTCGCTTTTTTAAATCTTTTCTGAAGTACAGGAATAATATATCCTAACCCCGGCTCAATTAATATAAAACATTTTATAGTTTCTTTTAATTTTAAAGAGTCAATATAACGCGCGGCTTCGGCTTGCGGATTATAACGAGAATGAAGAAGAGCGCCGTCTGTCATGATATTTAAAGGAGATGGATTTTTTATACCAGACCCAATTCCTTAAAGAGTTTTTTATATGAATCAAAATAATTTGATTTCGCAAACTCTTCGATTTTCTGTTCAGGCAGAGACTCAAGAAGCTGATCCATATAACTTAGAATATTTCTCAGCTCTGATTTTAATTCTGTTGGAATCTGGAAACCATTACCTGCGCTTTGCGGAGCAATCTGCGCGGCAGATTCTTTTTTAACGGGAGCTTCCTGCGCCGCAGGGGCTTCTTTTTTAACGGGAGCGGCTTTTTTTGCCGGAGCTTCCTGTTGTACTACGGGAGTTTCTTTAATCACAGGCGCTTTTGGAGCGGGAGGTGTAATTCCCTCCTCTGTTATTTCTTCTATTTCTTCATCATGCTGCGGTAATTCTGTAATTTCTTCTTCAAAAATATCTTCTATAGCGTCATTCTGAGATTCAATCTCATCTTTAAGCGCAGTTAAATCTTCTTCTGACGGAATGTCATCAATCGATATGTCTTCGATTTCACCGGAATCAATTGTCAGATCATCAAGAGCGTCTAAATCATATTCGGATTCATCTAACACCGGTTCTGAAAGATGATCAATGATGCCGTCAGCGGATAAATCCGGCTCTTCAATTACAACATTTGAAAGATCAAAATCGTCGTCAGAAATTTCTTTTTCAAGATACGAGCTGTTTTCGGGAGCGTCAGAAAGAGGCGCCGCTCCTTCCTCTAGAAGTGTTTCCAGCTCTTCATTTAAGCTGCCGCTGTCAAGAGATAAAACATCATCTTCAGAGACTGCGCCGGTGTCAATATCAATCGAATCATGACTCTCATCCGAATCTGTTATGTCAAACGCGTCCTCTTCGGTTTCTGTTTCAGAGATGCCATCCGCGATCTGCTCTTCTGTACCGGCGCCAGCGCTGTCAGCGGCTGTGTCAATAATTGCGTTATCTGTTTCTTCTGAGGCGTCGTCGTCAAGCGCGATTGAATCGATAAAAATCTCATCCGCAATAATATCTGAATCGCCGTCCGCAGGCTCAATTTCAAATTCTGCGTCAACAGGTTCATTTATCTCAGTATCGATTGCCTCTTCAGCGGAATCACTTATATCAAAATCAATGGCTGTATCGGCTAATTCGTCAATTTCCAGATCTGTTTCTTCATCAAGTGATTCACTGATTTCCAGATCTATCTCTTCATCAAGTGATTCACCGATTTCCAGATCTATCTCTTCATCAAGTGATTCACCGATTTCCAAATCTGTCTCTTCATCAGGTGATTCGCTGATTTCCATATCAATCGCTTTGTCCAGCGCGTCAATGTCAATCGGCGGTATTTCATCATCTGTAAAGTCGATGTCGTCTGACGCGGATATGTCAATGTCATCAATTTCTAACGCGGTATCAATATCTGAATCTGTTTCAATCGCGTCCGCGGAATTTAATTCTGTCCCGTCCAATGAATCGTCAATGTTAATTTCATTATCCAATGATTCATCAATGGCAATATTCTCATCAGACGATTCTTCTTCAATCGAAAACACGGCTTCGGGGCTTTCTTCTGTTCCCGACTCTTCTGTGAAATCCGCGGAGTTCAGAATATTGTCAAGCTCATCGCCTGTCAGCGCGATTGTTTCATCCTCGTCGTCATCAATTGTTTCAGGTATGCCTTCTTCGACAATGGCTTCTCCGCTTGTACCGAGTATATTGTTAAGTTCATCGCCTGTAAGAGATATTGTTTCATCGTCTTCTTCGGAAAAGAAACTGCTGTGCGCGGCGTCTTCGGAATTATCAGGTTTTTCAGCGGCGGCTTTTATGCCGGATCTTGCAATCGCGAATTCTTTCTTTAAATCTGTAAGTTCGGTTCTGATGGACGATAACTCGTTCGCGATTTGCTGTAAAAGCATTGAAGAAAGCTCGTTTCCGCCTGTTTTCGCGTTATCAAAGTTTTCCTGTACGATGCCGGCGTTGTTTTCGATCGATTTTACAGTCGGTATATCAAAGTCGTCCGCTGTTGTAAGCAAATCATCGTCGATGATAATGGAATCATCCTGCGGCGCAAGGGATTCTGTCTCTCCTGATTTAGCTCCAAAAGATTCTGTGTTAAAACTGTCAAAATCAACAGTATAAATGTTATTAAAATCGTTACCGGCATCGCCGTTTGCGTTTTCACCGGTTACAGCATCATTGCCGACAGCGTTTTCGCTGATAACAATATCATCACTGGCAGCGTTACCGCTGGCGCCGGTTATAATATTGCTCTTTGTTATATCATCAATGTTTATATCATTGCTGTCGTCGAAATTATTATCAGTAATTATATTACTTTTTGTAATATCATCAATTTCTATTTCTTCATCAATATCATCAATATTTATGCTGATATTATCCGGTTCATCAGTTAAATCATCCAGACCGTCTTCGGTAATATTATCCGAAGAAGCGGCTTCATTTTCACCGGAATCGATAATGTTCTCAAAGTCTTCAAAATTCGCGTCTTCTATATTGATTCCGTCAGAGCTGGTTTCTTCATTGCCGCTTTCCGGAAAACTGTATTCACCCATGTCGGTATCAATATTTTCAATTTTATTAACATCGTCTATATCGATGTCATCATCCGGAAATTTCATGTCGTCAAAATCAGTTAAATCGTCAGCGTTGATATCAAGAACGGCGTCGTCAATTGATAATGAATTGTCATCAGAAAGGTTAATTTCATCGGAAGCTGCGTCCAGCTGATTATCATCTGAAAGAATTTGTGGTCCGCTTTTTACCCATACCCCGTATTCATCCAATTCTTCCGCAGATCCAATGCTGCTTCGATCAGTGTATATCGATGGTTTTTTATTACTTGCCATGAACCGCTCCCTAAATTATCGCTTGTAACCTTTTAATATTGCATTTTCCGCTCAAAAACTATAGTTGTATCCTTCTATTATCGGTAATTTCTCCATTTTTCAGTAGTTTTTCTCAATATAAATAATAAAGTATGCCAATACCGTTGTCAATGCTTAAAGAATCCTGTAAAAATTACCGTTAATCGAGTCATGAGAATCCAAAAATATCTCATCGCGGTTTGGGCAGCTATTGCTGTATACGCGCTTTTTTCGTTTTTTACCGGCCCAAAGGGACTTTCTGCGTATAATTATCTTTTAAATGAGAGAGAATACCAATTGGAAAACATCAGGGATTTGGGGATTCTTAACGAAGATTTGGAAAGAACCAGAAACAATCTTTTATTTGATCCGGAAACAATCGCTGTTCAGGCGCGTTTTTTGGGTTATGGCCAGGAAGATGAACATTTTATCCGCATTGCAGGTCTTGATAATTCAAAAGCCGCTCCGTTGTTGTCGGGAAGCGTTTATGCAGCTCATGAACCTCTTTTTATTTCCGACAGAAATATTAAAATAGCGGCTATAGGCGCAGGGTTTTTAATTTTCGCGTTTCTTTTTATGCTGGAATTAATTGATAAACGTACAAGATAACGTCAATTCATTTTGTTTTTAAATTCCCTTGCGATCTCGCGTTTTAAATCCTTGTCGCGGATAGTGGCGCGCTTGTCGTAGGCTTTTTTCCCTTTACATAATCCCAATTCTACTTTTACTTTGCTTTTTTTAAAATAAAAAGACAATGGTATAAGGGTGTAGCCTTTTTCTTCTACTTTCCGGTTTATTCTTTTTATTTCATCTTTGTGCAGAAGGAGGCGTTTAAACCTGTCAGGAGAGTGATTAAAAACCGAGGAAAAAGGATTCTCCGCTACCACAAGGGAATGAAGCCAGACCTCGCCGTTTTTTACTTCGGCCCACGCGTCAGGAAAAGAGATTTTTCCGTCTCGGAATGATTTTACTTCGGTTCCCATAAGTTCAATTCCGCATTCGTAGCTCTCATCGATCGAGTAGTCGTGCCTTGCTTTGCGGTTTTGCGCGATAATTTTTATGTCTTCATTCATATTTTTGCTTTTTTTCCGCTATTACAGGCCGGAATGTCACAAAAGGTGATGATGAACCGGGAGGAAGAAACGCCCTTGTTTCTGTTGATGTATATGACTGCCTTCCGCGAAGAGATTTTTCAGGAGAACCTACGGCTTCAATCGCTTCAGGCTTTGCCGTAATGAAAGTAAGCGGAGCGTAAGGATCATCGCACCACACCCAGCCCGGGTTTCTCATGCCGCTAATCACCTCGGAGGCGGCTGACCATTCATTTTCTGTCGGCAGTCTTACTTCCATGTCAGCCAAAGACGGAGGAAGAAAGCCTGACAGCCATTTACAGAACGCGTTAGCTGCATACCATGTCACTCCTGTAACAGCGTCCTTGTTTTCCATCGGGTTAAGCGACAGCTCCTGCGGATAATAATTTGTATGATGATCTTTCCACTGCGGATTTTCTTCCAGGAAATCGTTAAACATTATCTGACTTACAGCGGAATCGCTTATATAAAATTCATTTATTTTAACAGGATTTTGATTTGACGCGGGATTCCCGCTTGTTTCTATTACAGCCTGCGGTATATTTAAAAAACTTAATCCCGCAATTTCTATACGCGTAACGCTGCCGCTTAAAATTGCTGCAGGTGAATATGACGAGGAACTGAACCACAGTGATGATTCAATCGCGGCCGCGGCGGGTGAGTTCGCGGGCAGCAAACTTAAAATCCACTGCGCGCTTCCCGGATTTTCCGAAAGAAACGCAATAAAGCCTGAGATTGAAGAAAGCAGCGCGGAAGGAGAGGGAGCATTTCCCAGATTGTCCAATAATGCTTTAGCGCGGATAAGGTCGCGCAGGGCTGATCGCGTGTTCGCAAACCGGGAAGCAGCCTTTAAAATTTCATTTAACTCATCTTTATCCGCGTACGGGCCAAGACGGTACGCTCCTTCGGAAAGGCTTAAAGGAACCTGCCATGTAGATGTCGGCTCTCCTCCGAATGTCCATTCGGAAAAATCCGCCGCGTATAAAGCAAGAGCGGCCTGCGGATTTGCGGTTTTTAATGAAAACTCAATTTCTTCCCTGCGCGGAAAAAAGAGGGAACCGAAGATGCGCCCTTTTATCGAATGAACGGCCGCCTGTTTTTCAAAACCGGGCATTACAGCTTCAATTGTGTATGTACCGTTAGGTAAAAATATCCTGCTGCCGGAGACTCCCATGTATACATCGTTTACCCTGACAGCGGCTCCCGCAGGCTGTGTTTTCGCGGTTAATTGCGAGGCCGGATTTAATAAACCCGGGAAAATTAACAGAAAAAATATGATTAAAAGCAGTATAAATGAATAAATAACCGCGAGATATACGCCCGGGCGCATCCCCAGAATCGGCTTTAATCTGATTGCGTCTTCACTTTCTTCCGGGTAAGTTGTTTTTTCCTGCTTTTTATTCATAAGGAGACATATTAGCTGATTTTTTATCTTTTTTCTAGTATATAAAAAAGAGCTGTCCGATTTTTGTGTCGAACAGCTCCTGCCCTTGAGGCATATCGGAACCACAGTGATTTGGGAGGGGAACCATGATCCCGACATTTAGTATATCGGATGAGAGTATGGTTTTTCTTAACAGTTAATTTTAATCTTCTTCTTTAATTGTGAGATCAATTGCCAGCGATACCCGGTAGGTTTTACCGCGCTGGATGTTAATTGACCTGATAATTGTATAATCGCCGATTTGATACTGGATTTCATGAGAGCCGGGTTCGACGGGAACAGGCTCATGGATATTGCTGACCGGAATGTTATCAAGGTAAACCCGCGTATTTTGAGGGCCTTCAAAGACAATAACAGGCGTCGGATCCTGTAAATCAAGTATCAGCTCGGATACACGGCCTCTTTCCACAAAAAAACGGCGGCTTTCATTACGGTAATCTTCCGACAGGATAACAAGATGATGCTCGCCTTCGCGCAGCATTATCTCTTCGGAAATATTGCTTATCACATTATCATTGATCAAAACAGTAAAAGGCCTGTTTCTCATCTGCGCGGGATATCTCGGAATGAGTTTCACGGCTCCTTCATCACTCAGAATAGGCCGCGCTATAAAATTGAATGTCATGTTTTCAAATTCATCGGGTAATCCCTTGCTAACCGGCATCAATCTGAACATTATGGGAAACGCGGACGGTGGAATAACCGCGGAAGGCATTGTAACTGTAGTAGTTGTCCTAAGTCCGTGCTGAACTCTTACGGGGATATGGTAAATAATGCGCAGCCTGGAAGGCAGAGCTTCAAAGGCAATGCGGTTACCTGTTATATCAGCTGTTCCTGAGGCGCTTTGCGGATTTAAATTATTATACATGATCATGACAAGAGAGTTTCTGTACTGCAGCCAGCTTTGAGGAGCAGCTATTTCAATTTCTATGCCTCTTAAAAAACGGGCGTCAGGGCCTATATTTATTATTACTGATGAGTTTATTCCGATTGTAACAGTTATTTCCTGCTGCCTTTCGAGAGTTACTTCTACTGTTCCTTCAATTATTGAACGGAATGTCTCAGCTTGCGCGAAAGAAAAAGCGGGGAGAAACGCGAGTATTAATAAAAGTTTTAATTTTGACATCACCCCACCCAAAGCGGAACCATCGTTTTACGTCGAATATTCACAGGAGGTTCCAAAAGGCGTTTTTATATACAAAATCTCCGCTTTACGGGCGAAGATTTCCCATTGGATCAAATGCTCTTCCGTCCTGACGCAGTTCAAAATGAAGGTGAGGCCCTGTAGATTGGCCTGTTGATCCGACTCTACCTATAAGATTACCGGATTTTACTTCTGATCGCAATACTGTTTCAATAATTTGCAGATGGCCGTAAAGGCTTGTCCAGTTGTTACTATGACTAATAATTATATAATTTCCGTATACTGGATCAAAACCCGCTGCTGTAACAGTTCCGTCCGCGATTGCGTAAACGGCTGTTCCTTCCGGCGCGGCAAGATCAATCCCCTGATGCATTGAGCGCTCTCCGGTAAACGGATCGTTTCTCATGCCGAACGGGCTTGTTATGCGATAATTACGAAGCGGAAAGCGGAAACCTGAATTTAAAAAATACGCCCTTTCTGTCGGCGTGAAATCCGCGCCCGGAAAAAAGCGGAAAACCTGAGGCTTTCCAGCTATCATGACTGTTAATTCGACATACCCCTGAGAGCCTTCTCTTGCCGCTCCCAGAATTAATTCCAAATCTGATTCCGTATCCGCCGGAATAAAAATGCCGGGACATGAGGGGATAAGCATTGTATTTCCGGTAATAATCGATGTCGGACTTGTGAATCTGTTAAGGCTCGCTAGAGCTGAATATGGTATATTGGTCCTTGCCGCCAGAAAAAGAATATCGTCAGACGAGCGTGTTACATATTGATAAATTGTTAAATGACCTGCCATCTCCGAAGCGGAACTCATGGACGGCCTGTAACTTGCAAGGCGTCTTCTGTTAGCTTCTACATCGCTCATTAATTGTCTGAAGCCTAAATCACGGGGATTAAGCTCCTTTATTTCGGGAAATTCCGGCGGCTGCTGAGCATAACAAAGCGGAAGGCAGAAAAATATAAAAAAAATGGCAAGAGTCAATCCCTTGCCAACACTTTTTAAAGACAAATCTTACTCTGGCGCGATTGCCTCTGTCGGGCATGCACTGACGCAAGCGCCGCAATCTACGCATTTATCCGGATCAATCTGGTATTGTCCGTCTTTTTCTGAAATCGCCTCGTTTGGGCAGTCTCCGACACACGAACCGCAGCTTACGCAAGCGTCACTGATTTTATGAGCCATGTCTTACCTCACTTCAAAATAGAATTATTTGTTAAAAATACCATAAAAACAGATAAATGACAAGGTGTATTTTAAAAAGGAAATATGAATCGCTCTGTTCTTAAATTCCTAACCGCAGGTATGAAAAAGGCCGAAATTTGAATAACAGGAGATTTTATATGTTTGTGGGTATTGTGCTTGGAATACTAATTATGGGAGCCACAGCTTATATGGCTATTAATAAAAAGTCAAATTTCCAAATTCGTCTTGTCAGCCTTGGCGCGTTAGCCTTAATGATTCTTACTGTGATAATATGCCTTATTGTCATTTTTTCTGATAATACTGTGGTTATTGATCCGACTACTTTAATTGTAGGCGAACCTGCGCCGGTAAAAGAAAAAGATGAAGGCGGCTTTTGGGTGCTTGTTTTTACAATTATATTTTTTATTATAGTTTTCGCGGTTATTTTATTCCTTGCCATGCGCGAGCACAAAAGAAGCGACAAGCTTAATTGAGGAATTTATATTTTAAAACTCTTTTTCGCTGTCTCCAGCGCTGCGATGATATTATCGCACCAATTATCGAATTCCGGATCTTCTTTCTGCAGTTCGCTGTTGGCAAGCATATTGTCAACTGTCATTTTTAGCCCTTCATCCGCGCGCACAGTCGCGCAAAAATCGGGCGCAAGACGTTTCAATTTGGTGTTGTCAAAAACGACGGAATTCGCTTTGTCTCCCAAAAGACTTCCCTTAAAATCATAAAGACCCGCCGAACATTCATCCAGAAACCCGCTTGCCGCGTGAACCGCCTTCAGCTTAACATTCAAAGAGTCAGCGATAATTCCATAAATCTGATTCCATGTTACGCTCTCGTCGGATGTTATATGAACTGATTCGCCGATTGCGTGTATATTCCCGATGAGCCGGACAAAAGCGCGGGCAAAATCGCTGTTATGTGTCAATGTCCATAAGCTTGACCCGTCGCCGTGGATTATTACAGGCTTTCCGTCCAGCATCCTTTTTAATACCTGCCAGCTTCCGTTTTTGCCGTGTACGCCGATCGGAACGCTGCGTTCGTCATAAGTGTGGCTAGGTCTTACAATAGTGACAGGAAAACCGCATTCGCGGTACTTTGCCAGAAGGAATTCCTCGCACGCGATTTTATCCCTGGAATAACGCCATAACGGGTTTGAAAGAGGAGTGCTTTCAGTTATCAGATAAGACGACAGCGGCTTTTGATACACTGAAGCGGAAGATATAAAAATATACTGCCTGCAAAGATCGTTAAAGATATCAAAATCACGCTGAACATGCTCCTGAGTAAAAGCGAAAAACTCGCAGACAGCGTCAAACTGTTTTTCCTTTCCCAGAGCTTTTATAAGTTTTTCTTTTATTTCCGGCTTGTCTTCCGCGAAGATGTCGCATTTTATATGATTATACTCAGACCCTTTAAACTCGTTTTTGCGGTTTCCGCGGTTGAGCAGAAAAATCTCCCACCCCAACTGAGCCGCGCGCCTTGCAATCGCCGCGGAAATTGTGCCGGTTCCGCCGATTAATAATACTTTCATGCCTGTCTCCCCGAAGTTTCAGTGTAATGCTTTCATTTGATTTGTCAATAAAGATGGGGGAGGTTATGTATACATTAAGAAGAAAAACCACAGAGTACGCAGAGGAACACATAGTTTTCGATCGAAAAAATTTTATTCCTCTGTGAAACTCTGTGCGCCTCTGTGGTTCAAGTATTCAAAAAGAAATATTTATAGTGACAGCAGCCACTTATAAGTGCTACATTATAGGAGGAAGAGGAATTTACCGATATTTTGTATTAACTATATGATTTTAAGGTGTTAATGAAGAAATTCGCTGTTTTCTTGTTGTTTTTTACTTTTCTCGCTGGGGTAGTGTGGGGGCAGCAGGATATATATACTTGGGCCGATGTTCCGTCAGGTGATTGGAATACTGCCGCAAATTGGGTAATAGGTGGTGTTCCTGCAACAAATTATCCCGGCGAAATCTACAATACTGATGAAGTTATTATTAATAATGGTACTGTTAATTTAACAACACCAATTACAATTGCATCACTAACAAATAATTTAAATGCAAATATTGATTTAGGAACATCAACGCTTACAGCAACAACACCAATTATAAATAATGGAACATTAATATTAAATGGAGTTGCTGGACAATTGCCTGGTCAAATAAATATTGGCGGAACAGTTCGCTATACAGGAAATGGAACAACATTATCCGGGATAACAAGCTTTGCAAATCTTACGATTGAAAATGGGACGCGTACTGGAGCAGGTGTCATTTCTGTTTCCGGAAATTTTGTTATATCTGGCGGTTCGCTTAGCGCTACATCTATTAATGTGGATGGAACAAGCTCGATAGGCGGAGACATAACGACTGATAATAATCAAGATTACACAGGACAAGTAACATTAAATAATGATTCCCTTAATGATTCCCTTAAATTAAAAGGTTCATCAATAATATTTAGAAATGTAATAAATGGAAATAATAATTCTTTGACAATAACTGTTTCAGTAAATACTATTTTCTATCTTGGCGGCAGCGGACTATCTGATTTAGAAATTATCGGAAACGCGATCTTTGGTAACGCTTTGCCGCCAACAGGATCATTATCCGCAGACACTGTTATAGTAACCGGAGACAGCCGTTTATTAATGAACATTTCTACAACAGGTAATCAAGATCACGGATCTGTAACTTTATATAGTACTGCTCCTACAGCAGCAACTCGTATACTAACCGGAGATATTATAACCATGGGTGCGATTACTACACACAATAGCATTACAAATGGTGATCTTGCATTAACAATAAATGGAAATGCAAAGTTTAATGGTGTAAATAATAATAGAATTCGAACTTTATCAGTATCTGGCGCCAGTCAAATAAATGGGAATATTACAACATCCGGTGTGCAAACATATACAGGTGCTGTTACACTTAAAGGTGATTCTATCCTAGAAGGAACAACTGTTACACTTGGCTCAATAACTGGTGATGGACATTCATTAACGGTAACTGCGTCTGCGAGCGCGCAATTTAATGGCGGTTCGGATATTAATGTTTTAATAATATATGGAGCTGCTACTTTGGCTGCTCCAATGACTAACATTGGCTCTGTAACTGTTTCCGGTGGAACTGCGACCATAAATTCAAATATTACCACTATAAATAATCAAAGTTATGCTGCTGTAAACCTTGGCGCTGTTCCACGAACATTAACATCTACAAACGGCAGTGTTACAGCATCTGGTATTGTTTCGGGTACCGCAGGTGTTACAGTTAATGCATCAACCGGAATTCAGATGGATGCTGCTAACACGCTTAATACTAATATAACTGGTTCTTTGGTGATTCTTAATAACAACCAAAACACAGTTTCAGGAAATATTTCATTTAATACTACTGGTGGAATTACACTGAATGCTAAAAATAATACTATTAACGGTTCAATAACAATTAACCGTTCCGGAACATTGCAAATTGATTCACTTGAAACTTCTGGAACAGGCGGAAGTATTACTCTGGGTTCAGTAGTAGGAACTGTTGGAGCAGTAACCCAAACAGGAGTAATTAGTACTAATAATTTAACTATAAATTCATCCGGCGCGATAAATCTTGCTAGTGATAATATAGTTAATACATTAACAATTAACGGCGCAGGTGGGGCGGTCCAGTTTAGAAACACAAATACACTTCTTACAGTTGCAGGTGTGGGTGGACTTACCGGAACATATCAAAGAGACATTTCTATAACTAATAGCGGTGATATAACATTAAGCGGATCAATTAATAATGCGGGAGTGGTAACATTAACATCAGGAAGCAATCAAAATATAACTGTAAATAATAATATAAACAGTGCAAGACTTTTATTAATTTCCGGTATTAATGATCTCTCAACAGCCACTACTGGCACTGTTACTCTCAGCGGTAATATAAACGTATCAAGCAGCAGTACTTCTGAGACAACGCCGGCTGTGCGTATCAAGGCAGGGACATTTGCAGGAACAAGCACAATAACAGCGACGAACAACGGTTCTATATGTGTGTATCTTTATAGCACGTTAACCTATACAGGTACCGTAACAAGTACAGGTGGAATACATTATCATACTGTTTCAAACCGTAATATATTATACACAATAACAAACCCGACAACTGATATAACTGATATAATTAGTGTTGGTAATTTTTTACGTATTAACGCTGATGACAATTTAGGTGCTGCTCTAAATTTTACAACCGGCGGGAATTTATATATAATTGATATAAATGCCAATACAAACCGGAACCTAGCTTTTACAGTTGGAGGGTTTACAGAGTTTCGCGGGAATAATACATTAACAGGAACATTTACTTTAAACCCGGAAACATCAATTAGATTAAGAAACGCATCAGTAAATCGAGGAACTAATACGTTTAATTTTAACGTCCCTGTAACGCTTTACGGGACAGTAGTAAATTCGATAACGGCTTCCGGTATTTCATTAGGTGCAATTACAGGAGCAGGCACTGGCAGTGGTAATTCGCTGACGTTAACTGGGAATGCGACATTAAGAGGCGGTAATGGTATAAACAATTTACAAATATCAGGAAACGCGGCATTTCAAACTGCTGCGATAAACGCCGCCGCCGTAAATGTAACGGGAACAAGCGCAATCAACGCAGATATCATAACAACAGGAGATCAAACATATAACGGACAGGTGACATTTGGATCTGGTAACAGAACTATTACATCTACTGCGGGAAATCAAACATATAACAGCCCTATAACTTTGGGAAGTAATGTTAACTTTACAGGGGGCTCTTCATCTTTAATCGATTTTGTTCAAACAATAAATGGAGCAAACTCATTAACTGTTACAACCGCTAATGTTAAATTCGGCGGCGCTGTAGGCAGAATTAATTCTCTAACAAGTATCACTGTTACCGGAACACCAGCAGGAACTGCAACATTCGCTTTACCAGCGACACCTGATAATATTATCAGGACAAATGCAAGCCAATCATATAACGGAGCTGTGGCTCTTGATAGCGATGTGCATTTAGACGCAGGCGCTGGTAATAATGTAATACTTGGGAGCGTAACAGGAAGAATAACTGGTAATGGTAAAACCTTAACAATCACTGGAAATGCGACTTTAAATGGTACTGCTGTGTCTTACTTAGGCGCATTGCAATTAAATCAAAACGGTATTTTCCAGACAGCAAACATTCAAGCTGCTTCAGTAAATGTAGCAGGCACCAGTCAGATAAATGTTAATATTGACACAGGAGGCAACCAAACTTACAGCGGATCTGTAACGCTAGGCGGCGCGACAGGAAGCGCAAATCCGCGTATTTTAACAGGAGCGACTGTATTAATTGGACATATTACAGGCACTGATCGTTCGCTTACGGTTACAGCATCCGCGCTCGCATTATTTAACGGAGGCAATGATATTGATGCGTTACGCATTACAGGAAACGCAGAGTTCCATACCAGCGTAATTAATGCCGTTTCTGTAGTTGTTACAGGGAATACAGAATTTTTTTCAAGCGCAGATGTTTCGACATTAAGTGCTTCCCCGGCATCTTTTCAAACTTATACAGGGACTGTAACCCTTAATTCAGGTATTAATTTTACCGGTAGCGCAGGTACATTAATTAATTTTTTAAATACCGTTAATGGCGCTGCTTCGTTAACAGTAAACAACGCTAATGTTAGATTTGACGGTAATGTAGGAAACAGTACTCCATTAACAAGTATAAATATAACTGGCGGAGGCGAAGCCAGAATATTTACAAGTAATATAACAACTTCCGGAACGCAAACCTATCACGGGCCTGTAATGCTTGGAAATAATGTAAACTTTACAGCTAATCCTTCCAGTGTTATTTGGTTCATTAATACAATAAACGGCGCTTACTCATTGCAGATAACAGCCGCTGATGTTGTTTTTGACGATAATGTCGGCGCTAATGTAAACAGGTTAAACAGTGTAACTACAGATATAGGAAGCGCTGCGATTAACGCAAGCATTTTTACATTAAATGATCAAATTTATAACGGACCAGTAGAAATCAGAAATATTGTGACAAGATTAGATTCTAATACAGGCGATATAAAATTAAATTATAATGCTACAGTGCCGGCTGTCTCTGGAAGCGGAAATCTTTTCATGAAAACAGATGGAAATATTATTATTCAGGGCCAAATAGGAACTGTTTCAGCTCCCGTTGGTAATGTTACTGTTGAAAGCGCAAATAATATAACCATTGGACAAGACGGTCAAAGTAATATCACGTTTAACGCAAGAGAGATTAGAGTTGAAAATAAAGGTTTATATACCCAATACGGCGATGTTACAACTGCGTTAATCAGGCAGACGAGTCAATCTGGTACCGGAACTGTCGATCTTGGCGGCAACATTACAGTTACTACTTCAATCAGTTTTGTCAGTCCGGTAACGCTGATTAATAATGATGTTACGTTTACAGTACCAGCAACAGGCGGCTATCTTGAATTCAATAGGTTAAATCAGGGAAGCGGCCCATATTCATTAACATTAAACGGCGGGAGAAGCGCGGCTTCGTTTTTATTAGGGCATATTACTCAGCCGGTAATTATAAACAGCGATATAATTATCAGCTCTAACAGTTATGTAAGAGTAAATAACGGTACAATAGTTGAACAAACAAACGGTAAAAAGTTAACTCTTTTATCCGGTGATACAAGCACTGCTGAAAATACCACTCTCGATGTAAGCCCGGGTTCATGGTACATGGGCGGCACAGCGGGAAATACAGGCGATTTCAGAGGGATTGACGGTACTTTAATCCTTGGCGGCACATTCACTCGCGATTCCAGGTCATTACTTAGTTCAAGGTTAATTGCCAATAATCTTAATCTGATTGGCAGTAATTTTAAAATTGAAAATGACGGCTGGGCATATATTACAGCCAGCGGTACTACTGTAAACATTGGCACGACTGCCAATAATGTTAACTTTAACAATCTTCCCTATCTGATTCTGGAAATGATAAGGAACGGTACGCAAAATCTGATTACAGAACAATATTTGGGAAGCCTTCATGTAGGCGCCAACTCAAGAACTGTTTTATCTACTAATAAAATAGATCCTGCTACATCTGTTAATACTGTATATTTCAGAGGTGAAGTAATAATAAACGCTTCATTATCTCCTGCAGGTCTTGATGCTGAAGAAAATGATGTTAACATTGTAATGTACGCAGGTTTGACCGGAAATAGAGATACGCAAAATTATTTACATTCCGGTTCAAATGATGTCTATTATTCGCGATGGGAAATTCCGCATGTTACAATAGGTAGTGACGCATACCCGCGCCCTCCATTTATCCCAAAACCTGATATGAAACATTTTGTATTCAGACAGAAAGAAGGAAGGCAAGTATCATTCCGAAGAGACGAAACAACAGGTTATAACAGCGCTGCTCCTGTTTTTTTTGAAATTGCAGGTAATACCATGTGGCAGTCGTTTGAGTGCAGAGTGCCAGGTTCAGTTGTTCAGTTCTCTAGGCATCCAAACCATCATACGATTCTTTATAAATTTTTAATTGGTATTGATCCTTCTAATCCGCCGAGTAACCTTCATGATCCAAACCAATATGTTACAATCACACGTTTAACGGAAGATGTTATTTATAGTTCATTTCCGTATATTTATAATCCAAATATAATGGGCGCTCCGCCGTTTGTTCCGCCGTATCCGACGCCTAACGCCAGCGTAGGAACTCTTGGTCAATGGGCATTGCCGGTATTTTATCCGCCTATGAATTTAAAAAACGCAGGCGATAATGAATTAGGTAAATATTGGAACATTAATTTTATTTCAACTCCCGGTTTCCTGCCTCTTGATAATTTTAATTATGTAAGAGTGTTCTTCAGCCATGCTTATAACAGCCGTATCCCTATTGAAAGCGACATGATGCATTTGGATGTTATTCCATATTATGATCCTTCCACTCTTGCCGGGTTTTTTAATTATGACTGGATTGAATTAAGAAAGATCCTTTATAGTTTTACCGAAGATTCTAACGGAAACGGCAGACTTGACAGAATCAGGGTTCAGACGAATGTGCCTTTAAATGGTAATTTCTCCGGTTTTGATGTAAGTATAGAAGGATACGAAATAAACCGTTCTATCGGTGAAAATGGTTTTCGAATGGTATATGAGGTGACGGGAGCACAAGCGTTTGATGCCGATTCATTCTATATTTATTTAATTGAATCGCCGTATCTTGATACCGGAAGCACTCCGCTTTGGAGTGTTACGCGCAATACAACGTTAAAAGATGCGCTGACAGGAGTATCATTAGTCGGCGATCCACAGGTTGATATTGGCATAAAACCTATTGATACAATCCCTCCACGCGTAGCTTATACTCTTACTTTACCCGGGCAGCCTCAGACATATGTACGGATGTCCGAACCTGTGGTTTCAGGAACATTTACTGGCGGAACGAATTACAGAAGCCGCCAGCCAATCGAAGATACAAGCAGTTATAGTTATATCTGGAAATATTTTCAGATTGACGGTATTGAAAAGGATTTCTATTCTTCTGTGCCTTCAGCCAATCTTGGGTACCTTCTTCAGTGGCAGGATCCTTACTCTGTATCTTTTCTTACAGGAATAAAAAATATATACGGAGATACTTCTGTTTTAAACAGCGGATATTTTCAAATTCAAAATATGATAGACCAGTCTCAGCGTGCAATGGATTGGAGAGATCATCACCTTGATCAATCTTATTATATTTATTACGCAGCGCCAAAATATCCGATTAATTGGGGATACACTGCTTATGCAAGAGTTTTTGGTAATAAGCATATGCTGGAATTATTATATCCGGAATTTAATGAAGATGAACCTTTTGCAGAAATTGCAGGTCCCAGCCCAAATCCATTCCCAATTAGCGATGTTTTACTGCCTCCTTATCATTTACTTAATGTCGATATGATGACAAAAATCGCAAGCGGTAATGGTAATCAGATAACGCCGTCAAGTTTTGGCTCTCCTCATTCTGTAATACGGCGCATAACGGACGTACTTGTTTCAATACCGCCTGATAATGCTAATTCGCAGAATTATTTCGCATGGCCTGTTTGGGCAAGGTATCAGGTGCCGCCTAACACGCCGGGATATAACAGCAACAATCAGTTCTGGGGACAGTCGCCTACCGACACGGGAATTATCTGGATTTTTGACGGAACCGCGTATCTTGAAGCTGAAGATATTGATATTCAGGCGCGTATAAATTCCAGTTTATCGAATCTGGGTTTAGGGCTTGAATTATTCTGGATAACAAATGTTCCGGCGCAGCTGCGTATTCCCTATGCTGCTCCCGCAAGAGGCAGGTACACCGGAGGATTATGGCTGCCTGATTTAAATTCAATCAATGGAAAACAGCCTCTTTATAATTTCGCTCCGGTATTCAGCATGAATAGCGTCGGTAAAGCCGCGCTGTCCGCTTCCGCGAATCCTCTTTATGTTTTTCAAATTGCAAGGAATGATCCGCCCGGATTTTCCAGCGGCCAAAAAATTGAATTCTTGTTGCGCTTTACAAGTTCCGCTAATCCTAATTCTGACATGTTTATAGCAAGGCTAGATACGCAGAACGCTAACACAATTCCATGGTATCAGCGGGTGCGGCCGTTTGGTTTTGATATTCAGGATATAAGGCTTCAGCGCGGCGGCGTTACTATTTTAAACAATGTAATTGTTCCCATAACAGAATATGCGTATATACGATATAATCTGATAAGGCCGGGCAGGGTAACGATTCAGGTGCATACCCTGGACGGAACGCTTGTAAGATCTATCAGGCGAAATGAATACCGCGAAGCCGGCGAATGGACAGACGCGTGGAACGGTACAAACAATTCAGGAACGGCAGTGGCAAGAGGTATGTATTATATCCGCGTTGTCGGCCCTGATATTGATGAAATCAGACAAATCATGGTTGTCAGATAACATAATAACGGAGACAGGATTCATTTGAAAAAATCTGCTTTTGTCGCAATTATCGGGCGGCCTTCCGCCGGGAAATCAACTCTTTTAAATAAAATGTGCGGGGGGAAAGTCGCTATTGTAAGCGCTGTGCCCCAGACAACCCGCAACGCAATACGCGGAATTGTTAATCATAACGAAGGACAGCTGGTTTTTATTGATACCCCGGGGCGCCATTCAAGCGAAAAGAAAATGAATAAAAAACTGATTGAAGTCTCCGATCGCGCTTTAGCGGACAGTGATCTGATTCTTTATCTGCTGGACGCGTGCCGCGCACCCGGCGCCGAAGAAGAAGAAATCGCGTCTTTACTCTCTCCGTTAGCTGATAAAACTGTCGCTGCTGTTAATAAAATGGACGCTTCCCTTGCAGACTTCAGCCGCGCGAAAGAATTTGTTTTGCGGTATCTTGGGCGTTCTTCGGCTTCCGCAAGCGGAGAGACAGCGCAAAACGGAGACAGCGCTTTAAAAAGCAAGGAGTCCGTTTTCCCGGTTTCCGCTTTAACAGGCAGCGGAGTTGACGTGCTTCTGGGCGCGTTATTCAAAATCGCGCCTGAGGGGCGGCCTTTTTACGATGATGAGTATTACACTGATCAGGAAACAGCTTTTCGCATAACGGAAATAATCCGCGAACAGGCGATCAACAGGCTTTTTCAGGAGCTGCCTCATTCATTGTATGTTGATATAGCGGATATGGAATTTAAGGAAGATAAATTATGGGTCAGGGCGTTTATCTTAGTTGAGCGCGAATCTCAAAAAGGCATGGTCGTGGGAAAAGGCGGAAAGGTGATCAGGGAAATACGCGTGGGAGCTCTTAAGGAATTAAAGCGCGTCTTTGACTGGAAAATAGACCTTGATCTCCGCGTAAAAACCGCCAAAGACTGGCGGCATAACGATCACACCTTGCATAAAATTATTAATTGAGAAAAACATTAATTTCCGCGAGAAGATCATCAAATGAATCTGCGCATTTAAGGTCGGCGCAGTCTTTTCGTATTTGCTCCGGGGCGCGGAACAGGCATCCTGCGTCAGATTCGCGGATCATCGCGAGATCGTTATATGAATCGCCCGCTGTAAAAATTCGCATGTTCATGGATTTAAACGCTTTTATCGCTTCCTTTTTTCCGTTTTTCTGGCGTAAAGCGTAACCTGTCACATTTCCGTCATTGTCTATTATAAGAGAATTGCAAAAAAGCGAAGGCCAAAAAAGTTTTTCCATAAGAGGTTTCGCGAACTGCTCAAAAGTGTCGGAAAGGATTACAAGCTGTGTTTTTTCACGCAGGGTATTAATAAATTCAATTGCGCCGGGAAGCGGAAACATGCCCGATATAACGCGCTGGATATCGGGAAGTTTCAGGTTGTTTTTCTTTAATATATCAAGGCGGAAGCGCATAAGTTTATCGTAATCGCTTTCATCTCTTGTTGTTCTGCGAAGTTCGCTAATACCTGCCGCTTGTGCGAATGTAATCCAGATTTCCGGAACGAGAACGCCTTCAAGGTCAAGACACACCATGTTCATAAAGTTATAATAGCATAAGTATGATAACTTTGAAAATATATAATCCTTTTGACGCTCCGGTTTACCATGAAAATACAGTTACAAGCACGATGGATGTTTCCCGCGCTCTTGCCTCAGACATACAAAAAAGCGGAACAGTAATCACAGCTGATTGTCAGACAGAAGGACGCGGACGAGGTCTGGGAAGGCATTGGCAGACTGAGAAAAATGAAAGCCTCGCGTTTACAATTATTCTGCGTTACGGGCAAATTGAAAATATACCCTGCGCTCTTACTCTCCGCACAGGGCTTGCTGTATCTCTCGCTGTAGAAGATTTCGTGTCTTTTATAAAAAGTGCTAAAACAGAATATCAACATCCGCAAAACGCACAGATAAATGCAGGTAAACCGATTAATGTTCTTGTTAAATGGCCGAATGATATAATGATTAACTCAAAAAAAGCGGGCGGCATTTTATGCGAATCAGACGGCGGAAACATATATATCGGAATCGGAATTAATGTGTCACAAAACGATTTTCCTTCTCATTTATCAGAAAAAGCGGTAAGTATCGCTCTCGCTTGCGGAATAAAAATAAAGACGCAGGATCGTTTTATTTTATTGGAAAAAATTTTAACAAGGCTTTATGAAGAGCTTTCTCCTGATAAAATTAATGAAACAGGAAGAACCGAAGAAAACTGGAAAACACGCCTTGAGAAGCGACTTTATAAAAAGGGAGAGCGGGTTGTTTTTTTGGAAGGAGCCGCAGATTCTGGTAAAGAAATAAAAGGCTGCCTTGCGGGTATTACTGACGAAGGAGAGTTATTAATTATTCCTGAGGGTGCGGCTGAACCCCGCGCTTTTATTACAGGAGAGCTTGCATTCTGTTAATATTTTAACATAATACCGCTTAGCCAAAGTATTTAACCGCGTTACCAAACGAAATATCACGGGCGATTTTCTCAAGTTTTTCCGTGTCAAGGGGGTACTCGCCGTTTTCCGCCCAGCCTCCGATTAGATTGCACATAATGCGTCGGAAATATTCATGGCGCGGATATGATAAAAAACTGCGGCTGTCTGTCAACATTCCTGTAAAAGCCGGCAGCATTCCCAAATTAGCAAGGACGCGCATCTGCTCCTCCATACCGTCCCTGTGATCACAGAACCACCATGCGCTGCCAAGCTGCATTTTTCCGGCAGCGTTTTGAAAACCTCCCATTATTGTCGCTATCGGATAATAATCTTTCGGGTTTAATGAATAAAGAATGGTTTTAGGCAGACCTAAAGAACATTCCGAGTCCATACGATCCAGAAGGAAGCTGAGATTTTTACTTATTATCTGATCATTGACAGCGTCAAAACCTGTGTTCGGTCCAAGGCGGTTAAAATAATTTGTGTTAACATTGCGGATAGAAGAAAGATGAAGCTGCATTACAATATTGTTCTTTGAATAAAGGGTGGCAAGAGAAACAAGTATTTTTGTTTTATAGGCATCGGCTTCCTGTATTGATATTTTTTCTCCTGACATTGCTTTATTAAAAGTTTCCCCGATCTTTTTGTTATCCGAAACTTCAAAAGGCGGATAAACAAGGGCGTGATCAGAGGCGCGGCATCCCTGCGTTATAAAGAAATCAAGCCTCTTTTCAAGAGCGCAAGGAACATCGTCAGCTGTTTTTATGTTAATTCCGCTGGCTGCGGAAAGCTTACCGATATATTGAGCGAAATCCGCCGCGTCCAAATCAAGAGCCTTATCCGGCCTGAAAGAAGGTATCACTTTTGTTTTAATTTTCCCGATTGGGGATGTTCCTTCGCTAATTGCCCTGTGATGCTCAAGAGAATCAACGGGATCGTCCGTTGTACCTGCCGCGTATATATTAAATTTTTCAAAAATTCCTTTTATCGAAAGCCGCGGCGTTTGAAGAAGTTCATTGGCTTTTTCCCAAATGCTTTTCGCGCTTTTTTCCGTAAGAACATCGTGAATGTCAAAATACCGCTTTAATTCAAGATGAGTCCAGTGGTACAGCGGATTACCGATAAGGTTTTCTACAGTCCGCGCCCATGCGAGATATTTTTCATAATTCGGCGCGTTTCCTGTGATATATTTTTCGTCAATTCCCATTGTGCGCATCATGCGCCATTTATAATGATCGCCTGAAAGCCATGCGTCAGCGAGATCCGGCATATTTTTATTTTCCGCTATTTCCGCGGGAGAAAGATGGCAATGGTAATCGAATACAGGCTCGTTTTCAACAGCCCGGTAAAGGCTGCGCGCGGTTTGCGTATTTAATAAAAAATCATCGTTCATAAAAGGTTTTACCATATCGTCACTCCATAATAAAAATGTTCAATATTTTACCACGGCAATGTATTGTTTCAAAGAGGCGTTTTAACCTGTTATATTTATTGCCATTTTTTGCCGAAAATTTAATAATGCCCTCGCATATACCGTTCAAAGACTCATTATTAATGCTATTAGGCGCTCTTCTGTGCGCTGTCGCGATGGTTTTTCTCCTTAATTTTTTATTCGCAGGTCCTAAACTCGGCCCGCATTATGATTTTCTTCAGAATTATAAATCATCAAATGTATCGCGGGAAATTTTGATTATAGACGCCGAAGATTATATGGAAAGCGGCGATATTTTTACCGTTCTTGTCACTTTAACGGAAATGGAGGCCGCGAATTTAATTCTTACAGGCAGGGTGTCTCCGTCATCTTCGCCTGTTATTCTAACCGAAACAGAAGTGCGAAGGCGTTTCATGGACGAGTACGCTCTGTTAGGTTCTAATATTCGCAATCTTTTTGAAGGCATCCGCAGAGGCTCCGTTCCTCCTGTGCAGGCTCCCATTTATGTTGAACAGGTTGTTGAACTTGCGGAGCAGGGAAGGGATCGTCTTATAACAACATTAATTGACAGAGACGAAGACTTGCTCCGCTCAGCCGCCGTATTCGGAAATTATCTTCAGGTTGATACAAGGGGGATGACTGACAGCGACGGAAAACTCAGGCGTGTAAGTCCTATAGAGCCTGATACGCTTACTGAGCATCCTGTATTTTTTTTCCTTAAAAACAGGTACGCAGTTTCTCAAATTGAATCTTCCTCCCGCGGACAGATTTTATGGCTGCGCAGCCATGATTCAAAAGACCTTGATATCCCTCTGGATGAAAACGGTAATATTCTGACGACAGGAAACGCTCTTTTCCGCCATATTGAAATTGACGCTTTCCGCCAATATGCGGAAGCCGAAAACGCGATGTACAGCGCGCTGTCGCAGGCAAATGAATTAAGAGCGTTCTCTCTTACGCCGCCTGACAGGATACCTCTCTTTTTATACGATTACGCGAAGCGGCTTCTGGAAGAGCTTCTGATGTCACCTAACAGTGAAAGCCGTTACGCGTGGATTTCTTCACGCGCGGATTATTTCAGCAGCCTTGATGAGTATTTTTCAGGCGGCGCGCAGGCGGCTTTAATCAGACAGACAGAAGCTCAGATCGCGGACACAGACCCGTCTAATGAAGAAACGCTTTATAATCTGATCGCGAAAAAAGATGAGCTTTCAATATTATTTATTTCGATGCGCGAAATATACGCAGCGCTGTCGTTTCTTCATTCAATGCTTAAAAACGAACTGATGCTTTCCTTTTGTATAATGGGTCCGTGGCCTAACGCTGAATATTCAGCTCTCCTTGCGAATGTGCTTATAACAGGCAGCCATGTAAATCCGGTCCATGAAAGAGATATTATTTTCTGGGCAATTCTTGCGGTATTAATTGTTTTACTGATTATTTTTTTGCTGCGGCCTTTTATTCTTTTACCGGCAGGCTTGATTTTAAGCGTTTTATCCGCTTTTGTTTTTTGCGTTTTATTTACCTCATTTTCTGTTTGGATTGATCCTTTAATAGTTTTATTTTCATCATTAACGGGAACTGTGATAATCTTTTTTACAAAAGGCGCTTATTTATATTACAGGGCTTCGAGCTTCCGTCTTGCGTACAGGGCATCTGTTTCAAGAGAAACTCTGCGGGCGCTTATAAAGTCAGGCAGTCCGCGTTTGACGCAGGTAAGCAATTCATTTGCCGCTGTTATCGCGGTTAAGGATATTTATTTATCAGGCAAAGAAGACAAGGAAAAGCCGCAGAATACTGTCAGAAATAAAAGGTCTTTTTTCGCAGCAGTTAAAAGAACCGCTTTTAACGCCGGGGGCGCAGTCGCAGGTTATGAAGGAGATACTGTTCTTGTCTGCTTCGGCTCTCCTTTAGATAAATCATATCATCCCGCAGCCAAGGCGTGCGGTCTTGTAAGCGAGCTGCTTAAAAACCAAAAAATTTCCTGGCACTTTGGAATAGACGCCGGCGATTGCTCTTTTTCATGGTCGCCTGAAAGCGGATTTACTGTCAGCGGAAGACCGGCAGTGCGCGCAAGGCTGCTTGTTTCAAAAGCCGCGCGTTTTAAAACAAAAGCGCTTGTAACAGATTCCGTGCTTGAAAAAATTCATAAAGACGGAAAGAGAATCGGATCTTTCAATGATGAAAGCGGCGTTATTTATGAGTTCCCTCAGTGAAAATTTACAAAGTATTTCTTGGCCGTGTAATAACTTTTGTTATATCGTTATACTGACCTATCCACATTCTGCTGTTTGTTTCGATGTTTGTAAGTTCCGCCGTTACATAGTATGTTCTGACAGTTCTGTTTCCTTCTCTGTCAATAATTGTCCTTACAGAGCCTGTCATCATAAAATCAGCGCCGATTTCTCTGCCGAGTCTTGCGGCGGTTTCTTCGCTTGCCCAATTTTGCTGATCCAGCCTTTCCGAACGAAGATCGTCCCTGGTTTCTCCTCCGGCGACAAAGTCCATTCTTCCGCTGTTAAATATGACAGTTTCCATTATTGAAGAGATTATTTCGGTATCAATCTGCTCGCTGCTTGCGTTCCTGAATCTGCCTACAATAACCATCGGTTTTCTGCCGCCGCTTGCCCTTATTGCCTGATCAACTAACGGATTAGAAAGGCAGTCGTTAATAAGAGATTCGCAGACTAGTTGAACATCAATTGCGTTCCAGTAACCGCTTAATTCCGGCTGGGTTCCCGGTTCCACCCTGTCAATATTGGTTGAAGTTCCGCATGATGACATAATTAATAAGGTTAATAAGCCAAATAATATTCTTTTCATTTTTTGCTCCTATTTTAAATTTATAGACTGCAGGAGATTAAGTTCCCCGCGGCTGACAGTAACATTTTTATGTATATCCTGATAAATTAAACTTTGTCCCTGATAGTAATTAATTATAACATTATAGATTCCGGGGTCAAGGTTTATTCCGCCTATATATGCTTTATCCGGAAAATAGCGCGACATTCTGATATCAGCGCTTTCTGAAACATCCATTGCCGCTCTTGCGGCTATCGCGGTCAGAAATCCGGCCAGTTCTCCCTGTTGTTTTATAACTTCCGCTGCGGTAATATCCGCGACAATGTATTTAATTATTGTGCGTATATATGTTTTAATCAAAATACTTGAATAGCGGGCTCTGAATGTTTCTGTGACTACCGCTCCCATATCTTCAAGAAGTTCCAGATTAAAACTGCCTTTCCCTTCCACCATAACTTCGATTCTTGTAATCAGGCTTGCTCTTTTGGTCAATACCGGAAGTTTAAAAAACGCTATTTGCAATACCGGATGCTGAAACGGAAGGTACTGCATAACAAGCTGCTCCTCTTTTACCGGAGACAATCCTGTAAAACTGATTATGTTAAGCCTTGCCAGTTCGGCAGGAACACTGCGCGCCTGTTCTGCTGCCGACGGGATCGGATTATAGTAAATGTTTCTGTTTGTGGAAAATGCCCTTTGAAGCTGTTCGAACTCTATTCTGGCGGAATCTGTATTTCCTTCGGCTTGATAAAAAAGAGCTCCAAGATAGCGGGCAAGCGCGGAGTTTGAAAAGTTAACTGACAATGTATTAGGCAGATCGCCTATGCCTGTCTCATTGAAAGTCATATCATTTAAACTTGCTCCTGTATTAGGATCTTTGTATTCATATTTTCGCGCAAGCATATCCAGTTTTCCGCTGGAACTGCTTAATTTCCGTATCTCCACAAGAGCGCCTTCTGTATTGCCTCTGTTATAATAATTTAACGCGTTAAATATATTTAAATAGATATCTTCAAAATCTTCGCCGGGATAATCCTTTGTGTTATCATTTATTATATAAGAAAGAAATCCCTGAGTTATGCTCTTTGTATAAGCTTCTTCGATTAACCGTTCAGCGTTCTGCAAATCCGCGGAGGAAGCAGAATAATTTCCCGCGTAATATTCCAAAAGACCTTTATCTAAAAATAATGATATCGCGTTATTCTCGCTGTATAATGTATTTCTTCCTGACTGGGCGTTTCTGATTAATTCAATTGCGGCATAATAATCAGACGAATAAACAGCGGAGTCGATTTTTAAAAACGCGCCTGAACCTGTCGCGCAGGATAAAATAATTAACGCGGGTAAAGCTGCTTTAAAAAATGTCCAAAGAACGCGCTTTGTTTGTTTGTTTTTTATTTGCTGAGAATTTTCCTGATATTTCTTTTTTTTTAAAAACATGAAAGTTCCTTATTTTCTATTAATTCTTATTGTTTTGTCAAGGTAAGAATTATTTGCTATACTATTACCGTGAACATTATTCTTTTTGAAGAACATGAACTAGGACACATTCTTCCAAGGAAAGATGAACGGACAGTTCATCTGCTGAAGGTTCTTCATAAAAAAACCGGCGATTCATTTGATGCCGGAATTCTCGGAGGAATGCGGGGGACAGGCTGGATTAATAAAATAAATCTGGACGGATCAATTCTTGTTACCGTTCAATGCAATGAACCTCCTTCGCCGCGTCTTCGTTTAAGGATGGCTGTCTCTTTTGTGCGTCCAATACAAATGCGCAGGCTTTTAAAAGATCTGTCAAATATCGGAGCGTCTTATATAGATTTTTTCGGAACTGATACAATGGAAAAAAGCTACCGCGATACAAAATTGCTGACAGACGGCGGAGCGCATACTGCTCTTGTTGAAGGCGCTGTTCAGGCGCGTGATACTCAGCTTCCTGTTTTGTCTGTTTATGAAAATCTTGATATGTGGCTTAATGAGTGCCCATGGGAAAAAACCGGCAGTAAACGCATACCTCTCCTTCTTGCGATGGACAATGTCCGCGCGGAAGGCTCCTTTTTTAACCTAACTCCGGCAAACCGTCCCGCTGTAATTACTATCGGCCCTGAAAGAGGCTGGTCTGACAGAGAACGGAGTTTATTCGAAAAAGCCGGTTTTCTGCGGCTTTCAATGGGAGAACGCGCTCTTCGCACCGAAACCGCGTGCGTTGCCGCATGCGCGCTTGCCATGGAAAAAATTCACGTTATATGAGCATTACGGGAGTATTGTATGAATCAGGATAAAATAAAAGAAAAATTACTTGCGATTGAGGACGCTCCGCTTGAGTTTTCGCTTATTTTTTCCGGAAAGAAAAGCAAAAAGGTTAACGGTCTTTATAAACCGGCCGCAAGAGAAATTATTATTCACAACCGTAATTTTTTAACTGACGACACGGGGCAGAACCTTCTGCTTTACACGGCAATCCATGAATACGCGCACCATCTTCACGCGTGTTCAAGAGGAGGAACTCTTTCCGCGCGGGCGCATAACCCGGAGTTTTGGGCTATTTTTCATGATCTGCTTGAAAAAGCCGAAGCTAAAAAAATCTATAAAGATGTTTTTAAGGTTTCTCCTGAACTTTTAAAATTGACTGAACTTATCCGGGTAAAATATCTTAAAAATAACGGCGAGCTTGTCAAAGAAATGGGTAAACATTTACTTAAGGCGCATGAGCTTTGCACCGGAATCGGCGTGCGTTTTGAAGATTATGTTGACAGAATGCTCCGCATTCCGAGAGCTGCCGCCAACACAGCGATGCGAATGTTTGAATACGACATTGCTCCCGAAGTAGGCGCGGATAACATGCGCTTCCTTGCCGGAATAAAGGACGGAGATGAAAGAAAAGCCGCTCAAACCGCGTTAATAAAAGGCAAAAGCCCCGATACAGTAAAAATACAAGTGCGCGGCAAGGAAAAAGCTGATGATCCGGTTTTAATTCTTGAAAAAGAAAAGGAAAGGCTGGAAAGAACAATAGCGTCATTAAATAAACGTCTTGAAGAAGTTAAAAAGGAATTAGAAAAGAAAAATTAAAAATAGGAGTGATGAATTCTGCCTTTATTTATTCTGTATTTTCATTAATATAAAAAGGATTTATAGTTAATTAATTATTATGAGAAAAGTTTACATAGATTATAACGCTACAACTCCGCTTAGGCCAGAAGTAAAAGCCGCTGTAACGGAAGACCTTGATATTTTCGGAAACGCTTCCAGTATGCACGAATCGGGAAGACTTGCGCGCGCAAGAGTAGAACAGGCAAGAAGCGATGTCGGCAATTTAATTGGAGCGGGAGAAGGAAGAATTATTTTTACATCCGGCGGTTCTGAAGCGAACAATACTGTGTTTCAGACAATGCGTTCTTTAATTGAAGGATCGGGTGTCAGGGATGAAATTTTAATTACCGCGATTGAACATCCGTGTGTGATGAACTCCGCTCTCAGCCTGAAAAAAGCCGGATTCAAAGTAACAGTGCTCCCTGTTGACGAATACGGAAAACTTAAAACAGACGAGCTTGAAAAGGCGTTAAGCGAAAAAACTCTTTTTGTGTCGGTAATGGCGGCTAACAATGAAATCGGCACTGTACAGGATATAAAACAAATAACCGGCATGGTAAAAAAAGCCGGAGCTTTTATGCATATAGACGCTGTGCAGGCTGTGGGAAAAATTCCTGTTGACGCGAAAGAACTTGGCGCGGATTACATTACTCTTTCGGCGCATAAAATTTACGGTCCCAAGGGAGTAGGCGCGTTATATGCAAAGAAGGGCTCTCCCTTGCTGCCTTTGATACGCGGCGGACATCAGGAGGACGATCTTCGCGCGGGAACATACAACAATACCGGCATCTTCGCTTTTGGAAAGGCAGCGCAGCTGGCAGCCCCGGAAATTGAAAAATACGGAAAAGAAATGTCAGTTTTGCGTGACAGGCTGCATCTGGGTTTATACGAAAAAATTCCAAATATAAAAATTAACGGACATCCCAAAGATTCGCTTCCAAATACCCTTAATGTTTCGTTTCCAGGCGCGGAAGGAGAAGCGATTCTCCTTCATATGGATATGCAGGGAATTGAGGCGTCAACAGGCTCCGCCTGCGCGTCAGGCAGCCTTGAACCTTCTCATGTACTAATGGCGACAGGGCTTGAGCCTGAACTCGCGCACGGCTCTATTCGTTTCAGCCTGGGGTGGGGTATTACAGAAAGCGGCATTGATTATATAATAGAAAAACTGCCGCCGATTATCGCAAGACTAAGAGCAATGTCTACATTGACGTAAGTAAAGAAGGAAAAATATGCCTGATTGGTTATATTCGGATATAGTAAAAGAACATTTTACAAACCCGCAGAATGTATTATTGGAAGATGAAGCAGCCTTCGCACCTGACGCAAGGGGGCAGACAGGAAATATAAAATGCGGAGATCAGATGCTCATGCTTTTAAAAATTAAAGATGATGTTATCACCGATGTCCGCTGGAAAACATACGGCTGCGCGAGCGCGATAGCGTCTACCAGTATGCTGTCTGGAACCATAAAGGGAATGAAGATCGAAGACGCTTATAAAATTAAACCTGAAGATTTAGTCGAGAAGTTGGGCGGGCTGCCGAGTTTTAAGATTCACTGTTCTGTTTTAGGCGATAAAGCTCTGCGGGCAGCAATTGATAATTACCTTGAAAAAACCGGCCGTCCCGGCCTTTTGGTGGAAGAAACTGTTGTTATCTGTCATTGCCTTGGCATTTCAGACAAGGATATCGAAACAGCCTTTCACAACGGAGCCAGAGACTGGGAGCAGCTGCAGCAGGCGACAAAAATCGGAACAGTCTGCGGATCCTGCCGAATAAAAGCGGAAGAGCTTCTTCACGGTCTTGAGCATATTTATAGCGAACGGTAGCGCTGCCGTATTGGCGGACATGTTAGAAAAATATGACCTAACCGCCGTTTTAGTGAGTTACTAACAAATAATTTCTGACGAATACGCTACTTCAGCAATTTCTCGTAACTGTATTTGCCGAACGATCCTCTGAACATTAAAAGCGCGATTAACGCCGCTGCCGCGCCGAGGATCAAAAAGATATGAGGGCCGAGCATCATTATTCCTGTGAACTGTCCGGTAACCAGAAGAATAACAGGAAGGATTAAAAACAAACTGCTCTGCTGCGCTTCTTCGGAAGTCTGCGACTTCGCGGAACCCCGCACGATTATATTGATTGAAATAAGCGCCATTGCAGGGGATACAAGAAGCATCATGATAAGCCAGTTGCTGTTAGGCCAGATAAATTCATTTGTTAAAATAAAAAGCAGCGTTTCAAAAAAAATGAGCATTGCGATAAATGCGAGAATTGAAACAGCCATGCTCAGTAAAAAAGAAGCGAGTATTTTCGCGTTGAAAATTTCTTTTAAAGACAGCGGGCTGTATAGGAGGGTTTCGAGAGTTTTCTTTTCTTTTTCGCCGACAAAAGAACTTGACGCCATAACAGAGGAAGCCATGATCGGAATTAAAAGGAAAAATAACGGAATAATATAATTTAATATCATATTTATCAGCATCTGCTGTATATTTCCGCTTTCTGTTAACGCGGTTGATCCAAGCAGAGTCATCATCTCCATCATATCAGGCGAATCTTCGGGAACAAAAACAACCGTTAAAATGAAAATAGCGGGCATTACAACCGCCATCATTGCAGGGACTATTATTAATGCTGTCATCATTCTTTTATTAGCTGTTATGCCTTTTATGTCCTTTTTAATAATCGCAATTTGTTTATCATTTATCATACGGCCGTCCTTTTTGTTTTTTCGAGTAACGCGAAATATATTTCTTCCAGCGAATGTTTGTGAGCTGAAACATGGTACACCCTGCCGCCCGAATCAATAATCCGCTTTACAAGAGAGGGAACTTCCTCCTCCGACTCAACTTCAAATTTTTTCTCTCCGTCCGCGTCTTTTAATAAAACCGTCATTCCTTTAAAAACAACAGAGTGAAGTTCATCAAGAGAGCCTGTCGCGAGCATACTGCCTTCGCTTATAAGTCCGTACTTGGTGCAGATTTCCTGTGCATACCTAAGCTGGTGGGTGCACAAAAATACTGTTGTTCCCTTGTCGCGGGAAAGGCTTTTTATCAGATTGTTTACGTTTAACGCGCTTTCCGGATCGAGCCCTGAAGTCGGTTCATCAAGAAAAAGGATTTTGGGTTGATGAATCAGCGCCCTTGCAAGAGATAACCTCTGGCGCATACCGGTAGAATATTCGCCTAATTTTTGATCCTTCGCGCTTACTAACTCAAGACGCTCAAGATTATCAAGAGCCCTGCTTTTTGTCTCATCTTCGCTGATTCCGAAAACAGAACCGAAAAACATCAGGTTCGCAAGTCCTGAGAGGTTATTGTACATTTGCGCGTGTTCTGTCACAACACCGGATATTTCATGGACTTTTTCCGGGCTTTCGCCGGGATCGAGCCCGAAAACACCGCATGTGCCTTCTGAAGATTTTAACATTCCGTTTAACAGTTTAACTGCTGTGGTTTTACCGGCTCCGTTTGGACCTAAAAAACCGAAAATCTCGCCTTCGTTTATAGATAAATTTATGCTGTCCAGAGCTTTTTTACCGCTTTGGTATATTTTTGTCAGATTATCCGCTTTTAATACTTCCATAATCTCCCGCTTTATATATCATTTATAAGGACAGTATACAATGATTGATTAGGATTATAAACTTTTTTGACCGCTTTTATTTTTAATTTTTTTCTTTTTTTTCTGTAAATTCATGAGTATAATCTTATTATTATGAAAATCCGAATTATATTGATCCTTATGGCAGCTTTCTTTTGCGTAATTTTTCCTTCCTGCTCAATAAACAAAATGGCGACGAATATGGTAGCTGATATGTTCGCGGGCGAAGGCAGCGCAGACGTCTTTACAGCGGATTCAGATCCGCAGCTTGTGGGTGACGCTCTTCCGTTTGCGATTAAATTGTATGAAACCCTGCTTTCGCAGAATCCCGGCCACCAGGGGTTAATGCTGACTACAGGCTCTTTATTTGTTATGTATGCCAACGCCTTTGTACAGGGTCCTGCGGAAATGCTTTCGGTTTATGACTGGGAAGTACGCGAGATATCTTTAAACCGGGCAAAGCAATTATACCTGCGAGGCTATAAAATTCTCTATGACGCGCTGGATTTAAGATATCCAGGTTTCAGCCGGGCCTCTGCGGATGACGGCAGTTTACGATCTATACTCAACAGATGCAAAAAAGAAGATGTTGGCTTACTGTACTGGGCGGTCGCAGGAGGGCTTTCCGCGTATTCCATTGACTTGCTGGATTTTGAATTAAGCTCCCATCTTCCCGAGTGGAGAGAGATGATCCAAAGAGCGTATGAGCTTGATCCAGGGTTTAACGGCGCCGCTATTGACGAATTTTTTATCATTCTATACGCGTCTTTGCCGGAATCAATGGGAGGAGATTCAGAACGCGCGGAATATCATTATCGTAAAGCTCTGGAAAGAACGAACGGAAATTCCGCAGGCGCGTATGTCTCTTACGCGCAATTAGTCTGCGTTCCGGCTGAGGATTACGATACTTTTAAGGACTGCCTTGAAAAAGCGATTGCAATCGATCCTGATAAAAATCCGTCTTCACGGCTTGTTAATGTTATCAATCAAAAGAAAGCGCGCTGGCTTTTAGATAATGCCTGGACATTTTTTTACTTTCTTCCCTTCCCTGATGAATATTGATACAATATGATATGTTAAAGGAGTGTTTTATGAAAAAAAGTTATATTCTTTTTATTTTTACATTATTTATTATTATATTGCCGCTTTGTTCAGTTTACGCTCAGCGGGGCAGCGCCAGCGCTCAGGTAACTAATATCCGTTTTATTTCCGCTCTGCCGCGAAATTCCGACTGGGGCAGGGAACTGGATAAACTCGCGTCGGACTGGGCGCGCGTTACAAATAATCAGGTTCGCGTAACAATGACGCACGGATCGCAGATGAGCGAATCGACGATGATTTCTTCCCTTCTGAGCAATTCGATTCAAGCCGCGGTTTTATCATCTTCCGGGCTTTCGGAAATCTGTCCTGCTGTTATGAATCTGAGCGTTCCTTTCATGATCAGAAATGACGCAGAACTTGATCTTGTGCTTCAGGATATAAAACCTGTTCTGGAAAGCCGCGTTAGAAACGATTTTGTGATAATAGGCTGGTCAAAAGGAGGCTGGGTTTATATTTTTTCCAAAGAAGCGGTATTTACCCCGAACGATCTTAAACGGCTAAAGCTTGCGTCCAGCAATGAATTAAGGGATATGAATACGGTTTTTAAAACTATGGGTTTTACTGTAATTGAAACAGACTGGGTTCAAATCGGAACAAGACTGGCAAGTAATTTTATCAACGCTTTTTACATGGTGCCGACTCTTATTGTCCCGCTTAATTTACACAGAGGGCTTCATATGCTTGAAATGCCGATTGCTCCTGTTATGGGCGCTATTGTAATGAACCGCGTTACGTGGAATCAAATAAGCGCCGCCAATCAGCAGGAAATGATAAGACTTGCTCGGCAGATGGGATTGGGTTTTGATAATTCTGTGGCAAGGAATGAATCGTCCGCGATAACCTCAATGAGCAGAGACAGACTTACAGTAAACAGGCCGAATCAGGCTCAGCAGGAGTTATGGAGAGCGGATATGCAGAGTTCTCTGCCTTCGCTTATTGGATCTCTTTTTGATCGTGAGCTGTATGACCGTATCAACAGTATTTTACAAAGAGCAAGACGATAACCGGAAAATATTATGGCAAACAACGTATCGCAGGGACTTTTAAATATAAAGAATTCTTTTAAAATTTCATGGGTGGAAAATTTTATCTGCTTTGGCTCTCTTTCTGTCCTTGCGTTAGTGCCTTTTATCGAATTAATACTTAATATTTTCAACCTGACAATTCCCAGCTCTCACGCGTTGATAACGCATTTCCTTCTTGTAACCGGTTTTTTCGCGGCAATGTTTACTACAAAATCCGGCGAACATATTTCAATTACTATTACCAATCATATTAAAAATGAAAAAATAAAAAACACCATTACAATTATCTGCACTGTATTTTCTGTATTTCTTTTAAGTATTCTGACATGGGACTGCATTACCTATGTTAAATACGGCTTCATCGGAAAACAGGTAGGTTTCTTTTCAGATCAGGTTCTGGCGGTTGTCATGCCGCTGGGCTATTTTGTGATAGCGCTTCGTTTTACCTTAAAGCTGCAATCCCGCCGTGAAAAATTTGCGGCGGTTGCCGCGATTTTACTCGGCTGCTGCGCCGCGCTTCCTGCGATTGCCAAAATTGTATTTGGCACAGATTTTACGCTGACGCCTGAACCATTTTCTTCGTGGCTTGATTTTATGTATGATACTACCGGAGTCATCAGTATTCCGTTGATATTATTTTTAGTTTTGGCAGGTTTTGCCGGAATGCCGGTTTTTACAGTCCTCGGCGGAATCGCTTTGGTCATGTTTCAGGCGGCAGGACGCGAACCGGAAGAAATTTCAATTAAAATCTTTGAAGCTCTGACAAACATTGATATTGTCGCGATTCCGCTTTTTACGCTAACAGGTTTTTTCCTGTCCGAAAGCAAGGCAGGAGAGCGGCTTGTCCGTACATTTAAATATTTCTTCGGCTGGATGCCGGGCGGAATAATAATCGCGACTGTCGTTATCTCCGCGTTTTTTACTTCGTTTACGGGAGCTTCCGGGGTTACTATCCTGGCGCTTGGAGGGATACTCTTTGTTATTTTAAAAGAGAATAAATACTCCGAGAAATTTTCCATAGGAATGCTGACATCCGCAGGCGGCATAGGTTTAATGTTTCCTCCGAGCCTTCCCATAATTTTAGTGGCTTCCACAAGCAATACCATACTGCATTACATGAATACGCCGACTCAATACAGTATCATTGATTATTTTATCGGCGCTCTTATACCAGGCATTATTCTGGTGCTTGCGATGATTGGCACAGGTCTCGTTCTTACCGCTAAAGTAAAGATACCGCGTGAAAAATTTGATTCGGCAGCCGCTTTTAAATCTCTTAAGGAATCTTTTTTCGAAATACTGCTTCCTGTGATACTGGTTGTAGGTTACTTTACAGGACTTCTTTCATTAGTTGAAGTAAGCGCGGTATCGGTAATTTATGTTGTAATTGTGGAAGTCTTTATAAAAAAAGATATTATTCTTAAAGATATTTCAAAAGTGTTTTTTAAAGCTGTTCCGATAATCGGCGGAATACTCGCTATTTTAGCGATGGCAAAAGCTCTCTCGGTCGCTTTTATTGATTCAGGCGTGCCTGATAATTTCGCGTTCTGGATGCAGAATGTTGTCCAGTCAAAACTTGTTTTTCTGCTGCTTTTAAACCTCACTCTCTTTTTGCTCGGCTGCGTAATGGATATATTCTCCGCGATTTTAGTTCTGCTTCCGTTGATAGTTCCGCTGGGTTTTGTATACGGAATTGATCCGCTGCATCTTGGCATCATCTTTGTCATCAATCTTGAAGCGGGATTCCTTACTCCTCCTGTCGGATTAAATCTGTTCCTTGCAAGCTACCGCTTTGGAAAACCTTTCCTTGAAATTTGCCGTAACGTGCTTCCGTTCCTGCTTGTGCGCGTAGTAGTGGTGTTTTTAGTCACATATATTCAGCCTCTGAGCACTTGGCTTGTGGGAATTTTTAAGTGATCATTTTTGGCAGCCAGATAAGTTTATCAATTTTCCATTTATAAAAAGTTTCACCGTTTTTTCTTACAGGTTTCCAGAACATATTCGCGATTGCCGCTGCGCGGAATGTAAGTTCAGGCGAAGCAAGGTTCGCAAGGGTTTTTAACTTTAGGGCGGATAAAACTTTTTGTCCGTTTTTATTTGGAATCAGACAAGCCGCGGCAATTAAAGGCGAAATTAATGATTTTATTTTTTCAATTTTTATACTGTTAACGCCCGCTGAATCATATTCAATTTTCGGACCGAAGAGAATCATATCCTCATCATTTACAGAAAGCCTGCAGGTTGATGTTCCTGTGATGTGAAACTTTTCCGCGCTTGCCGCTTCTCTTAATCTCCTTGCGGTATTTTTTAATTCATCTGCGTTTAATGGGCGGGAGAGAGACGTTAAAGGAACCGCGCAGGGAAAAGTATATACATCAGCGAGGCCTGCTTTGAATAACGCGCCGTTGTATTTTTGAAGCTCAAGCCTTGTGTCTCTGTGAGGCACAAGAACCAGAAAAATATTTTGCGCGTTAATATTATTTTTCCTGTTCAATTAGCAGCCCTGTTTTTTCTTGTATATTCGGGAAACATTATGATACACTGTTTATTATACGGAGATGCGTCATGAAATATAAGACTAAGGTATTGGTAGATCGGTTTAAAGAGCTTCTTTCATCGTGGGACGGCGTAGAATGTATTACTTTAAACGAAGCCGCAATGCCTGACATCCTTGATCCGTATTTTGCTCTGATTATTGATATTCTATATTCATCTCCCATTCCCTTGCCTGAGGATCGGTGCAGGCAGTACGGCGATGATGTCGCCGCTTTTGAAAGTTCAATTCAAGGCGATAAAGACCGTTTTTTAATCGGCGATATTCCGGTACGCCTTGAGTTTAAAAAAACCGCGAACATTGACGAGCTTGTAAAAATCGCAAGTTCAAATTATGAGTCATTGTGGTTTATAAAGGACTCAGGCACTTACGGTTTTTACCGCATTGTAAACTGCGATATAATTTTTTCCCGTTCCAATTGGATTCATGATGTAAGAAAGCGCCTTGAGCAGGTAGGGGATCAATTCTGGATTCAGATGCGAAGCAACGCTCAGTCAAAAATGGAACATTTTTTATCGGATTTAGGCGCTTCCTGTTTTCAAGGTGATAAATTTCATTATCTTATCGCCTCTGCGGGGTTTATAAAAATGGCGTGTCTGACTCTTTTCTGCGTAAACAAACGCTTTGAACCTTCGCACCGTGCGTATTTTAAACAGGTATGCGAACTGCCTGTGTTGCCGGAATCCTTTATAGCTGAATTTAAAACTTTTCTTAATAGCGACACGGCGGATTTGGAGTCCCGGTATTATCTGGCAAAACTCATGGGACAAAAGATTGTATTACTGTAATAACTGAACTTTTTTCAAAATTCAGTTAGTTTTATAAAAAGCTCTTGAAAATGTGTTAATTTATTATAACAATAGGTTATGCGCACAGAAGAAATATTCAACAAGCTCTCCTTTGTTTACTTTGTCGGGATAAAAGGAACGGGAGTTTGCGCCCTTGCTGAACTCATGTATAACGCCGGAATCAAAGTGAGCGGCAGCGACATACCGGAAGTTTTTTACACGGACGCGATTCTAAAAGAGCTTAACATTCCTTTTTATACTGATTTTAACGCAGCGCATATTTCAAATGATATTGATATGGTCATCTATTCCGCCGCGTACAGCGCGGACGCGAATCCTGAACTTATAAGAGCGCGGGAAATTAATATCCCTGTTTTAAAATATACCGACGCTTTGGGAGCGTGGTCCGCAAGATTCGATTCAACCGGCATTTGCGGCGTTCACGGAAAAACGACTACCACCGCAATCTGCGGCGTGCTGATGCGCGCGGCAGGGATCCCGGCGCAGATTCTCGCGGGCAGCGCCGCTCTTGATTTTAACGGACGATCTACTCTCAGTCTTGGCAACAAATATTTTATCGCGGAAACATGCGAGTACCGCAAACATTTTCTTTCATTTTGTCCAAGGCGGATTATTCTTACCGCAGTAGAAAGCGATCATCAGGATTATTTTCCTGATTACAATTCAATCCGCAGCGCGTTTGTTGAGTACTGCCGCCTCCTCCCGGACGGAGGGCAGCTTATCTACTGCGCAGACGATAAAGGCGCCGGCGAAGTCGCCGGCATCATAGAAAAAGACGGACGCGGAATTGAACTTGTTCCGTACGGTTTTACCGCGCCAGGCGATTTTAAAATACTTTCTTATAATACTGAAAATGAAAGAGCTGTTTTTTCAATAGCCGGAATTCCGGGAGAGATAAAAATGCGAATTCCGGGCCGTCATGAAGCGCTGAACGCGGCCGCGGGTTTGGCATTGACAGCCTCTTTAGCGGAGAATGAGCGCGGGAATAATGAAAAGGGAAGACTCACAGCCAAAGCCCTGAGTGAAGAACAAATCGAGTCTATAAAAAACGCGCTTTCTAATTTTAAAAGCGCAAAGAGGCGGAGCGAAATAATCGGGGAAGCATGCGGAATAATTTTTATGGATGATTACGGCCATCATCCCACCGCAATTAAATCAACGCTTGAGGGAATTAAAAGCTTTTATCCTAAGCGGCGTTTGATCGTAAGTTTCATGTCGCACACATACACCCGCACCGGCGCTCTTCTTGACGAGTTCGCTTCCTGTTTTAACGCGGCGGATATAGTTTTCTTTCACAAAATTTACGCGTCCGCAAGAGAAAATTACAACGGCGGCGTTAACGGAAAAACGCTGTATGAAAAATCAAAAGAAGCCCGCGCTGGAAAAGAGACATATTACATTGATGAGCCGGATGACGCGTTTAATCCGTTATGTGATATACTTAAAAACGGGGATATCTTTGTGACTCTTGGAGCCGGAAACAACTGGCCTTTGGGGGAGAAACTTTTTTCCCGCTTTAATTACGCACAGAAGGTGAAAAATGATTAGCATGACAGGTTACGCTTACCGCGAAAAATCAGGAGAGGATTTATCGGCCTCTGTAGAAATAAAAGGCTGCAATAACCGTTATCTGGATATTTACATAAACCAGCCGCCGTGGTTTTCCGCGTTTGAATCAAAAATACGCGAAATGATTTCTTCCCGCTGCGGCAGGGGAAAGGTGGAAGTTTTTATCCGCCTGCGCGAACATAATGTGCCTGTCAGCGTAAATATTAACAGGAACGCCGCAAGAGCGTATTATGACGCGCTTAACGATATCGCGAAAGAATTCGGCATCAGTGAAAAGCCGAACCTTTCAGCGCTTATGGAAATGGAAAACGTTATCGAAATAGAAAAGAACCGCGATGATGAACGTTACTGGCGGGAAATTCAGCCTCTTTTAGACGAAGCTGTCGGCATTTTCTGTAAAGAACGCGAAAGAGAAGGGCAGCATACCGAACGCGATATACTTTCTAATCTTGAAATAATAAATTCTTCATTGGAAATAATTTCTTCGCATGTTCCTGCGATAGAACAAACATTAAAAGACAATATTAGATCACGTTTTACGGAACTTCTCGGCAGTCAAATTGATGAAAACAGAGTGCTTACTGAAACAGCGTCGCTTTTGTTAAAATATACAATATCCGAAGAAATATCGCGCCTTAATTCTCACCTGAGTGAGTTTAAAAAAGAAACCGAAAGAAACTCCCGGCCCGGAAAAAAATGTGATTTTCTGTGTCAGGAAATAAACAGGGAGGTAAACACAATAGGTTCAAAAAGCGCTATAATTGAAGTAAGCGCGGAAGTTGTAAAAATGAAAGAAGCTCTGGAAAATATCAGAGAGCAGTTAAGAAATATTGAGTAATTTGACTTTTATCGCGGTTGTTTGAAAATTAATGTGAGGATGATGATGAATATTAAAATTGCGATTTCAGGAAAGAGCGGATGCGGGAACACCACAATCGGAAAAATGGTTTCCGGTATTCTGAATATTGATTTTATTAACTTTACATTCCGCAATCTTGCCGAAGAGCGCCGGATGGATTTAATAGGAGTTCTTGATCTTGCTTCAAAGGACGATTCTATAGATAAAGAAGTTGATACGCGCCAGATTCAGCTTGCCCGCGAAGCTGAAGGATGCGTGCTCGGTTCCCGTCTTGCGATTTGGCTGCTTGAAGAAGCCGATATAAAAGTTTACCTTAGCGCAAGTCCCAAGACCAGAGTAGAGCGTATTTTAAGAAGGGAAGGAGGAGATTCCCAAAAAGTAGCCGCCTTTACGCAAGAGCGCGACAAACAGGATCACAGCCGTTATTTGCGCATTTACGGAATTGAAACCGATAAATATGATTTCGCTGACTTAATAATTGATACCGACAATCTGACACCCGCGCAAATTACAGATATGATTGTGCAAAAAGCGAAAGAGATTAGCAGTGTAGAATGAGCAATGATAAATGAGATAAAGGCGCAAAAGAACACAGCAGAATCATATGTAAAAAATGTATCTTCATCAAAAGCGCAGGATTTAAAACAATCCGGCTTACCTGTTATTCAGCGTTCAATAACACCGCCTTCAGGTTTAGGGCTTCCCGCTGATAAACTTTCTTCTTCGGTTATTTCATTCGCGCGCTTTTTTTCGCTTCCTTTAAAACCGCAGTTGTTAGCTGAAATACGGCGCAGCGCGTTTTTACCAGCAAACATAAACGCCGCAAACTCTCCTGCCGCCGCTGTTCCGCAGGGTGATTCTGCTTCAGCCGTAAAATTCCGCGAAGCGCTTTCTCTTGCCGCAGCCGCCGCGGAAAGCAAGGGAGCAGAGCTTCAGCCAAAAGGGCTTGAATCATACGCGCAGGCCGCCGATCCTGAAAGACGGTATGACGAACAGAAACGCAGACGCAGTAAAGATCAAAAGCGCCGTGATGATGAATCGCCCTTAAAAATCAAATCCGCTGATAGTTCCCGATCTGATCTTATCGCCGCTGAAGGATTAAGAAAATTATTTTATGAAAACACGCGAAATGATCCGCTGCTTGAAATCTTAAATAAACTGCCGGGGAAAAACGGGCGGCGCTGGATTGTGCTTCCGTTTGATTGCCCGGATTATAATATATCAATTAGAATCTTAACTGACTGCAATCAGGTTTCAGCTAATGCCTGCTGTATGGCGCTTGATATAAAAATCAGGGAAAGCGAAAACAGGCTGATTTTTGCATTAGAAGCCGCAAATAACATACCTGTAAGAATGACTGTTTTTTTTAAGAAGGAACTTTCGCAAAAAGAGCAGGCGAAAATAAAAAAGGAATTATCGCAAATCATGGAAATACCTGTAGATCGCGTTTCTGTTAAAATAAGCGAAGAATCATTTCCGTATGAAGCAGGCTTTGCCCAGCCGCCTGTTAACGAGGAAGCGTGATATGGCAAAAAGAAAAATTGCGTCCGCAATCGGGTATTCTAAAGATGATCCCGCTCCTGTGCTTTTAGCGTCAGGCAGGGGTGCGCAAGCGCAGCGTATTATCGCAATCGCAAAAGAAGCCGGAATCGAAGTCATAGAAGACGCCTCTCTTGCCGCTCTTTTGGACACAAGCGCAAAACCCGGTGATATTATTCCCCCCTGGTGCTGGGAAGCGGCGGCGAAAGCGCTCGCTTTTGTAATGAAAACCGAAAATAATAAAACATGATTTCCGCCTGAAAATTATCACCTTGAATAATAATTTAAAATACTGTACTCATTATTATTACAGACAATGTATTTAACAATATTTGGAGTAAAAAATGAAAAAAAGTGTTTTAAGTTTAATAATTGCGGGAGCGTTATTATTGGCTGTATGCGCGGTATTCCTTATTATATACTTTACAGGCAGTTCAAAAAGCGGCGGTGATAACAGCACGGTTCTTACAGTAGGCGCCACACCTGTGCCTCACGCGGAGTTGTTAAACTTGATTAAAGACGATCTTGCGGCGCAGGGAATCACATTAAAAATAATTGAGTTTACAGATTATGTGCAGCCTAATATGGCGCTTATAAACGGAGACCTTGACGCCAATTTTTTTCAGCATATTCCGTATCTTGAATCCAATGAAAGCTGGTCTTTAAAGCTTGCTTCTGCTTTTGGAGTGCATGTTGAGCCTTTCGGATTATATTCGTCTAAAATTAAAAATGTTAACGAACTGCCAAACGGAGCTGTAATCGCTATTCCAAATGATCCGACAAACGGCGGTCGCGCGCTTTTGCTTCTTCAGGCTAACGGATTAATTACTCTAAGAGAAGGCGCCGGTCTGGAAGCGACTCCCCGCGATGTAACCTTTAATCCGAAAGATTTCCGTTTCCGCGAACTAGAAGCCGCGCTTCTTCCGCGTTCTCTTGATGATGTTGAAGCGGCGGCCATTAACGGGAACTTTGCGCTTCAGGCGGGTTTTAATCCTGTAAATGATTCCCTTATAATAGAAGGCGCGCAGTCTCCGTATGTTAACATTATTACCGTTCGCAAGGGCAGCGAGCAGGACGCGAAAATAGCCGCTCTTAAGAACGCTCTTTTAAGCCAGAAGGTGAAAAATTACATAAATAATAATTATAGCGGCGGAGTTATCGCGGTTTTTTAAATGCGTTTATTCTGCTGCGCGGGATGTAGGAAAATATTTTGATGATAGTCCTGAAAGGCATCTGTAAAGCGTATCCCGGCGTCAATGTGCTTAAAAAAATCGATATTGAAATTCCCGGCCGCTCCATTTTTGGAATTATTGGTAAAAGCGGCGCGGGGAAATCCACTTTGCTTCGGATAGCGAGCCTCCTTGAAAAGCCGGATTGCGGCGAGGTGTATTACGACAATGTCCGGGTTGATACACTGAAAGGAGATGAACTTTTACAGCGGCGCAGAAGCATGGGAATGATCTTTCAGAATTTCAATCTGTTAGGATCGCGTAACGTAGCGGGGAATATCGCTTATCCTCTTGAAATCGCGGGTATTAACAGGAAGCTGATCGCGAAAAGAGTGGATGAACTTCTTGAAATGGTTGAAATTACAGACAAGAGCATGGCGAGAATGAGCGAGCTTTCAGGCGGGCAGAAGCAAAGGGTGGCAATCGCGAGAGCGTTAGCTGCAAATCCGCAGGCGCTTTTCTGCGACGAAGCGACAAGCTCGCTCGACCCTCAGACAACGCGCTCAATTTTATCGCTTTTAAAGGATTTGCACTCAAGGCTGAATATCACTGTATTTTTAATCACCCACCAAATGGAAGTGATCCGCGAAATCTGCGGGCATGTAGCTGTGCTCGATAAAGGAGCCGCCGTGGAGCAGGGAACTGTTGAATCAATTTTTAATGAACCGAAAACGCAGGCAGCAAGGGATATAGTCTATGGATAGCGAAAGATTATTGGAAGTGCTGTCGCTTCTGCCGCAGGCAACTTTTGAAACTGTTTTTATGACAGCGGCATCCGCGGTTCTAGCGTCGGTTCTGGGTTTTCCGCTCGGAACTTATCTTTTTGTTGTTTCTCCCGCCGGCATTTCGCCGCAAAGAATCGCGTATAATGTAGTCTCGCGCATTGTCAATCTGCTTCGCTCTTTGCCTTTCATCATTCTGATGATCCTTCTTATACCGTTTACGCGGCTCATTATTAAAACCAGCATCGGGCCGACCGCGGTAATCATTCCGCTGTCAATAGCGGCGGCTCCATTTGTCGCGCGTGTTGTGGAATCCGCTCTTGACGAATTAGACAGGGGAGTGCTGACAGCCGCAAGAGCGATGGGTTCCACTGATTTTCAAATTATTTACAAAGTTCTAATCCCCGAAGCTATGCCCGCTCTGGTTTCCGGCCTGGCCCTTACGATCATAAACCTTATAAGCTATTCGGCGATGGCGGGAGCTCTGGGCGGCGGAGGTCTTGGCGATCTTGCGATACGCTACGGTTATTACCGCTTCCGCATTGATGTAACAATAGCGGCGGTTATCATCATACTGATTCTTGTGGAAGCCATTCAAATAACAGGAACGGTTATAAGCAGACGTCTATTATCTAAACGATAGTGTAAAAGATGATGACTATTCCTCTGCATTTCTGCTATCATCAGTCATGGCGCACGAACAAATAGCCCCGACTAAAAGCAATCTTTTAAAAGTCAAAGACAGACTCAACCTTGCCAGGGAAGGCTACGATCTTTTGGAACAAAAAAGAGAGATTCTCGTTTCGGAGCTGATGCGCAAGGTGGAACAGGTAAAGCTTCTGGAGCGCGACCTTGACAAGCGTATAGAGACAGCGTATCCCTGTCTTAAAAGAATGCTGGTTGTAGTTGGAAGGGAAAGGGCTAATAAGCTTGCTCAGAATGTCACATACCGGTATGAGTCGAGTGAGAAACTTGTCGTAACTGCCGGAATGAAACTGCCGGGGCTTGAAGTGCAGATACCTTCGGTGGATTTAAAGTATTCTCATGTAAATTCGTTTGCAGAATGTGACGAAACCGTGATAGAATTCTTCGAGTTTTTGAAAATCTGCACCGAAATGGCGGCTGTCAGAACTATCGCGTGGAAGCTCGCGCGGGAAGTGCGGCGCACGCAAAGACGGGTAAACGCACTGGAAAAAATGGTTATTCCGGCTGCCAGCGAAACTAAAAAATATATTGAATCCGTGCTGGAAGAGCGCGAAAGGGATTCCTTCTTTACCAGTAAATTATTAAAAAAGAAAGGAGAGTCAAAGTCAGCGACATGAATAATTCAATACTGGAACAAAATGACAGGAGGATGCCTGAGTGAAACCTCTCATTTCCAGTGTTGTAACAGCGGTCACAGGAACGGACGCGTCAAATTTGGCTGCAAAATACGCCATTATTCTGGCAAAAACATACCATTGCAAACTAACAGCGGTTTATGTTGTTGATACAGCGACTATCAGGCAGCTTACTTTAAGCAAAATATTCATTCAGGAAGAAGCCGCCGAATACGAAAAAAACCTTGAAAAAAACGGGACAAGATACCTTACATATGTCGATGAACTCGCTCACGCAAAAGGCGTTAAAATTGAAAAAATAATGCGCAAAGGCGCGATTTATACCGAAATCCTGAACGCAGCAGATGAAAAAAGAGCGGATTTAATTCTGCTTGGCGGCTGGGAGAAAGATACAAAAACAAGGGATATAATCGGTCATTCCCACAGGGAAATTATAGCAAACGCGAAATGCTCCGTGATGCTTGTCAAAGAGCCGAATATCGATCAAATTTATAAACATGCATAAGGAAAATAAATTATGAGAATAGCAGTTATCAGTTCCCCTGCGTCAAGGCAGACTCCGCCGGATTATATTAAATCTCTCGCGAAAGGCATGATGGCGATGGGCCATATGGTTGATATAGTGGACGCGTGGACAGAAGACGGTTTCAGGCTGCCCGGTTATGATTATGTCGCTGTTGTCGCCGAGCCTGTGTCTTTCTTTTCCGGAAAAATTCCGGAAAACACAGCGAAGTTACTGGCGGCAGGCAGCTCTCTTGTCGGTAAAAAAGGCGCCGCCTTTATTAAAAAATCAGGGCTTTTCACGAACCGCGCTCTTTTTAATTTAATGAAAGCGATGGAGAAAGAAGGTATGCGGATTAACTGGAGCGATATTTTATTTAACCCTCCCCACGCGGAAGCAATGGGTAAGCATATCGGCGTATAACAAAGTTGGATAATCATTATAAGCTTCTTGGCATAAAGCCCGGCGCAAGCACATCAGAGATAAAGAAAGCTTTCCGTCAAAAAGCAAAACAGCTTCATCCTGATATCGCGGGCTCTCAGCACGCCGAAGAAATGCGCCGTCTTATAAAAGCCTACGAGGCTCTTTCCGATGTTGAGCGCCGTTTTGAGTACGACAGAATATACGCAAGTTACGCGAAGAAAACCGGTTTTGATTACCGTACATGGCTGAACGAACAGGAAGATCCGGCGAGCAAGGCGAAACTTGTTTTCTATGAACTTCTGCGCCTTAATGAAGAGCGCGCAATCGATGTGTGGCGGGAAAACGGCGGTCTTGGTTTCTGTATGGAAAATTTTCTTGAAAGGGGAGACTGGATGGACTGTTATTTCCTTCTTGCGGAAGAGCTTGAAAAGAGAGGTTTTATTTTTGAAGCGTTTAAGCTTTTAACTTTAATTCTTGCCGAAGAAAAGCGAAGAACGTATTTTAATCTGTTCGCTCCCGAAATAAAACATTATCTTTTAACCATAGTAAGGAAAAAATTAAGGGAACAGGTAGACAGCGAAACATGGATCGATTGTATGGAAACCCTCTTTGGCATTGGGTTTTCCGAACAGGAAGAAAAGTATTTTAAGGAATCTATTCTCTGCGCGTTAAAGGAAATAAGATCGCAATAATGGAGCGAATTTATGATACGTCTGAAAAATGAAAAGCAGATTAACGGAATCAGAACATCCTGCAAACTGTTATCCGCCATGTACCGCGAATTAATTCCGCAGATAACGCCGGGAGTCCAGACAATTGAAATTGATCAATGGGTGCAAACGTGGATAAAAAAAGCGGGAGGAAAACCAGTCTTTCTGGGATACGGGACAAAGAAAAAACCATTCCCCGCTTCAATCTGCATTTCAATTAATGAAGAAGTCATTCACGGCATCCCGTCAAAAAGACGGATACGCGAAGGCGACCTTGTTTCTCTCGACTGCGGAATAGAGCTGGGCGGTTTTATAAGCGATCAGGCAGTCAGCGTCGAAACCGGAAAAGTTTCTGAAGAAGTTAAAAAACTTAACAGGGTAACAAATGAATGTTTATACAAAGGCATCGAAGCCGTAAAAGCCGGAGACAGGCTTTTGAAGGTTTCACGCGCGGTGGAACAGCACGCTAAAATAAACGGATACGGAATAGTCGAAGAGTACTGCGGCCACGGAGTCGGGCTCGCTCTTCATGAAGATCCGCATGTGCCGAATTATCCCCACGGAGCGAATCCGAAAATGAACAACGGGATGGTATTCGCTATTGAGCCGATGATTAATCTGGGAAAAGGCGGTATTGAAATCTGCGATGATGACTGGACAGTTGTAACAGCCGATGAAAAAGTTTCAGCGCACTGGGAACATACAATCGCGATCTTCGGCGGCAGAACAGAAATTTTAACGGAGAGGGTTGAAGATTTAGTTTTCGCATGAACTGTAACTTTTATACTGATAAAATATTTGATATTATATAAATACAGAATTTTATTCATCAGGAGTGATTATGAATATAATGAAAAAATTATCATCAAAGAGCCTGCTTGTTTTCAATCTGGTTCTTATCGGAGCTATTTTCGGCTTTGTTTTAGCTTTTTTATCGTTTTCATGCAAAACGCCGCAAACGCGCGTACAGGCTCAGCAAAGCCAGGTTGTAATTCCTGAAGACGCTCTTGCAATTGCACAGAGTCTGCAAACTGTTTACCGTTCGGTTTCTGATAAAATGCTGCCCTCTGTTATTGAAATAAATACAATTACTGTCAGGCGTCAGCAGTCGCAGAGTTTTAACGGAATCCCGTGGGAGTTTTTCTTTGGACCGCGTAATCAGGACCAGGATAATCAGGAGCGTGAATACCGTTCGCAGGGGCTTGGCTCCGGGATAATTGTTAGGAATAAAGACGGCGTATATTACGCTTTAACAAATAATCATGTTATTGAGGATGCTTCGGAAATTACTGTCGCGACAAAAGACGGAAAAGAATATCCCGCGCAGCTTGTCGGCAGCGATACGCGCAAAGACCTTGCGTTAATTTCTTTTAAAACAAACGATTATCATCCTCTGGCGGTTCTCGGCGATTCCGACACTGTGCATGTCGGAGATTTCGCGATGGCGATTGGCAATCCGCTTGGACAGCAATTTTCTTTTTCTGTAACAATGGGAATAGTAAGCGCGGTTGGGCGCACCGGAGGGCCGGGCGATAATATTAATGATTTTATTCAGACAGACGCGCCTATTAATCAGGGCAATTCAGGCGGGCCTTTAGTGAATATCAGAGGAGAGGTTATCGGCATCAATACATGGATTGCAAGCAATCTTTCAGGCGGCGGCAATGTCGGGCTTGGCTTCGCAATTCCGATTAATAATGTTAAACGGTCTATTGATGAATTTATTAATACCGGAACCATAAGTTACGGCTGGCTCGGTGTTTCTCTTCAGGAACCCGGCAGGGAAGTGCTTGACGATCTTGGACTTGAAAACGGGCGCGGCGCTCTTGTTACGCAAATGTTCCTTGGTTCTCCCGCTGAGAACGGAGGCATAAGACCGGGTGATTTCATCACTCATGTAAATAACAGAGAAACGCGCAATGTTCAAATGCTTCAATTGGCTGTAGGCGATTTAAGAGCGGGAGAAACCGCTGTATTCACAGTTATCAGAGACAGACAAAAAATGGATATAAGGGTGCGCATTGAAGCCCGCACCGAACAGGCGGCGTCAGATAACAGAGGTCTGTGGCCTGGTGTCACTGTTGTTCCGATAACTGATCAATTAAGACAGTCAATGAGGCTTGATGCCGGCGCAAGAGGATTATATGTGGCTCAGGTTACATCGGGAAGTCCCGCGGATATTGTAGGCGTTAGGCTGAACGACAGAATAATTTCCGTAAACGGACAGGCTGTAAATGATATGTCGTCCTTCTTCAGGCTGTTACGCGACAGAACCAACGACGAGCTATGGTTCGGCATCCAGCGGGGAGACTCAACGCTTGAATCATTAAGGTTTAAACGTTAAAAATTACAAATCGACTTTAAGCGCAGGGCGTTTGTTCCGGTTTTTTTCGTAATTGAAAATATCGAAGTTAAAACGCCTCTCCGCTTCGAGAGTTGTAGGCGGCCCGTGCCCTGGCAGCACAATATAATCGCCGGGAAGAGAAAGAAGGCGGCTTCGTAATTTATTCATCTGCGTAGCTGTGCCGTAAGCGCTTGCGGTGTTTCCGACAAGGCCCGCTGTAAGGACGTCGCCTGTAAAAAGCAAATTACCTATTTTATAAACTACCGAATCGGAAGAATGGCCGGGTATTGAAATAACATCGACTGTAAAACCGCCGATAAAAACAATATCTCCGTCTTTTACCATTGTAGCTTTATGATCCATAATGCTCTGATTTACAGCGATTACTTCGGCGTTGTATATGCGTTTTAAAGTGCGGAGTCCTTTAATATGGGATAAATGTTCGTGAGTCACCAATACAGCCATCAAATCTAAATTATTATCTTCGATCATTTCAAGCGTAACATTTTCCATGTTTCCCGGATCAACGATTATTGCGGCGTTTTTCTGCTCAAAGCCGGGATTTTCAGTTCCAAGTATATAACAATTGCTGAATCCGTATGAACAATAATGAAAAAAAAGTTTCATTGTTCTTCCGTTTCGTATATCGCTTCCGCAGTGTTAGATGATCTGTATATAACATCATTTTGTTTTACTCCGGCCAGATGCACTCGTTTTAAATTACAATTGATAAATGATAATCTGTTCAGGCCTGCGCCTATAAATCTTGAATTGTAAAGATTGGAATTATCAAACGATGTATCATTTATGGAAGCGCCTTCAAAATTCGCGTGAACAATTTCAGAATCGGAAAAATCACACGCGTTTATGCTTGCTCCGGCAAATGATAAAAATTGAATATCCGATTTTATAAATTCACAATTGTAAAATTCCGCAAAATCAAAAAAACTCATTCTGATTTTAACTGATGAAAAATTGCAGTTAAAAAATGAAGTTTCCCTGAAATTGCATCCGTAAAAATGACGCTGTGAAAAATCCATATCCCTGAAATGCATGCCTGAAACGATTAGGTCTTTTATTGTCGAATTATCTTTTATGTAATTGCAGATGCGGATATATTCCTGTTCAGGATTCGCCTGATGAATAAAGCATAAAAGATTTCCTGTTATCGCAGGCTTTCCGCATCCCGCGGCGCAGGGATTTATGACAAACATTAAATAATCATATCACATTTTTTTCTTTACAACCAGCCCCGCATTGGTTAAAATGTTAGCATGTGCTGGTATTGCGGATCCCCTGTTACAGAACCTAATCCAATCGGACGATCACAGAGATGTCAGGATTGCGGAAAAGATCTGCGATCATGCCAAAATTGCCGTTTCTTTCTTTCCGGCGCGAAAGGCGATTGCAGCGAGACAAACGCCGAAAGGCAGACAGATAAAGAGCGCGCAAATTTTTGCGACTGGTTTTCATTGGATGAAAAATACCGGAGTCAAAGCGCGGGACAGGTAAAAGATAAAGAAAAAGCCGGCGCGTCAAAGGCCGCGTTTGATAATTTATTTAAATAGTTATGACTAAACCCATTGTATTCATTGATTCAGGTATCGGAGGACTTCCTTATTGCAAAGATTTCATGGAAAAAAATCCGCATGAAGAAATTATTTTTACCGCAGACAGACAAAATTTTCCGTATGGACCGCGGAGCAAAGAAGAAATCGCGCGTATTCTGATTTCATTAACAGAAAAAATTATAAAAATATTTGAGCCTAAAATTATTATTCTTGCGTGCAATACTGCGACAGTGTCCGCTTTGGAACCTTTGCGCGGGAGCTTTCCTTACATTCCGTTTGTAGGAACTGTTCCCGCGTTAAAACCGGCGGCAAAAGCGTCCAAAACCGGAAAAGCCGGGCTGCTTGGAACGGAGCGGACAATTGAAGACCCGTATAATCAGAAAATTATAAACAGTATGGACACTGCATGTGAAATTATTGCGATTGCCGCTCCTGATCTTGTTGAGTTTACAGAACATCGCCTTGAAAACGCGGAAAGCGAAGAGAAAGAAAAAATTGTTAAAAAATATATCGATATTTTCCGGGAAAAAGGAGCCGATACTCTTGTTCTTGGATGCACTCACTTTCTGCATCTCCTGGATGAGTTCAGGCGTGAAGCGTCTGTTCCTCCTTCTTTAAAAATTTTTGATTCTATGGACGGTATTACAAAACGCATAGAGTTTTTACTCGATGAAAACGGCGGAGAGCTGAGGACCAATAATGAAGAAATAAATCTTTCTCATATACTGGTTATTACAGGCAGTGAGCCGCCTGATTCAAAATGGATATTCCGTGCAAAAGCGCTGGGTTTTAAGTTAAGTCTGTTATGTGATTTTTAATTATGGAAACCGAAACAATAAAAGGCCTTGTAATCCGCTCTTCGCGTAATATTATTATTGCGCGCGTAAAAAACGCAGATGAGCTTGAATGCAGGATAAAAGGAAAAGTTTTAAAAACAGAGAAAGAAATTTATAATCCTGTTGCTCCCGGCGACTGGGTAATTCTTGAGCGGAGGAAAAACTCAAAGAACGCGATGATCATTTCCGTGGAGGAAAGGCGTAATTTTTTCAGCCGCTTTAATCAAAAAGGAAAAACAAGCCAGTTTTTAGCCGCAAATATCGATCTTGTGTTATGCGTTTGCTCTCCTTGTTCCCCTCCGTTCAGGCCGCGTTTTCTGGACAGGGTTCTGCTTCAGGCGGAAATCGCGGGAATTGAGGCTGTCGTTATCTGCAATAAAATTGATCTTTTTAACGGCGATCTTGATACAGACGAGCGTCTTGAGGAATACAGCCGCATCGGTTATAAACTTTTGCGAGTATCCGCGAAAACAGGAGAGGGCATAGAAGAGCTTAACGCGGAAATAAAAGGAAAAACCTGCGTTTTAACAGGACAGTCGGGAGTGGGAAAATCCAGTATTATAAACGCATTAACGCCGGGACTTTCTGTAAAAGAGGGACAGATAAATGATAAATATGACAGAGGCGTTCACACAACAGCAATGTCAGTTATGTTTGATCTTAATTGCGTGTCACAGGATGAAAAAACACAGACGCGTATTATCGACACTCCGGGATTCCGAAGGTTTATTCCGGACGGAATAGGCGCGCAGGATGTAATAACATATATGCGCGAATTTTCGCGTCTTTCCGGAAAATGCAGTTTCGGGCTTTCTTGCTCGCACAGGGTAGAGCGCGGCTGTAAAATACTAGAGGCGGTCAGCGCCGGAGTTATCCATGAAGACCGCTATGAAAGTTTTTTGCGGATAACAGATGATATAGCCGCAAAGGTCAATGATGAATAAAGAAAACACGATGATAAACAATGCGTTATGTGAAGATTTATCGGAAGAAAATCAGGTGAATGAAAAAAACACGCTGATGCAGAAAACGAGCGTTCTGCTTGAGTATCCGCAAATAATGGAAAAAGCCGCTTCTTACGCTGTAAGCGATGAAGCCGCTTCCATAATTAAAGATTCGCGTCCCTCTTATGATGATTCAGCTGAAGATACAAAGGCGAAAGTAAACGTAATTTATACAATGATAAAAACTAAAGGGGATGAGCCGCGTTCCTGGCTGCCTTCTGTAGGATTCCTTCTTCCAAAAATTGAAACGCAGGGCACTGTTCTGGACCTTGACGAAGCGCTCGCACTCGGACTCTTTGCAGAACGCGGCAATGAATTAATAAAATGGCTTAGTAAAGGCCGCGATGATTATAAAGAACTGCCCGCAAAAGACAGCCTGCCCGCAGTAAAGCCCGCGGGATCAGAGCTTTTTAAAATCATTGATGATATTCCTGATTGCGCTTTAATCGCGGCGGAAGTGTTTAAAATAATCGACAGGGAAGGAAATATGCGCGATCTTCCTGCGTTACGCGCAATAAAAAGACGCATCAGCAGCCTTGAAAAAGATTTAAAGAATACAGTTTCCCGTTATTCATCTGAAGAAGATTATAAACGAATGCTTCAGTCGCCTCTTCCGTCGCAGAGAGACGGAAGGGCTGTTATCGCTATAAAAGCGAATTTCCGCGGAAGAATCCCCGGAATTGTGCATGAGGTATCGGGAAGCGGTCAGACAATTTTTCTTGAGCCTCTGGATGTTGTCGAAAAAAACAATGATATTCTTCTGGAGAAAAGAAATCTTGACGCTGAAATCCAAAAAATACTGCGCCAGTTAACAGAAAATATTTCTATTCACGCGGAAAAACTTGAAATATTTCACGGAATTATTATTGAACTTGAATGTTTAAGAGCAAAGGCAAAATATTCAGTATTAACCAAAGGCCATTTCGCAAAGCTGCCGGATAATTATTCGAATAACGAAAATTGGCATAACCTCCTGTTAAAACAGGCGCGCCATCCGATGCTGATAAAACCAATACCTATCAATATAGAAATGAAAGGCGGTACACGCACATTAATCATAACAGGCCCTAATACCGGAGGCAAAACTGTCGCGTTAAAAACTCTAGGCCTTCTTGCCATGATGAACCAAAGCGCTCTCGCTCTTCCCCTTGATGAAGGAAGCATCCTTCCTGTTTTTGACGGAATATACGCCGACATCGGCGATGAACAGTCGATTAATCAGTCTCTTTCCACATTTTCAGCTCACATAACAAACATATCCGCAATTACAGCTAACGCTGGAGAAAAATCGCTCGTTCTCCTTGATGAGCTTGGCTCCGGCACAGACCCGCAGGAAGGAGGCGCGATAGCGATGGCGGTTCTGGATTACCTGATTGAAAAAAGATCAAGAATGATCATTACAACTCATCACGGTATTTTAAAACATTACGGCTACACAAGGGAAGGCGTAGAAAACGCTTCGGTGGAATTTGACGCGCAGACATTATCTCCCACATACAGAATAATTAACGGGCTTCCGGGCGAAAGCAGAGCGATTGAGATAGCGGCAGCAAACGGCCTTAACCGCGTGATTACAAAAAACGCGAGAAATTATATTGATGAAGAAAAATCCGATATCTCGCAAATGATAAAGGGACTTGAACAAAAGCAAAGAGAGCTAGCCGGTCTTGAAAAAATAAGCGCAGCCGAACAGAACAAGCTAAAAGAAGAAAAACGAAAAGCCGATTTAAAAGAACTCCAGTTAAGGCAAAAAGAAGCGGAATTAAAAAGGGAGTCTGTCGGGAAGCTTCAACAGTTCCTTCACGAAAGCAGAAAAACTCTTGAAAATCTTGTACGCGAATTAAAGGAAGGCGAAGTAGACAGGGAAAAAACGCTGAAAGTAAAAGAATTCCTTAACGAACTTGCGCGTAACGCGGAAACAGAAAGCGAAGAGCTAGCGAAAGAAGAGCGCGCCATAAAAGAGCAGTTAAAAAAACCGGAAAAACAGCCGCAAAGCGCGGCGGAAGATACTCCTTTATTTACCGCTGGAATGGAAGTATTCGCAGGTGTTTCAAAACAGCGCGGAGTTATTATCAGGGCAGACAAAAAAAAATCGCGCGCGGAAAACGGGGAAGACTCTACATGGCTTGTGGAAATCGGCTCACTTAAAATGAGTTTCCCTGAAAGCGAGTTGATTCCAGCGTCATCAGCAAAACAGACCGCGCAAAATAAAAACAAGACCTCCGTATTCACTTCCTGGGCTGCGGAATACGGCGCTACAGATGATGTTGTTTATGAGTTAAAAATTCGCGGCATGAGGTTTGAAGAGGCAATGGAAAAAGTCAGACGGCAGGTAGAAGGAGCGATTCTTTCAGGATTGAAAAACTTCGCGATTATTCACGGCAAAGGACACGGTATTTTACAAAAGGGAGTTCATGATTATTTAAGAAGCAATCCCGCTGTCGCGGATTATTATTTCGCTCGTCCTGAACTTGGAGGTTTCGGAAGAACAGAAGTTGTTCTAAAGTGAGATGCTAATCAACAAGAGGCTCGTCGCTGTTCATTAAATCGGGGATTGCGTAAACAAGAGCGCCCGACTGGCGCACGCGAAGTTCAGCGAAACCTTTGTTAACCATAGCATCTAAATTGTTTCTTGCCTCTTCTACTGGTATGCTCGCGGAAAGCGCAAGTTCACTCGCGGTAAGAATGCCTTTGTTCTCTTTTGCCAGCTTTAAAATGACCCGCTCAACAGGTTCTTTTTCGCGGACAACACGGGTTACGCCGTCATCAACATTACGAATCTGCTGACTGCCGCTTGTATAACGCGTATCAAAATTCCGCCTTATTGTTTCATCCATTATCGCATTACGTATATTCGCTTCCCTTACCTGATTGGGCAGAGTAAAAAAATCATACCACAAACCAATTGAACCCAAACCGCCTGTAAACAGCCAAAGCAACCCTGTGGCGTGTTTACCAAGATAATGGCGGTGCAAACCAAGCCAGCCAAAACCAGAAACAAACCAGAGGAGATATGCGATAAAGGTGTTGTACATGGGATTATGTTATAGGTTATTATAATATGCGTCAACACCGAGTGGGACGCCAGCATTGGTTCATGGCACACTTGCGCCGCCCTGATTAGAAGGCTCTTTCCCTATCAATCAGCATGTTGCGCGTGAATATAAAATAGAGATTAACTGAAGCTGTTCCAAAACTTCAGTTTTTGGAACAGCTACCTTAGATTTATATGAAAAAGTGGGCTTTAGACTACTTTTTTAAGAGCTTGTTCCGAAACCAACCGGGTTTTGGAACAAGCTCGACTGTCAAGGTTTTTAATAACATCAAGACTTAGACCTGTGATCTTATGAATGAACTCATGTGTAGAACCTTCTGCGAGAAGATTTTTCGCGATTTGTATGCTTGCTTGCATGAGTCCCTCTTCCAGTCCTTGTTCTATACCTTGTTCAAGTCCTTCCTCGCGGCTTTTACAGATTCTTCAAATGATAAATTTTTTCTGTACTCCCTTATTTTTGCGATATAGATACTGTAACCGTCAAGATGTCAGCTTTTTTCAAGCATTTGAGGATTACTGCCATGATTAATGTTATAAACATGCGCTGTAAGTTTCAATAACATTCTAATCGGGATGTTATTGTTGATGGTTGACTGGTGTGTTCGATTAAAACAACAAGCTGGTCGTTAATTGTAAATGAAACATCGTTTAACTGTCCCATGAAAAGGACATCGGAAATTTCTTTATTTATTATTTAGCAAAAGAAAAAAGTGATTTTTTGCCTTTAATACGTAAGATATTGTGTTAACGCACGGTTTTTGAGGGAATTTCAATAAGAGACTATTCCCTTTCTCCCAGCGCTCTTGGCGCGTGATCCTTGCCGCTGAAAACCACAAGCGTTAACAGCGTAATAAAATACGGCAGCATATTGAAAACTTCGGACGGCAGGAAGTCGAGGCTTCTTATATTAAAAATATTTACAGCAAGGCTTGAGGACAGACCGAATAAAAAACTCGCGCCAAGTACGCCTAACGGAAGCCAGCGTCCGAAGGAGACAGCGGCAAGAGCGATAAAACCTTTTCCGTTAATTGTATTTACTGTAAATTGAATATCCTGGGTTAAAACAACACACGCTCCCGCGAGTCCGGCGAGAAGGCCGGAAACCAATATCGCGGTATAGCGAATCATTACTACGTTTACTCCGGCGGCGGCAAGAGCCTGCGGATGATCGCCTGATGCGCGCAGACGGAGACCTTCAGGGCGTTTGTAAAGCACAAACCAGGAGACAGCAAGAATTGCGAGAGCAATCCATATAGTGGGATAAATCCCCAAAACACTGGTCTGCATTCCCATTCTGTAACTTCTGCTTCGATCCATACCGAACACAAGCTGACAGATAAATACAGTTATTCCGTTGGATAAAATATTAATCCCTGTGCCTGAAACAACCTGATCCGCTTTTAGCGTAACGGATGCAAACGCGTGAATAAGAGCGAAAAGACTTCCGGCAAAAGAAGCAAAAAGAAGAGCAAGGGGAATTGAAAAACCGGTTGATGTTTCCAACAATACATGGGTAACCGCGGCGGTCATGGCGCCTATTGACATAAGCCCTTCAAGCGCGATGTTTACAACTCCGGCGCGTTCGCAGATCATGCCTCCGATTGCGGCTATTAAAATCGGAGAGACAATCATCAATGTTGATGGAAACATTCCCGCCAGAAAGAATTGATTCATCAGCTTTCTATTCTCCCGCCTTTTTTGAATCTCATTATTAATGGAATTTTCGTCTTCTCAATTTCCGGCTGATTGCGCAGTTTATCGATGTACATTATTATCCCCGGCCGCAATGAAATAAAAACTACAACAAGCCCCATAATGATTGTAACAATCTCGCGCGGAATCTGGCGAGACTGCATAAGGGGCTGTGCCGATTTTAACATTCCAAAAAGCAACCCCATAACAGCGATTCCGGCTGCTGTGGAATTGCCGGCAAGCGCGACCGCGATACCGTCAAAGCCGTAATTTTCAAAAGCTGTCAGTATGCGCCCGTATGAAAAAACACCTAACGCGACAACGGCTCCGGCGAGTCCCGCGAACATTCCTGATATTGTCATAGAAATTGTGATGTTTGTTTTTACGCGAATTCCTGCGTAAACCGCGGCGTCCCTGTTGAAACCTGCGGCTCGCAGTGAATACCCAAGCGTGCTTTTTTCCATAACCAGAAAGTAAAAAATAATAGCCGCGATTGTAAACCAAAGTCCGTTATTTAATCTTGAATTGTTTGTGATAGATTCAAGGAGCGAATTGGAAAGCGTTGCGGAAAAATCCGGCGTTCTGAAAGTATTACTGCCGGGAATCCTTAAGGTAATAAGGCGGTGAAGGAACAGCGCGATATAGTTCATCATGATGGTAGATACAACTTCGGAAACCTTGTATTTGGCTTTAAAGAAACCGCAAACGCCTCCCCAAGCTGCGCCTGCCGCCATTGCACCTAACACAGCCAGCGCAAGACTAAAAAAAGGAATCCCGGAAAAACCGCTTTGCGCGATTATCTGCGCCGCGGTAAGACCGGCTATATACTGTCCTTCCGCTCCGATGTTGAACAGTCCCGATCTCGCGGCAAAACCCATGCTAAGGCCGCAGAGAATGAGCGGCATTGACACGACAAGCCATTCTCCGGCATAACGGGCATTCCACACTCCGCGGCGGGAGTCAAATCCGCTGACAACCTGCAATATCGCCTGATAAAAATCCGCAGGGTTTCTGCCTATAAAAAGGAGAATCAAAGTCGCTGCAAGAAAACCAAGAAATACAACCGCGGCGGAAATGGCCGCGGTTGAGCCTGTTAATGTTTTTAAGAGTTTATTTTCTATTTTATCTTGTTTAATCGTCAACCGCTCTTAAATTCTGAGGAAAGCCCGGAAGACGCACTGCTTCGGCAAGCGTAGCCGCTACTGTTATCTGCCCGTTTGAAATCTGCTGTTTTATACTCTCCAGCCTGTTAATGATATCAGTGTTAAGAGCCGCGTTCGCGTTTGAATAACCGACGCCGTCAGCCTTTAAATCGAATGTTATTACGCTCGGATTAAAAGTATTATTTTTAACGGCGTTAAGAGCGAATATAACGCTGTTTTCAACGCGTTTTAACATGGAAGTGAGAACCGCTGAATCCGCGGTGTTATAAAGCCCTTCCTCATATTGATCAGAATCAACTCCAATCGCCCAGACATTCCTTCCCGCGGCGCGGTATTCCCTTGCCTGCGCGATTGTGCCGTTTCCGCTGTTTCCCGCCGCCGAGAAGATCGCATATACTCCGGAATCATACCAGTTCATTGCCTGAATCTTGGCGAGAGCAGGCTCGCTCCAGCTGCCGACATAATAGTCGGAAATCTGCGCGTCAGGTATTATAGAAAGGATGCCCTGTACGTAACCAACTTCAAATTTGGTAATAACAGCGCCTGGCATTCCGCCGATAAACCCAAAGCGCGGAATTTGAGGCACGGAGTTCGGATTAGCGGATCTGTCTTCAAGAAATTTTAACGCCGCAGCAGCTCCTACAAGATAGGAGCCTTCATGTTCGGCATATGCCGCCTGCATGACATTTCCAGCTTCGACCCAGTCGACATCAACTATCAGATATTTCTGCCGCGGGTTGTCGTTTGATACCTGTGTTAAAGCTTCATCCCATGTAAAGCCGTTCACGATTATCAAATCATAGCCTTCGTCTGTAGCCTGCCTTAGCGTGGGAACATACATGCTCTGGTTTTCTGTAGCCAGCCAGCCGAAATCGTTTCCGGTTTGAGCGCCGTAAAACTCGAGGATTCCCTTCCACGCCGCCGCGTTAAAGGATTTGTCGTCAACTCCGCTTGAATCTGTAAGCAGGCGGACAGTCACGCCTGTGCCTGAAGTTGATGCCGTGTTCTTTCCCTGGCAGGAAAACGATAATACCGAAATAATAATCAGAGACGTTAAAAAAAACTTCTTTATTTTTTTCATATGGGCGCACACGGATTCGAACCGCGGACATCTTGCGTGTAAAGCAAGCACTCTAACCAGCTGAGTTATGCGCCCAATGCAGTAGAATCAGCGGCTGACCGAAGGCAGACGCCAGGTATTTTTTAATAAAAAATACCTCTTTTAAAGCGGCTGACCGAAGGCAGACGCTAAGCATTTTTATTAATAAAAAATACCTCTTTTAAAGCGGCTGACCGAAGGCAGACGCTAAGCATTTTTATTAATAAAAAATACCTCTTTTAAAGCGGCTGATGGGAGTCGAACCCACGTCTCCAGCTTGGAAGGCTGGGGTAATAGCCGTTATACGACAGCCGCCTATTTTATTGATATTTTCAAAAAAAGGGAAAAATGTCAAGACAGCGGAAGTTGTTCTGTTGCTGAACATGCCTTTTATTATTACAATTGATCATTAATTTTATCAGGAGCTGATTGTGAGTATTTATTCAGGAAAAGGCGATAACGGCGAAACGTCGGATTTAGCCGGAAGGAGGCTTTCCAAGAACGATATGATAATTCACTTTATCGGTACGCTTGATGAACTTAACTCTAATCTTGGATTAATAAAGGCGATGCTCTCTAATGAGGACGCGTGGCAGGTTTCATGGCTGTCCGCCTGCCGGTTTATTGAGCTTATACAGAAAAATTTGGTAAAGCTGATGTCGCATGTGTCTGATATAGGCAACATTAATCATTTTTTATCCGACGCGGAAATAACAGGGCTTGAAAAGCAAATTGACAAGCTGGCGGGCAATCTTCCTAAGTTAACAAAATTTGTTATACCCGGTAAAAATATCATAGAAGCGCAAATACAGATTGCAAGAACTGTAGCAAGGAGAGCGGAGCGGTATTTTTTCGCTGTCAATGAAAATGTGCGGCTTTGCCGGGAAGCGGGAGTATATTTAAACAGACTCTCTGTTTATTTATTTGTTCTCTCTCAGCAGGAATCACTGATAAACGATAATTTCATAAATCAAATCACCGGAATATAAATCATAAACCTGTCTTTTAAAACTAGACGGAATTACCATGTTTCCTGCCATTTCTTCATTGAACTCATCTACAGTGATTATTACGCGGACAAATAGAAATTGAGAAGCGAGTCTTCTTGTTTCATTTTCCGTTCTCAGCCATGAAGATCTGTTTACATTCGGCGTTTGCGGCCAGATGTTCGCGATAAAGAATGTCATCAGCGCGTTTTCATAAGTGTCGTTAAAATCGGCGTTAGGCGCCATATGCCCCCTGTCATAACCGGAATAAGAAAAATCATTGTGATGGGGCAGGGAATATCCCTGTTCAGCCAGAGCGTCGCGTAACGCGCCGCCGTCCCTGTCCTGCGTGAACCTTGCGCTTGGCCTTATTCCTCCCGCTTCGGCTCTCTCCTTAGTAAGAATATATTCAATAATGTGAGGCCCCATATTAACAGCGTCATAACATCCCCAATAAAGCATTTCTTCTTCGGAATTAGAAACATCAAACCAAAAATGCCCTTCAAGATCGCATGCCAGAGCCGCTGTTACGCTGATTATTAATAAGCATAATAACCATAGAATGCGTAAAGATGATTTCTGATTGTGTTTCGTAATACACCTCTTGTTAATTTAAAAATTCCATTAATACAGAAATGTCCGCCGGGATTGTTTTCGCGTTTGCAGTCCTCTCCATCGCGCGAGCCAGCGTTGCGGGTAAAGAAGGCGTGCCGGCTAACGGTTCTACAATTTCCATGAACTTCGCCGGATGTGCAGTGCTGAGTATTCCCGCAGCTCCTTCTTTGATTTTATTTTCCGATGCCAGCTTATCTACGCCTTTCCAGCCGACAGCGCTGTGCGGATCAAGGAAATAGCCTGATTTTTCCGCTACGCAGGTAATTGTCTCCCGCGTTTCTTCGTCATTAACATAAACGCCCAAAATGAGATTCCGCATTTCATCCCATGAAAAGTGAGCTGACATCCGCTCAAAATTGCTTGGAGCGCCTACGTCCATCGCGTTTGATATTGTTGCCTGCGATATTCGCGCGAGATATTCGCCGGAACCCAGGTAATCGGGAACGGTTTTATTAATATTGGTTGCCGCTATAAATTGATATACAGGCGCACCCATCTTCATCGCGTAGAGCCCTGCCGTTAAGTTTCCGAAATTGCCTGAAGGAACGCAGAGAGTGACAGGTAATCCCGCGCGGTTTTTCGCTTTACATTCAATTTTTTGTTTTCTTGGAGTTGCTTCCCCGTCCGGATCAAATAATCCCGCGTGCGCTTTTCCCGCGGCGGACGCGTAGTAAACCGCCTGCGGAATAAGACGGCTGATATTTATCGAATTAGCTGAAGATAGAGACATTCGTTTTTTTAAGTCATTGTCCGAAAGCGCGGTTTTAACAAGCTTCTGGCAGTCATCAAAACTGCCTTCTACCGCGAAAGCTGAAATATTTTTTCCAAGACCCGCTATCTGTCTCTCCTGCAGCGGCGTGACTCTGCCTTTTGGATACAGCACTGTAACAAAAATGCCCGGAACGCCAAAGAAACCGTCCGCGACAGCGCCTCCTGTATCGCCTGATGTAGCGACAAGGATTCTCAGCGGGCGATCCTCGCCTTTTCGCAGATATGAAAACGCGCGCGCCATAAAACGCGCGCCAAAATCCTTAAAAGCAGCCGTAGGTCCGTGAAAAAGTTCCAGTGAATAACGATCCATTACCGGCACTAAAGGAGCGTTAAATGTAAAGGAGGACTGTATTATGTCGGATAACGCATTGTCCGGAATTTCATCTTTTACATACGGTTTTATAGTTTCAAAAGCAATGTCACGGAAATCCATTGCGCCGAGCGAAGAGCGTACCTGCGAAGGATACGCCGGGATTTCCTGCGGAACATAAAGCCCTCCGTCGGGAGCAAGTCCTGACAGCGCGGCAGAGGCGAAGTTTACAGATTCATTCCTGTTTCTTGTGCTGTAATAATGCATAATTTATTTTAATTCACAGGAAAAAATTATACTATAGCTTTATGGAGTTAACTATGTTTTAGCAGCCGGACAAATTGACATTATATCGTTTTTATTATAATATTTTTTGTACTTGTAATTGACAGCGGATTTTTAAGGAGTAAAAGTGGCGAAAGAAGAGGCGATAGAGGTAGAAGGAGTAGTCAGAGAAGCGCTTCCTAACACAATGTTCAGGGTGGAACTTGATAATCAAAACGGGCATCTTATATTGGCTCACTTATCAGGAAAAATGCGAAAGCATTACATACGCATTGTTCCCGGCGACAGAGTTAAGGTTGCTCTTTCTCCGTATGATCTGAGCAGAGGCAGAATTATATACCGTGAACGATAACTAATGAAAAGAGAGGTTAATTTATGGCTGATGATGTAGTTTATATTAACGCGGATGAAGGCTCAAAAAGGGTAATGAACAATACCAGGCTTTTCGCGAGATTGCTTGCGAAATTCAAGGATGACCAGAGCATGACTCAGATAGAAACTGCAATAAACGATGGTGATATGGAATCAGCGCGCGGCGCCGCTCATACTCTTAAAGGACTCGCCGCGAATCTTTCTTTAATTGAATTATTTAATCAAAGTCTTGAACTGGAGACTCAAATAAAAGCTGACGCTTTAAATCCGGAACAAACCGGCGTTTTAAAGGATGTTTATAACCGGACAATGGAAGAAATTGAAAAGGTAATCGCGCAATATGCTTGAAAAAAAACCGACTGTGTTAGTTGTAGATGACAAAGAAGAAATTGTCATGATTCTCGAAGAGATTTTAAAAAAAGATTATCATATTATAACCGCGAACAACGGAAAACAGGCGCTTGATAAACTCCGCAGCTCGGAAAATCTTCCGATGATCATGCTTCTTGATGTTATGATGCCCTGTATGGACGGCAGGCAGTTATTCGAAATCCTGAGAACGGAAAATAAATTTAAAAGAATTCCTGTTATTTTTATCACTGCGGAAAACGATTCGGAAAACGAGCTGCTTGCGGCGGGAGCCGTCGATTTTATCAATAAAACGCCGCTTAAGCCTGAGATTGTTAAGCTGCGTGTAAATAACCAGATTAAACTTAAAAAATACAGCGACAGCCTGGAAGAAATGGTCCAAGAAAAAACAGCCGAAGCCACAAAAACCCTTGAAAACGCGCTTCAGGGGCTTGCGAATGTCATTGAACACCGCGATCTGGAATCAGGCGAACATGTAAAAAGAACGCAGCTGTTCGTCAGGGCGTTAGTCGATTATCTTATAGAATCCGGATCCGTTTACGCGGAAGAATTAAAAAAACTTCAGCCCGATATTATCATGAAATCTATGGCGCTGCATGATGTCGGCAAAATCGCGATCCCGGACAAAATTCTTTTAAAGCCGGGGAAACTCGATTCCGATGAATATGAAGTAATGAAAACCCACACCACAAGGGGCAAGGAAATAATCGGCGAACTGGGCGATGTTAACTCTTCGCTATATCTCAGGCATTGCGAGGATATATGCAGCGCCCATCATGAACGGTGGGACGGGCTGGGTTACCCGCGAAAATTAAAAGGCGATGAAATTCCTCTTACCGCGCGTCTTGCTTCCCTTGCCGATGTTTATGACGCTCTTGTATGCGCGCGCGTATACAAAGCCGCGTTTTCTTATGATAAGGCGATTGAAATTATTTACGAAGGGCGCGGGACGCAGTTTGATCCTGTCATTGCCGATGCCGTAATAAAAATTCAGGATAAATTCATGGAAATATCACAGAAATATAAATAGTTTTTATTCGTCTTTACGCTGTTTTTTCTTTCCTGTAAAATCATTCGACACAATTTTGAATACGCAGACGCTTTCTGCCTGTTCCGCAGTGAATAAAACATTTCTGCCTGTCTGATGTTCAAACATTGCAGATAACGCGCCGCGTTTTTCATTATCATCGTCAATAAAAACAGCCTGCCCAAATCCAATAACGCTTGCATAATAATAGCCGGAATTGCACGGGGTATCAGATGTAAGGGGCTCTCCTTCGCGCGATATCTCGAAACATACCTTATTATTGCGTTTTAATATATCCAGTTTTCTTCCTTCCCGCGCGCTGTGAAAATACAGTTCCAGAATATTTCCTTTTATGATTCTGTAACCGTAACTTAACGGCACAACATAGGGCATACCGGCGTCAGCCATTGCGACATGACAGGTTCTGCATTGAAGCAGTATTTCTTCAATTCCGTTTATATCTGTAATCTCGCGGTCTTTTCTTCTCATAATTGTTCCTTAAAGATGCTGCCTGAGAACATCAAGCATTTCCTCAAGATCAATCGGTTTTCTGACATGGCCGTTCATTCCGGTTTTAAGGCATTTTTCAACGTCTTCGCGGAAAACATTCGCTGTCATCGCTATTATCGGAATGGTTTTCGCGTTCACTGTGTCAAGATTGCGGATGATTTCTGTCGCCTCGTATCCGTCCATTTCAGGCATTTGTATATCCATGAAAATCAAATTATATTTTTCCGGCGATTCGCTGAACATACGGACCGCGGCTTTTCCGTTTTCCGCACATTCAATGGTTATCTGCGTGCTTTCAAGCAGCGTTATAACAATTTCCCGGTTTATTTCCATATCTTCAGCTAACAAAATTATCTTTCCCGGGAAATTACTGCCGGTATCCGCGTTAGTTTCTTTTATATCATTGCTTTTGTCAATGTCAGCGCCGCGTTTTAGTAAAATAGAAACCGTGAATTTTGAACCTGCTCCCGGTTTTGATTCTATACGGATATTTCCGTCCATCAACTGGACAATTCTCTTTGAAATCGGAAGGCCAAGCCCTGTTCCGCCGAAATTGCGCGATGTTCCGGCGTCCGCTTGTTCGAAAGATTCAAATAAACGCGATTGTTGATCGTTTGCAATGCCTATCCCTGTATCTGTTACGCTGATTTCAATGCAGCACATGCCGTTTGCTTCCGACACAAGATGCGAATCAAGGCTGATGGAACCTTCCTTAGGCGTAAATTTTACGGCGTTCGATAAAAGATTTGTGATTACCTGAGAAAGCCTCTGGTCGTCGCCGATTAGGACTTCCGGGATTTTTTCATCAGTGCTGATATTAAAATTCAGACGCTTTTCTGTAATACCCGGGTTTATAATGTCCGCGACTTTTTGCAGCATCTTTTTAAAACCAAAGTTAACATGAGACAGCTCCAGTTTATTCGCCTCGATCTTTGACATGTCAAGAATGTCGTTGATTACGCCGAGCAGATGTTTTGACGCTCCGTCTATTTTATTAAATGCGCTGTTCTTTTTGTCAATATCATTTGATAACTGCCCGATTGCCGTCATTCCGATTATGGCGTTTAACGGAGTGCGGATTTCATGGCTCATGTTTGAAAGGAAAAGGCTTTTTGCCCTGTTTGCCTCCTCCGCTTCGTTTCGCTGTCTTTCTGTTTTTAATAAAACTTTTTTTGACTCTGTTATATCCATTACAGCGCCCGCTATTCTAAGGACTGTTCCTTTATTATTGCGGATGGATTCGCCGCAGGCGCGGAAGTACGCGTATTCGCCGTTTTTGCAGAGCAGCCTATATTCAACATCATAGGGCGTGCCGCCTGTGTGATCCTCAAGATGTTTCTTTACCGCGATATATGCGTTTTCTATATCATCAGGATGCAGTTTGCCGAAATAACTTTCTGCTGTATTGGGAAAATCGATCTCGTTTGAATATCCGAGCATATACCTGAATTCGTCAGACCATGTATAAATATTTCTGGGATCAAGAGGATTATAATCATAAACGATAACATCCCATAATCCGATTTTTGTCGCTTTAACTACCGCGTTCAATTTTGTCAGCTGAAGCTCATTTTTCGCCTGCGAACGCAGAAGTTCCGTTTCATGCTCGCGGATGTTCATAATATCTTCGTGTTCGGCTTTCGCTTCTATCATTGATTTAACAATGCAGTTGACAGGGATGTTTACGTTAAGCGCTATTTTTCTCGCCATGTGCCGGCATGTCATGCTGCCGCAGGCACCGCAGTCGATATTCTGGCTGTCGTAATCTGTTTTTCCGAGCAGATGAAATGCGCGGTTAATATCTTCGTCTGTTATTTTGGGATAAGCTAACATAACAGGATGATATTCTCTTATAAAATGCCGGAGGTTAAGCGTATCATCGTATGTTTTGAATATTGACTGATAATACTCTTTTTTATCAGCCTGCGTAACATTCCATCTTTTGTTATTCATCGTTTTGTTAATTTCAAAAATGTTTTTATCATGCAGGTAAGCTGACCCAAGATTACAGCCTTCGGAACAATTCAAAACATCATAAATATCAGGAAGGAATTCAACGGGAGTTTGCGCGTACTTATCCAGTTTTTCATATATATCAATTCCTCCCGCCGTCGTTATATGAATTTTTCTGCCGGTAAAATACTCAATGTTTTCTTTTAATCCTCCCGGCATCGGAAACAGGGAACCAAGGCCGCTTTCATCGTGATCAAATTGTATTTCTTCATCCGTAAAGGTTATATTGTTCTTTTTTAAATATTCAAGAAGATTTAAAAATGTAATATTGTACTGCGCAAGTTTTGTATCATGGAATTCTCTGGACTTAGCGATACACGGAGAAAGCGCTGCAATATTATCTTTTATCCCCTGATATTCTTTCATGTAAATTGAAGTGCAGGCCATAGGGCTGTGTATGGGAGAAAGACGCGGAATTAAATCATGGCGGTACATTTCACAATAGGAGACAATCGCGGGGCACGGCTGCGTTATAATCGGAGAAATGCATCCGGAATTTTCCTCCAATTTTTTAACATGCGCCCATATGCAGATATCGGCTCCCAGCGACACATCGTAAATTCTGCCAACGCCCAGTTTTTTCAGATACGAAAAAAGTTTTTTATATTCCGGAATATTTGTTCTGATTGAAGGCGCGGCTATAAGCGATATCGGAACACCGCAGGACAAATCATTAAAGAACCGCTCTGTATCGTCCTCAAAATATCTTGCGTTATGTTTGCACGCTGTAATGCATCTGCCGCATGCAATGCACTTATCCTGATCAATTTTTACTTTGATGTTTCCGTCTTCATCCTGATAAGTTATATTTGTCGTTTCCATAGGGCATTCGCGTACGCAGCGATTACAGCCTTTGCAGAAATTATTCTTAGATTTAATAATCTCGATCATTTTATAACCTGCCGGTCTATGGCGTTTATCAGATGAATAATATTATCTTAATTGTAATATGATTTGACTGGAAGTTACAAGGAATAAAGGCTAATTTTTTCCTGGAATAGAAGTCAGTTCCAGGCTGGAATAAAGGTCAATTTATTGTTAAATAGTTCACATTTTAATTTTTAACTTCAATAATGCTTATATTTCTTTAATTATATTTATCGTTAAAATTGAATTTTGCAAGATACTAGTTACTGTCTAATATTTCGTTAATTCCGTTTATTATTTCATCAAGTGATAAGTTTACCTGTGTTGTGATTTGAGACTTTATTTGAGACTTTACTTGAGTTTTAATTTTTTCTTTTATTAGTTTTTTTATATTATATGGCAGCGGCGGTACATTTCTTACATTATTAATTAAGAAACTGCTGTCTTTCCCGTCTTTAAAAATGAGATAAGGTTCAATCCTCAAGACATTAGCAATTTTCTCTATTAACTCTGTGGAGGGGAATTTACGTCCTGATTCTATTTCGCCGATGTAACCGTGTGAAACTTGGCAATATTCCGCCAATTTCATCTGTGATAATCCTTCTTTTTTACGGAATTCCTTTAAATTCCGGATAAATATTTGTTTTAAGGTCATTTTTCATGCTAATAGCCTGTAGTTTTTTTAGAAAGATGCCAAAAGCCTATATATTTTTCTACTTGTTATAACATGGCTAATAGCCTATAATATTTTAAGCAGGAGTTTACTTTTAATAGTATTTCCTTTGTAGAAAAGAATCATATGTCTTTTTGATACTTTTTTTCCGGTTATATGGTGGAAAACCGGAAGTTTCAAGAATCTTATATTTATGTGAATGAAACATGGAAAAGCATATTTTTGAAGCTTTGTATAAAGAATATTTTTCCCTTGTTTTCAGACAGTGTCTGAGGTTTCTTCGTAATTACGAAGATGCAGAAAATGCAGCAAACACTGTTTTTGAAAATCTTTATAAAAGAGATGATGTAATATTTTTTCCAAAAAGTTACCTGCGCAGAATGGCGGCAAATACTGGGCTGAAAGAAATTAAAAAGAATAAAAGAGAAGCAGCTTATGTATATGCGGAAGCGACAAATATAAGTATCAGCAGGTTGAAAGAAAAGGGAGAGGTGGAAATAAAGCAATTATTAAGAAATAAAATGATACAGGCAAATACTTATTTGAATGAAATTTTTGATGATAGCTATGATCAAATTGAAGCGGAAATGGTTATTGAAGCTGTTCTAAAGGAAGAAGATGCAATGACAAAGGTTATATATAGTTTATGTTACCATGATGATATGACTTATAATGAAATTGGCGAAGTAATTGGAATTAGTAAATCGGCAGTAGAAAAGAGAATCAGGAAACTTGAAAAGAAAATAAAACAAAAGATTACCGGTAGTAAAAATGAAAGATAATAAACGAATTACACAGTTAATGCTTGAACTATATCATTTAAACGCGGTTACAAAAAAGGAAAGAAAATTTATTAAAGAGGCGTTATCTTCAGATAATGAAGTCCGTCTGCGGTATGAAGAAATAATAAATCTTGATCGAGAAATAAATAATAAATATTTATCAGATAAAACCACTGTATTTGCAGTTATAAATAATAATAATACAGAATATAAAAAAATAAACATAAAAATAATAATCGGGGCGGGTATTGCGGCTGTTCTTTGTTTATGTATTACGGCGTTTCTGTTTTTAAACAACATTTTTAAAAAAGATATTAACATTGAATTTGCTGAAAATGATAATGCTGATCATTTATTAGTTGATAATAAAGAGCAGGAACGTATTGATATACAGGGGTTATTGTCGGTCAGGGGGTCAGTTGATCATTTCAATGATGAATCGGATGTTTATATACCGACAAACATTGCTTCCATCTCCACCAATATGTATGCCGGAAGAGGGTTATGCATTCTTTATATACCTCCCAATATTTTGACAATAGAAAGCGGTGCTTTCGCTGACAATCCGCTGATAAGAATCACTATCGGCGAAGGAATTGATGTAGCTGATGACGCACTGCCGGGAAATTTTTCGGATATCTATAAAAATAACGGAAAGGCTTCGGGAGTTTATACAAGATTTAATAATAGTAATGAATGGAGTAAAAGATAAAAATTGTAATAATTTTTGTTAATAAGGTGGAAAAAGACGGTTTAAAGGTATCTATATAAGTAACAGAAAAGCAAAACAGGATTTATCCGCTTTTATACAGTAATTGGAATCCTTAAACGAAGGAATAATTTTGTGAAAAGTAAAGTAATTTTTTTTATTTTCTTATTTTTATCAGGTTCTTTGTTTTCACAGACATCTGCGCAAGCGGAGGCGGCGGCAAGAGAAGCGCTTTTAAGATTGGAAGCGGCTCTTGGAGGAAATATTTCGACTTCAACAGGAGTTAATAATATTACACCTCCTGTGCAGATAGCGCAGGGCGGAGTTCAACCAGCATGGGTAAATGATCCGTACACAATTTATGACAGGGATATATTTTTTGCCGTTGTAGGATCAGCGGCAGATCGTAATCAAGCAGAAGCGAAAGCGCTGTCTGCTTTAACCGCGATTTTTGGCCAGTTAATACAATCGGATTTTACTGTCGTTACTATGTATACGGAAGCTGTTGAAAGAGGTGTTGTTAGAGTTTCGGAGGATACGAACATTCGCGACACAATAACAAGGGCGGCTTCCATTGACAATCTAATAGGCGCGCAAATTGGTTATGTTTGGGATTCGGGGAGAAATGTAGTTTTCGCTGTAGCTTATCTGGATAAAAAAAGAACAGTTTCTATTTATACCGATTTGGTAATAATTAATAACAGTAATATTTCACTTCTTACAAATATCAGTAATGAGGAAAAAAATACTTTTGAAAGCATTGCCCGCTACAGGCTTGCTTCACAAATAGCTGAAGTTAACACGAATTATTTAATTATTATTTCTCAAGCAGGCGGTTCCACCGAGTCTATAAACCAAAATAGTGCAGATTTTTATAAAATTGAAGCAGATAACATTTTCCGTAATATTACTATTTCTGTGGTTGTTGACAATGATCGCGCTAATCGTGTACAGAGCGCGTTCGCCAGGGTTTTAAGTTCAGAAGGGCTGCGGACAAGAGACAATAATCCGCCGTATGTATTGGAAGTATATATATTTTCCAGTGAAGCCTTTTATCCGAACAGCAGTTATAAATGGTGTTCAATGGAAATATGCGCAAATTTGATTGAAAGCTCAACAGGTGCGTCATTAATTCCATTTAATTTTAGTTTGAGAGAAGGTCATCAGACTTACGCAAACGCGGAAACAACAGCGTACATGATGGCGGAAAGGGAAATTGCAGAAAGATTTCCTGCCTTATTACGTGAATATCTTGCGTCAGTTATGCCGGATTAATGTGTGAAATAAGTTTCTTATGAAACTTTATATTTTTAAAGGAGAGTTAAAAATGAAAAAACTCTGTCTGTTGATAATTGCCATGACTGTCATGGCGCTGGTAATGGGATGCGGCTCTGCGCCTGCCGCGTCAACTCCGCAAGCTTCTGCTCCCGCATCTGTGTCAGCTTCTTCTTCCGCTGCTGCTTCTCAAACGGGACTGCCCGTATGGTTCAGCGAATCACCGCCTGAAGACGCTATTTACGGTATTGGAATCGCAAAGCTGACAAATGCGTCTCTTGCGCTGGAAACCGCTACAACACGCGCACAGCGTGACGCGGCGAGGCAGGTAAGCGCTGTAGTTCAGGGTATGCTGGTAGATTACGCGAATGAATCAGGACTAGCGCAAAATCCCAGATCGATGATTTCGATAGAAAATATCGGCAGAAATTTGACTAACATGAACCTTTCAGGCGCGCCTGTAGATAAAAGGGATCAGGGAGCGGACGGGACATGGTATGTGCGTATTGTTTTAAAAAAGGCTGATATTTCAAGACAGGCTGCCGCAGTTGTTGATACTGAAATGGCGGATTATGCAGAATACAGGAGAGAGCGCGCAACCGAATTGCTTAATTCCACCATTAACAGCACAAATTTCAGGACTTCAGGGTTATCAGAATAGCATCTATTATGCATAACAAAAAATGTTTTGCGTTTCTATTTACGCTTATTTCCGCTTTTGTCCTGTTTGCAGGTTCGTGTTATTCGACCGGAAACAGGGAACAGCAAAGTAAGATTCACGGATCAGGTACAGACGATAATAATTCTTCGTCTGTGCAGGATCTTGTTTTTATCGGCGTATCCGCAAGACTTTCCAGCCACAATGAATCAATCAGAAACGCTTTAAACGACGCTGCCAGAAAACTTTCTTTTTTTCAATCTGTAAGCGCTTCCTCAGAAAAATTTCAGAGTATAGGCGCTTCTGATTGGAATGTAAGCTTTGATTCCGGTTACAGTCTGCAATATGATGATGATCTTGATAAATATCTTGATCTGCTTGAATATGATTTGGATATTGATTTATTCGAAAATAATAACGCTGTATTTATTACTGCTAAAGTTGCATCTAACATTTCCATGCCGGTATTTCGGGGACATTCAATTTCTAAAATACGGCCGTACTGGGTAGATACTCCTCCTTCGCAAATCGGCGGCTTTGCCGCTGGTGTTGGTTTTTCAGGGCGTCTTTATTCCTATAGCGATACAGTTGTCCGGTCTTATGAAAAAGCGGTTATTTCCATAATAGAAAATACGGATATTTTTGTCAGCAGCGAACAATGGCTTTATCAAACTGATGATTTTCTTGGCTTTGACGCTCAATCAACAGGCGGGACAAGCGCTTACGGCACACTGGAAAATTTTTATGTAATTGAAAGCTGGACGGATGAGGCAAATATGAATGTATGGACTTTGGCGGTTGCGGGGAGAAAATTTTGATAAGGAAAGATAAACATGAATAGAAAAACTTTTTTTGTTTTTTTAATTTTATTCTTAATAACAGCACATTTTGCTTATAGCCAGACAATCAGTATTGATAACGCAGTTTTAAATTGTGTGCAGTATTTACAAAACCGTTATCCAAATGGCACAAGAGCTGCGTTAATTGTTATTCAAAGCGAGAACGCGGAGCTTGGGGAGTTAGTCTTAAAAAAAATAAGCGCTTCTCTTATAAACAACAACTGGATAAAAGTGGTCGAGCGTAATGCGTATGTCCTTGATCAAATTAATCAGGAGATGGATCGTCATCTAAGCGCTTTTATAAGCCGGGAAACCGAGCTTTTTTTAGGAAGACAGTTAGGCGCTCAGATTATTATTTCCGGCTCTTTTACCAGAAACGGGCAAAATTGGCTGTTGGATATACAGGCGGTAAACGCGGAAACCGCGGAGCGCACAGGGCATTTTACTGCCGAAAATATTCGTTCTGATTCATCATGGGATACTCTTGTGCCGGGTAAAAGCGCGGGTCTTTTCTTTACAGATAATACTCTTGCAGCTCGTGGAAGACAGACAATAACATCCGCTTTCCGTTATGCATTTCAAGCCTTTAATACCGGTTTTGAAATAAATGAAAATGCAGTTTCCGGAGCAGGTCACGGTTTTAATATAGATGTTTATTTAATAAATACCCCTTCAGGCCTTCTACAGGCAGAAGTAATAATATATTTTTTACAGAATGGCAGGATTCTGCATGAGAACGGAAAGTACATTATCCGCGAATTTGATGAAGCTATGATAGCGCGCCGAATAGGTGAAAAAATAAGAAGCGACAGGGAATTTTTCTCAAGAGTTAATAGTTTAATCAGGTAGGGGGAATTGAAATGAAAAAAGTAATAATAATTTTTTTAACATTATTATTGCCATTATCACTTTTTGCACAGAAAAAAGAAAGTCTTTCTGTTTTTGCTTTTACAGGTGGCAGTGTTTCTGACGGAGAAGCAATAGCGTCAAGTCTTACGCGTCAGGCAGCGTTAAGGAACGCATTTAACAGAACTACATTAATTACGAGAAATACAATTGCGGCAATGAATTTTGAGCAGCGTTGGCAGCGTGATGGATGGACAGATCCGGACACCATCTTTGAACTTGGAAAACAATTAAACGCTTCACATGTTATTGCAGGTAACATTACAACACTAGCAGGTCAAAACTTGTTATTGGTAAGTATCATGGATGTGGAAAGTCTTCAGCAAATTGCAGGTGATTATAGAATTTTCAACTCAATTGAAGATATCAGCAGGTTAATACCTGATATCGCTCAAAAACTGGCGGTAGCTGTAATGCGGGACACAAGCGGGCTTCCCGGCATTTCGGTTCCGCCGTTTCATATACTGGCGGGAGTAAATCAAAATGACGCAATGGTATTGGCGCAAATATTGGCTTGTGAACTCGCAAATGGTAATAAATTCGCGGTATTACCCAGAACTGATAGTCTTGAAATGGTTATGGAGGAATATAAAAGGCAGCGATCCGGGATTACAGATCAAGAAAGAATAAGGAAACTCGGCGAAGGCCGTAATTCTCAGTATGTGCTTTCAGGTGCGGTAGAACGTTTGGGAATATTAAATGAATTTACCGCTGATATTTTAAATATATTTGACGGCAGTTTTATAGATGGTTACGGAGAAAAATTTTCTGATTTTTCGCAGGGTTATGAAATAATACCTAAACTTGCAGCGCAGCTTTCAGGTGAATTATTTTTTATCTTTGTACCTGGCCAAAACCTTACAAGCAAAATAAATTGGCTGAAAAACAATGTGAAAGACGATAATCATTATGTTATTGAAATTACAAGTAATGAAACAGTTATTCCGCAGACACTAAGTTTTTCGGATGTAAACAATGTGATTATTACGCTTCGCAGCACTATGACAGCGAACAATATAAGTCTTTCAACTAATGGAAGCCTGTTTATTATTGATTCCGGAGTTACCTTGATACTTAATGCCATATCATTGACAGGGCGAATTGACAATAATGTTCCGCTGGTTTTTGTAGATAATGAAGCTGCCCTGATTATGAATGAAGGAGCAGGTATTACCGATAATACTGGCGGCGGTATTTATGTAAACAGCGGCGGATCTTTTACCATAAATGACGGAATAGTATTTAATAATAATGGTAGCAATGATGATATTGGTGGATTTGGCGGTGTGTGGAATAAAGGGAAATTTACAATTAATGACGGAACAATCACAAATAATAGCGGAAGAAATGGAGATAATGACATAAGCGCTGCTTCTGGCGGTGTGATTAATGAAGGTGTTTTTTTCATGTTTGGCGGATCAATCATTAATAATAATGGCGGTAATGGTCACAGCCGTTCAGGATATCCCGGTGGTGCTGGAAGTAATGGCGGTATTTATAATTCTGGAACATTTACTTTGTTTGACGGTTTAATTTCCAATAACAGAGGCGGCAACGGCGGTAATGGCGGTAACGGCGGTATTGATAATTCCGGAACACTTATTATTTATGGCGGGTTAATAATAAATAATACCGGCGGCAACGGCGGAAGAGGCGGCAATGGCGGAAGAGGCGGCAATGGCGGAAGCGGCGGGTGGATGTCATATGACAGCAACAGAGGAAGAGGCGGCACTGGAGGCAAAGGCGGAAATGGAGGTGATGGCGGTGATGGAGGTGTGTTTAACACAGGCACTGTAATTATGCATGAAGGAAAAATCTCCGATAATACAGGCGGCAATACTAATAGCGGCGGCAGCGGCGGTACTGGCAGAACAAATGGCAGCAGCGGCAGTAGCGGCAGCAGAGGTGTTAATGGCAATAACGGTGTTAGAAATGAGAGTATATTTCGCATTAGTAATGGTATTGTTGGAGAGAAATTGATTAATATCGGTAATACAGCAACAACACAGCTTGGTACATTTAACGCGGCAGGTGTTTTTACGCTATTAAGAAATTTGAGTTCAACAAATAATAGTATAAAAGTGGTCAATGGGAGGTGGGTTCTCCAATGAGTTTATGCGGACAATAAAAGCGCGTTTATGAATTTTAAAATTCAATAACATTATAAATTAAGGAGATATAAAAATGAAAAAGTTAGTATTAATGTTTTTTATTCTCACAACCGTTTTTATTTTACCTGCCAATTTATTCGCTCAAAATGAAGGCATGCTGGTCATTTTTCCTTTTGCCGGAAGCAGCATTGAGAACGGTAATTTAATCGCGTCAAAGTTTTCACGCCAGAATTTTATTTCAGGTATGTTTTTAGTGGCACAGATTAAGATCGATGCCCCGTTTTTCTTCCACAGAGACGGCAGTAACGATATTGAAGTAATGCTGACAATGGGAAAACAATTTGGCGCATCGTATATTGTAACAGGCAGCATTTCACTCTCTGACGGACAAAATTCTGTGTTGTTAGAATTTTTTAATGCTGAAAGCAGACTGAAAATTGCACAGGAACTCATTGTTTTTGAATCTTTTGATGATATTGACGCTTTTGTTCCTGATATAGATAAAAAATTCACTGAAGCTGTAATGCTGGACAGGGAGTAAAAATGAAAAAA